>JACZKY010040267.1_pt1 | contig 13289 bp, 8 predicted proteins | sample 8237611 | NCBI WGS metagenome assembly JACZKY01 (sample SAMN16148055, study PRJNA663545) | marine sediment metagenome | biome: sediments and biomass from bioreactor inoculated with such sediments; feature: coastal sediments; material: methane- and iron-fed bioreactor; isolation source: Bothnian...
GAATCGGGGCGATTTGATGGATGCGTTCGGTGTGTCGGTGAACCAGGCGTCCACCGACCTGAACCGCTACATCGGAATGGCTCCGGACAACATGGTCTACGACAAGAGCGCCCGGACCTACATCAGAGGCAGCGAGTTCGGTCCCCTGTTTTTGAAGCCGGATGCCAGCCGTTACCTTTCTCAGCTGCGTTCCGTCGCCGATGGCATCCTCGACCGCGCGGACGCCTGGATTGGCCAGTTCCCTGCCTACGACGCCGCACCAACCCCCGTGCGGGGAGTCAATGCAAAGACCCTGCGGTCGGTGGTCGCCGCAATCCGGCGATCAGAGGCGATCGAGGTCAAGTATCAGTCGCTGTCCCGGCCGGAGCCGCGCTGGCGCTGGATTGCGCCACACGCGATCGGGTTCGACGGTTTCCGCTGGCACACACGGGCCTTCTGTCTCACCGATCAGAGCTTCAAGGATTTCCTGCTCTCGCGAATCATCGAGACCCGCGGCACCAAACCGAGCGAGGTCGATGCCGATGGCGACGCGGACTGGAACGAGCAGGTGACATTGGAGATCGGACCGCACCCAGAGCTGTCCGACACGCAGCAGAAAGTCATTGCCCTCGATTACGGGATGCGTAGCGGTCGAGCGAAGATCCCCGTGCGCAAGGCCCTTCTCTACTATGCGCTCAAGCGGCTGGGACTGGATACCGACCCCACGGCGCGGAAGCCGATGGATCAGCAAATCATCCTTCTGAACCGAGAGGTTATCGATGAAGCTAATCGATAACACCTCTCATCTTCTCGGGGATGATCTGAAGGACGCCATCGGCCGCGGCACACGTCTGCGCATCGCTGCGTCATGCTTCTCGATCTACGCATTCGAAGCTCTGAAGTCTGAGCTCTCGAAGATCGACAGCCTGCAGTTCATCTTCACCGCGCCCACATTTGTGCCGACCGAGGTTACCGACCGCCTCCGGAAGGAACGTCGGGAGTTTTTCATTCCCAAGGCGCGACGGGAAAGCGGTCTTTACGGCACCGAGTTCGAGATCCAGCTGCGCAATAAGCTCACTCAACGCGCCGTCGCTCGCGAATGCGCTGATTGGATCCGCAAGAAGGCCAGGTTTCGTTCCAACACGACAAAGGCCCCAATGCAGCAATTCATGCATCTGGCTGGGTCCGAAGGCGAAGTGGCCTACATGCCAATCAGCGGCTTCACGGCCGTAGATCTTGGCTACCAAAAGGGCGATGCGGTCTCCAACTTCGTGACCCGCTTCGATGATCCTGCGCACGCCAAGATGTATCTTCACCTATTTGATCAGATCTGGTCGGACCCGGAAAAGGTGAATGACGTCACTGCGGCCATTTGCGAGCACATCGAGTCCGTCTATCAGGAGAATTCGCCCGAGCGCATCTATTTCATGATGCTGTACAACATCTTTCAGGACTTCCTGGAGGACGTTGACGAGGACGTTCTGCCGAACGACCTCACCGGATACCGCGACAGCGTGGTCTGGAACAAGCTCTTCAACTATCAGAAGGACGCGGCGACCGGCATCATCAACAAGCTCGAAACATACAACGGGTGCATCCTCGCGGACAGCGTGGGACTCGGTAAGACCTTCACCGCGCTTGCCGTCATCAAGTACTACGAACTGCGCAACCGCTCCGTCCTCGTTCTATGCCCCAAAAAGCTGGCGGACAACTGGCGGAACTACAATACGAACCTGACCACCAACATCTTCGCAAAGGATAGGTTCAACTACGACGTTCTATGCCACACGGACCTGTCCCGGACATCGGGCGAGTCCTTTGGCATCCCGCTGAACCGGGTCAACTGGGGCAATTACGACCTCGTCGTAATCGACGAATCCCACAATTTCCGTAACAACGACGTCTACAAGGACCGCGAGACGCGCTACCAGAAGCTGATGAACAAGGTCATCCGCGCTGGCGTGAAGACCAAGGTTCTGATGCTCTCGGCAACGCCGGTCAATAACAGGTTCACTGACCTTCGTAATCAGCTTGCGCTTGCATATGAGGGGCAGTCCGAGGCGCTCAGCAAGAATCTGAAGGCCCAGACCAGTGTCGAAGAGATCTTCCGCCGGGCGCAGAAGGCTTTCAATGAATGGTCGTCCCTGCCGCCAGAGGAGAGGACCGCTGCCTCGATCCTGAAGGCGCTCGACTTCGACTTTTTCGAGCTTCTCGACGCCGTGACCATCGCCCGGTCACGAAAGCATATCGAGACTTTCTACGACACGAAGGACATCGGGAAGTTCCCCCAAAGGCGCAAGCCGCTCTCTTATCATCGCCCGATCACCGAGCGGTCCGATGTGATGGGGTTCAACGACATCTTCACGCAGCTTTCGGTGCTGAAGCTCGCGGTCTACGCCCCGATCAGCTACATCCTGCCCAGCCGTCTGCGGAAGTATGAGGAGATCTACGACACGCAGGTCGAGGGCGGACGCGGCAAGCTCAGACAGGCCGACCGGGAGCGCAGCCTTCAGGCGCTCATGACAACCAACCTGCTGAAGCGCCTTGAAAGTTCGGTCGCGGCATTCCGGCTCACACTCCGATCTCTCGGCGCCAATATCTCGCGCACACTCGACGCCATCGACGAATTCGAGAAAACCGGACGTGGCGACAGCGTCAGTGACTACCTTGGAGAAATGAGCAACTTCGATCCGGAGGACGACGACCTCTCCGGCCTCGACGAGTTCACGGTCGGGAAGAAGGTCCAGATTAGCCTTGCCGACATGGACTTGCCGTCTTGGAAGCACGACCTGGCTGCGGACCTCGTCCTGATCGAAGATCTGATCGCCTCGATGGAAAAGGTCAAACCGGCGGACGACGCCAAGCTCCAGCACCTGCTCGCCCTCATCAGGCAGAAGGTCGAAGAGCCGCTGAACCCCGGAAATAGGAAGGTTCTGGTCTTCACGGCCTTTGCCGATACAGCCAACTACCTCTTCGACAACCTGGCGCCCTTCGCCGCACAGCTCGGGCTGCATGTCGGCAAGGTCACGGGGTCGGACGCGCCCAAGACCACGCTCAAGAAGTCCTATGACTTCCAGAGCGTCCTGACGCTGTTCTCGCCGCGGTCGAAGGAAAAGGCCATCGTTCTGCCGAACGAGCCAGGAGAGCTGGACATCCTCATCGGTACAGACTGCATCTCGGAGGGCCAGAACCTTCAGGACTGCGACTTCCTGATCAATTACGATATCCACTGGAACCCGGTGCGGATCATTCAGCGGTTCGGCCGGATCGACCGGATCGGATCCCCCAACAGCCAGATCCAGCTGGTCAACTATTGGCCCGACATCACGCTCGACGAGTACATCAACCTTAAGGAACGCGTCGAAAACCGGATGGTGATCACCGACATCACCGCCACTGGCGACGACAACGTGCTCACCGCCAAGTCGAGCGACATCGCCTACCGCAAGGAACAGCTCAAGCGACTCCAGGACGAGGTCATCGAGCTGGAGGACGTGAAGGCCGGCATCTCGATCACCGATCTCGGGCTGAACGACTTCCGGATGGACCTGCTCAACTACGTCAAGGAGCAGGGCGAACTCGACAACGTGCCCTTCGGGATGCACGCGGTCGTGCCAGCGCAGCCGGAGCTGGGGCTTCAGCCTGGCGTCATCTTCGCGCTGAAGAACATCCACGACAGCGTGAACGTCAACCAGCAGAACCGCCTGCATCCCTTCTACCTGGTCTATATCGGCGACGACGGCCTGATCGTCGCCGACCATACCGAGGTCAAGCGCCTGCTCGACCTGATCCGATCCAGCTGCAAGGGGCGGATCGAGCCAATCCACGACGTCTGCCGCATCTTCAACGAGCGCACCGAGGACGGGCGCAAGATGGGCCGCTATTCCGATCTGCTCTCCAGCGCGATCCGCTCAATGATCGAGGTGAAGGAAGAGAAGGATATCGACAGCCTGTTCAGCGGCGGGCGGACGACGGCACTGACCCACACCATCAGGGGGTTGGACGATTTCGAGCTGATCGCCTTCCTGGTCATTGAAGGGGGCGGGCAATGACCGCCTCTGGAACCCTCTACGACTGGCCCCGCGCCGCCGCCTTCGGGCGCGTGATCCCCAAGAACAAGATCTACGAACATGCTGGCGCGAACACGGCGCTGAAGGATCTCTTCGTGCGCGAGGTGGATCAGATCGTCTGGTTGCACAAGCTGGCGCCCGAGACGGTCAATCTGGCGGCCACGAAGCAGGTGGCGGAAATTCAGGTGTTCCGCATCACCGCGCGCACTGCGACGCTGGACGCGCAAGTGCTGCGCGCCATCGACAAGGCCATCCCCTTTCCGCTGATCTTCGAGGTGGCCCATGGTGGTCGCATTAAACTGACCGCGGCCTACAAGCGGTCGAGTGAGGCCGACAGCACCCGCTGGGTGGTGAGCGACTATTTCGAGAGCGATTGGCTGCCCGAGGACGCGCCACGCGTGCCACTTCCTGTGGCGCTCAACATGGGCGCGTTGTACGAACGGCTGCTCGAACCACTGGTAGTGAGTCAGACGGCCCGGTTGGTCCCCGGCATGGGCGAGGCATCGCAGACGCCCTTCACGCCTGCAGACGCGGAGCGCCCCGTCTCGCTGGAAGAGCGCATCGCGCAGGCCGAGGCGATCGAGCGGCAGGTGCGCGCGGTCGAGCGGATCAAGGCGCGGCTGGCGCGCGAGAAGCAATTCAACAAGCGTGTGGCGATCAATGCCGAGCTGCGTGCGGCCCGAGAGGAATTGAAGCGACTGACGGCAGAACACTGCGGCGCCGCCGGAACGAAGTAAGAGAATGAGCATGGAAAAGCTGAAGATGCACAGCCCCGACCTGAGCCAGGAAAACATCGCAAAGATCCGCGAGCTGTTCCCCGGCTGCGTGACAGAAGCGCGCGACGAGAAGACGGGCAGGCTGCGTCTGGCGGTGGACTTCGACCAGCTGCGTCAGGAGTTGAGCGACCACATCGTGGACGGGCCGCAGGAGCGGTATCGGCTCGACTGGCCGGGAAAGCGGGAGGCGTTGGCGCTGGCGAACGCGCCGATCGCAAAGACATTGCGCCCCTGTCGTGAAGAAAGCGTGGATTTCGATACCACGAAAAACTTGTTCATTGAGGGCGACAATCTTGAAGCTCTAAAAATTCTCCAAGAAAACTATCTTGGCAAAGCGAAGATGATTTACATCGATCCGCCTTATAATACAGGCGGTGACTTCATATATCACGACGACTTCACGGAAAACTTTAACGACTTCCTGCGGCGCTCGAATCAGACCGATGAAAGCGGAAATCGCTTGGTCGCCAACCCGGAAGCCAATGGCCGCTTTCATTCTGACTGGCTGAGCATGTTCTATGCCCGAGCGAAGCTCGCAAAGAACTTGCTCGCAAGCGACGGTGCCTTTTTTACTTCAATTGATGACAATGAAGTCCATAGCTGTCGCGCTGTTCTCGATGAGATATTTGGCACCGAGAATTTCGTGAACTGTATTGCTGTTAAGATGAGCGAAGCATCGGGCGTGAAGATGTCGCACATCACCACTCGCCTTCCAAAGCTCAAAGAATATCTTCTTTTCTATCGGAAGTCTCCATCGCTCAAGGTCCAGCCTGTCACAATTCCTGCGCAAACATGGAACGAGGAGTACAAAGACTTCCTTGATGGCCTTACGAAACAAGCGGTCGATCAGATCAAGGAAGTTCTGGAAAAGGACCATCCGACAGAAGAAGACGTGACGTTCATAGACAACCTTCTGGCGCCAGCCAAGATTATTTCGGCTAAGCAAGCACACAAAAAATATGCACCTGGGCACGATTTTGAAGTGTGGCGTCAAGAGAATTCTTGGCGCATTATCCAAGCAGTTGGCTCTGGGTCGGTAAAGAATCTTGCCCTTCAACGCGGAGAGTTGCCGCCGCAGGAGGTCTTGACCGTTCTAAGCTCGTCTGGGAAGCTCTACCTGTTTAAAAGAAATTTCAACCAAGATACAAAGTCGCCGAGAATTCAGATTCTTTTTGCTGATCAAAACATAGATCAAAAGGCCGGGGATTTTTGGTCTGATATCAAAACTACGGGTGGCGTTGGGGCAGAAGGCGGCATTATTTTTCCAAATGGTAAGAAGCCGATCAAACTGCTTCGACGCATCCTTGACCTCTGCACGGCAGCAAATGAAGACCACCTCATCATAGACTTCTTTGCAGGCTCATCCTCAACCGCTCACGCAGTTCTTGAAGCCAATGCGGCTGATGGCGGCAACAGGAAGTTCTTGATGGTTCAATTGCCGGAGGCAATGGATCTCCAACCCGAGCACAGGACCGATGGCTTGAGCACTATTGCTGAAGTCTCAAAAGAGCGTATCCGACGCGCCGGCAAGAAAATCCTCGAAGGCGATTGCCACCCCGACTGGAACCGCGATGTCGGCTTCCGGGTGCTCAAGGTGGACACGTCGAACATGAAGGACGTCTATTACCGCCCGGACGAGCTGAAGCAGTCCGACCTGCTCGATATGGTCGACAACGTGAAGGAGGACCGCACGGCGGAAGACCTGCTGTTCCAGGTGCTGGTCGATTGGGGCGTGGACCTGACACTGCCCATCCGCCGCGAGACGGTGCAGGGCAAGACCGTGTTCTTCGTCGACGACAACGCCCTTGTCGCCTGCTTCGACCGCGGCGTCACCGAGGATCTGGTGAAGGAGCTGGCGGGCCACCAGCCCCTGCGCGTGGTCTTCCGCGACAACGGATTCGTCTCGGACGCGGTGAAGATCAACGTCGAACAGATCTTCCGCCAGCTCTCGCCCACCACCGACGTCAAGTCGATCTGAGGCCGGTCATGAAGCTCAAGTTCAAGGTGCAGCCTTACCAGACCAACGCCGTCAACGACGTGGTCGACTGTTTCGCCGGCCAGCCCATGACCTCTGGCCTAACCTACCGCATCGACCCCGGCCGCAAGGCGCAGACCAGCGCCTTCGAGGAAGGCTTCAAGAACGCCGACCTTGCCCTGACCGACGTGCAGATCCTGGAGAACATCCAGAAGGTCCAGCGGCGCCAGAACCTGCCTGTCTCGCAATCGTTGACAGACTTCACGACCTTCGACAGCAAGGGGGCCCGCGTTCCGGTTAAGGCGGCATACAAGAAGGACGCACTGGCCGCGACCCGCGTTCACCTCGACGTCGAGATGGAGACAGGCACCGGCAAGACCTACTGCTACATCAAGACCATCTTCGAGATGAACAAGCGTTATGGCTGGTCGAAGTTCATCATCATGGTGCCGTCGATCGCCATCCGCGAAGGGGTCTACAAGTCGCTGCAGATCACGGCCGACCACTTCACCGAAAGCTACGGCAAGAAGGCACGGTTCTTTATCTACAATTCCAAGCGCCTGCACGAGCTGGAGAGCTTTTCGTCCGACGCCGGGATCAACGTCATGGTGATCAACATCCAGGCGTTCAATGCTAGCGGCAAGGACAACCGGCGCATCTACGAGGAGCTGGATGACTTCCAGTCGCGCAAGCCGATCGACGTGATCGCCTCGAACCGGCCGATCCTCATTCTGGACGAGCCGCAGAAGATGGAAGGTGCGGCGACGATGGAGGCGCTGCCGAAGTTCAAGCCGCTGTTCATCCTGCGCTATTCGGCAACCCACCGGACCCAGCACAACCGCGTTCATCGGCTGGACGCGCTGGATGCCTATAACCAGAAGCTGGTGAAGAAGATTGCGGTACGCGGCATTCAGACCCGCGGGCTGGCAGGCACCAATGCCTATCTCTACCTCGAAGGCATCGACATCTCGAAGAAGGCCCCCGTGGCACGGATGGAGATGGAGGTGAAGCTGAAGTCAGGCGAGATCAGGCGTCAGCTTCGGCGGCTCGAGTTCCACGACGACCTGTTTGTGGTGTCAGGTGAGCTGGACCAGTACCGCGGCTTCACGATCAGCCAGATCGACGCGGTGAACGATACAGTCGAGTTCACAAACGGCGTAGTGCTGCGGGCTGGTGACGCGAATGGTGACGTCTCCGAGCGCGATATCCGCCGCATCCAGATTCGCGAGACGATCAAGGCGCACCTGGACAAGGAGAAGCAGCTGTTCGCAAAGGGCATCAAGGTCCTGTCGCTCTTCTTCATTGATGAGGTGATGAAGTACCGGGACTACGAGCAGGCAGATGAGAAGGGCGAGTATGCCCGGATTTTCGAGGAAGAGTACGAGCTACTGAAAGCCGAGTACCTTTCTGAGCTGGCGATCGACAACGAGTCGTACCGGAAATATTTAGCCGGCATCGAAGCGGCTAAAACTCACAACGGGTACTTCTCGATCGACAAAAAGACGAACCGCCTGAAAGACCCTGCGGTCGGTGCCAAGTCAGTCGACTCTGATGACGTCGATGCTTACGACCTGATCCTGAAGGACAAGGAACGGCTACTCTCGTTTGCGGAACCGACCCGCTTTATTTTCTCGCATTCGGCGCTTCGCGAAGGCTGGGACAACCCCAATGTCTTCGTCATGTGCATGCTCAAGCACAGCGACAACACTATTTCCCGCCGACAGGAAGTGGGACGTGGTTTGCGTCTCTGCGTTGATCAGTACGGCGACCGAGTAGATAATCCGGCGGTGGTGCATGAGGTCAACGTGCTGACCGTCGTGGCAAGCGAGAGCTACAAAGACTTCGTGGCTGGGCTGCAGAAGGAGATCGTGGAGACCCTATCGTCGCGTCCGCGGCAGGCAACCGAGGAGTTTTTCACGGGCAAAACACTCACGACCGAGCACGGCCCGGTTGAGGTAACTGCCGCCATGGCCAAGCAGATTTACCGCTATCTGGTCAAGAACGACTACACCGACGACGCGGACCAGATCGCAGACGCCTACCACGAGGCCAAGGCGGCGGGAAAACTGGCCGACTTGCCCGAGGAACTGAAGCTGCACGCCGAGCAGGTGTTCCAGCTCATCGACAGCGTCTTCAGCGACGCTCAACTGCCCAAGGTCGATGACGGCCGCAAGCCCAAGACCAACCCCCTCAATGCCAATTTTGAGAAGAAGGAGTTCCAGGAGCTTTGGGCGCGGATCAACCGCAAGGCGGTGTATCGAGTGGAGTTCGACTCAGCGGAGCTGATCCGCAAGTGCGTCAGCGCGCTGGATAGCCAACTGCGCGTCACCCCCTTGCAGTACACGGTTCAGGCCGGCGTACAGAACGACGGATTGACCGACGGCCAGCTTCGCAGTGGCGATGGCTTTTCGGTTACGAAGACCACGACCGAGCACGGTAATTCGATCCATTCCCTGGTGAAGTACGACCTCGTCGGGAAGGTAGCCGAAAACGCGCAGCTGACTCGAGAAACGGCGGCGAGCATTCTCGGCCAAATCACTCCAGCGGTTTTCGAACAGTTCACGAAGAACCCGGAGCACTTTATCGCCGAGGCCTCGCGCATCATCGCCGAGCAGAAGGCGGCCATGGTGATCGAGCGTCTCGCCTATGACGAAGTTGATGAACGGTACGACGTGGACATTTTCACCGCGAACCAGACTGGCCAGGATTTCTCCCGGGCCACGGCGAAGCTCAAGAACCACGTCTACGACTACGCGATCACCGACTCCGATGTCGAAAGAGATTTCGTGAAGGAGCTGGATACGAGCAGCGAGGTCGTTGTCTACGCCAAACTCCCGCGAGGGTTTCTGATCCCGACCCCGGTCGGGGACTACAACCCCGACTGGGCGATATCCTTCAAGACTAGCAGTGTGCGGCACATCTACTTCGTCGCCGAGACCAAAGGCACGATCTCCAGCATGAAGTTGCGCGAGATCGAGAAGACGAAGATCGAATGCGCCCGCAAGTTCTTCGACGAGATCAGCAAGAGTATCGCTACGGATCGTGTGAAATACGACGTTGTGACTGACTACGGGAAGCTGATGGACTTGGTCGGGCGTGCGGCGTGATGAAGCCCCGCTCCATCAACATATTTCTATTGGAAGGCGATCCGAACGGGATTCGGGTCGCCCAGATCTCAATGTCGACTATTCAAGCGATAGCGTTCCGGCGAAATCAACTTGGGAAGGTACGCAAGACATTCCCTGAAATCATACGGCCCGGCGTCTACATCCTTCTTGGCCAGGACGAGGAAAACGCCGACAGATGGGTCGCTTACATCGGCGAGTCCGAGTCCGTCGGCGACAGGCTGGGCTTCCACAGTGCGAATGAAAAAGGCCGTGATGCGAAGGGCTTCTGGGCCGAGACCATCGTCTTGGTGAGCAAGGACGAGAACCTTACCAAGTCGCATGCGAGGTATGTTGAAGCCCGCCTTGTCGCTGAGGCAGGCCGAAATCCTCGTTGGAATCTTGCAAATTCGCAGAGGGCAAGTGAAGTAGGAAAGCTTCCCCTTCCAGATCGAGCCGCAATGGAAGAGTTCGTCGATCAGACCATTACTCTTGTCGGTGCGCTTGGATGCGACCTCTTCCGAGCCATGCGCGGTTCTTTGCCCGGGGAAATGAACGAAATCTCAAACGAACCATCAGCCCCTTCCGGACCTGTTTTCTTTTTTCGGGGTCAGGGGTTCGCAGCCGAGATGAATGTCAGTGCCTCTGGCGAGTTCGTTGTCAGACGGGGTTCACGAGCTCGTAGCCGCACCACCGCCACCATACCGAGGGGGACCGCGTCTCTTAGGGACACACTTATTGAAAAAGGCATTCTCCGAGAAGACGACGGGGCGCTAATATTCAGCAGCGACTATACCTTTCCGAGCGTTTCATCTGCCGCCGCCGTGGTCTATGGCGGTAGCGCGAATGGTCGCATACTTTGGCGTCTTCAGGATGGCCGCACCTATGCAAATTGGGAGGCGGATGAAGTCGCAGATTCCTCGACCAACAACTCCATCGCTGATCTCAGCGTTGGCACGCCCGCGCCTGATCCCGCATAACGCTGTAGTCGGCGAGCATTTCGGCGATAGCCGACCCCTCAGGCAGCACCCCGAGCTCGTCGGCTGCGCGCGCCTGGAACTCGCGGCTGTATTCGACCACCGGTGGGCAGACGGTGGCGACGCCGGGTTCAGAAACGCCCGTCGCGCAGGCGGTCAGCGAGATCGCTGCGATCGCGAGGACGGCGAGCCGCCGCATCGAGCATCCGGCGTTGGACGTCATTGGTCTTCTCCGAGGTTTCGAGGCGTTCGGCGAGGCGGCCAGCACGCTCGCCGGACCGCCGGAGCGCGAACAGGAACAGAAGAATGGTTAGTGCGATGGTGCCGTAGCGCACGGCTGCCCGGCCCCAAGGATTGGTGGCGACATTGGCAAGCAGGGTAGAGATCATCGCTGCCCCCGCTTCCAGTCGTCGATACGGGCGTAGATCGTGACGGCAACGCCCGCGAGCGCCACGGCTATCAACACCCAGCGCAGCGTGTCGAGATATGGCACGAGCGGCAGGATCGCGGACTGGGTCTCGGCTAAGGCGAACCCCTGGTCGGATCGGGGGGGCTTCGACATCTCCCACCGCCGCTCACCCCACCTTCACGCCCCAGAAGGACGTATGGTCGGCGGCGAAATATCCATCTGCCGCCCGAAAGGTGCCCTGCAGCTCGACAGTGTCGCCTTGGGCGAGTGACGCCATGGTCTGCAGCCAGAGCGCCGTCGCCTCGGAGGTGTGCGCCCCGGACATCTCGCCGAACGATCCTCGGATCTCGGTCGAGCCGTTCAGCACGAGTCGTCCGCGCATCCGCGCCGTGGTGCTGGAATTGACCTTGTAGAGCAGCGTGGCGCCGAAGAGGTAGGTGCCGGCAACCGGTGCGACGAAGCGATTGTTGCCGGCATCGAATGCGCCCTGATCGTTATAGTCGGTGTTGTTGATGCCGATCTTCGTCCAGGTGTCGACAGCGACATAATTGTCGTAGTTCGTATACGCCTTGAAGCGCGGCAGCCGAGGCTGATCGACGATCCCGCTCGTGTTGTCGACAATGAAACCGTCGAAGAAGGCGCTGCCGTCAGCGGACACAGCGAGCCGGAACAGGTCCGACCCGAAGAGGCCGACGAGCGCTTTGGTGACATAGCCAGTCTGGAAGACATAGCCGAGGTCGCCGCCGGCAGCTTCCTTGTTCATCGTATAGAAGAGATCTCCGGTCCCACCCTCGCCAGCGGTCTTCGCAGTCCAGAGCGCGGCATTGAGCTTGGCCGAGAACGGATTGGCCGCATCGGCGGTCGTTCCGATACCGAGCAGCGCCATGTTCTGCAACTCGCCGGGCGTCGTGCCGACCCAGACGGAGCCGTCGTAGACCAGCAGCAACCCTTCGTCCTCCACCCAAGCCCGCCAGCCGGTTCGCGGCGGAAGGCGAAGCCAGGCACCGTCGGTCCAGAGCGCGACGTTCAGATCCCAGCCCGCCCACGCCGCGGTGGCGCCAGAGCCGACGATGTAGCGGTCGCCGTCGGTGGGGCTGCCGGGCGGCGCCGTCAGATCCCGATCGAGGACGGAGAGCTGGACGAGTCCGTCGAGCAGCCGCAGTGCCTCGTTGTGGGTGACATGCTTCTGTGCCTGCGCCGCCAGGATGTAGGGCAGAAGCAGATGGGTGGTGGCATCGGACATGGGCGTTCTCAGAATGTCAGTGTGACGGTCTTGGGCATGCCCCGCCCGATCAGGGCGGAGAGCTGGAAGATGCGGACGGTCAGCGTGTCGCCAGACCCGAGCGGCGCGCCCCAGTCTGCGGACTGCTGGGCGGCGGTGTAGACCACGCTGGTGCTGGCGGCGGCCAAGGTTCGCTTGACGGCCGGGCCGTCGAGGATCTCGACCTCATAGGCTTCGACCTCCTCGGCGAGCGGCACCTCGCCGGCGCCCCAGTTGTCGGCCGAGAGGGATCGCGAACGGCGCGTCCAGTGGATCGTGAGATCGCCCGGCGTCTGGGGCTTTCGCCATGGCTGCTCGACATGAGCGACCGAGAACGGCCGGAGCCCCACGCCCTCGGGCGTGAAGCTCGTGGCAACATAGGTCTCATCGCTGACCGGTCGGCTTGCCGGGCCGATGCGCCAGTTCCAGGGAAGCCCGAGATCGGCCTCGGCGATCGGCAGCGAGGCAATGCTCTCGTCCAGCACCACGACCCGCGCCCCGGCTGGGACCGGATTGCCCATGGCGCCTGCCGTACCGCGCTGGCCGCGCAGGGGCCGGGTCAGACGATAGCGCCCCGGTGCGATCAGTTCGGCCGCCCCCGCCTGCACGATTTCCCAGATGCCTGGTGCGCTCTCGACGGCGAGTGCATTGGCGCCGCCGAACAGCGCCAGATCGGTGACGCTCTCCAGCGTGCCCGAAAGCAGGTCTACCACCAGCACGTTGCCGAGATCGAAGCGT
>JACZKY010074861.1_pt1 | contig 13276 bp, 14 predicted proteins | sample 8237611 | NCBI WGS metagenome assembly JACZKY01 (sample SAMN16148055, study PRJNA663545) | marine sediment metagenome | biome: sediments and biomass from bioreactor inoculated with such sediments; feature: coastal sediments; material: methane- and iron-fed bioreactor; isolation source: Bothnian...
ATTACGATCCGATCATCTCCAAGCTGGTCGCGTGGGGGAAGGACCGGACCGAGGCGATCGCCCGGATGAAACGCGCCCTGGGCGCGTACGTGGTCACCGGCGTGAGGACCACCATCCCCTTCCACATCCGCGTGATGAACAACCGGCATTTCGTCGAGGGGAACTTCGACACGAATTTCATCGACCAGGTGTTCTTCAAGGAAGAGGAGGCGCGTCCCCTGGAGAACGGGGATCTGGCCCTGGTCGCCGCGGCGATCCAGGTGTTCACGGAGGAGCGCAGGAGCGCGCTGGCGCAGCAATCCGGGGAGGCGGGCGCCCCCGTCTCCATGTGGAAATACTCCACCCGTCCGGGCGCCCGGAAGATCGGGTAGGTGGCGCGATGAACTACGTGGCGACGGTCGGCGAGCGGGACGTGAAGATATCCGTCGAGGAGCTCGGCGGGTCGAACTACCGGGTGACGATCGACGGGACCGCGCACGTCGTGGACGCCCAGCGGATCGCCGGAAACCTCTGGTCGATCCTCTGCGGGAACGCGTCGTTCGAGGTGGACGTGACCCGGGATCCGGCGGAGGAGTACGAGGTGCTGATCCGCGGGGATTGCCACAAGTTCGCCCTGATGAACGAGCAGCGGCGGGCGATGATACGGGCGGGCGGCAAGGGGGCCGTCGGAAAGGCGATGGTCACCTCCCCCATGCCGGGGAAAGTGGTGAAGCTCCTGGTCGAGGTGGGGGAGGAGGTTCTCGCGGAACAGGGGGTGATCGTCGTCGAGGCGATGAAGATGGAGAACGAGCTCAAGGCGGCCGTGGCGGGGAAGGTCAAGGAGATCTTCGTCCGGGAAGGCGAGGTCGTGGAGTCGGGGGCGAAGCTGCTCCTGGTGGAATAGAGGGGGGCTTCCGGATGGCCGCGAAGAACGCGAAGGGGGAGATCCGGGCGGCGCGGGAACGCTGGGAGCGGAAGACCCTCGCGGAAGCCAGGAAGAGGTCGCCCGAACGGCGCGCCCGGTTCGAGAGCACTTCCGGGGAGGGGATCGAGCGGCTCTACACGCCGGAACACCTCGAAGGGTTCGACTACCTCCGGGACGCGGGGTTCCCCGGCGAATACCCCTACACCCGCGGCGTGCAGCCGACGATGTACCGGGGCCGTTTCTGGACGATGCGCCAGTACGCGGGGTTCGGGGACGCGCGGGAATCGAACGCGCGGTACCGGTACCTGCTGGACCACGGCCAAACCGGCCTGTCGGTCGCGTTCGACCTGCCCACGCAGATGGGGTACGACTCCGACGGCCCCATGGCGTCCGGCGAGGTGGGGAAGGTCGGCGTGGCGATCGACTCCCTCGAGGACATGGAACTCCTCTTCGACGGGATTCCCCTCGGGAAGGTCTCCACCTCCATGACGATCAACTCGACCGCGGCCATCCTGCTGGCCATGTACGTCGCCGTGGGGGAGAAGCAGGGGGTCGCCGCCTCCGAACTGAACGGCACCATCCAGAACGACATCCTAAAGGAGTACATCGCCCGGGGGACCTACATCTACCCGCCGGGCCCGTCGATGCGGATCATCACGGACATCTTCGCGTTCTGCAGGAAATCCGTTCCCCGGTGGAACACCATCAGCATCTCCGGGTACCACATCCGCGAGGCCGGGTCGACGGCGGCGCAGGAGATCGCCTTCACGCTGGCCAACGGCATCGCCTACGTGCAGGCGGCGATCGACGCCGGGATGTCGGTCGACTCCTTCGCGTCCCGCCTGGCGTTCTTCTTCAACGCCCACAACGATTTCCTCGAGGAGGTCGCCAAGTTCCGAGCGGCGCGGCGGCTGTGGGGGAAGATCATGCGGGACCGGTTCCGCGCGAAGGACCCGCGGTCCTGGATGCTGCGGTTCCACACCCAGACCGCCGGCTCGTCCCTGACGGCCCAGCAGCCCGACAACAACATCGTCCGCGTGACGGTCCAGGCCCTCTCCGCCGTGCTCGGCGGCACCCAGTCCCTGCACACCAACTCGCGCGACGAGGCGCTGTCCCTCCCCTCGGAGGAGTCCGTCCGGATCGCCTTGCGCACACAGCAGCTGATCGCGCACGAGAGCGGCGTCGCCGAGACGATTGACCCCCTGGGCGGTTCCTGGTGCGTGGAGGCGCTGACGAACTCCCTGGAGCGGCAGGCGTCGGAGTACATCGGGCGGATCGACCGGATGGGCGGGGTCGTCGCCGCGGTGGACGCGGGGTACATCCAGAAGGAGATCCAGGACGCCGCCTACCGGTACCAGCTCGAGGTGGAGGGGAAGGAGCGGGTCATCGTCGGCGTGAACAAGTTCACCGCCAAGGAGCCGCCGCCGGAAGGGCTGCTCAAGGTGAACCCCCGCATCGAGAGGGAACAGCGCCGGCGCCTCGTTTCGCTCCGCAAGCGCCGGGACAACAAGGCGGTCCTTTCGGCCCTCGGGGAGCTCGCCTCCGCCTGCCGGGGGAAGCGCAACGTCATGGAGCCGATCCTCGACGCCGTGCGGGCCCACGCCACGCTGGGGGAGATCTCCGACGTGATGCGATCCGTCTTCGGCACCTACCAGGGAAAAGTCACGGTCTGAAATCGTTCGCCTCCCTTGGCCCGCGGCGTCCTTTCGGGGGATAATGTCGCCAACAGGATTGGGAAAAAGGGAGGAACCGATGTCCAGTATCCGATGGGAGCCCGATCTCCAGACCGCCCTCGGGAAGGCGAAGACCGCTGGATTGCCGGTCTTCCAGGACTTCTGGTACGACGGGTGAGTCGGCTGCGCCAAGATGAATACGGGTCCGTATTCAGACGCCGCCGTCTCCGAATTCCTCAATGAACAGTTCGTTCCCGTGCGGACGGAATGCCTCTGGGACAACCCCACGGAGCCGATGCGCCGGTTCGACGTGAAGTGGACGCCCACCTTCCTCGTCCACGACCCGGAAGGGAAGGAGCATCACCGGTTCGTCGGATACGTCCCCGCGGACGACCTCTTCGCCCACCTCTGGCTCGGCCGGGGGAAGATCCTCTACAACGGCGACCGATATGCGGAGGCGATCCCCGTCTTCGAAACCGTCCTGTCCCGCCACCCGGAGGCGGGTGCGGCGCCCGAGGCGGCCTTCCTTCGTGGGGTTTCCGGGTACAAGTCCACCCGTGACCCGAAGGAGTTGCGGAGGGCGTACGACGTGCTGGCCGCCCGGTACCCGCAGAGCGAATGGGCCCGCAGGGCCGAGCCGTACTCCGCGATCCCGTGGTGAAAGCCAAAGGCATCCAAATACGATTATGCAATGGAGAGGGGGATCGATTTCATGCTTGAAATGCCGATTGGGAAATGGAGGGGAAATCATTATCCTTATGTGCGAACAGGTGGGGAAATATTTCCATAAAGACCTTTGGATGATAACGGCCCTGCAGTACCAGTAATTGTTATCGTAGTAATTCTCCTATAAATATGGATAGTTAGTGGAATGAGTTCCCTGAAATGGGGAAATTTGACGTGGCACGTTAATTGTAGCGGATATGCATTTGAAAAGCGTTCCTTGACAGGCGCGGGCGAAAAATTATGGAAGAGGAGGTGAGTCCGGAGGCGAAATACCCAGGGGGGGACGGTTACGAAACGGTGTCGCGAATCGGCATACAACCCCGGCCACACCGGGACCACGAAAGGAGAACCGAAAATGGGAAAGTTCCTGGCGAAGATGCGGGATGAAGAAGGGCAAGGACTGGTGGAGTACGCGCTGATCCTCGTGCTGGTTTCAATTGTCGTCATCGGAGCCCTGACCGTGATCGGGGTGAACGTCAATACCGTATTCACGAACATTGGTGGCGCATTATAGGCACACGGAGGCAACGGTTCCGGTAACACATACGAGGGAGACGGTCGTGATGCATATCCCATGGTGGAAACGTGGCGCGGAAGACGGGCAAGGTCTCGTGGAATACGCCCTGATACTCATGCTCGTGGCCCTGGTCGTCTTAGGAGGATTATCCACGTTTGGAGTTTCGTTGTCCGGTCTCTATGGGCAGATCGCGGCATTACCCCTTTGATCACGTGATGTCGCACCAAAAAGAATCATCGACGATGTTGACCGGCCCCCCGGTGTTCATATCGAGGATTGGGATATCCGGGGGGCCATCAACAATTATAGGGATAACCCAAGGATATTGAAAATGAAGAAAAAAGCGTTTCCAGAAAGATTGTCGGCTACCAGTAATTCCGAAATCGGGCAGAGTCTTGTCGAATTCGCCTTGGTTCTCCCGATGCTTCTTCTCCTTTTTTTCGGAATCGCAGAGTTCGGCCGGGCCTGGATGACCCGGAACATTCTCACCGGCGCCGCGCGAGAAGCGGTTCGCCTGGCGGCCGTGCCCGCGCCGGCAGGGGGCGTCTCGGCGGCGGCCACCCGCGCCAACCAGATTCTCGCCTCGGCGGGGATCACGACGGCGACCGTCTCGGTCGTCGATGCCCCCGCCCAATTCGGTGCCGTGACGGTGACCGTCAGCTACAATTTCCCCGTGGTGGTCGTCGGGTTCATCCCGGGCCTGGGCAGTTCCACCTTCCCGCTCTCCAGCACGACGACGATGCGCAGGGAATATTAAGGAATTCAAGAGGAGGGGAGAACCCATCGGATGAACCGCACCCGAATCGTTCTGGCCGTGGGTATTGCCGTGCTGCTGGCCCTGCTCGCCAGCGTGGGAGCCTACAAGTTCCTCTCCAGCAAAAGCCGGATGGCGGAGGAGTCCCGGCTGCAGACCGTGGGGATCGTCGTCGCGCTGGTTGACATCCCCCTCGGCTCGACGATCAACCCGAACCAGGTGGGTATTTCCGCCTGGCCGAAGGACAACTACCCGAAAGACGCCCTCGTCGACCCGAAGGTCACGGCGGGTCGGGTCGCCCTTCGGGACTTCACGCACGGGGAACCGATCGTGGAGTCGAAACTGGTGCCGCTGAACATGCCGACCGGCCTGCTCTCCCTGAAGGTCCCGGCCGGCCTGCGGGCGTTCTCCGTTAAGGTGAACGAAGTCGTGGGGGTGGGCGGTTTCATCGTGCCGGACAGCCGGGTGGACGTCGTCGTCACCACGTCTCCCTCCAACAGGGACCAACAGGAGAAGGTCTCCAAGATCGTCCTCGAGGACATCCGGGTGCTCGCTGCGGGCCAGGCGACGGAGATGAAGGAGAGCAAGCCGGTCACCGTGAACACGGTGACCCTCGCCCTGATGCCGGAGGATGCGGAGAAGCTCGCCCTGGCCAGCAACGACGGGATCATCCAGCTCATCATGCGCAACTTTGCGGACAACGCAGTGGTCACGACCGGGGGGGCCGACAAGCGGCGCCTCCTCTCGTCGTTCCGGAACGCCCCGGCCGAGGAGGCATCCGCCCCGGCCAAGGAGCGCAAACCCCGTCGCGTATCCAGGAAGGCTCCGCGGCCCCCTGCCGCTTCCGCGCCCCCGCCGAAGAAGGCGTACACCGTGGAAGTCCTCAAGGGGAACAAGCGCACGGAAGAGACGATCGAATAGACGGCGAGGCACGATTATTCCGAAGGGGGTGTGAGGGTGGGTAGAAGATCATGGCTTTTCACCGCGGTTTGCGCGCTCTGCCTCGGTTTCCTGATCGGGGTTCCCGCACACGCCCAGCCGAAGCAGGAAACGGCCAAGGCCCCCGCGAAGTCGATCTCCGTGAACGCCAACCAGTCGGTCCTGGTGGACAGCCCCGTGGACATCAAGCGCGTCTCCATCGCGCGTCCGGAAACGGCGGACGTCACGGTCGTGTCCCCGCGGCAGATGGTGGTCATCGGAAAAAGCGCCGGGACGACCACGCTGGTCTTCTGGAGCCAGGAAGAGGTCGCCACGACCATCGAGGTGGTCGTGAAGATCAACGTGGACCTCGTAAAAGAGGACCTTCGCAAGATCGCGCCTGAACAGGCGTTCGAGGTCACCGCGGCCGGCGACACGCTGATCCTGACCGGAACGGTTCCGGACAACGTGGTCCAGACCCGCCTGCTGGAAGGGGCGCGCCCCTACGCCAAGGGGGTGGTGAATCTCCTGAAAGTGCAGAAACTCGAGCAGGTCCTGCTCCAGATCCGGGTGTCGGAGGTCGATCGATCGCTGGCGAAGGAACTCGGCTTCAACTTCCTGTTCGAGGGAAACACGCTGCGCGGCACCGTGAGCCCCCCCGGCTCCTTCTCCCCCTTCTTCGGGAACCTTCGGGATCAGCAGATCAAGGACATCGGGCCCAACACCACCTTCAGCGACGCGATGAACCTGTTCGTCGCCAAGCCGGGATCGTTCCCCGACTTCGGCGCATTCCTGCGGGTCCTGCACGACAAAGGCGGGCTGAAGACCCTGGCGGAACCGAACCTCGTGGTCGCCAACGGCGCCGAGGGAAAATTCCTCGTGGGGGGGGAATTCCCCGTCGTGTTCAACACCTCGGCCGGGGGGTCGTCCGCCTTCTCCATCGTCTACAAGGAGTTCGGCGTCAAGCTCGGGTTCCAGCCGAAGATCTCCCCCAACGGCGAGATCTACCTTCACGTGTCCCAAGAGGTCAGCGAGCTGGATTTCGCCAACGCCGTCATCCTCTCGGGATTCCGGATCCCCGCGCTGAAGAGCCGGAAGGCGGAGTCCGCGCTCCAGCTCGGGGACGGACAGACCTTCGTCCTGGCGGGGTTGATCGACAACAAGGTGCAGCGGCAGGTTTCCAAGATCCCCCTGCTCGGCGACATCCCGATCCTGGGGGCCCTGTTCCGGAGCACGCGGTTCAGCAACAACGAGACCGAACTGATGGTGATGGTCACGCCGAAGATCGTCCGGCCCCTGAACAAGGACGAGATCCCGGCGCTCCCCTCGGAAAGGATGAATCCCGAAGAGACGAGCGCGGACCTGATCTGGTAGGGCGCCCCGGCGGCCGGCGACAGGGAGGGAAACGGTCATGATAAAGCGCAACGGCGGGCAGGTGCTGGTGTTGGTCGCACTGGCCATGTTCGTCCTTCTGGGCATGGCGGCGCTGGCGATAGACGTAGGGTTCATGTACTCCACGCGGCACGAACTGCAGCGCAGCGCGGACGCGGGCGCGCTGGCCGGCGCCTCCGCGTTCACGACGGGGGACTGGAACGACACGAGCATGGCGACCGACCGTCCCCGGGGCATCGCGGACATCCGGGCAAGGGATTTCGCGTCGCGGGACGTGGTCGTGGATACGCGCCTCGACCCCGCGGCCGAGGTGGCCGTCTCCTTTCCCCGGCTGGACCACATCGAGGTGGTCACGTCCCGGAACGCGAACCTGTTTTTCGCGCGGATATTCGGGATGGGGAACCGCTTGATCACCGCGCGCGCCGTAGCGCACGCGGCGGTGGCCGGCCCGCCCATTTCGGTGAACTGCATCAAGCCGTGGGCGATCCCCTATCCCTGGCAGGATGGCCCCGGAGCCCCGGACAAGAAGGGGAACCCAACCGGTCCCAACGGTCTGTACGATCCCGGGGAACAGGTCTATACGGACTGCCAGGGCGGGGTTGGGCTGTGTCCCGGGTCGAGGATCACCCTGAAGATCGGATCCCCCAGCGCCGACAACACCGCCCCTTCCGGGCAGCAGACCTCGGGGCACTTCTTCATCATCCAGGGGAACCTGGGTGGGGAAACCTTCCAGGGCGCCAACGAATACAGGAACTATATCGTGAACGGCTGTTTCCCGGTGGATATGACCTTGCCCGTCGACCTGATGCCCGGGAACAAGATGGGCCCGACCGTCCAGGCGGTGGAGGAGTTGATCGCGATGGATGCGGGGTCCAGCTGGTCGGCCGCGGACGGTGCGCCGTCCAGCTCGAACTACCCGTTCAATGCGGCCGGCGACTGGATGAATTCCCCCCGGGTCGTCCGCACCGTGATCTACGATCCGAGCATCCCCATGACCGGGGGGGGCCACGGCACGCAGTCGTATATCCCGGTCGGGTATTCCCTCGCGGGGTTCTGGATCGAAAGCGTGGGCAGGCAAGGGAACGACGGTTCGGTGATCGGACGGTACATCCCCGGCGCGGCCTTCGGGGGGCAGGGCGGCAACCCGGGCCCTCTCACGGGAACGGAAATAAAAATCATCTCCCTGGTGGAATAGGAGCGGAATGAACCGCATCAGCTGCCTGATCGTCGAGACGGACCAGGAGGCGATCCGGCAGATCGACCTCCTGGGCCGCAGGATCGGGTCGATCGAGGTCAGGTGGAAGACGCACTCTGTACAGACCGGGATCGACATCCTCCGGAAGCATCTCCCGGAAATGGCGATCATCGGGCTGGGCCCCAATCCCGAACCGCTGATCGAGTCGATCTCGGTGATGGCGAGGGATTTCCCGTTCCTGTATATCGTGGCCATCTCCGAGCGGACCGACTCCGATCTCATCCTGCGGACCATCCGGGCCGGCGCCCACGATTTCCTCAGCAAGCCGGTGAAGGAGATCGACCTTCGTGGGGCCGCCGACAAGGCGTCCAAGCTCAAGGCGACCCGGAAAGACACGGGGGCCCGGGGCGGAAAGATCCTTTCTGTCTTCAGCAACAAGGGGGGGAACGGGACGACGACCATCGCCGTGAACCTGGCGGACGCCCTGGTCCGCCTGACCGGGAAGAAGGTCGCCGTGGCCGACCTCGTGCTGTCCCACGGCGACGTCACCATGTTCTTCAACGTGAACTCGTCGTACTCTATCCTGGACCTGGCGAGGAATGCGGAGAAGGTCGACTACGACTTCCTGCACACGCTACTCGTCCGCCACTCCAGCGGAATCTACATCCTGGCGGATCCGCCCGTCATCGAGGACGCGGAGCAGATCTCGCCCACCCAGGTTCGGGACGTCCTCTCCACGCTGCGGTCGATGTTCGACTACATCGTCGTGGACACCCCGCACCAGTTCGACGACCGCACGCTGACGGCCCTCGAGATGTCCGACATCGTGCTTCTCGTAACCTTGCTGAACCTCCCATCCCTCAAGAACACCCAGAAGTGCCTGGAGCTCTTCGGGCGGATCGGGCTGCGGGACGAACGGATCCGGCTGATTTTAAGCCGCTACCTTCCGAACGACGAGATCCCGAAGGAGAGCATCGAGGGGATCATGAACTGCCCGGTCTTCTTCTCCATCCCCAACGACTACCCGACCGTGATCTCCTCCATCAACCGCGGGAAGCTCCTGTCGGAAGTGGCGCCCGACAAGGAGGTGACGGTCAGTTTCGACCGGATGGCCGAACTGCTGGAAGGGGCGGCGCCGAGGAAGGCGGCTCCCGATCCGAAAAAGGGGCTATTGGGGAGCCTATTCCGAAAGAGAGGCGGTGAACGATGACGATCGGCGACTGGAAGGCGTCGAGGAAAGCCAACCCTTCGGCCGCGTCGGTATTCGGGGATCCCGGGCAACGCCGGATCGCGGTGGCGGCGGAACTGCACGCCTACCAGGTGCTCAAGAGCAGCATCCACCGCAAGCTGATCGACCGCCTGGATCTCTCCTCCGTCTCGGAGATCTCCCCGGAGCAGCTCTCCGGCATCATCAAGACCGTCGTCGAGGGGCTCATCACGGCGGAAGGGATCCCGCTCACCCGGGTGGAGCGGGAGCGGCTGGTCGTCGAGATCCAGCACGAGACGCTGGGCCTGGGCCCGCTGGAGCCGCTCCTCCAGGACCCCGCCATCTCCGACATCATGGTCAACGGGCCCGGAAAGGTATACATCGAGAAGGGCGGGAAGATCCACCCGACCGAAGTCACCTTCAAGGACGACGACCACCTGATGACGATCATCGAGCGGATCGTGTCCAAGGTGGGACGGCGGGTGGACGAGTCGACCCCCATGGTCGACGCGCGTCTGCCCGACGGCTCCCGCGTCAACGTCATCATCCCCCCGCTGGCGCTGGACGGGCCGATGCTGTCCATCCGCCGCTTCGGCATCGACCCGCTGCGCATGCAGAACCTGGTCGAGAACCGGTCGCTGACGGAGGAGATGGCGAAGGTGTTCGACGCGATGGTGCGGGCCCGGCTCAACATCCTCGTGTCGGGCGGCACGGGCGCCGGCAAGACGACGCTGCTGAACATCCTGTCCGCATCGGTTCCCAACGACGAACGGATCGTGACGATCGAGGACTCCGCCGAGCTTATCCTCCAGCAGGAGCACGTGGTGCGGCTGGAGACCCGCCCCGCCAACATCGAGGGGAAGGGGACCGTGTCCCAGCGGGACCTCGTCCGAAACGCCTTGCGGATGCGCCCCGACCGGATCATCCTCGGCGAGGTGCGCGGCGGGGAGGCGCTGGACATGCTCCAGGCGATGAACACCGGGCACGACGGCTCCATTTCCACCATCCACGCGAACTCCCCGAGGGACGCCCTCTCCCGGCTCGAGACCATGGTCCTGATGGCGGGGTTCGAACTGCCGGCCAAGGCGATCCGGGAGCAGGTCAGCGCCGCGCTGAACGTCGTCCTCCAGGTGGCGCGCCTGAGCGACGGAGGACGGAAGATCGTCAAGGTCGCCGAGGTGACCGGCATGGAAGGGGACGTGGTGGTGATGCAGGACATCTTCGTCTTCGAGAAGCAGGGGCTGGACCCGGAGGGGAAGGTCCTCGGCCAGTTCCGGGCGACCGGCGTCCGGCCGAAGTTCCTCGACATGATCCACACGGCGGGGATCCACCTCGGGTCCGAGATCTTCGCCTACCGGAAGCCGTGAGAGGGGGCCGCCGATGATCTGGATCCCGGTCCTCGTCTTCCTGCTGGTGCTGCTGCTCCTCGTCGGGGGATACGTTCTCCTGGCTACGGGACGGCCCGAAAGGAATGAGGTCAAGAAGCGGCTGTCGCTTCTCGAACTGAAGAACCTGAAGGGTGCAGATCTCCCGGAAGTCCTGAAGAGCGAACTGCTGAGCGACGTCCCTCCGCTGAACCGGCTGCTGGCCCGGCTGAACTTTGCCGTACAGATCGACCGGCGCCTGCGGCAGGCGGACCTCAAGATCCGGGTCGGCACCTTCGTCCTTATTTCGTTGACCCTCTTCGCCGTCGCAATGGCCGCCGGAAGCATCCTGCACTGGCCCGCGATCCTGACGCTTCCCGTCGCCCTGGCGTTGTTCGTCCTTCCGAATGCCTACGTGGATGTCAAGCGCCGGATCCGCGTCAAGCGGTTCCTGAACCACTTCCCGGACGCGCTCGAAATGTTCGCCCGCTCCCTGCGGGCCGGGCACTCCTTCACGGGCGCGATCCAGCTCGTGGCCCAGGAGATGCCCGACCCGGTCGGTCCGGAGTTCCGGAAGGTGTTCGAGGAGCAGAACCTGGGTATCCCACTGCGGCAAGCCCTCATCGGGATGACGGAACGCGTGAACGCACTCGACGTCAAGTTCTTTGCCACCGCGATCCTGGTCCAGCGGGAGACCGGAGGGAACCTCGCCGAGATCATCGACAAGATCTCCTACGTCATCCGGGAACGGTTCCGCGTCCAGGGCCAGCTCAAGATCTTCACCGCCCAGGCGCGCATGAGCGGATTCGTCCTGGCGCTTCTCCCGATCGGGGTCGCTGTCATGATCGGGATCCTGAACCCGGACTACCTGAAACCGCTGTGGTTCGAGAGGACCGGAAAAGTCATGATTTCCATCGCCGTAATCATGCAGATCCTCGGGATGCTGGCCATCCGGAAGATCATCCGGATCAAGATCTGAAGGGGGCGGGGAATGATCCTCCTGATCTCGCTGTCCATCTTCCTGGCGACGGCCCTCGGCGCGGTCGCCTTGTACTGGTGGCTGGAATCCCGAAGGGAATCTCTCCCGCACCGGTTGAAGGAGTCGGTGAGCAAGGAGTCGGGCGACGCCGCAGGAGGAGGTTTGAAAGCGGCGCAGGAATGGTTCGGATCGCAGCGGGCACGTTTCTTCGTCAAACCGCCCGGGGAAACCGAACTGCTGGAAAGGCTTTCCGGGAGGGAGCTCAAGGGGGCGCGGCTCCTGTTGAACCAGGCCGGGTTCCGGAGTGCAGTTATTTACAACACATATATTACTTTCCGGTTGGCGCTGCCGATCGGGCTGGTGGTCCTGTCTTACCTTTACGGGAAAGCCGTCGGGCTGACGAACCAGTCGACCTTCCTTATAATTCTCGCTTCCGGGACCGTCGGGATCCTCATTCCCGATGCCCTGCTTCGATGGAAGATCCGCCAGCGGCAGGAGGAGATCACCGACGCTCTGCCCGACGCACTGGATCTCCTGGTGGTCTGTGTCGAGGCGGGCCTGGGCCTGAACGCCGCCTTCGTGAAAATCACGGAAGAGTTCTCGCTTTCCAGTCCCGCGCTGAGCGAGGAGTTCGACGTCGTCAACCGGGAAATGGTGGCGGGGAAACCCCGGCAGGAGGCGCTCCGGGCGCTATCCGACCGGACCAGGGTCGAAGACGTGAAATCTTTGGTCGCCATGCTGATCCAGACGGAGAAGCTGGGGACCAGCCTCGCGCAGTCCCTTCGGGTCCATTCGGACTCCCTTCGCACCCGGCGCCGGCAGCGGGCCGAGGAAGCCGCGGCGAAGACCACCATCAAGCTCGTCTTTCCGCTGGTGTTCCTCATGTTCCCGGCGTTGTTCATCGTGATTCTTGGGCCCGGGGTAATCCAAGTCATCAATGTCTTGTTGCCGGTTGCAACGAAATGACCACGGCGGAAGCGGAAGGATCGTCGTGAATACCTCAGGAGGTGGCACTTGGATCTGAATGCAGCGTTGCCATGGTTGGTGGCCTTTGTCGTCGTGCTCGGGATCTATCTCTTTGTGAGATCCCGGAGGACCGGCAAGCGGTAGTAAACCGAAAGGTTTCCGGCCGGGTCGATGGTGGTCCGCAATGTGACGAGGGCATGTGTTCTCGGAGAAAGGATCCGGTCCGCCGGCACCTTCCTTCTCCGGCTGAAGGGACTGATCCGGACGGATGGGCTTGTGACCGGGGAGGGGCTCTGGCTCTCCCCGTGCACCAGCATCCATTCCTTCGGGATGCGGTTCGTCTTCGATGCATTATTCCTCGGCCCGGACGGGAAGGTGGTGGGCATGTACGAACGTTTCCGCAGAAACCGCGTGTCCAGGGTCTTCTGGAACGCCCGGGGGGTCCTCGAGCTGCCGGCGGGCACCATCGAGAGAACGGGGACCGAGGTCGGGGATGAAATCCGATTCGAAGAATGAACGGACCTACTCCCACATAACCGTCGGGCGTCCGCTCAAATCCGTTCTCGCCTTCGCGATCCTCCTTGCGTTGGTCGCCTTCACGCTGCCGTCACGTTCGGAGGCGTCCCTCGCGGAGATGGCCCGCCTCGAGGCGTCCGAAGAGGCGGGCCATCTCCGCGAGGG
>JACZKY010001137.1_pt1 | contig 13193 bp, 12 predicted proteins | sample 8237611 | NCBI WGS metagenome assembly JACZKY01 (sample SAMN16148055, study PRJNA663545) | marine sediment metagenome | biome: sediments and biomass from bioreactor inoculated with such sediments; feature: coastal sediments; material: methane- and iron-fed bioreactor; isolation source: Bothnian...
GGGGAAGGCGACGCGGTGGATGCCCCTGCGACCCCTCCTGCAGGCCCCGTTTCCGTCTTGGCGTGGGATCCCCCCTCGAATTACATGGACAATGTGGCGCTGGATCCATTCAGGGACCTTAAACATTACGAAATCTACGTCCGACAGGACCCTGATTTTTCCAGCGACGACCTTCCGGTGGCCATAATCTCCGCGGTCCACGAGGCCCTCCCTGCCGGAGGCAATCCCGCGTCCGGGATCCTGGAGACGGAGTTCGTCCTGGAAAATCTCGACCCGTACATCTCTGCGGGGAGTCGGCTCTTCGTATCCCTGAAGTCCGTGGGAATCGACGGTCAGAAATCGGAGTTCATGCCTCCTGTCCTCTGGGACAGGGTTCTTTAGGGCAGCGAGGCCATGCGGAAATCCTGGGGTGTCCTTCTGGCAGCGCTCGCGGCAATACTGGTGTTGCCACGGCATGGGTACGCGGAAACGCGGACCGTCTCTTGGAGCGGGGTCACGACGTATGCCGACGGCACTCCGATCGGGGCGGGGACGTCGGTCACATATAATTTCTACTGGACATCGGACGCCGCGCTGAGCGCGTCGTCGCTCAAGCCGGTTGCTTCCTCCGTCTCCCAGACGGCCGCGACGTTCGATCCGGACCAGAAGGGGATGCCGCGCGGCCAGACGGTGTATTTCACCGGAGAAGTCGTTCTGGGCACCGGGGTGAAGTCGGGCCTGTCTACCGCATATCCATGGACCGTTCCCGTGATCGCGACCACGCCGACCTTGTCCTCGGTGTCGATCGCCGGTCCGTCGTCGGTGAACGAGGGCGGCAGCGGCACGTACGCGGCGACGGCGACGTGGAGCGACGGATCGAAGACGTCGGTGACTCCGGCGTGGAGCGAGAACTCCTCGTTTGCGGCGATCAGCGCGGGCGGCGTTCTGACGGCGCAGGCGGTGACGTCAAACCAGCCGGTGACGGTGACGGCGAGCTACGCTTCCGGGGGCGTGACGCGGACGGCGACGCAGGCGGTGACGATCGTGGACGTTCCGAGCGGCACGGTAGCGGCGATTCGGAATGTCGTCATCACCGGCCCCGTGGCGACGCAACCGGTGAAACTGTTCCGCCTCGGTTGGGATCCGATCGAGAGTTATATGGACGGCGTTCCCATTCCGGTGGGAACCGTGCGCTACACGGTGTACTGGTCAACCGACCCGGGCTTTTCCCCAAACACCTTGAAACCGCTGGCAACCGCCATCCCGGGGACTTCGGTTGACTTCGATCCGGATGAGGAAGGGATGTCGTCTAAAGCGAGAGTGTACTTCACCGCCACAGCGGCGGCACCCAACGGGGCGCAGTCCCCCCTTGCCGCGGGTATTTCATGGGTCGCGGTAAATATTGGCCCGGCTCCACCTTCGAAAGGAATGATCATCAAGCGGTAACCGAAGATGTATGGTGGACGAATCGCCCCCGCCATGAAGAAGCGGGTCCTGCCCCATTTTCCGCTTTCATCCCCCCCACGCGGTGCAATTGACATAAAATAAAATATCAAACCTGAGCGAGCCGGGAGGGGCGATGCGGAAAATATTCATGGCTGCAACCATTATGGCCGTCTTCTGCGGGTTGGCGCTCGGCAAGGACACTACCCCCAAAGGAGGGAACCCCGTGGTCCAACTGGATACCAGTATGGGGAGCATCAAGGTGGAGCTGTATCCTGAAAAATCCCCGATCAGCGTCAAGAACTTCCTGGCCTATGTCCGGGAAGGCCATTACGATGGGCTGATCTTTCACCGCGTCATCAAGGATTTCATGATCCAGGGGGGCGGGTTCACGAAAGACATGCAGGAGCGCAAGGGGAAGCACCCGCCGATCAAGAACGAGGCGGACAACGGCCTGAAAAACGAGCGCGGCACGCTCGCGATGGCGCGTACCGGGGTCGTCGATTCCGCGACGGCACAATTCTTCATAAATACCGTGAACAACGATTTCCTGAACCACAAGGGGAAGACACCGCAGGGGTACGGTTATGCCGTGTTCGGGAAAGTGATCGAGGGGTTGGATGTCGTCGACAAGATCCGCGCGGTTCCCACCGGGTCGGCGGGAAGTTTCCAGGATGTACCCAAGAGCCCGGTTACGATCTTGAAGGCGACCGTATCGGAAGAGAAGGAGAAGTAAAAGGGGGAGTCCCCGGCGCCTCGCGCCGGGGACAACTGGTGTCTCAAGGGACGTGCGCGTGTTTCTCCTCGGACGGGTGTTCCGTATCCGCGGGACGTTCCGGTTTGACCAGCATCACCGTCCTGTGGGTGTTGCGGAGAACGCTCTCCGCGATACTGCCCATCATCAGCCGGGACAGCCCGCTGCGGCCGTGGGTGCTCATGACGATCAGGTCCACGTTTTCCCGGTCCGCCACGTGCAGGATGGCCTCTGCCGGGGGGCGTTCGTCCACCATTGTCCGGACCCTGTGTCCACCCCCCTTCAGTTGCGCTCCGACCCGATCGAGGTATTCCGAGGTTGCCTTGGCCGCTTCCTCGAGGATCTTCCCCTCCGTAAGCAGAACGGGCTCAGGTACCACGGGCATGGGCAAGTAGATGGCCTGCAACAGAAGGATTTCCGCCCCGGCTCCCCGCGCAATCTCCCCGGCGTGCGGGATCGCACGCTCCGCAAGGACCGATCCGTCCAGCGGAACCAGGATCTTTTCGTACATGGCGGGAACCTCCTTTCCGCTCATGGAGCATCCGGGTTGACGTCCCGATTCCGTCCCATGGAAGCAGTATACAACCCGAAATGGTAACGGACCAGAAGCTACCGGTAGGCCCGCAGGAGGAGGGAATGCGGCTGGATCGCTTCCTGCGGGACCGGTTTCCGTGCGTGCCGGCGCGCAGCGTGAAGTTCGCCCTGGATGCCGGCGTCGTCCGGGTGAACCGGGAAATCGGGGTCAAGGGGCGTCATCTCCGCCACGGGGAGACGGTGACGGTGGCGGCCATCGCCGAGAGCGAGGACTGGCTACCCGTTCCGGTCGATCTCCCGGGGGCGTACGTCGCATACGAAGACCCGCATGTCGCGGTCCTGTGCAAGCCGTGCGACGTCCATACCGAACCGCAGCGTCCGAACGAACCGGGCACGCTGGCCGGATTCCTCCGGAAAAGGTTCCCCCATGTGGCCGGAATTTCCCCCGTGCCGGGACTGACGCTGCTAACCCGGCTGGATTATGCCACCAGCGGCGCGGTACCGGCGGCTCTTTCGCCGAAGGCGTTCACCTTTCTTCAGAAGGAGCGGGAAATCGGCAGCTTGGGAAAGCGGTACCTTTGCGTGGTGGAGGGGGAGGTGTCGTCCCCCCGGTCGATCGCCTGGAGAATCGACGGCGGGGGCGGACAGACCGTCCATGTACGCCTGGACCGGCAGGACCCCGACCCCCGACGGTGGACCCTCGTCGAGCCGGTCCGTGCCGAAGCGGGAACGACGCTGATCCGCGCAACGATTTTCCGGGGGAAGCGGCACCAGATCCGCGCCCACCTTGCCGCCGCGGGACACCCCATCGTCGGCGATCGCAGGTACGCCGCCGTTCCCCCGGACGGCCCGGGGTATAGCCGGCTGATGCTCCATGCGGAAACGGTTACCTTCCGCCATCCCGAATCGGGGATTCCGATTTCAGTGGATTGCGAAGCGCCGGAGGGGTTCGGGATTACTTGACGGCCGGAGACAGGGCTTCGATCCCCCGGAGGCGTTCCCGGTCCTGTGGGAGCTCCTCCTTGTATTTCCCATACAGCTCAAGGTCTTCCGGAGATACGAACCGGTTCCCGAGGGGGTTCAGGATGTTGGAGCGTTTCCGGTCGACTCCTTCGAGGAACTGCTCCTTCGCCGCGATCTTCGCCCGCAGCTCTTCCGCTTTGCCGGACGGTTCCGTTGCCGGAATCGCGGGTTCCGCGGATGCGTCGGTCCCGGATGGGGGGAGATCTTCGCGCGGGATGCCCGGAGGGGATTCGATCGTGGAAAGGGAAGGCCGGTTCGACGCGGGAGGGCCCTTCAGGATCGGCGTCTGGTTTCCCCGGAACTTCCGCGGGATGTTTCCGATGTCGTCGGTGAAGTGGATGACGCCGCTTTCGTCCTGCCAGCGGTAGATGTCGGCCAGGGAATCGCCGGGGGAAGACAGGGAGAGCAGGACGATTACCGGGATGGAAATGATGTTTCCTGCGTGATGAAGGATTGTTTTCTTCATGCAATTCATACTACTATATTGCGTTCCGGGATGGCAACGATGGTCGATCCGGGTGCCCGCGCGAAACCCGCTGGGGTCCGGAGCACCCGCCGGTTCGTAGCATCCCTCTTCGAAACTGGATCCCCGGGAAGCGGATGGTTCCCCCCGCATGCGCCGGATTCGTTCGTAACTACAAGCATTGCGATGATTGTTCGTTCGGTTGCGTATTTGTCAAACCACGGTTTGATGGATTTCTTCAGGCTGATTGAACCTATATAAATTTTTTGGGGAGACGTCATGCCGCTGCTTCGGATCGAGAACCTCCACCTTTCCTTCGGGGGGGTTAAGGCCATCAACGATGTGTCGATCCGCGTGGAGAAGGGGAGCATCCATGCGATCATCGGTCCGAACGGCGCCGGAAAGACCTCCATCTTCAACTGCATTTCGTGCGTTTACCGGCCGCAGAAGGGTGCGATCCATTTCGAGGACCGACCGGTTCTCGGGATGAAACCCGACCGGGTGACCCGCCTCGGGATCGCCCGGACATTCCAGAACATCGCCCTGTTCCACCATATGACCGTTCTGGACAACCTGATGCTTGGGCGTCATCAGTTTCTGAAGAGGGGCGTCCTGGCCGGCGGAATCTTCCTGGGGCCCGCCCGGAAAGAAGAAATCGAGAACCGGAAGGCGGTCGAGGATATCATCGACTTTCTGGAAATCGAGAATATTCGCAAGAAACCGGTCGGAACGCTGGCCTACGGGCTGCGCAAGCGCGTCGAACTCGGGCGGGCGCTGGCGCTCAAGCCCCGGCTGCTGCTCCTGGACGAACCGATGGCGGGGATGAACCTCGAGGAGAAGGAGGACATGGCCCGATTCATCCTCGACATCAACGAAGAGTGGGGTGTCACGACCCTCCTGATCGAGCACGACCTGGGCGTGGTGATGGACATCAGCCACAGGGTGAGCGTCCTCGACTTCGGGGTGAAGATCGCGGAAGGCACACCGGCGGAAATCGCCAACGACCCGCTCGTGATCAAGGCGTACATCGGAGAGGACGACATTTTCCTGCGGGACACGGAGGCGCTTCCCGGATGAAGGAGGTTCTCGAGGCCCACGGAACGTTCCCGAAGCTACTCGAACGGAACGCCGTGCTGTTCGGTGACCGCAAGGTGGCGATGCGGGAAAAGGAGTTCGGCATCTGGCAGGAGTTCACGTGGAAGGATTACCACGAGCACGTGAAGTACTTTTCGCTCGGACTGGTTTCCCTGGGTCTTTCCCGCGGAGACAAGGTCGCGATTATCGGCGACAACCGGCCTGAATGGGTGTGGGCCGAGGTGGCCGCCCAGGCGGCGGGGGCGGTTCCGCTGGGCCTGTACCAGGATTCGACCCTCAAGGAGGTTTCTTACGTCATCGACCACTCCGATGCCTCCATCGTGGTCGCGGAGGACCAGGAGCAGGTGGACAAGATCCTGGACATCAAGGAGCAGCTTCCAAAGGTCCGCTACATCATCTACAGCGACCCTCGGGGGATGCGGGGGTACAGGGAGCCGTTCCTCCTCGACTTCAATGAGGTCGAGAATTACGGCCGGGATCTCGATCAGCGCGAACCCGGCCTGTATGCGCAGAACGTGGAAGCGACCCGCTACGAGGACCTGGCGCTCATCTGCTATACCTCCGGAACCACGGGTTTTCCCAAGGGGGCGATGCTTTCGTTTCGCAACCTCCTGAGCATGGCGGCGAACCTGATGGAGGTGGACCCCAAGAGGGAGGCGGACGAATTCGTGTCCTTCCTGCCGCTGGCGTGGATCGGGGAACAGATGATGTGCCTGTCGAGCGCCCTGCTCACGGGTTTCTCGGTGAACTTCCCGGAGAAACCCGAGACGGTGCAGGAGAACATCCGGGAAATCGGGCCGACGATCATGTTTTCGCCTCCGCGGATCTGGGAAAACATGACCTCAACCGTTCAGGTGAAGGTCATGGACGCCTCGGCGCTCAAGCGCTGGTTGTACAACCGGGCCCTTCCCGTGGGATACGAGTACGCGGAAACGGTCTTCCGGAAACAGGCGGTGCCGGTATCCCTGAAGATCCGGCACAGGCTGGCGTACTACCTGGTCTTCCGGGCCTTGAAGGACCGGCTGGGGCTTCTCCGCATCCGGTCGGCCTCCACGGGCGGTGCGGCACTCGGACCCGACGTCTTCAAGTTCTTCAACGCCATGGGCGTGAACCTCAAGCAGATCTACGGGCAGACGGAGATCTCGGGCATCTCCTGCATCCATCGGGACAAGGACATCAATTTCGATTCCGTGGGGCAGCCGATCCCCGAGACGGAGATCATCCTTTCGGAGTCCGGCGAGATCCTGTCGCGCTCGCCGTCGGTCTTCCTCGGGTATTACAAGAATCCCGAGGAAACGGACAAGACCCTTGCGGGCGGCTGGCTCCATTCGGGGGACGCGGGCTACTTCAACGAGGGAGGGCACCTCGTCGTGATCGACCGGGTCAAGGACGTGATGCACCTGAACGACGGTACCCGGTTCTCGCCCCAGTTCATCGAAAACAAGCTGAAGTTCTCCCCGTACATCAAGGAGTGCGTCTGCCTGGGTGACCAGCGGGATCTCCTCGCCGCGATGCTTTGCATCGATTACCCCAACGTCGGGAAATGGGCGGAGGGCCGAAGGATCTCGTACACGACGTACACGGACCTGGCTGCGAAGCCCGAGGTCCTGGAACTCCTGGCGCGGGAGGTCGAGAAGGTCAACGACACGCTTCCGGAAACCACCAGGATCAGGAGATTCGTCCTGCTCTACAAGGAGCTCGATGCGGACGACGATGAGCTGACCCGCACCCGCAAGGTCCGCCGGGCGTTCGTCGGAGAGCGTTACCAGCACGTGATCGAGGGAATGTACGCCGGAGAGCAGGCGATCCCCATTGACGCCGTCATCAAGTATCAGGACGGGAAGACGTCGCGGATCCGCACATCGCTTGCCGTGCGCACCCTCCAGGAGGGGAAATGACGCTCCACTATTTCATGCAGCTGGTCATCAGCGGATTGGTCGTGGGAAGCATCTATTCGGCGGTCGCTCTCGGGTTCGTGATCATCTACAAATCCACGAGGGTGGTGAACTTCGCGCAGGGGGAATTCCTCATGGTGGGGTCGTACGTCTGCTACGCCTTTCTCGTGCAGATGCAGCTCCCCTTCTGGACGGCTCTTCTCCTGACGATTCTCTTTACGATGGTCATGGCGCTGCTGATCGAGCGTTTGATCCTGCGGCCCATGATCGGGGAGCCCATCATATCGATCATCATGGTGACCATCGGGCTTTCCCTGGTGCTGCGGTCCGTCGTGGCGGTGGCCTGGGGTACCGACATCCTCGTGTATCAACCGAAGCTTTTCCCGCAGGAGATGGTCACGTTGCTCGGGGTGCCGGTGTCCCTCGAGTTCGTCTGGTGCTTCGTGCTCTCCATCGTCCTGCTGGCGGTGTTCTCCATTTTCTTCAAATATTCCAAGGCAGGCGTGGCGATGCGCGCCACCGCCTTCAACCAGCAGGTCGCCCAATCCATGGGGATCTCGGTTAAGAACATCTTCGCGCTCTCCTGGGTGATCTCCGCGGTCGTTTCCGGCATCGGGGGAGTGCTCATCGGAAACATCAACGGGATCAACAACTCCCTGTACCATTTCGGGCTGAAGGTCTTCCCTGCAACCATCCTCGGGGGACTCGACTCGATCCTGGGGGCGGCGCTGGGGGGTATCATCATCGGGATCCTGGAGAACCTGTCCGACGGGCTGTGCAAGACCTACTTCGACCTGAGCGGCGTGAAGGAAGTCGCCCCCTACGTGATTCTTGTGATCATCCTGATGATCAAGCCTTACGGATTGTTCGGAACCAAGGAAATCGAGCGGGTGTGACCGTTCGGACGAGGCCTTCCAAGGGAGAACCAAGATGCATTATTGCGGCGATTACCGGACCTCCTACGAGAAGGACATGGAGATCCTGCAGACACCGGCCACCAAGGTCTTCGTGGTCGCCTTCCTGCTTTTCCTTCTGGCATGGCCCCTGATGGTGAAAAGCGAGTATCTGTGGATCACCATGCAGATCATCATCGCGGTGATCGGGGCGGTCGGGCTGAATATCCTGACGGGTTTCACGGGACAGATCTCCCTGGGGCAGGGAGCCTTTCTCGGGGTGGGAGCCTACACTTCGGCCTACATCACCGCCAAGCTCGGGTTATCCTTCTGGTTGGGCGTGCCCGCGGCGGGACTGATGACCGCCGTGGCCGGCATGGTCTTCGGCATCCCGTCGCTTCGGCTGAAGGGCCTCTACCTGGCCATCGCAACGCTTGCCTCCCAGTTCATCCTGGAGTGGGTGTTTCTGCGATGGGAGCCGGTGACGGGGGGGAGTTTCGGCATCGTGGTCCCGCGACCCACCATCGGGGGATACGTTTTCGACACCGACCGCTCCTATTACTACATCGTGCTGGTCATCGCCGCGGTGATGGTCCTGTTCGCCGCGAACCTGATGCGAACCCGCACGGGCCGGGCATTCATGGGCGTGAGGGACCATTACATATCCGCGGAAATCATGGGGATCAACCTCTTCAAGTACCGGATCCTTTCGTTCGCCGTCTCCTCGTTTTACGCGGGCGTGGCGGGAGCGCTTTACGGGCACTCGCTGCGCTTCGTTTCATCGGAGCAGTTCAACATCGGCGTGTCGATCACGTACCTCGCGATGATCATCATCGGCGGCCTGGGGAGCATCCTCGGATCCATCTACGGGGCGGTTTTCATGATGCTCCTCCCGAAACTGCTCACGGTGGCAACCACGACGCTGGGATCGACCTACCCGGGGATCGCGGAACTGACCATCGCTCTGGAGCAGGGGGTCTTCGGGGCGATCATCATCCTGTTTCTGATTTTCGAGCCGGACGGACTGGCGCACCGCTGGAAGATGATCAAGGCCTACTGGAAGCTGTACCCGTTCTCATACTGAACGTGCACCGGGAAATAGCAGAGCAGATCACGGTAAGAAATTACGGAAAGGGGGTGTCGTAAGAGGGCATCGACAACGACCGGACGCGTTCCCGTTTCGGATCGAATGGCAAATCCGCAGCATTTCAAGGAGGGTGGAGCATGAGTAAGAGAATATTGCGCATCGCGGGATTGGTGACGTGCACCTTTTTCCTTCTGTCCGGGATCGCTCTTTCCGCGGACATCAGGGTCGGCCACCTGGCGGACCTGACCGGCCCCACCGGAGACGTCGGCAAGCCTTACGCCGAAGGGATTCAGGCCTACAAGGATTACGTGAACAGCCAAGGCGGAATCAACGGCAAGAAGATCGACATGCAGATGTTCGACTACGCATACGACAAGAACAAGGCGATCAACCAGTACAAGAAGTACAAGGAAGACCAGGTCGTGGCGATCCAGGGTTGGGGCACGGGGGACACGGAAGCGCTGGTCGGCTTCGTATCCGCGGACAAGATCCCCTACATTTCCGCGTCCTACTCGGCTCACCTCACCGACCCGAAGAAGTCTCCCTTCAATTTCTTCTGCGCGGCCGACTATACGACGGCGCTGCGGGCCGGGTTGCAGCATCTCAAGGAGAACTGGAAGGAGAATCGCCCCCCCAAGATCGTTTTCATCTACCCGAACCACCCCTACGGCATCGCGCCGATCAAGGGAGGGAAGGAGTACGCCAAGGAACTCGGATTCGAAGTCCTGGGCGACGAGGACGTCAGCCTGAAGGCCATCGAGGCGAACTCCCAGATGCTTTCCGTGAAGAACAAGGGAGCGGATTTCGCGTGGATCGGCGGAACGACCAACTCCACGGCGGTGATTCTCAAGGATGCCAAGAAACTGGGGCTCAAGACCCGGTTCTTCAGCAACATCTGGGGGATCGACGAAACCACGCCGAAACTGGCCGACGGCGCCGAGGAAGGCGCGCTCGTCATGGCGGGCTCGACGACCTACGGGGCCAACGTGCCCGGGATGAAGCTGCTCAAGGAGGTCTCGAAGAACCAGCCGCAGCCGACGCCCTTCATCCGCGGCTACGTTTCGATGATGGTCCTTGTCGAGGCGCTCAAGCGTGCCGACAAGGCGACCGGTGGAAACATCACCGGCCAGTCCGTGAAGGACGCGCTGGAAACCTTCAAGGACTTCGACACGCAGGGGCTGACGCCCGGAACGATCACCTACACGGGGAGCGATCACCGTCCCTTCATGTCGGTAAACATCATGGAGATGGAAAAAGGGAAGCTGGTCCTGAAGAAAACGATGGTGCTCCCCCGCAAGGCGGAGTGGCTGGGCCTGTAGACAGGACATGAACGAGCGGGCGGGGGGGATTTGGATCCCCCCGTCCGAATTTTCCGGATCAGGGAGCGCATGGGAACCGATGCTGAATGTGAACAACGTAGAGGTCATCTACTCGGATGTCATCCTCGTTCTGAAAGGGCTGTCGCTGGTGGTTCCCCAGGGGGAAATCGTGGCGCTGCTGGGTGCCAACGGCGCCGGGAAAAGCACCACCCTCAAGGCCATCTCCGGCCTGTTGAAATCGGAAGAGGGCGAGGTCACCGACGGGGAGATCCTGTTCGGCGGCCAGAAGATCAACGGGCTGGATCCCGACGAGATCGTGAAGAAGGGGATCTTCCAGGTGATCGAAGGCCGACGGGTATTCGAGGACCTGACCGTCGAGGAAAACCTGCGGTGCGGTGCGCACACAAGACGGGACCAGAAGAACGTCAGGTCGGATTACGACCGTGTCTACACCTACTTTCCCCGCCTCAGGGAACGGCGCAAGGGGTTGGCGGGATACCTCTCCGGGGGGGAGCAGCAGATGCTGGCCATCGGCCGTGCGCTTATGGCGCGTCCGAAGCTCATGCTCCTGGACGAACCGTCCCTCGGTCTCTCGCCGCTCCTGGTCAGGGAGATCTTCGGGATCATCAAGGACATCAACGAAAAGGAAAAAACGACGATCCTGCTCGTGGAGCAGAATGCACGGGTGGCGCTTTCCATCTCCAGTTACGGGTACATCATGGAGAACGGGAAAGTCGTCCTCGACGGGGAAACCGATAAACTTGCCAACAACGAAGACGTGAAAGAGTTCTACCTGGGGATGAACGCTATGGGGGCGAGAAAATCGTACCGCGACATCAAGCATTACAAGCGCCGGAAGCGGTGGCTTTCCTGATAGACCGCAGAACCGGGACGTTCCTTAGAACTTCCGCAGGATCGGGACAGAGATCACCTGCATGTATGTCCCCCATTTGCGAAAGTTCTAAGGAACGTCCCGGTTCTGCGGTATGTGCGTAAAGGAGAGGCGATGATCGATCGGCGAAAAGGGTATTACGACGAGGAACGAGAGACGATGCCGCCGATGCAGCGAGCAGAACTGCATCGTGAAATGCTCCTGGATACCGTGAAACATGCCTACGAACACGCGCCTGCGATCCGAAGGAAGATGGACGAAGCGGGGGTTCGCCCCGGGGACGTAAAAGAACTCGCCGATCTGCACAGGATTCCCCTTACCCGGAAAGCGGATTTGAAACACATCCAGAAAGAGGAGCCGCCTTTCGGAGGGCTCGCGGTCATCCCGCCGCGAGGGTTGAGGAGGATATACGTATCTCCGGGTCCAACCTTCGATCCCGAAGGCTGGGATGAATCCCACTGGCGTTGGGAAAAGCCGTTCTTCGCCGCGGGATTCCGGGAGGGGGATATCGTCCAGAACACGTTCATGTATCACTTCTCCCCCGCGGGGCTGATGTTCGACGAGGCCCTCCTCCGGATGGGCTGCACCGTCATCCCGGCCGGGGTTGGGAATACGGAGCTTCAGGCCCAGGTGATGAAGGAACTTTCCGTCACCGGATACGTGGGCACGCCGTCCTTCCTGATGTCCATCCTGGAAAAAGCAAAGGAGCTCGAACTGACCTCCGGGTCCGGCCTTTCGCTGCAGGTCGCCCTGGTGGCCGCCGAGATGCTTCCGGAAACCCTTCGCGCGAGATTCCGGGACGAGTTCGGCATACAGGTCCGCCAATGCTACGGTACGGCCGACGTAGGCTCCCTGGGGTACGAATGCCCGGAGGCAGCTGGGATGCATGTCCCGGACGAGATCCTGCTCGAGCTGATCGACCCCGCCACGGGCGCGCCGGTTTCGGCGGGATCCATCGGAGAGGTGGTCGTGACGCTCCCGAACCGGACGTACCCGCTTGTACGGTTTGCCACGGGGGATCTGAGCACGCTTTCGGACGACCCTTGTCCCTGCGGACGCACCACTCCCCGCCTGATGAAACTGCTGGGCCGCGTGGACCAGGTGACGAAGGTCAAGGGCATGTTCGTCCACCCCGAGCAGGTAATATCGCTGGAAGGGAAGTCGCCCGAGGTTGGATCCGCCCAATTCATCGTGACCCGGGCAGGGCACGAGGACCACATGGAGATCAGGGTTATCCTGAAAGGAGGGTTTTCGGCGTCCGACGCGCTTGCGGCGCGCATCTCCGAGGCGGCCCGGGAGATCACCCGGCTGCGGGGAGAGGTGCGCTTCGCCGCCGGGGCGGTTTCGGGGCAAGAGGACAAGAAGATCGTCGATCTTCGGAAATGGGATTGAAACGGACGTATCAACCGAATCCCCGGGAGGAGACGGAATGGACGCTTCCACGCTGAACAAGGAGCTCGAAACATATCTCCGGGTTCACACGTTTCCCGTAGGGATCAAGTCGCTCCCACCCGGCGACCCGCTGCCGGAGAAGGCGAAGCTCCCCTCGAAGCACATGGGAGTGAAAGTGGCCATCTGCCAGGCCATATCCATCGCCCGCCGCTACGGGTGGACGATGGCGTTCTCGGGAGAGGACCTGTCCTGTCCGATCGCGAAAGCGGTATTCGGCTTCGAGGAACGCAACACGTTCTATGAAACCGGCTCGCTCGCCGACGGTATGTACGCCTCCTGCATGGAGGCGGGGGCGAGGTTCGAGAGTGCGCTTGCGAAGTACGAATTCGGAGAGTACCCCTTCGTGGTCGTCGGTCCTCTGGGG
>JACZKY010009895.1_pt1 | contig 13193 bp, 17 predicted proteins | sample 8237611 | NCBI WGS metagenome assembly JACZKY01 (sample SAMN16148055, study PRJNA663545) | marine sediment metagenome | biome: sediments and biomass from bioreactor inoculated with such sediments; feature: coastal sediments; material: methane- and iron-fed bioreactor; isolation source: Bothnian...
GCATCAGGGCCAGCGCCAGTAATCCTGCATGAGCTTTCATTGGGTTGCCCTCTATTCGGTATAGGTCCGGTTCAAACTGCTTCGTCGCCGGTTTCTCCGGTACGGATCCGGATCACTTGGTCGAGGTCGTAGACGAAAATCTTGCCGTCGCCGATCTTGCCGGTGCGAGCCGATCCCTCGATCGCCTCGACCACCCGCTCGACCAGCTCGTCGGGCACAGCGGCCTCGAGCTTTACCTTCGGCAGGAAATCAACCACGTACTCGGCGCCCCGGTAGAGTTCGGTGTGGCCTTTCTGGCGACCGAAACCCTTGACCTCGGTAACGGTGACGCCCTGCACGCCGATCCCCGAAAGCGCCTCGCGCACTTCATCGAGCTTGAACGGTTTGATGATGGCGGTAACAAGTTTCATCTTCTTCTCCTTGACGCGGCCGCCGGTCGGGGCGGCCGCTTGTTCCGGCGCCTGGCCTCAGAACGTCTTGCCGACCGACAGGACGAGGGTCTGGCGCCCCAGGTTCTTGTTGAAAGCATTCAGGTAGCACTGTCCGGCGCCGCCCTTGGCATCGGTATCGAGGTAGGTCAGCCCCACATTCAGGCCGGCGAACTCCTTGGCCACGCCGAGCGACCAGTCGGTATACGAGCAATCCGACTTGGTGCGTCCGTTGGCGAGCGACGCGGGCACCAGCTGGTAACCGGCGTGGGCCTTGAGGGTATAGCCGCCGGCCAGATCCATGGACGCCCCGGCGTCGAGGTAGCCGGCTCCCCGGCTGTCGGGAGCGCCGAAGACGTCGGTCAGTGAATGGGAGTACTTGAGCGTCAGCATCTTCCAACTCCCCGCCAGGTACACCTCGACCGTATGCGGCTTGTTGAAACCCGCCGGATACGTTCCTGGATAGTAATAGGCTAGCAGTCCCGCGTCATACCCGAAATCTCCCAACTGGTGCCGATAGCCACCATAGAGGTCGACCTCGAGCGAGTTGCTGACCGCACCGCCGCCGGCGTCGGCGAGCCAGTTGACATTCGAACCCCAGGCCCCGAGGTAGTAACCGCGCGCGGTCGTGAGGTCGACGCCGCCCTGCAGAGCAGGATTGCCATTGGTCTGGTCGATGCCGCGGTAGCGGTACGAACTGACGAAGTTCAGGTTGCCACTCAGGGTGTAGTCCGGCGCCGCGGCTGGCTGGGTCTGGGCGCTCACCGTCAACGGCAAGGGCGCAGCGAGTGCGACCATCAGGGCGAGGGGGAGTCCGTTTTTCATCGTGTTTCTCCAGTCTCAGGTCTTGGGGGAGGATTCGTGGCCGATGCACACCCCTCTCCTAAAGCACTTACCGTGCCAGGCACAGATCGCGGGTAATTGGCGGGCATTTGACTGGCGGCGCACTGCTGCGGCGCACAAAACGTCTCGGATGAAGCCTCCGGACGCACCGCGGCGGTGCGCCGGATCGGGCCCGCGCCCGCCAATGGGGCGCGGTGGCCGACCTGGCCACCCGCCATCGTCCGTGCGATTGAGCCGGATGGGGCTCGCACGCCCTGGGCGGCTGCGCTAGACTGCAATCACCATGAATACACAACAACGTTCACCCCTCGAGGACTTCCAGCAACGCATGGCCGAATTGCTGCGCCACAGCCCGGCCGCCGACATCGAGCGCAACCTGAAGGCGCTCGGCGCCCAGTTCTTCGACCGGCTCGACCTGGTGACTCGCGACGAGTTCGAAGCCCAGGCTGCCATCGTCGAACACCTGCGGCGGCGGATCGAGGCACTCGAGCAGGCAGCCGCGCCCAAGAAACCCTGAAATCGGCCGCCACCGGCGCGCAAACGATTGCCCGCGAGGGACCGCGATGGCGATCGCCGTGGTTCGCAGCCGGGGGCTCGATGGGCTGAGCGCCCCGCCGGTCGAGGTCGAGGTTCACGTCGGCAATGGCTTGCCGGCCTTTCATATCGTTGGCCTGCCCGAGGCCGCGGTACGCGAGAGCCGCGAGCGCGTGCGCGCCGCACTGACCCACAGCGGCTTCGAGTTTCCGAACCGGCGCATTGCGGTCAACCTCGCTCCGGCCGACCTGCCCAAGGAGTCGGGTCGCTTTGATTTGCCCATTGCCGTGAGCGTGCTCGCCGCCAGCGGACAGTTGTCGCCGCAACGCTTGCCCGAGCTCGAGATGATCGGCGAGCTCTCGCTGACCGGTGCGCTCCGCCCGGTGCGCGGCGTACTCGCCATGGCGCTTGCGTGTCGCGGCGATGCGCGCTCCCCGGCCCTGATCGTACCGGAGGGCAATGCCGCTGAAGCCGCTTTGGTCGGCGACCTGGCGATCCATGGTGCCAGCGACGTAGCGCAAGTCTGTGCTCACCTCGCCGGCGACGATATGCTCCCGCGGGTCGCTCTCGAGCGCCCCGCCAACCAACAGCTACGAGCTGGAAGCGGCGAGGATTTTGCCGACGTGCGGGGTCACGGCGCGGCCAAGCGAGCGCTCGAGATCGCCGCCGCCGGCGCGCATAGCCTGCTGATGGTCGGCCCACCGGGCGCCGGCAAGTCGATGCTGGCCAGCCGCTTGCCATCGATCCTGCCCCCGCTCGACGAGGAGACGGCGCTCGAGACCGCGGCGATCGCCGGACTGCGCGGCTGCTTCGATCCGCGCGCCTGGGGCACGCGCCCGTTTCGCGCCCCGCATCACAGCGCCTCAGCGGCTGCGCTGGTCGGTGGCGGCGCGCATCCGCGCCCCGGTGAGGCCAGCCTCGCGCACCACGGCGTACTGTTCCTCGACGAGTTGCCGGAGTTCAATCGCGCGGCCCTCGAGGGCTTGCGCGAACCGCTTGAAACCGGTCGCATTGCCATCGCGCGAGCCTTGCAGAGAATCGAATTTCCCGCGCGCTTCCAGCTGATCGCCGCCATGAATCCCTGTCCCTGCGGGCACCTCGGGGCGTCACGCTGCCGCTGCACTCCCGACCAGGTGCTGCGCTACCAGCGGCGCATCTCCGGACCGTTGCTCGACCGCATCGACGTGCAGATCCAGATTCTGCCCGTGCCCCACCGTACGCTCGGCGCTGCGGTCGACGGCGAGTCCAGCGCCGTCATTGCGCTGCGGGTGGGCGCGGCCCACCAGCTCCAGCTCGCTCGGCAGGGCAAGCCGAACGCCGAACTCGCCGCGGCCGAGATCGATCGCTACTGCACGCTGCCGCCGGCCGCCGCCACTTTGCTCGAACGCGCCGCAACGCGCCTGCACTGGTCGAGCCGGAGTGCGCATCGGGTGCGCAAGCTCGCCCGCACGATCGCCGACCTCGCCGGCGAGGAGGCCATCTGCTCAGCCCACGTCGCGGAGGCGATCGGCTACCGGCGTGCACTGTTCGCGCCGGTGGCCAACGCGAGCTCCGGGAACTGACGGCGGTGACGCGCCAAGTCGGCAGAGTTGCCCGGCTGGCGCGGCGCGCGACCACTGACCAGAGTGCCGCTACACTAATCGGGTTCCAATCAGCTGGATCGATAATGTCCGCAACGCCACTGCCACCGCTGTCGCTGCTCGAATCACGCATCCTGGGCGTGCTCGTCGAAAAGGAACGGACAGTCCCCGACAGCTATCCGCTGACCTTGAACGCGCTCGCGACCGGCTGCAACCAGAAGACCAGCCGCAATCCGGTCATCAGCGCGAGCGATGCCGAACTACAGGCTGCGCTCGACAAGCTGCGCCGCCTCGCGCTCGTCATCGAGTCGAGCGGCGGGCGGGTGATGCGCTACGAACAGAACATCAAGCGGGTGCTCGACGTGCCGGCATTGGCGGTGCCGCTGCTGGCGATGCTCTCGCTGCGCGGAGCTCAGACCTCAGCCGAGCTGCGCGCGAACTGTGCGCGCATCGAGAATTACGCGGATGCTTCCTCGGTCGAGGGCTTCCTGCATGAGCTGGCCGAGCGGCCGCAGGGTGCGCTGGCCATGCTGCTGCCGCGCCAGCCCGGTGAGCGCGAAGCGCGCTGGGTCCACCTGCTCGGCGGGCCAGTGGTGCCGGAACCGCCGGCTTTCGCTCCCGCGCACCGGGCCGGCGAAGATGAAGCCGAAAGCCCGGCGGCGCTCGCCGTGGAGACCCTCGCGACCCGACTAGCCCAACTGGAGGAAGTGGTTGAACAGTTGCAGGCGTCGATCGCGGCGCTTACCGCGGCGCGCAACGGGAGCTAAGCGCAAGGACCCGACGACTCGCCAGCCGCGCACCGGGATATCATCACGGCCACCTCAACCCGAGCCCGAACATGGAAGCACCGCCCCCCCTCACCGGCCTCAAAGTCATCGAACTCCACGCCATCGGGCCGGTGCCGTTTGCCGGCATGGTGCTGCGCCAGCTTGGCGCCAGCGTCACCCGCGTCAGCCCGCCCAACGATCCCGGCTTGGGCGTGGCGATGCGCCCGGAATACGACCTGCTCAACGCCGACAAGGATGCGCTGCTGGTCGATCTGAAGGACCCGGCCGGGCGCGAGCAACTGCTGACCCTGCTGGCCGACGCGGACGTGCTGATCGAGGGCTTTCGCCCCGGGGTGCTGGAGCGCCTCGGGCTGGCGCCGGCGGAACTGCTGCAGCGCTGCCCCCGGCTGGTGATCGGGCGCTTGAGCGGCTGGGGCAGCGCCGGACCGTTGGCCGCGCGCGCCGGCCACGACATCAACTACCTCGCGCTCGCCGGGGTGCTCCACGCGATCGGTTCTCGCGATGCCCCGGCAGTGCCGCTCAACCTGATCGGAGATTTCGGCGGTGGCGCCATGCACCTGCTGCTGGGTGTGCTCTCCAGACTGGTGGCGCGCTCGATCAGCGGCACCGGCGGGATCGCCGAGACCAGCATCCTGGCCGGCACGGTCGGGCTCACGCCGATGTTCTACGGGATGATCGCCGGCGGACTGTGGAACCTGCGCCGCGCCAACAATCTGCTCGATGGTGCGCTGCCCTTCTATCGCGTCTACCGCTGTGCCGATGAACGCTTCGTCGCCATCGGCGCACTCGAGCCCAAGTTCTACGCCGAACTGCTCGAAGTCCTCGAGCTCTCGGCGGAGCTCGATCGCCACCGCCAGTACGACCCCTCGAGCTGGGCCGCAACGACCGAGCGGATCGCGGCGCGGATCGCCGAGCGCAGCCGCGACCAATGGGCAGAGCGCGCCGCCGACCGCGACTGTTGCCTGAGCCCGGTGCTCGACTTCGCCGAGGCTGCGCGTCACCCGCACAACCTCGCCAACGGGCTGTTCCGCGAGCAGCCGTTCGCGCAGCCCGGCGCGACGATCAGCTTTCCTCAGTGACCGCAACACGCGGCATGGCGGCGCCCCGCTCCGCGCTCGGCGTCGGCGTCGCGGCGACGATCGCCGCCGGAATGCTGTGGGGACTGGTCTTCCTGGTCCCCGTGCTTTTCCGTGACTACCCGCCAGCGGTGCTCTCGATCGGACGCTACCTGGCCTTCGGCCTGATCTGCGTGCCTATCGGCATCACCCGTCGGGCACAACTCGCCCGGCTCGGCCGACGCGACTGGTATGAAGCCGCCCGCCTGTCGCTCACCGGCAACTTCCTCTACTACGGGTTCCTGGCTGCCGGCATCCAGATTGCCGGCGCACCACTGCCGACGATCCTGATCGGCACCCTGCCGGTGGTAATAGCGGTGAGCTCGAACCTCGCCGAACGCTCGCTGCCGTGGCGACGGCTGGCGCTCTCGTTGCTCGCCATCAGCGCCGGGGTGGCGCTGGTCAATGAAGACGAATGGGCCCGGTTGGGCGATGGCAGCGGCTGGCGCTTGTGGTCAGGCGCGGCGCTGACGGCGGTGGCGATCGCCTGCTGGACCTGGTACCCGATCCGCAACTCGGCCTGGCTGCGCCGCAATCCGACCATCGGCCCCGGAACCTGGGCCACCGCCCAGGGGCTGGTGTCGTTGCCGCTGGCGCTAATCGGTGCGCTTGTGCTTGCGGCCATGTCGCTCGCCGGGTCCGACAGCTACCAGTGGCCGCTGGGCCCGCGGCCGGGGGCCTTCGTCGCCGCGATGATGGCACTGGGTTTGCTCGCATCCTGGCTGGGTACGATCCTGTGGAACCGGGCCAGCCAGTTGGTGCCGACCTCGCTGGTCGGCCAGCTGATCGTCTTTGAAACGCTGGCCGCGTTGTTCTATGCCTACCTTTGGCGTGGGACCTTCCCCGGCGCAGCCACCCTTGCCGGGGTTGCGCTGCTCATTGCCGGAGTCGTCCTCGGGGTACGCGCATTCCAGCGCCAGGCAGCGGCCTAGCCGGGGCAGCACCAGAGCGCGTCAGCGCCTGGCCCAGTACTGGCTCATCAGCTCGTGCGACCACTGCGGTTGTCTGAGCTCCTGGCGGGGCAGGAATTCGCTCATCACCGGCTTGATATCGAGCACGGGAGTGGCGTCGATGGCATCGAGTTCGGCCACGTAGAGCCTCGTGCCTTCGACCCGCAACAACCGGCAGATAGTGCTGCCGATGCGGTTGGGGCGGTTCTTGCCGCGCTGCGCGAAGATCCCGACCTCGGGCCAGGCGGGATTGTTGCGCGGGTGCCGTGCGCCGGTGACGATCTTCGCCGGCTGGACCTCGTGGAACAGGAAAATGACTTCCACGTGCGAGAACTCGGCGAGCCCCTGGAGCGCTTCGGGACCGAATTCGGTAGTGAGCGCGATACTCGCCTCCTCACCGCCCCAGTAGTCGTCCTCGGCATGCGGACGGTGCGCGGCGACAAAGCCAATGGCCCGGACTTGTTCGATCATGACCATCCCCCTGGAGGTTTAGCGTTCCATCCGCCCGGAACCATGCGGCGCCGCGGCGAATTCCGGCAATTGCTCGGCGCGGGCCGCGAACTCCCGCAAGAACGGGTAGTCAGCCACGGCGACGACTCCGGGGATGGCCTGCTGGGTGAAATGCCAGGCCACTGCGACGCTGACGCCAGCCTCGTTGATCGTGGCGCTGGTAAGCGCCAGCGGCCGCCGCTTCAGGTCGGCCTCGATAAGCCCGTAGGCGGCACGCACCTGGCCGGTGATGCGATCGACCCACGGCTGGTGCATTTTCTCGGGCGGCCGCAACGCCCCCTCGTAGTAGATCTGGACGCTTTTCTCACATGCCGCCAAGGCCAATCCGAGGGTGTGCAGCGCCGCCTTCAATCCGGCGATATCGGCCGGCATCAGGCTCCTGCCCGGCGCCGCGAGGGCTTGGGCGTACTGCAGGATCAGGGTCGAATCCATCAGCACCTCGCCGTCGTCGCAGATCAGTGTGGGGACCTTGACGACTGGATTGATGCCCTGGAACTGCTCGAAATCACGAAACACCGACAGCGGCCAGTGTTCAAATTCCAGGCCGAGCAGTTGCAGCGAAATGGCGACCCGGCGGACATAGGGGGAATCGAGCATTCCGATCAGTTTCACGCTCACTCCTCGTCTGGTGGGGAACGGCTGTTCGTCAGACGCAAGGTTACCGCCGTATCAGGCGTCTGAGCGGAATTCAAACTTGGTGGCAAATCCGCAGCGCCCCTCCCAGCCGAAATCGAACTTGGCGTCAGGATCAGCGATCCTGACCGGGCCGGTCACGACCTCCTGCCCGGGCTGGTCGTGACCCGGAATTCCGCAACTCACCGGGGCATCGCTGGCCACGGGCCGCACTGTCGCAGCGCTGATGTAGGAGCCGACGCGGATGCGCTCGTGATTGCGGGTATGGTCGAGCTCGATGCTTGCCGGCTTCACCGCGTACACCTCGCCGATCGCGCCGGCGTAGTTGCTGAGCGCTGTACCGCCCGCGCGACCCAGGAAGATGTCCGAGAGCACCCGTTGCTGCTCGCTGGTGGCGCGCTCATCGACATAGAGCACCACGCGCCAGGGTGAATCCGGGAGGTCGGAACCAGGAGGTGACAACTCGGCGTTGTCATAGCTGCCGGCCAGCGCTACCCGCAGTCCCGCCAGGTCGAGCCCGTCGGCCTGCCCCTCGCCAATGAACCACGACAGCGCAAAGTCGCAGGTGTCATAGCTCGAGCGGCCACCCAGTTTGTCGCCCTGGCGCCGGCAGGGACAGATCGCTTCGCAGTTGCAGACCTCGTAGTAACTGCCGGCTACATTCCATTTTCCTGGGGCTGTCATGGCTCCCTCCTTGTCGAGTCGCTGGGCGTGTAAAGGTCGCCCGCCAGATACTTCATGCCGGAATCGCAGGCCACGGTCACGACCGCGTGCCCGGGCCCAAGCTCGCGCGCCAACTGCAGTGCGCCAACGACGTTAAGGCCAGTCGAAGTACCGGCAAAAACGCCCTCCTCCCTGGCAAGCCGCTGACTCATTGCGCGGGCCTCGCCCTCTTCGATCGCGCGCGCCTCGTCGTAGCGTGCGCGATCCAGCAGCGGCGGCACGAAACCGACGCCGATGCCCTCGACGTGATGGGGTCCGGATTCGCCCTTGGTAAGAACCGGCGAGGAGGCGGGTTCAAGTGCTACCAGGCAGGTGCTTTGATCCTTTTCCTTGAGGGCTGCGGAAACGCCCATCAGCATGCCGCCGACGCCGACTCCACCGCAGAAGGCCGCTACCCGACCAGGGATCTGCTGCAGCAATTCCTCGCCGATGCGCCGATAGCCGAGAAGGGCGTCGCGGTTGTTGAACTGGTCCGTAAAGTAGGTATTGGGGCCCTGGGCGATTTCGCTGGCCCGGGCAATCATGTGCTGGATCAGTTCCTGGGTGATCTTCCCGCTCGGGCTGTGGATGACTTCGAGCTCGGCGCCGAACGCCAGCATCGTCCGCAACTTTTCGCTCGCATACGCATCCGAGGAAACGACGTGAAACCGGTATCCCTTCACGGCGCAGACGAAGGCAAGTGATGAGCCGGTGCTTCCGCCCGTGTACTCGACGACCGTCATCCCGGGGCGAAGCTCGCCCCGGCGCTCGGCCTCCTCGATCATGGCCAGCGCCATGCGGTCCTTGTACGATCCGGTCGGGTTGAAGTACTCGAGCTTCAGGTAGACCGCCGCGCAGCCATCCGGCACGACCCGCCGCAACTGGAGCAGCGGCGTGTTGCCGATCGAGTGCAGCGTCGTGGTGATCACCTCGGGAGGTCGGCCCATAGGTTGTCCCCGGTAGCCAAAGGTTCGAGACCCAAGCTAACCGACGTTTGGCGGTCCGAAGTCCTTCCCCTTACTGCCCGAGAGGATTACCCGGCCTGCGACTAGGTGCCACGAAACGGGACGGCGCTCAGCCCAGCGCGGCGAGAAACATCTTCAGCGCGTCATTGACGGCTTCCGGCTCCTCCACCGTCGAGGTGTGACCCGCGCCCGGGATAACCACCAGTTGCGAGCCACCGATGCGCGCGTGCATGCGCTCGGCTTTCTCCGGCACCGTGGCAACGTCCTGGTCGCCAACGACGATCAGCGTCGGGGTGGTGATGCGGTCAAGCTGTTCGTAGACGCCAGTTCGATCTATGACGCCCTGGACTGCGCGGGTGATGCCGACCCGATGATTGGCGATCATGCGCTGCCGCCAGAGCTCGCGATCGTGCGCCCGCGCCGGGTCGGTCAGGAACTTGCTGCCGAACATTATCGGCATCACCTTGTCGGCAACTACCCGCAGACCAAACCACCGTGCGATGAAGCCCAGCAGGCGGTAGCGGCCACGCGAGTCCTCGGCTTCCGGATCGGCGGAGGTTTCGAGCAGCATCAGCGACTTGAGCAACTCAGGGTGGCTGATTGCCAGGCGCTGGCCGATGAATCCCCCCATCGACAATCCGAGGAAATGGCAGGGAGCACATTCGAGCGCCTTGATGAGAGCCACCGCATCAGCCGTGAGCGTCTCGATGTCATAGCCGGACGCGGTCACTTCGCTCAGACCCTGGCCACGCAGGTCGTAGGTGATACAGCGATATTGACCTCGCAGTGCACGCACCTGATCGTCGAACATTCGACCACTCCAGAGCAGCCCGTGAACGAAGACGATGGTCTCGGGGCCGGCGCCCTGCTCCTCGTAGTGGATCGTCGCGCCATTGACTTTCAACATTGGCATTTTCCCGCTCCTCTGCGCAAGCGCCCACTGGTCGTGCCGGGGACGCGCTGTTGGCAATCAGCTCGCGCGCTGTGCGACGTCGAATCCCGACGGATCGCGCGCCACGGTGTCGCTGATGACCACCGCCTTGCCAGCGGGACTGTGTCCGGTCGTCACCCGCCGCACCATCTTCGCTTCACGCTCGCTCATTGCCGCGCTCCTTGATCAGCCCCGGATCTCGACCTCGGCCTCGATTTCCACCGGGATATTGAATGGCAGTTCCGCGAGACCAACGGCACTGCGGCTGTGGGCGCCAACCTTGGGGCCATAGAGTTCGAGGATCAGGTCCGAGAACCCGTTGATCACGCTCGGCTGGAGATTAAAGCCGGGCGCGGAATTGACCATCCCGAAGACTCGCGACCACGCCGAGATTCGGTCGAGATCGCCCAGCGCGCGCTGGAGGCTGCCGAGGATCGAGAGCGCGGTAAGGCGCGCGGCGTCATAAGCCTGCGCGACCGACACCTCGCGCCCGACCTTGCCCAGCGGCTGCGCGATCGAGCCATCGGGACTCTGCGGCCCGTGGCCCGAAACCAGCGCCCGAGTGCCTACAATCCTCACGAACTGGAACGGCAGGAGCACCCCCGGTGGCGGCTGGAGTTGGGGCGGCAAGGTAAGCCCGAGAGTAAGAAGTCTTGCCTCGATCCTGGCCATCTGGAAACCCCTCCTGGGGCCTAGTCAACGATGAAGAGCTTGGCTCCGATCGCCGTATGCGAGCGGTGGGCCTCGCCGTGGTCGGCCACCTGGTAACTCATGCCGGCTTTGAGCGTGAACTTCCTGCCATCCTCGAGGTCGGTATCAAGCTCACCAGCCAGGCACAGCAGGATGTGGCCCTTGACGCACCAGTGATCGGCCAGGTAGCCGGGCGTGTACTCGACCATCCTGACCCTGACGTCCCCGAAGCTCTTGGTTCGCCAGTATGCAGTGCCGGTTTCGCCCTTGTACTCATCAGGCTCGATCATTGACCAATCGGTCGTTTCAAATGAGAACCCTGACATTTTCATGTTGCACCATCCTTGTTCAATGGCCCCGCTGCCTGACCAATTCATATGCCTGCAGGTGCGAATAGGACAGCTTGAGCAGCGGCACTTCGATGCCCAGCGCCTTGCCGCGCGCGACCAGGTCGCCCAGGACATGGTCGGCTTCGGTTGGGCCGCCGCGCTCTACGTCGCGCAGCATCGAGGCGGCCACCGTCGATCCGCGATCGGCGAGCTGGCTGCGATAGACGGCCAGTTTTTCCGGGCTCGCCGGGTGTCCGCTAGCGGCAGCGATTTGTTCGCACTCACCGAGCAGGCCGGTGATGAAGTCCTCGCCCGCGCAGGTCGCGAGTATCTCGCCGACATTGGCGCGCATGGTGCAGTTCGCGGCGGCTAGCGTCGCGAGAAAGACGAACTTCTCCCACATGTCCTGTTCGATGTTCTCCGAGACTGCAAAACCTACCGTCGACGCGGCCAGCAGTGCTTCGAGCGGTGCCAGCCAGGGTGACGTTTCCTTGCCGCGAGAACCAAAGATCAGCCGCTGGAACTTGTTGAGATGCATGATCTGGCCGTCGGGGCCGAGCGCCACCGAGACATGGGCGACGCCGCCCAGCACCCGTTCCCGGCCAAATCGGGCGTCGAGTTGATCGAGATGGGCCAGGCCGTTGAGCAAGGGCAGGACCACGCTGCCGGAATTCAACATCGGCGCGATCGCGTCGATTGCCGAGGCCAGGTCATAGGCCTTGCATGACAGCATGACGACGTCGAAACCGACGCCGGCGTCGTCACCTTCAGTGACGAGCTGCGGAACCAGAGCGGTATCGCCGAGCGGACTCGCTACCCGCAACCCATGGGCTTGAAGATTCTCCGCGCGCGCCGGCCGCACCATGAAGGTGATGTCTCCCCCTGCGTCGTGGAGCCGGGCCCCGAAGTAGCCGCCAATCCCGCCCGCACCCAATACCAGCACCCGCATTGTTGTTCTCCCGTGGTTGAGTGCTCGACTGGCGCCGCCAATCAGCGCAAGCCGAGAACAGTCTTTATCTCCGGCAGCATCCGCTCGACGCAGCGCTCACCCTCGACAATCGCTTCGCCCGCGCGATAGAACTCCAGCAGCCCGATCTGCGCTGCCCTGGGCGCCAGCAGAAGATCCGGCGGATCTCCCGCCATCCGGCTGCGGGTAATTCGATCCTGCATGACGTTGACCGAACTGGCGATGGCGTCGAACAGCCCCGGTGGTTTCTCGCCATCCTTCTTGGGTGGAAACGCCGAGGCCGCATATTCGGAGACCAGGTCGGTGATCCGTTCCACCATGCCACCGTTCTTCTTGGCCACCGGTGGGCTCTGCTCCAGATGTTTGCCGACGATATCACCGTTGAGGTTGACCGCGATGACCACGTCGGCTCCCAGCGCCCGACACGCCGAGACCGGCACCGGGTTGACCAGCCCGCCGTCGACCAGCCAGCGATGGTCGTGCCTGATCGCCGGGAAAAGGCCAGGCAGCGAGATCGAGGACCACACCGCTTCGAGCACCGAGCCGCGATCCAGCCAGATCTCCCGGCCGCCTTCGAGGTCGGTCGCAACCGCCGCGTAGCGCTTTGCGTAGGTCTCGATCAGCTCGTCGTCGGCAGCTACGTAATCATTGAGAAACTCGTGCAGGCGCTCGGTATTGACGAACCCGTTGAGCGAGCCTCTGATTTCGAAAAAGCGCGCGGTGTCGAACCTGGTAAGCGAGCGCACCCAGCGCTCGAGCTTGGGCAGGTTGCCGGCCACGTAAGACGCGCCGACCAATGCGCCGGCCGAGGTGCCGCAAACGATGTCGGGTTCAATGCCCTGGGCCGCAAGCGCGTTGATCACCCCGATGTGCGACCACCCGCGGGCGGAACCGCTTCCGAGCGCCAGTCCGATGATCGTCTTGCGCATGGTCTGTCCGGAATTTGCCTACTAGAGTGCAGTTTATCCCAGCGAGAACCTGAACTCGAGTCCCGCGCCCCTCAAGCCCGCAGCAGCATGTAAAGGCCCAACGCCACCAGTCCGATAAAGAACCAGCGCCGGAACACCTCCGGCGAGAGCTTGTCCCTCACCAGGCGGCCAAGATACATCCCCAGCAGCGCCGGCACGACCGCCAGCAGTGAATTACCGGCGGCAACCAACTCGTACTTGCCGACCGCGATCAGCGCCGCTGCCAGGCCGATGGTCGAAACGGTAAACGACAGTCCGAG
>JACZKY010049900.1_pt1 | contig 13170 bp, 7 predicted proteins | sample 8237611 | NCBI WGS metagenome assembly JACZKY01 (sample SAMN16148055, study PRJNA663545) | marine sediment metagenome | biome: sediments and biomass from bioreactor inoculated with such sediments; feature: coastal sediments; material: methane- and iron-fed bioreactor; isolation source: Bothnian...
TCAATGTTATTCCGCACAACCTCAAGAAAGTGCATCTGGTTTTCGTTCAACGCACCCGCCGCGCCCATGGTCAAAATATCCACATAACCCTTGATGGCTGTCATCGGCGTCCGCAATTCGTGGCTGACGGTTGCCACAAACTCCGATTTCAAACGGTCCACTTCCACTTCATGCGTAATGTCGCGGATGATGGATACCGTGCCGAGGAAATCGTTCTGCAAAATAACAGGAGCCAGGTGGACAAGAGCGATGCGCTCATTCTCCAACTCAACCTGCTCGGCGTACGAATCACCATGCTGATGAGAAGACGGATCTTCCGACCAACGGCGGATGGTCTCTGCCCAGGAAGTAGCAGCCTTCCCAAACAAGCCGCCAACCTTGTCCAATGAATTACCCAAAAGGCGCGAGTCAGCCACGCCGAGAATCCCTTCGGTGGATGAGTTCACGAAGGTAATGCGGTTATCCGAACCTGTGACAAGCACACCATCCGCCACAGCTTCGAGGATGGCTTGTGAACGACTTGCGTCCTCCTGCTCCTTGCGCAGCATTACGCCCAGGCGTTCAGCCTGGTCGCGGATGAGTTCATACAAATGTGCATTATTGATCGCCACAGCCACCTGACCCGCAATGGCTTTGACAAGATTAAGCATTTCGGAACTGAAGAAATTCGGGGCACGCTGGAAAACCATCAACACACCGATCACATCTTCACCCACCAGCATAGGAACAGAGATATTGCTGCGATGGTCCTGCCCGGCAATAGTGCTCCGCACCCAGCGCGGATCCAGATGCAAATCATCCACAAGGACTGCTTCACGATTTTGAACCACCCAGCCAGCCAAACCTTCACCGATCTTCAAGGTGAAGCCGCGTCCACCGGGAGCATTGCGATCCGAAAGATATCCATATCCTGCACGATAATGCAAAAGGTTATCCTCCGCATGGACAAGCAAAATGGTACCTTGTTCCGCGCCAATGGCATCATTCAACAATGACAATGTACGGTTAAGCGCACGATCCAGATCGAGGCTGGAGGAAACTTCCGTAAGAATGCGCAGAAGGGTTTCGGTATTCTGCTGTTCTCGCTGCAACTGGGCAGTACGTTCCACCACACGCATTTCAAGGTTGGAAGCCAAATTCTGCGTTTCAGCAAAGAGCCGTCCGTTCTGGATGGCGACAATTGCCTGATTTGCAAGCGTGCCAAGGACTTGCATATCCTCGGCGGTGTAGATACCCGGTTGATAGCTTTGGACAGAAAGCATACCGCGTGCCTTGTTTCCCACGATCATCGGCACAGCCACAATGGATTGTGTGTCCTTGTCTTCCTCTCCAACTACGATGGTGTCTATGTTATTCACCTGTTCAAGATTGGAGATCAGGATGGGGCGGGCAGTTCGGATAACCTCACTGCTCATCCCTTTCCCAAAGGGCACCCGTTCACCCACATAACGTTTTCCAAGGTCATACAAATAAACAGGGTCAATCTCGTTTTTCTCTTCGTCATAGAGAGTGATCACAAAGGAATCCAACGGCAGGATTCGTTCCGCCGCCTTATGCACGGAGAAATACACCTCCTCCGGGTTGAGACTTGCGCTGATAAGGGAACTTGATTCATTCAGGATGGCAAAGCGTTCAGCTGTACGCACAGAAGATTGATACAAGCGCGCATTTTCAAGCGCAATGGTAGCCTGGTTGGTAATCGTACGCGCCACTTCAAGTTCATTGGCGCCAAAACGGGCTTCACCTGTCATTTGGGCAAAAAGGAGGGCGGAAAGGTTTTGTCCGCTGGTGAGCGGCAAAATCAGAAGAGCCATTGTATTGTCGCCAAACATCTCCATAAGTTCGGCAAGATCTGGTTCGTTGCGGACATCGTCCGTATTGAAAATACCCAGCGATTCGCGCAGACGATTAAAAATGGGAGCATCCGGCAAAGGCTTGGGAAGTTTAAAACGCACTCGAGGCGTGGTGAATTTCCAGAAAGCCTGACCCCGCTCAAAGGTCACAACAGAGACGCGGCGAACGCCCAAGCCCTTGAGCAATTCATCCGCGGTCAAATTAAGGATTTGATCCGTATCCAAGGACCCGGTCAGAGCGGAAGTGAAGCGATTGAGCGTGGTAAGGCGCCGCGAACGTTGATCCAGTTCGGTGGCGCGGCTGACGCTGTCTTCGTACAGGCGGGCATTGTCCAATGAAACTGCAGACTGGCTGGCAAAGGTAAGCCCAACCTGCATTTGCTCACGGGTGTAAAAGTTTGCCTGCCATTTTTCCACAGCCAGCACGCCGACCAATTCGCCCTTCGATATCAACGGGATGCCAAGCCACGAAAGGCGGGGAGCTTCCACAGGAACGAACCGTGAATCCTCGCGAACATCTTTGATAAGGATCGGCTGGCCGGTTTGAGCCATTTCTTTAAAGAGAGCACTGTCTGCAACGGCAACAGACAAACCAAGCCGCTGCTCTGCATCGGAAAAACCGCGTGCGGATGAAATTGTCAGGCGGTCTTTCTCGCGCAGCCAGAGTGCGGCAGTGTCATATGGAAGGACGGAACCTAACTGATCGAGCAAGGTGTTTACCAATTGGTCACTGCTCAAGCTGGAGGTCAGAGAAGCGGCGACATCATTCAACGCCTGCAATTGTCCGGCACGCTCTTGCGTGGTCTGTACCAACCGCAGGTTATCCAAAGACAAAGCGATCTGCTGCGCAAGGGAAAGCAAAAGGGCTTCATCCTCCGAACGGAAAGCGGAGGTTGCATTGAAATTATCCAGCACAAGCAGGCCAAGGTTCTGCTCAGACGAAACGATGGGAACAAGCAAACTTGAAACGGGCAGGCGTCCACCGGTTGCCTGGCGATATAGTGCAAGGTTCTCGGTGCTCAGGTTGTAATCGCGCGCGAAATTGATCTCGTCCACACGGCGCGGGTTTTTGTTCATGAAGGCATTACCGGGCAGCGCTTCGCCTATTCGATAACGAATTTCCATCATACTTTTGTTGTCCGCATAGCCTGAAGCGGCACGCGGCATCAGAACTTCCGTCTTTGGATTCCAGATCAGCACTGCTCCTGCGTGTGCCTGTGGGAGGACTCGGCGCGAGCTATCCAGCAGGGATTTGATGATCGCGTCCGGTTCCATAGCCGACAACTGGCGGCTGAAATCAAGCAGTAGATTCACCTCATCCAGTCTTCTGCGCGTCTGGTTCAGCAGGGAAATATTTTGCAGGATCAGGGAAGTCTGCTGGGAAATCTGCAGATAAACCTGATGATCTTCTTCTGTAAAATCAGGCATGGGCTCCGGGCTGACCGCAAGCATTGCCGCTACAGGTTTGTTTTCAACCAGTACCGGCAGGCAGATCACACCTTTTGCCCTCAACGAGGTCAAAAGGGATGCGTCACGCCATTCATCCTCTTCATCCAAATTGGAAATGAGGATCGGCTTCCCTGTCTGTAAACTGGCGCGCAACGGGTTACGTTGACCAAACAACGCCTCCACATTGGTTGCGCGCGGGAAACTTCCCAGCACATGTAACAGGCGGGGACCCTCCGGGGTGTTTTCCGCCACCAACGCTACAGACATGCCCAGTTGAGTCAGTGTTTCGCGCCCAAGCGCAGACAATGCGGATGTAGTGTCCAACTGACGGCTGACTGATTCTGTGATCGCCAATCCTGCGCGCACGCGTTGAGCACGGCGGTCTAAATTATGAAGAGCAATGGTTTGCTCCAGATCCTTGTGCAGCAGAACAGGCAAATCATTCTGGGTAATATCCAGCAGTTTCTGCTGGCGCTGTAACCCGGAGGATAATGATTCGATTTTTGAGCGCAGTTCGTTTTGACGGAGAGTGTTGCTGACCAATAAAGCAGCCTGCGATGAAAAAACTTCAACTGATTCGATCGTTGCCTTATCCGGGCGCAATCCATTGGACGGATCATCCAGGTTGATGAGTCCTACGATCTGTCCTTCCGCATTCTCAAGTGGAATCAGCAGAATATCATTCGCACGCCAGGCGTTACCGGAAGCTCCCACGGGAGACGGAATATCCAAGGTGATCATATGCAGGTCAGAAGGAATGACTGGAGCCTGATCCGCCGGAATAAAGTAGGAACGGCTAATCCTAAATTCGGGCCGCATCACCTGTTGAATACTTGCCAAAGGCTGTTTTCTCGACATTAATTCGGCAAGCGTCTCTTGCGGAACTCCCACCGCAGTCAGGCGCCGCATCAACCCGGTTTCAACTTCAGCAATACTCATCACGACCACACGGAAGGGGGTCGAGTCACGGATACCGCGTGCAATAATCTGCAGCGCCTGATCCAACGGTTGGTCATGCCCAAGGCTATAGCCAACGTCGGTAAGACGCATGAGCGTATCCGCGCGGCCGCGCATCAATTCGCTGCGTTGTTTCTCTGCCTGGTAACGCTGGGCATTACTTAACGCAATGCCAGCCTGTACCGCCAGAGTCTGCACCAATTCAGATATCTCCGGGGTAAAGAAACCTGCGGAACCTGAGTGCAGGTTGATCAAACCGATGATATTTGTTTGATACGTAATTGGCGCTACGATCGCCGAACGTATTCCCTCATGGAACGGGGATAAATTCTCCGCTGAAAAATCAGCAACAATATACGGTTCGCCGGTCTTCAACACTTTTTGTTCAAGCGCATTTAATCCCCGCACATTTTCACAGCCGATAAAATGCTGCACCTTGCGGATGCTCTGTTCAGCGGCGTTTTGCTCAAAGAGAATGACGGATGCGCAACTGGCTTGTACAGCCCGCAGGCCCTCATCATGTACCACTTGCAGCAAATGCTTTACATCCAACGAGGCGCCCAACTCGCGGCTGATCTGCGTAAGTGCGGAAAGCTGCTCCACGCGCCTGCGCAGAGAATCATCTGTTTGCGCAAGCAAGCCAGTCGATTCGACCGCAGTGGCAAGCTGACCCGCAGCCGTGGAAACAATCTGAAGATCATACGGATTAAAGTGGTCAATCTTTTTGCTGCCAAGCATGAGCTCGCCAACGCTGCGCTCACGAACAACCAGCGGAACGACAATCGCGGATTCCATCATCAAGGTGGTGGTAAGCGGACGATAGACAGGCAGGATTCTTCGATCTGTGCTCAGGCGCCCGGAGAGAAAAGCCTTCTGGCTGCCTGAAACCGTGTAACGATAATTCGGATCATCTACAAATATTTGGATGAAGGAGCTGTTGATATCCTCTGAAACTCCAAAGGTGGATTCGCGCTGCAAACGTAATGTGCCATGTAATTCATCCATAAGGAAGATGGCGCCTGCATCCGCCTGGAAGAGATTTGCCAGTTCCTGAACAGAGTATTTGAGTATCTCATCCAGGGTGGCCGAGGAACCAGCGAGGCTGGCAATGCGGCGCAGCGCATCTGCGCGCTGAGCTCGTCCGCGTGCCTGCTGCACCAGCAGGACATTCTCGATGATCGCCGCCGCCTGATTTGCAACAATATTCATTAAACGAAGCTCTTCTGCCGTAAAAGCGGAAGTGCCCCGGGTGTGATGACCAACCTGGAAATAACCGAGCATCCGTCCCGAAGAAATGAGCGGAACGAGTGCATTGTCGCGCAGACTCGCCGCCGTCGCCATATCCGCAAGCCCAAGCGAGTGCCAACTCTCATCGCCAACTGTATTCATGGTAACAATGGTTCTCTGGCTTGCGATGATTTTTTCGGCAGGGCTGTCTACGGGCACGACTGTGCGGTAGATTTGAACAAAATGAGGGGGAAGCCCATGGAAAGGAAGTTTTCCTTCAAGGGTGCGTTTCTCTTCGTCGTAAAGCAGAAAGCCAACGATCTCTGCGTTGAACAAAGGAGCAACGCTTTCCACTAGTCTTGCAAAAATATCCTGCAAGTCGCGGGCAGAGCCGAGAGCCTGATTTAAGTTTGCCAGACCTGCAAGTTCCGATCCGCGTTTTTGTTCGTCTTCATATAATTTCGCGTTGCGGATCGCAACCGCCGCCTGACTTGAGATCAGGGATAAAAGATCAAGATCATGCTGACCAAAAGCCCCGCCGCTGGTTTGACCTGCTTCCAACGTGCCCACCAACTCGCCGCCTGCAATGAGAGGAATCCCTACATACGAATGGATCAACAGGGGTTCGTCGCTTCTCACGAATTCGGACTGATTCCGCGTATCTGCAAGCAGGATCGGAGCACGGCGCGCAACCAAATGATCTGTCAAACCGCCGAACGGGGAGAGTGCTCCTGTTGAGACACGAGCAGAAGCCGGCAGTTGAACACGGTACGGAACAAGAGTCTGACGTTCCGCATTCCACAATTTCAACTCAAGCAATTCCGAGGGAACCATGCGGCTTACGTTATCCAGAATGGATCGGATCGTTGAGTCAAGGTTAAGGCTGACGGCAATCCCCTGGCTGAACTCTGTCGCCACCTTTAGGATCTCTTCCGATGCGCCGCCTTGCTCCATTGCAGGATATACATCCCGGCCACGCAATGAGATCAACATCAACGGGTAAACACCGGGAACCTGATAAGATGCAATTTCCACCAGCCTTCCGCCGATGGAAACTCGTTTGTGACCGGGGGTAATGCATATATCCAGGAAGTCGTCGGAGGGACGCACCCGCCGCGCAAGACTTTCAAGGTCATATGGTTCATTCTCGCGAAGTTCAAAATAGGAACGCGCAAGATCACTGATGTATTCCACCCGCCCGCCGGGCTGGAGAATTAGGGTCGCTTCTTCTGAGGATTTGGATGCTTCGGGGAATATGGAGGAATGTGCAACAGGATGGATATTTGATTGGGAGCGCGGTAAAAAGCGTAATACCGCCAAGGCCAGCAAGACTGCCACTGACCCAGCTACCAAGAGGCTAACTCCCAACCCAAACGACATGGGGAACCTTCACTTACGCGGTGGAGGCAGCCGCCGCGTCCTGTCTTCGAGCTTCAGCTGCAAGTTCAGTAATTTCACGGATATCGGCGAATGAGTGCAGGCTCGGCGAAACCAATCCTGCAGAGAAGGTCATAAAGCCCACTTTTTCGACGCCGCCTTCCGCTTTCGGGGCTTGAATAAAACCCTGTTGACGGTCAATGAAGTTATAGTGGCTTTGCACTTCCACGGCGAAACGTTCCTTCAGCTTCTGGCGAATGTTCGGCGCGGCTTCGTTTGTGGTGATAATGATGAAGTTATCGCCTCCCGCATGACCGATAAAGTCGCTCGTTGTCCCCAATTCATCCACAACCTCGCCGATCAACATGGCGGCAAAACGCATCACATCGTCACCTGCTACAAAGCCATAGACATCCTTGAAACCTTCAAAGTTGTTGATGCGCACATCGAGCAAGGCCCAGTCCGTCTCACGGATGATGCGGCGCAGCTGCTCTTCGATCAAACGGCCCGCAGGCAAACCAGAACGCGGATCAGTGAGGCTCTCGCGTTCCGAACGGCGGATGGCGCCCTGCACGCGCAGTTTCAATTCTTCAATATCGAAAGGCTTGGTGATGTAATCGTCCGCGCCCAATTCAAGACCCTGCAGCTTGTCACTGCGTTCATCTTTTTGTGTCAGGAAGATGAACGGGATATGGCTGGTGCGCGTGCTGGTACGCAAGGTACGGCAGACTTCATAGCCGTCAATATCAGGCAGCATGATGTCCAGCACGATCAAATGCGGCAGGACCTGCTTTGTCTTTTCCAAAGCGTCCCTTCCGCGATTCGCCACATCCACATCATACTGAAGACCCGTAAAATAGATCTTCAACATGTTGGCGATATCGATATCGTCTTCCACTACCAAAAGGCGAGCATTACTCATGTGAGCCTCCTGCCGCTTGTCTTAAATATCTTTCTGATTCGTTGTTGTGAATTCGAACAAGCAGCATAATCATTAACCAATCATTTGTTAGTGCGTCGTTTCCCTGTGCGGGCGTTGTGTCGAACAGTTTCAATTTGTTCCTCGGTCACTTCGCGCTCGAACGAACGGAAGCCGCTCATGCGAAATCCATGCCGCTCACAGGTTGCAGTAATATCCTGCACTCGTTCCAGCGTAATATCCCTGCCGACCGTGTAATCTTCAAAACGGCCGTCCAAAGCCAGGGCAATCGTCTCAGCCATGCAGGCGTAGGCTTTTCCATCCGGAAAACCAAAGTTAAAATGGAAATCCACGGGGCCTGGCACATCCACCATGCCGCCGTCAATCACTAATATATCATCTCTCACCGCCGCCACCATTGCAGAAACATCACGGGGACGTGCCACATCGCAAACCACGCTGCCCGGCTGCAAATATTCAGGGCGGATGACGTCATGGATGGAACTTGTAACCGTCAAAATCAACTGTGCATCCTTTAAAACATCCATTTTCGTGCTGATGACAAGTTCGCTGCGTGCCGTAAGCTGAAGCCTGTCTCGCAGGGCTGCGAGTTTTCTCTCATCTCGGGCCACGAGCAATGTCCGGGCGGCCTCCCCAGCTATCAGCGCGGAACAGACCCGGCCGATGGCTCCCGTGGCGCCCACGATGGCAACCGTCGCGTCTGCCATGTTAATATCCATCACTTTGGCTGCATCTCGTATGGCTTGCACAGCCATTGCCACTGTATATGAATCACCAGTGGTGACGGGAATATCCAACGCATTTGCGATCGTTATTCCAGCATCACCAACTACTGAGGTGAAAGCGCCCAGTCCGAGAATGTTTGCTCCAAGCTTCTCAGCCACACGGCCTGTTTGGATAATTTTACGATAGACCGTACGCTCAGGCAACTGCATCATGCGGCGGGGAGTATACGGACATGCAAGGAACCAGCCTTTGATGCTTTTTCCCGTAGATTCCGAGGTAATTCCTTCTATCTCTGAGATATACACGGGGGGAAAGAAGGTGGAGAAAAAGTCGATCTGTCTTTCTGAAAGTACCTTGCCTAAAAACGGAAATTTGCGGCTGACATCGCGCTTGGGATCGATGGGATGAATGATGAAGGCGAAGCTATCCATTTACCACGACTCCACCCCGGCTTTCAAATGCCTGTGGTATGGAGTTTGGTGTAAATGGGCTAGTTTTAAAGTATGGTGGTCGCTCTGGTCAAAAGTAATATCACGGTCGATCACGCGCCGTTCCGCAGAAGCCGCCAGCACCACATCCGATTCGATGGTGCGCGCCGGGTAAATGATCATGCCTGAGCCAATGCGGCAGTTATGTCCCACACACCCGCCGATCACCGGGCGGTTGGAAATGCCCAGTTTGCCGTTTCCATCACGGGCGCGGATGGGGGCGGGGATCAGGTTGTAGTCTGTCCATGTGGAGCCGGCACCTATAAATGTATTGCGTCCGATCACACACATTTGCAGGCAGGTGTTTTGCGCCAACATGCTGTTTTCCATCATCGTCGTCATGAATAATGAAGCGCGGAAAGGCAGGAACGCGCCGTCCCCCACCACAGATAACATGACTTGTGCACCTTGCCCGACATTGACATTGTTTCCAATGATGCTGTTATCGATGACGGCTCCTGCATTAATGGTGACATTATCGCCAATAATGGTCGGTCCATGAATGACTGCACTCGGGTCAATGACACACCCCTTCCCTACTTGCACCAGCTCGGATGATTCCAAAACCTGGCGGCCTTCATAAATGGCCTTGCTTAGGATTTTCATCTTAAAACCAACATCTTCGTTCAAACGCTTTTCAAAGCGGGCCCCGCGTGAAAACTGGCCGAACACCATATCCGCAATAAAGACATGCACCCATGAATCGATTGCCAGCAAGGCACGCAGGGGAACCTGAAAGACCAGGTCACCGCTCTGATCGGCCATATAAGTAGGCACATGGTAATAACCAATCTCACGCGCCTGCATGTCAATAACCAGCGGTTCCACGCCAGCCATTGGACCGTTCGGGTAATACCACAAATCCGCAAGATATAAGCTTCCCGCAGGGGTATAGGACGTGGAAAGCGGAAGGGCATGCTCACGGAAGGCCGGGTCGTCTGCGCGGAACGCAGCACGGACAGGGCGATTGCGTTTGATCGCCTGCTGCATAAATTCGTTGATATAGTATTCGTCAAAAAAGAGGTTGTCACGATAAACTATGGTCGGCTCATGGACGGGCTGTAAACGCTCTCCCTGTTTCAATTCCATCTCGCGGGTCACATATGGTGCGAGTAAATTGCGCTGGTGCAACCAGAGAGGGGTGTTTTGAACCCGCAGTTCACGCGCAGATTCGCAAAATGGCATGATCTGATTGTGCGCGTGCAAGATAATCTTCAACATAATCAGGATTATAAATCAAAGTAGGGGTTAAGACACGCCAAACGGCAAAACAAAACTGTTATTAACCGCTTCTCCCGCACTATGAAAGTGGTACTGTCTCGATTGTGATCGTGCAAGCCTGGTCGCCGCGGGCAATGCAGGCGGTCTCTTCGAGGTTAAAGACCTTGCCTCCGCTCAGCCAGTACAGGGCTTCCTGCAATAATCCGACTGCCAGATGGCACACGGGGTCTTCCGCTTTTCTTTCCCAGCACAAGGGACATTGCTCAATATGCCATAGGATTTGGCTGCCTTTTTCCTCCACCCGCACCTTTTGATCGGTGTGCTTGTTGAACAGGTCGGCAAACATCCTCGCGCCGGTATGCAATTTTGTGGAGAGGGGAAGCAGGCGGAACGCCATCTCAGTCAAACCAAGCATAGACCCATATTCTTTGAGGCCATATTTAAATGTTGCGCGTCCTGCACGCAACGCCAATCCCCGCCCCCCGCGCGGACCGAATTTTTTCTCGAGCGTGGCCTGGAGGAGACTCACCGTTTCAAAGTTGAAGGTTTTATCTGCGCGGGCCGTGGGACGCTGCTGAACAAGCTCTTCAAGGGAGGCAAGTTGAAGGATCGAGTCGACCCCGCTTTTCCCAATCACTTCCTCCATGCCCAGAAAAATAATTCTCCCCATTTTCTGGGGATAGTAGAGGGATTCTTTGCTCATGAAGTTGGGAGATCTTGATCAAGGAATGCTTTTAATTTCTGGCTGAAAATGGACGGCTCTTCCAACATCGGGAAATGACCGGATGTCGGGAAGCGCTCAATAACCGAATGCGGGATTCCTGTTAACATCGGCTGCCACTGTTGGGGATGGACGATCACGTCTTTATCGCCGTACATGCCCATAGCGGGGACTTTGATCTGCGGGAGCATGGGGGTCAGGTCCGTGCGGCGAAGCGAAGCGATGGAAAGCAGGAAAGATTCAACAGTTGTGCGGGACAAGTCACGATCCATCATCTCCGGAAAGCGCGGATCCCTGCAAATGAACGGGGAATACATGCGCATTCCCGTGCGGAAGACCCCCATCATATTAAACAACATAAAAGCAATGGGACGCATCCCCGCAAGTTTCAACAACGGCGCAAGAGATGAGCCCACCATAGGCGAGCCAACCACCACTACTTTGCTGACGCGGTCAGGATAATTAATGGCAACCGAAAGGCTGACCGTTCCGCCCATGCTATGTCCCACCAACGGCGCGTGGACAATGCCCAGCTGTTCCATAAATTGATTTACAAGGCTGACAAAATCTGAAACCGCGTAGGTTTCGCGCTTTTTACCTGATTCACCAAAGCCCCAAAAGTCCAGAGCGTAGGTGCGATAAAAGGCGCCCAGATAAGCCATCGTCTCCTGCCATAACCCCCATGAACCAAGCCATCCGTGCAAAAGGATTACGGGACGCCCCCGCCCGTAAACCTCATAATGAACTATTCCCTGATCAGTCGTAATTGATGACACAGCAAAATATATCCGCCCCTATTTTTCGGATTCCATTTCGTTTAGGATGCTATATAGCAACTCAAGCAGCACGGTCTTCACGGTATCACGCTCGGTCGCAACACAGGGTAGTAATTTTGTATTCTTGTCCAGCCGCAGGGCATGGCGCACATCTTCCAATTCCCAGGAGTCTTCCATGTCCTGCTTGTTCGCAGCAACCACAAAAGGAGTTGGCGCATACGCGCGGAAAGTTTCAAGGATGGAACGCGCTTCACGGAAAGTCTCCGGGCGGGTGCTGTCCACCATGACAATGAAGCCCAACATGCCTTCGGAAAGGATCTCCCACATGAAGTCGAAGCGTTTCTGCCCGGGCGTGCCGAACAAGTAGAGAACCAGATCCTCATCCACTGTGATGCGGCCGAAATCCATCGCCACTGTCGTAGCGGATTTGACTGAGCGCTCTTCATCCGACGAGATCCTGCGTTCCGTGGCAACAACATCAATTTCACTAACAGACTGAATGAATTGAGTCTTGCCAGCGCTGAATGGGCCTGTCACTACCATTTTGACCGTTTGCATAGTTCTTATCCTTCTGACCTGATTTGCATTACATCGTGCGAATGCGGCCGATCAGTTTGTTGATCAATGATTTCTGTTCTTCTTTGTCCGGCGTTGGGAACATCTTTGGGTTTGGCGAAGCAGGCACCCCGACAGGGCGCACCAATTCCACCAGACCCGCCTGCAAAAGACCGTATACGATTCTACGGATCTCAATCTCGGTCAACTTATTCGTACCCGCGATCTGGCGCATCGTATTCTTCGGGTCAACGAACTTTACAACCTTCCATTCATCCACGCTCAAATTCACATTGGTCAATGGACGTTCTGTGAACTTCAGCGCCATTTCCAAACTCGGGATCTCATCTTTCAATTGCTCAAGCTCGCGCAGCTGGCGCGAACCTTCGATAATAATATTTTCAAGATCAAGCTTCACGTTGATGCGGTCGTCAGGCGGAAGCATGTCATTTTCAAAACGGAAAATGCCCTCCACCCAGGTGAACAACCTGCGCACCACATCGGTGAAATATCCCTGCAAATTAAGCAGGATATCCTCCTGCGTCACATAGCCTGCATTAATAAGAAGCAGACCCAATTCTTTATCCGTCATCTGCCCCGCACGGTCTGCAATCGCGCGATATTGATTGGCATTGATCTTATTGGCTTTGTGGAGAACCGCCGCCAGACTTCCATCTTCCTTGCCAACGCGGGCATACGCCAGTTTCCCCTCGCGGAATGAAATAAAGGCTTGTTCCGACGCCCCATCCACAACCAAGGTGCCCGTCTTGCTGGCAAGGTTGATCAGATTGAGAAGTTGAGTAATTGTAAAATCGCGTAAATTTCCACGCAGAGCCATTTGTCCTCTACTTACCCTGAAAAGGGATAGGTTGGAAAATTA
>JACZKY010056105.1_pt1 | contig 13165 bp, 12 predicted proteins | sample 8237611 | NCBI WGS metagenome assembly JACZKY01 (sample SAMN16148055, study PRJNA663545) | marine sediment metagenome | biome: sediments and biomass from bioreactor inoculated with such sediments; feature: coastal sediments; material: methane- and iron-fed bioreactor; isolation source: Bothnian...
GTCTACATGCTCTCCGCGCTGATGGCGGGCGTCGCCGGCATCCTGCAGGTCGGCTGGCTGGGCACGATCACCACGGGCATGGGCACGGGCATGGAACTCGTCGTCATCGCCGCCGTGGTCATCGGCGGCGCCAATCTAGCCGGCGGAGGCGGTACCGCCTTCGGCGCCGTCGTCGGAGCGGTCCTGATCGAGATGATCCGCAACTCGTTGACCCTTCTCGGAATCAATCCTTTCTGGCAAGGAGTGTTTGTGGGGACCTTCATCATCACGGCCGTCGCATTCGACCGCATTCGCGCAAGCCGAAATCCGGGAAGCTGACGCCGCCATGTCGAAAGCGGTTCGTTGAATGGCGACAAAGTCGCGCAATTTCGGTCGGGAGGCCCCGCGCATCGGCGGGACCTTCGTCCATTTCTCGGTGGCCAACGAGATCGGGCAGCGCATCGTGCGCGGCGACTACCCGCCGGGAACGATCCTGCCCAACGAAGCCGAGTGGTCGGAGATGTTCGGCGTCGGCCGCTCGGTTGTCCGCGAAGCGATCAAGATGCTGATGGCGAAGAACCTTCTCGCCTCGCGGCCGAAGATCGGCAGCTGGGTGGAGCCGCGGGAACGCTGGAACCTGCTCGACCGTGAGGTGCTGACCTGGTATGCGGCCTCGCCGGAGCGCCACACCTTCCTGAAGACCGTGCAGGAGTTCCGCTACATCATCGAGCCGGAGGCCGCGGCGCTCGCATCGCAGCGTCGCAGCGAAAGCCAGATGGAAGCGATCAGCAAGGCCTGTCACGAGATGGGGACGGCGCGGACGCTTTCCGAGCGCACGGCGGCCGACACTCGCTTCCACCTCGCCATCCTGCGCGCGGCCGGCAACGAACTGCTCCTGCCGCTGGGCGCGCTGATCGACTCGGCGCTGGAAGGCCTGTTCGTCTTCGTCACGCGCGAGGTGAACGACATCCGCCATGCTCAGGACCTTCACGAAGACATCGAGAAGGCCATCCGCCTGCAACGGCCCGATGCGGCGCGCAAGGCCGTCAGGCGGCTTCTCGCCAACACGGATGCAGTCATTGCACGCCAGGGCGCCGGCGGTCGGCCCGCGCCTGGCCCGGGCTGACGCGGTAGGGGCGCCGGTGGAATTCCTTCGGCTTTGCGATCGCGGCCAAACGCTCGATTAACCTCGCGAAGTTATGCTGAAGCCTTAACTCGGGCTTCAGATCGGCGATGCGTAGCAAGCTCTTCGACTTCTCACCTGGCGGTTGGGGCCGCGTCTGGGCAGGCACCGTCGTCGGGACGCTCGCATGTATCGCCGTTGCCTTTGCCATTGACGGCTATTCCCCGGAAACCGGAACCTGGGGCTGGGGCGAGAAGCCGATCAACAACGTCCTCATCCCGCTCGTACTGGGCGTTCCATTCTTCGGCTACCTCCTCGGGAAGCAGCGCCAGCTGGCGCTTGCCCACGAGGAATTGATGGTCGTGGCGTCAACGGACGCGCTGACTTCCTGTCTCAACCGTCGCGCCTTCGTTTCCCTTGTCGAGGGCTATCTTGACCGGATGGATCGACACCGGAACCAGGACACAGCCGCTCTCCTGCTCATCGACATCGACCATTTTAAGCAGATCAACGATACGTACGGACACGATTGCGGCGACGTGGCATTGGCGACGGTCGCGCATGCGATCAAGGCTTCCGTTCGCGAATTCGACGTGGTCGGCCGTATCGGCGGCGAGGAGTTCAGCGTCCTCTTGCCGGGTGCATCGCAGGAACGCGCGGCCGCCATCGCCGAACGCATCCGCAGGAACGTATCCGAGACCGATCTGGCGCTCGCCGGAGAGCTGCGGCGGGTTTCGGTGAGCGTCGGCGGCGTCACATTCGACCATGACAAGGACGTCAGCACGCTGCTGCGCACGGCGGACCAGAGGCTCTATGCGGCCAAACGGGCCGGAAGAAACCGTGTCATCCTGAATCAGGTCCCGCTGGACCATGCGATGAGCATCCACTGAGCGCCGGCACCCGGCCGCATGTGACGGGGCGGAATTCCAGTGTGCCGGCGGGAACGGCTCAGCTCAATCGTCCGCCCAGGGTCTCGGCGAACCAGTCGGCGATGTAGGAACGGCCGAAGCTCATATTGTCGGCGCCGACGTGCTCCACGCCGCCTTCGCGTTCGGTGAAGATCTTGATTTCCCGGCGTGGCGAGTTGACCAGCTGGTCGTAGCTCCGGTGGGCGTAGTCGACGCCGATCTGCCGGTCCTTCGCCCCGTGCGTGACGAGGAACGGCACCCTGATCTTCTCCATCACGCCGTCGAGGTGCATGCCGGCGGACTTTTCCAGGAAGTCGTCCATGTCGGTCGCGCCGAACACCCACTGGACGTGCTTCCAGTAGTGCGGGACGGGATTTTCGCCCTCGCGCATCAGGCGCTTCTGCTGGACTTCGGCCCAGTTGTGGTTCGCGCCCCAGACCGCACCGGAGGCGAAACGCGGCTCGAAGGCGCAGACGCGCGGCGCATAGAAGCCGCCGAGCGAAATCCCGGTCACGCCGACGCGTGCTGCGTCGACATCGTCGCGCGCCGCCAGCCATTCATAGACCGGCGTGCCCCAATCCTCCGATTTCCACGTCGCCGGAAGGCCGTGCAGGCGAAGGGTCTCGCCGGTGCCCGGCTGGTCGACACAGAGCGTGGAGATGCCGCGCTTCGCCAGTTCGTGTGGCAGGCGCGACCAGAACAACAGCTCCTTGTTACTGTCTAGCCCATTGAGATAGACGACCGCCGGCGCGGGGCCGGAGACACCCTCGGCGCGGGTGTAGAGAACCGGAATCGCCTTGCCGCGGTAGGGGATTTCGAAGCGTTCGACATTCTCGCGGCTGTAGCGGACGCCCCTGGCGAAGGCTGCGAGCGCCCTGGCGTAGGTCTCGGCACGGCCAGGATGGCCGTGGCCCTGCATGCGTTCGGCCGTGAGAAGATAGAGCGCGGCTCGCTGCAGTTTCGGCCCGGCCGACAGGAGCCGGCCCCTTGCCTCGTCTTCCCCGGCAAGCCCGATCAGCCTGTCGGCGACATTGACCCATTCGCGCAGGAAGTCGTCGGTGCCGGCGTCCTCGCCGGCCTCGGCCTTCTTCAGCAGCGGCTGGCACATGTCCATGATCTCGCCCAGCTCCGCCCCGCTTGCCATGGCGATCGAGACGGACAGATTCCACACGTAGTTGGGGAAATACTCGAACAGGGCCATGCCCTTCTCCTTGCCGTCAGCGTGCGCGGGATCAGATCGGCTGCGCCATCAGCGCGATCGACTGGCGGTTCAGGTCCGCCATGTCGACGTGCTCGATCTTGCCCATCTGGCTATCGCCCATGCGGACGGAATTGACGACGATGAACTTCGCCCGATCGAACCTGCGCTCCTGGAACGCCCTGAAGGCGGACTGCGGATCGTTCGCCTTCTCCAGTTCGTCGGCAAGCACCACGCCGTCCTCGATCGCGAGACCGGCGCCCTGCGCCAGATGCGGCGTGCAGGCATGCACAGCATCGCCGATAAGCACGACGCGGCCCTTGTGCCAGGCGCCATCGACGAACACCGTCTGGAGCGGCCTTCCCACGACGCCGCCGTCGTCGGTGATCTGCTCGGCGAGCGCGGCGATCTGCGGCGCGGTGTCCTTGGTCCGGGCGCGCATCACCGCGGCGGCTCCCTCCTTCGCCAGCCGGAACTCCGGCTCTTCCCGGCTGAGCAGGAACATGTACATGAGCCCCTTGCCGAGCGGGACAAGCCCGGCGCTGTGCGGGCCGGTGAAGATGCGGATGCAGTCGAGGTCGGCCGGCTGCGGGAAATTGTATCGCCAGACCCACTGGCCGGTGTAGCGGGGCGTCGGTGCATCTGGAAAGATCTGCGTGCGCGTGCGCGAGAAGACGCCGTCGGCCCCGACGACGATATCGTAGCGACCCCGCGTGCCGTCGGAAAAGCCGACGTCGACGCCGTTGCCGTCGTCGGTCAGGGTGTCGGCGGTGACGCTGAGGCGGACCCTGACGCCCAGTTCCTTCGCCCGCGTCGCCAGCACGCGCTGGAGGTCGGTGCGGCGGATGCCGGCGTTGGACGGATACTGCTCGCCCGCCAGGCGGGGCGTGGGAAACACCGCGATCTTCTGGCCGGTCGGCGCGAACATCTCGGTGGAGTCGAAACCGTAGGCTTCCGCCATGTATTCTTCCAGCAGGCCGAGCGTGCCCATCGCGCGCACGACATTGAATTGCTGGATGATGCCGACTCCGTAGACGGTCCAGGACGCGTCCTTCTCGATGATCTCGACCGGATAGCCCTTGCGCCGCAGCGCGATGGCGGCCGTCAGTCCGCCGATCCCGCCGCCGATGATCAATACAGAATTCAGCCTCATGTTCTCCTCCCTTTCCCTGGCTGGTAATCACTGACGGGCAATTTGGGAAATCAAGAGAATGGATGAGATGCATTCACGGAATCATTAGGTAGGGGTGGCCAGCATCTCCTCCACGGCTTTCTGGAAGATGCCGCGCAGCCAGACCAGTCCCGAATCGCGGCTCCGATGGCCGTGCCACTGGAGCACCTCGTCGAGCGCGATCCAGGGAAAAGGCAGCGGGTGACGCACGAGCGGCAGGTGAGACATGGCGTGTCGTGCGATCAGCCCGTGCACGGTCGCGATACGGTCCGTGCCCAGCACGAGGTATGGCAGGGCCGTGAAGCTGTAGCAGCTGACTTCGATGCGCCGCGAAATCCCGCGCTTCTCGAGGAACTGGTCTTCGAACGAGTTCGCACCGGTGCTGGGCACCATGCGCACATGGCCGGCCGAGACGAATTCCTCCTCGGTGAGGGGCCGCTCCGCCAGCGGGCTGCCCTTCCAAACCAGGCAGCAGTACTCGTCCTCGAACAACGCCATGCTCGGGTGATCGGGCGAAGAAAACATCTTCGGCGCGATCAGCAGGTCCGCTTCGCCGCGGTCCAGTTCGAGATAGGGAAAGGTCTGCTGGGGCAGCAGTCGGAAGCGGATCGAGGGCGAGGCGGCATAGGCCAGGCGGAGCACATGCGGCATCAGCACCTGCATGGTGAAGTCCGACAGCAGGATGGAGAACTCGCGGCTCGACTGGGCCGGGTCGAACTCGGTTTCGGAGGAAATCGCCGCGTCGACCCGGACCAGTATGTCGCGCACAAGGTCCTGCATGGCTTGCGCGCGCGGCGTCAGATCAAGCCGGCGGCCCACCTGGACCAGCAGGGGATCGTCGAAATACTCCCTCAGCCGGGTCAGCGCATTGCTCATCGCCGACTGGCTCATGTTCATCTGCTCGGCGGCCCGCGAGATGGAGCGCAGGCGCAGCATGTGGTCCAGCGCCACGAGCAGATTGAGATCGAGCCGCTTGAAGCGCATCGCCGCCTCCTCCTCCTCCTCCCGTTCCCGCCGGCACGACGCAGTGAGCCACAGGTCGGTGAGGTATTCAAGGTTTCAATAGATGGCATTCCATCATTGGATTTCCTGAAAGTACGGGCGGCGTATAGCCTCGCTCAAGAAATGGGTGCCGACAGGAAGGCCCGTTCCAAGAGGGAGGATCGCAATGAAGACGTCGATGAAAGCGCTGCTCGCCGGCGTGGTGATGGCTTTTGCAGGTGCTGCAAATGCCCAGGAGACGCTTGTCTTCGCCACCACCAACCCTGAGCAGCATCCGATCAATTCCGGCTTCCTTGTCCCGTGGGCCGAGAGGATCAATGCGGACTCGGGCGGTGCGGTGACGATCGAGTTGCGTCACGGCCCGACGATCGCCAACCATACCAACTTCTACGACCGCGTCATCGACGACGTGGTGCAGATCGGTTGGGGCTTGACGGTCCAGAATCCCGGCAAGTTCGGACCGACGCTGGTCGCGACGTTGCCGTTCGTGGTCGATACGGCCGAGCAGGGCTCTGTCGCGGTCTGCCGCATGAGCGAAAAGGGGGCATTCCAGCCGGCGTTGGGCGATATCGTCCCGCTTCTGTGGGTCGAGTTCCCGCAGGCCTCCCTGCACATGAACGGCTCGCCGGCGATAAAACTCGAAGACATCGCGGGCAAGAAGATCATCACGACGACGCCCGCATCGGCCGCAATCGTCGCAGCATACGGCGGCGCACCGCTCTCGCTCGGCATCGCGGAAATGTACGAGGGTCTCCAGCGCGGGACCGCCGACGGCACGATCATAAACTTCACCGCTTTCCCCGCCTTCCGCCTGAACGAGGTCACGACCAACCACTATGTGACGCCGCTCGGCGGCGCGGCCGGGGTCGTCTTCATGGCGAAGGACAGGTGGGATTCGCTATCGCCGGAGGCGCAGGCCGCACTCATGAAGCACTCCGGCTGCGACGCAAGCCGGGCCTTCGGCAAGTTCGTCGACGGCTGGGAAGCCGGCGCGATGAAGGCCATCGAGGACGGCGGCAAGCACACGGTTGCACAGGCGGCCGCGGAGGATGTGGCGGCTGTCCGCGAGAAGATGCTGCCCGCCATCGAAGCCGGATTCGCCGAGCGCGCGCCGGGCGGTGCCGAGCTGATCAGGATGTTCAAGGAAGAACTCGCGGCGGCCAGGGCGGACTGACCGCCGCCGTCGATGACGGTGTGACGGCGTCCGTCACGCCGAATCGCCCAAAAGCGCGCGGTGCCTGCCGGCCGACGGCTCCGCGCGCCCGGAAACCGGGGCCGGCAAGACGTTAAGGATCACGACGTTATGCGCATCATCGGGCCAGACGAACTCATCTTCGGCGTCGACGACCTCGACGCCTGCGGCGCCTTCCTCGTCGACTACGGTCTCGACGAGGGGGACAGGACCGAGGGCGGCGCCAGCTACCATGCGCTCGACGGAACCGGCATCACCATCCGCAAGCGGAGCGACCCTTCCCTGCCCAGGCCGCTGCCGACGGCATCCATGCTGCGCAAGACGATCTACGGCGTCGAGGACGGGGAAACGCTCGAGGAGATCGCGGCGGAACTCGGCAAGGACCGAGAGGTGGTGCGCGAGGCAGATGGTTCGCTGTCGTGCCGCGACGATCTCGATTTCGCGCTCGGCTTCCGCGTAACCACGCGCCGCAAGCTCGACCTGCCGGCCGAGATGATCAACAGTCCCGGCGCGAAGCCGGGCCGCCCCGCCAACGTGCTCGGCGCCAACCAGGATGCCGAGGCCAAGCCGCGCACGCTGTCGCACATTGTCTATTTCGTGCCCGACATGGAGCGGCTGGCGAAGTTCTATATCGAGCGCCTTAAGTTCGTCATCACCGACAAGTTCACCAATACGGGGCCATTCCTTCGCCCGCAGTCGAACTTCGACCACCACGTGCTGTTCATGATCCAGACGCCGGCCTACATGCAGGGGCTTGAGCATCTGGCCTTCCACATGCAGGGTCCGACCGAGCTGATGCTGGCCGGATCGCGCATGGTCAAGAAGGGCTACGAGAGCTTCTGGGGACCGGGCCGCCACAAGTTCGGATCGAACTGGTTCTGGTACTTCAACTCGCCGCTCGGCACGCATGTCGAGTACGACGCCGACATGGACCTCCACGATGGCGAGTGGACCGAGCGCGAGACGCCGATGTCGGCCGAAGCTGCGCAGCTCTTCCTGTTCGAGAACGTCGAGAAATGGGCGCCGGGCGGGCCGCCTCCCGGTAAGCAGGGCTGAGCATGGGCGCCACGACGCGCCGCAGGGCCGAGCCTCGCGAGATCCCCGAGCCGCTCTGCCGCTTCGACGACCTCGTCGACGGCAAGTCCCGCGGCTTCGACCCGCTGGGCGAGGGGCGCGACACGATGTTCGTCGTGCGGTGCGGCGAGAAGCTTCATGCGTGGCGCAATCACTGCCCGCACTACGACCGGGCGCGCATGGCGTGGAAGAAGGACGAGTTCCTCGACCCGTCGGGTGAACGGATCATGTGCTTCGCCCACGGTGCCCTCTTCGACATCGCCAGCGGCGAATGCGTGCTCGGGCCGTGCCTGGACCAGAAGTTGACGCCGGTCGAGATCGAGCTGCGCGACGGCCGGGTCTGGGTGAAGGGCGAATATGCCCCCGGCTTCAAGAGGTGATCCATGAGCTTTCCACCGCTCCGCCGCATCGTCACCGGCCATGACGACACCGGCAAGGCGGTCGTCGCCAGCGAGGGGCCGTTGCCGACCTCGATCGAACTGGCGACGGTGCCCGGCACCTTTTTCCATGAGGTCTGGGCGACCTCCGACGCACCGCCGATCATCGACAACGGCGAAGACCCGACTGCCGGACCGCTCATGCTGCCTCCCCCGCGCCATGGAACGCGTATCCGCATCGTCGACATCCCGCCCGACACCGATGAGTTTCTCGCCATCGTCGCGACCCGGATGGGCGAGCATTTCGCCTCCATGGGGGACGCCTCAGCCTCGACCGTGAAGGAGGATTCGCCCCACCCGCTAATGCACCGGACGGAAACGATCGACTACGGCGTCGTTCTCGAAGGCCGCCTGACGCTGGTGCTCGACGACAGCGAGTTCGAGCTGGAGCGGGGCACCGTCGTCGTCCAGCGCGGCACGAACCACGCCTGGGCAAACCGCTCGGGCGCGCCGGCGCGGATGCTCTTCGTGCTTGTCGACGCCAGATATTCGCCCGACATCGCGGAAGCGCTGCAAGGGCGGATCTCGGCCGCCCAATGAGGGTTGTTGTCACCGGCGCGTCGGGTTTCGTCGGTGGCGGCCTCGCGCGCCGGCTGGCCGGCGATCGCGGCGCTCTGGGCGTTTCCGTCGACGAACTCATCCTGGCGGACCGCGCGGCCTCGGATATGGCGCTGCCCGGCTTCGCGCGCTGGCATTGCGGCGATCTCACCGAGCCGGCCTATCTCGACGCGCTTTTGCAGGACCCGGTGGACATGCTGTTCCATCTCGCGAGCATACCGGGCGCGGCCGCCGAGAAGCGCGCCGACGGCGGGGAAGCGGTCAACCTCGCGGCCCCGGCCGGTATCGCCCGCCGCCTGGCGGCGCGCGAAGGTACCCACGTGCCCCCGCGGATCGTCTTTGCCAGCACCATCGCCGTCTACGGCGCTCTTCCTGCGGACGTCTTCAGCGAGACCGTTCTGCCTCAGCCGCGGATGAGCTACGGGGCCCACAAGCTCATGACGGAGATCCATCTGGCCGACCTGTCGCGGCGCGGAGCGATCGACGCGCGCAGCGTGCGGCTGCCCGGCATCGTCCCCCGCCCCCCGGCCGAGACCGGGCACGGCTCGGCGTTCATGAGCCAGATCTTTCACAAAGCGAGGACGGGCGAGCCCTATGTCTGCCCCGTGCGGCCGGGCGCCGCATCCTGGTGGATGTCGCGGCGTGTCTGCGTGGACAACCTGCTCCACGCGGCGCGGCTCGGGCGCCACACCTTGCAGCCGTCGCGTGTCTGGCAGCTTCCTGCGCTGCATGCGCGGATCGGCGACGTCGTCGCCGCGCTCGGGCGACGCTTCGGGCCGGATGCGGTGCGGCACATCACCTACGCGCATGATCCGGCGATCGAGACGATGTTCGCGGGCATGCCGCCCCTGAACCCGCCCGGAGCTCTCGCCGCCGGCTTCCTGGCGGACCGGGACGTCGATCAACTCGTCGACAACGCAATGACCTGACCGGTCAGCTATCGCATGGTCGACGGCAGCCACAGCGAGATCGCCGGAAAGGCGATCAGCAGAGCGATCTTGACGAGGTCCGCGACGATGAACGGCGAGACCCCGCCCATGACCGTCCGCAAAGGCACATCCGGGCGCAAGTTCTTGATGACGAAGAGATTGATACCGAAAGGCGGCGTGACGAGGCCCATTTCTACGATCACGAGCATGAGCACGCCCCAGAAATGGATATCGTAGCCGAGTCCGAGGATGATCGGGGTCACCACCGGCACGGTGATGACCATCACGGCGAAGCTGTCCATCACCGCCCCGAGCAGGAGATAGAAGAGGACGAAGGCAAGCAGGATCAGGATGGGGGCGGCCCGGAGATCGCCGATCCAGCGTGCCACCAGGTCCGGCGCCTGGCCCAGATTGACGAAGAAGGAGAAGATCAGCGCGCCGAAGATCAGCGCGTAGATCATAGCCGTCGTGGCACTCGTCTCGGACATGACCGACAAGAAGCGCCGGCGGTTGAGCTTGCCGCGCACCAGGGCGAGTATGAAGGCGCCGACCGCGCCGAACGCCGCGCTCTCGGTCACGGTGAAGACGCCGCCGTAGAGGCCGCCGATGATGACGGCGAAGAGGACGATCACGGGAAAGGCGGAGAGAAGCGCCGGCAGGAAAGGCTCCGGCGCAGCCTCCTGGAGCGGCGCCGCCTGCGGCCTCATCCTGACGGCGATCGCAATTGCCGCGAAGTAGAGCAGAATGGCAAGCAGCGCCGGCAGCATCGCCGCGACGAAGAGCGTCGCGATGGACTGTTCCGTCAGTAGGGCGAAGAGGATGAGAGAGCCCGAAGGCGGTACCAGTGCGCCCAGCGTGCCGCCCGCGGCGACGGTGCCGGTGGCGAGACCCGGAGCATATCCGCGACCGATCATCTGGGGCAGGGCGATGCGGCCGAACGTGGCCGCCGTCGCGACCGACGATCCGCTCACCGAGCCGAAGCCGGCGCAGCCGGCCACCGTCGCATAGGCAAGGCCGCCGCGGACGCGGCCGAGGGCCGAATAGGCCAGCCGGTAGATGTCGTCCGAGACGCCGGCGGCCACGGCGAAGCTTCCCATCATCAGGAACAGCGGCAGTGTCGCCACCTGCGGATTGGTCAGGAATTCCATCGCGTCGGTGGCGAAGACGTTGCCGGCCGAGCGGCTGCCGACGAAAAGCGTGGTTCCCGCCAGCCCGATGAGGCCGGTCACGGCCGCGAGCGGCAGCTGCGCTAGAACGCAGAGCCAGAGTAGAAGAAGGGCGAGCGTCACGAACGTCCCCGGCGACCCGGCCGCGAAGCCGGCCATCGACTCGGCGTCGGCCAGAGCCCAGATGATCGCGGCCGCAAGCAGAAGCATTGTCGCTACGACCACAGCGGCGCCGGTGACGCCAGTGCCCGTTTCCGCAACTGTCCGGCGAAGCGCCACCCCATCACGGGCGGCGTTGGCGAGTTGGACCATTGCCGCACAGGCCATGGCGATCGCGACCAGAAAGTAGGTCGGCGCGATCGGCCACATCAGGATAAGGGTTTCGCGGCCTTGCGCGTGAAAGCGCAGGCCTAGGTCCCAGATGCGCCAGGCGAGAATGGCGAACAGCAGCGCCAGCAGCGTCGACCCCGCGAGCGTCAGCCAGCCGTTCAGGCGAGGCCCGATCGAGAAGCCGAGCAGATCGACCCTCAGGTCGACGCGGCGAGCGGCGCCCGCCGGCAGCGTCGCCGCGATGGCGACTGCGAAGACCTGGCTCATCACCTCGTTCAGCGCGACGACGGCCGACCCTGCCAGCCAGCGCAGCAACACGTCGGCGACGACGATCATAGCGCCGGTGAGCATCCCGGCGACCGCGAGCACCGAGACCAGATTCGCTCCGAGCGTCGCCCAGCGGTCGATACCCCCGGATGCGGTGCCCGCAATCCATGCGCCGCCACTCATCGCGCCGGCCCGGGGGGAGGCGCTTTCGTCACGACCTGGTCGATGGCCCCGAACAGCGGGGCGCCGTCTTCCAGCACGGCCTCCATGCGCACCCGGTCGCCAAAGGCCATGAAGGGCGTTTTCGGCGCGCCTTCGTCGATCATCTCGATGGCGCGACGCTCGGCGATGCAGGAGGAGCCGACCTCACGATAGTTCTCGTTGGACACCGTTCCCGACCCGATGATCGTGCCGGCGACGAGATCGCGCGAGTAGGCCGCATGCTCGACCAGCCGGTCGAAGCCGTCGGACATGCCGTAGCCGTGCGCGTTCCCGAAGCGCCTTCCGTTCCAGTCGACCGCCAAGGGCAGCGCCACCTGGCAGTCGCGCCAGGCGTCGCCCAGCTCGTCCGGCGTCACCGCCACCGGCGCCATCGAGCAACGCGGCTTGCACTGGAGCCAGCCGAACCCGGTCTTCATCTCGACAGGGGCGATCCGGCGCAGGCTCCAGTCGTTTATCTGCACGACGAGGCGGATATGCGTCGCCGCATCTTCCGCCCTGGTGCCCATCGGCACCGCGCCGGTGATGACGCCGAACTCGCCTTCGAAGTCGATACCGTCGTCCTGCGACGGGAATGGCACATCCTCCATCGGCGCGATGAACCGGTCGGAGATGCCCTGATACATCAAGGGCCGATCGCTGCCGCCCTTGGCGTCGATGCCGAACACCTTGGCCATCAGCGCGCCGTGGCTGTCATAGGCGGAACCGTCGAGCCACTGCCAGGCGCGCGGCAGTGGCGCCATCGCGTGCGCGGGGTCGAACGGGCGGGCTCCGGAAACGGAGCCGCCGTTCAGGTCGGCGTATTCGGATTTGAGGTGCGGCGCAACGCTTTCCCATCGCTCCAGCGCATCCTGCAGCGTGGTCGCCACCCGCGCCGGCACCGCACGGCTGTTGTCTCGCGAGACGACATGCAGGCGTCCGTCAGGGGTCCCGTCGCACAAAGTCGCAAATCTCACAGGTCTTTCCTCGCTGGCATCGGTTGGCGCGGGTTCAGTCTCCGACGACAGCGACCGCCCGGCACCACCCGGCGGAAGCCCGTTCGACCTTCACCGGAAAGCAGATCACCTCGAAGCCGTCCGGCGGGAGTTTCTCGAGATTGGCGAGCTTTTCCATGTGGCAATAGCCGGCGGTGGCGCCGGCCTTGTGGCCTTCCCAGAACAGCGACCAGTCGCCGGTCTCGCGAATCTTCTTCACCTGCGACATCAGCGGCGCGTCCCAGCTCCAGGCATCCGTACCGCACACGCGTACGCCGTGCTCGACCAGCCACAGCGTCGCCTCCCGGCCCATTCCGCAGCCGGCGGAAACGTAGTCGTCATGCCCGTAACGGGAGCCCGCGCGCGTGTTGACCAGGACGATCTCGCCCGGTTTCAGCGCGTGCCCGATCCGCTGCAGCTCCGCTTCGACGTCGCCGGCGGTGCAGACATAGCCGTCCGGCCTGTCGCGGAAGTCGAGCTTGACGCCCGGCCCCATGCACCACTCGAGCGGGATCTGGTCGATCGTCATCGCCGGCTTTCCGCCGTCCTGGGTCGGATGGTAGTGCCAAGGGGCATCCATGTGCGTGCCGTTGTGCGTGGTGATCACGCATCGCTCGGCGGCCGCGCCCTTTCCCTCC
>JACZKY010055114.1_pt1 | contig 13157 bp, 10 predicted proteins | sample 8237611 | NCBI WGS metagenome assembly JACZKY01 (sample SAMN16148055, study PRJNA663545) | marine sediment metagenome | biome: sediments and biomass from bioreactor inoculated with such sediments; feature: coastal sediments; material: methane- and iron-fed bioreactor; isolation source: Bothnian...
CGATCTCACCGCCCTGCGGCACGCCGCGGAGCTGCACGACGTGGGGATCGTCGGCATCCCCGGAAACCTGCTGGCGAAGAAGCGCAAGCTGAACGAGCACGAAACGGATATGGTCCGGAAGCACCCCTTCCTCGGCTCGAAGATGCTGGAAGGCGTGCCGGGGATGGATGCGACGCGCCGGGCGATCCTGGAGCACCACGAGCATTTCGACGGCTCGGGCTACCCGTACGGCCTGCGCGGCACCGACATCTCCGTGCCCGCACGGATCCTCTCGTTGGCCGAGTGCTTCGACTCGTCCGTCTCGGACCGCCCGCACCGCGGTGCCCTCTCGCCGGAAGAGGCGTTACAGATGATTCGGGGAGGGGCGGGCACCCAGTTCGACCCCGAGGTGGCGCAGCTTTTCGCGGCAACGGCACGTAGCCACTGACTCGAAATCGGGAAGTCCCCGTCGAATCCCTGTCCGTGTCGGAGTCCTATGACTCGGCTCTCTACGCCCTCCCGCACCGTAGCGCCATCTCTGTTGAGTGTCTAGATGCGTAAATACTCCCAATTAAATACCCAAGTTGGAAAATATTTTCCTAACTAACTCCCCTCTACCTGAAACATATAGAAAAAATCTCTTCTATTCAATGAGTTCCGCTTTGCCTGGACAAACCATACAATGGCACAAAACATGCTTCATAAACGCTTAGGTAAGGATTTGGGCTATAAATATAAATAACCCATACGGGGAGACACGTTGTGAAAAGATTTTTGTTGAACGCGATGGTTCTCTGTGGGATCTTGCTGCTTGCCATCCCGGCATCGTCTTACACTATCAACAGTGGTACGAACGTGGGGAGTCTGGACACATATTTAACGAGGATTGACCTCGGTTCCAGTGGGGACGCAACTGAACTTAATTGGGCGCAAAATTATTTACGAACGTATTTAGACGATCCCACTTTGGTTTTGACAATGGACAAGAATGCATCTTCTGATTACACATTTACCCTTGTTGATGGTGGAACTTCTATTTACGCCACAAAATTGGCGGATTCGCCGGACTTCTATTTCATTAAAGTTGGGGCGGGCAGATTTGATCCTCCCTATACTCACTACCTGTTCCAAAACAGTGCATTACTTTCTTATGCTGTCTTCGATATTGATTCGTCCGGGTTCGATATTAAAAATATCGGCAAGATAAGTCACATCGGCGAACTTGGCGAAAGAGTACACACCCCCGAGCCCGGGACGATGCTGTTGCTGGGCAGCGGGCTTGTCGGACTTGCAGGGTGGGGGCGGAAGCGGTTTCGCAAGTAAGCCCTCCTCGACCATCTACGGAATAGGAAATGGGGCGCCCGGAAACGGCTGCCTCTTTCATCTGAAATGACCCCTCACTGACACGGATTTCTCGCAAACCGATCTGCCGGATGGCAAGGAAAAAGCAAACCCGTGGAATGTGGTGGTCTCAACTTGGTGTTCGAAGATATAATCGCAGCGAGGTGAAACTCCTCTGAGCGTTCATTCCGTTCAATTGAGAAGGGAACATGACTCGTCCATATACGATCTGCCTGGTAGCCGGTGCAAGACCGAACTTCATGAAAGTTGCTCCGATTGCCCACGCCCTCCAGGCACGGAAAAATGCAGCCGGATTGACCGGGATCGACCTTCGCTTCTCCATCGTCCACACGGGGCAGCACTACGACGTCAATATGTCCGACGTTTTCTTCCGAGAGCTGGGGATCCCGACCCCGGACCGGCATCTGGAGGTTGGTTCGGGATCGCACGCCGAGCAGACGGCCAGGATCATGATCGCCTTCGAAAAGGTACTTCTTGAGGACAGGCCGGATCTGGTGGTCGTGGTCGGGGACGTCAACTCCACCGTCGCCTGCTCCCTGACGGCGAAAAAACTCGGGGTTCGGGTGGCGCACGTCGAGGCGGGGTTGCGTTCCTTCGACATGGGGATGCCCGAGGAGATCAACCGGAAGCTCACCGACGCGATCAGCGACCTGCTCTTCGTGACCGAAGAGTCCGGAATGCGAAATCTGCGCACGGAAGGTGTGCCGGTGGAACGGATCTTCCTCGTCGGGAACGTGATGATCGATACGTTGCTGCGAAACGTGACCCGGATCGAAGATCCGGAGTTTGCACCCTCGGACCCTGTTCGGGCGATATGCGGAATCGGGGGGCGCTATGGGGTGCTCACCCTGCATCGACCCTCCAACGTGGACCATCGCGAGGCGCTGGCGCCGATCTGGGGAGCGATCGCGGAGGTGGCAAGACAAGTCCCGATCCTCTTTCCCGTTCACCCGCGGACGCGGGGGAAGATCGCGGCGTTCGGGCTGGATGGGACGGGCATCACCATGATCGAGCCGGTCGGCTATCTCGATATGCTGTATGCCGTCAAGGGGGCCGCGCTGGTGATTACGGATTCCGGAGGGTTGCAGGAGGAGACCACGGCGCTTGGGGTGCCGTGCGTGACCATCCGGGAGAACACGGAACGCCCTGTCACCGTCGACATCGGCACAAACTACCTCACGGGGACACGCCCCGAAGCGATTCTTTCCGCCAGCCGGGAAATCCTCTCCGGAGAAGGAAAGAAGGGGGTCGTTCCGCCCTTGTGGGACGGCCACGCCGCCGAACGAATACTCGATGTGCTGATGCGCTTCGCGAAATGATCAGTTATTCTTGAAGTTTTTCCAGTCGATTTCAAGAGTCTGGATCTTGTAATTCAGCACCCGCGGCGTGACGCCGAGCAGGTCCGCCGCATCCTTCTGCACTCCGTTGGCCACCCGCAGGGCGCGTTCGATCGCTCCGCGCTCCAGTTCCTCGAGGTTCATGGTATCCACTGCCGTGACGGATTCCCCCTCGGCGCGTCCTTCGAGCGTCAGGTTGTGGGGGCCGATGGTCTCCTCGTCGCAGAGGAGCACGGCCCGCTCGATCGCGTTCTGGAGTTCCCTGACATTCCCGGGCCAGGCGTAGCTGCGGATCTTCTCGATCGCCTCGGGGGAGAACCCGCTCACCTTCTTCTTGAAGTCCACCGCATACCGGTCAAGGAAAAATCTCGCCAGCGGAAGAATGTCGTCCGGCCGCTCCCGCAACGGCGGGATGTGGAGGTTCACCACGTTGAGCCGGAAATAGAGGTCTTGCCGGAACCGTCCCTCCTTGACTTCTACCCGCAGGTCCTTGTTGGTGGCCGTCACGACACGTACGTCAACCTTGACCGATTTGCCGCTGCTTCCCAGTCGCTCGAACTCCTGCTCCTGGAGGACGCGAAGCACCTTGGCCTGGGTGGTGGAACTCATATCACCGATCTCATCGAGGAAAATGGTTCCCTTGTCCGCCTGCTCGAAGCGCCCAATCCGAAGCTTCTCGGCGCCGGTGAACGCACCCCGTTCGTGACCGAACAGCTCGCTCTCGAGGAGGTTCTCGTGCAGCGCCGCGCAATTCACCTTCACGAAGGGGCCTTTCGCCCGGGAACTTCCATAATGGACGAGGGTAGCCAGCAGTTCTTTCCCCGTCCCGGTATCTCCCGTGATGAGCACCGTCGCCGGGGTGGGAGCCACTTTCCTGACCACGGACAGGATCTCCTTCATCCCCCGGCTTTCGGCGACCAGCGCCTCTCCTTCGAGGACGTTCCGGTACTCGGCCTTCCGATAGAATTCCAGCTCTCCCCGCATCCTGCCCATCCGCAAGGCCGTACGGACCCGATGCTGAAGCTGCTCCATATCGAACGGCTTCTGGATATAGTCGTACGCCCCGAGCCGCAGCGCCTGGACCGCTGTTTCCACGGTGGCGTAGGCGGTCATCAGGATCACCTCGATCTCGGAGTTGACCTCCTTCGCCTTTTTCAATATGTCGACACCGCTCAAATCCCCCAGCCGGATATCCGTGATCACCACGTGGCACGGCTCGGTCTCCAGCTTCCTGACCGCTTCCTCTCCCGTGGAGGCTTCCTGCACGGCATATCCGGCGTCTTCCAGAGAGAGACGGATCCCAACGCGCAACGCCTCGTTGTCTTCGACGATCAGGACTCTATCGGCCACTGCCGTGCCTCACCGGGATCTTGATGATGAATTCGGTTCCTTTTCCGACCTCGCTGTGCATGTCGAGGACGCCGCCATGGGCATGTACGATCTTCTGGGCCAGCGGAAGGCCGATCCCGGTCCCGGATTTTTTCGTAGTGAAGAAGGGGACGAAGATCCTGTCCTGTATCTCCGCGGAGATCCCGGGGCCGTTGTCGCGAATGTGGATCCGTACGAACTCTTCCTCCTTCCCCGAATGGCCGGGAAGGATCATTTCGACCTTCCGTTTGAGCCGAACCGCGTCGGTGAAGTGTCTGGATATCCCCACGGAGATCGTGACAACTCCCTTTCCTTTGCAGGCATCCGCCGCATTGTCCAGTATGTTCGTCAACGCCTGTTCCAGCAGGGCGGCGTCCACGTTCATCATAAGATTATCCGCAACCGCCTGTTGCATTGAGAAAACCATCCCCGGGTGGAGAGCGATCATTCCCGCAATGACTCCATCCAGCAGCTTCCCCACCCTTTCCTGCCGCAGATCCAACTCGGCGGGCCGCACGAAGTTCAGGCATTCCCTGATGATGAAATCCACCTTCTCGATCTCCCGCGACATTATACCGACCGAGGAAAGAAGTTTTTCGTTCCCGGATACATGGGAACGCAGGATGCTGGCGTGAACGCCGATGCTGGTGATCGGATTGCGGATCTCGTGCGCCAGGCCTGCCGCCATCTGGCCAAGCATCAGGAGCCTCTCCTTCAGGTTTTCGCTCTCCTCGGCCATCTCAACGTGCGTCAGGTCTTTGAAGAAGGCGCAGATCCCGACCCGGCCGTCCTCCTCCTTCAGTTCGGCAAGGGTAAAGCCGAGGCTCTGCCGTTCCCCGTCCCTTCCCGGCAATTCCGCCTCGACGCGGGTGGGCAGGAAATTCATCGAAAGGGATTCACTCAACACCCGGAAGAAAACGTTCTCCGCCGCCCGGGGATGGATGTTCTCCCCTTCCTGAAGAGAACATCCTTCGAGGATCTTCGCCCCGATCGGGTTGACGTAGGCGACCGTACCGTCCGACCGGATCGCGACGATGCCGGCGCGAAAACTGGACAGGATGGCGCCCTGAATGTTCTTCATTCCACAGGCCCCTTTCGATACCGATTGGATTCTACGTGAGGGGGCCCGAATGAGCAAATGAGATTCCTCCTGCTTTCCAGTCTTCCAGGACCGACCGCGCACCTGATGCGGATAATAATAGCCGAACATGCTCGGCATACAAAAAAAGGGACGACCGTTTCCGGCCGCCCCTTTCTGTTCCATCGTTGAACGACGGATTACAGGCGGAACTTCTTGCGCCCCCATCCGGCAAGGCCGACCAAACCGCTGCCCAAGAGCATCATGGTGCCCGGTTCGGGAATTGGTTGACCTCCCGTGTCGGGACGCTGAGCGTAGTCGACGGAAAGATCCTCAATCGCGAAACTTCCGCCTGACAGATAAATGGTGTTTTTGAATGCCCCCGTCGTACCATCCCATTGAAACAGAGTTCCCGCATTAAGGTTCGATGTAAAAAAGTCGGTTCCGTCGAAGGCGATGCCGGTGGTAAAAGTACCAGGGTTGATAAACGATGCTTGGAGCAAATTGCCGTCCAAATCGTAAATATCGTATGGCCCTACCCCATCGCCACGGTTGACGATCAATTTGCCGTAGAAGTATTCCATGCCATCCATGTTAAAATTTGCCTGGCCAAGGGTGATCGTCTTTATGATGTTCCCCGAAGTGTCGATTCGATAGCCGTGATTCCCGCCGAGGTACTCCGACGTCCAGAAGGCAGATCCATCCCACGCAAGTGTCGACATGGCGGCGCCCGCCGGAAGACCGGATACGGTAATCGTACCCAAGGATGCCCCCGTCGTCCGGTCGGTCTTGTAGATAATATTACTTCCCCCAAAGATGCTTCCGCTGGGTCCGGCTTCGGTAGAGTAAATGACGTTGCCTACGACAACCACCCCACGACCGTTTCCGGTGGATACATCGAAGTTCTGAACCAATGTGCCGGTTGTCCCAGTGATGTTCAATTCATGAAGCAAGTCCGGTCCATAGGTTGCGCTGTTCGCATACATGGTTGCCGCTTTGGATTGCACCGCCCATCCAAGCACGATGATGCAAAACGTCAACATCCCCGCAATACTCCTTTTTCGCACTTTTCCCCCCTGTTATTTGCGATGTCTGCCGGGTCCGTCCCGGCCGACATCGTTCGCGGTTGGCTACGGAATTACTTGCGGAACTTCTTCCGGCCCCAGCCGGCCAGGCCGACCAGCCCGGAGCCGAGGAGCATCATCGTCCCGGGTTCGGGGACCGCCTTCAACTCGGCGTCGAAAGAGGAAAGTCCACTCCCCCGATGTGTTATAGTTACAAGTTCCGTAAGGGAATATGGTACTCCTGAAGCGGCCGAGCCTCCACCGGTTCCACTAAAAGCTCCCGGACCAAGCGGCCCGATTTCGTCGATCAGGTTGGACAAGGCGAAAAGAGTGTTACTGGTGCTATAGTATCCCTTATAATCCACTGTTCCAGCCGTAGTCCCCCCGATGCCCATCTCAAAACCATTTGGCCCCGTGAAACCAACTTCAGAAAATTTCAGTACTAATGTTCCACCCGCAGAAGTGGAAGCATTGACACTATTTAAATCGATATACGGGGCAGTAGATGTTCCAAAATTTACTCCTGTAGTAGTATTAATGTTCCAATTTCCAATCGTGCCGACCCACGTTACAACACCTAGCCCTGGATTCGCATCTACTAAACCAGCAACCACACTACCATCTTCAATTGTCTTTGTTGTACTCCCGTCGAACAACTGCAGCGTCGCAACAGCATAGGCGCTTGAAGCGGCAAAGACCATCACCATCATGCATGCAAGAACCAGAAACTTCTTCATGCCCCTTTCCTCCTTCGGCTATTCAGCCCGGTCCATAAAATTAACACCTTGACTCCTTTCTTTGCCATCCCTCCTTCCGCATCCTATTGTTATCTCCACGTCAAACACATTTGCTTACACAATATTCCGAGTGTAAATAGAGCAATCAGCATGCCAAGCATCAAAATAAGATCCGCATTATATCTACCTGAATATAAACACTATGTTCTCGACTGTATTTCCGTTGATAGTATGGAGTGTAAATAATTACCTATTTATCGAATTTATTGTCCTATCCTCTTGATTTTTCCCCTCGCTTTTCTCTCGCTCTATGGGCTAGAAATCCCAACGTACATAGTTCGGGGACAGGAAAATAAAACAACATGTTGGACTTTTTCGCCGACCCATTGTATCTTTCCTCCTAGATGGAGGGGGCGCCCATTAAATCGCTGATTCATATTCTTGTGATTGGAGTCGCATTCGCTTCGCTGGAGGCTTGCGCGTCAACTCTTCAGGTTGCTCCGGGAATGTCCCACCCCACCCTGTCATCGGCCCTCCGTTCAGCCCGAAGCGGAGACGTGATCGAGGTCAGCGCCGTGATCTATAAAGACGAGTATGTGACGATATTTCAAGATGACCTGACTGTCAAGGGGGTCGGTGGAGTCGCCCACCTGAAGTGGGTCAACGGCTTCATCCCCAACCGGAAAGGGATCCTGCTGATCAGCGGAAGCCGCGTCACGCTGGAGAACCTGGAGCTTTCGGGAGCACGAGTGGAAGACGGAAACGGTGCGGGGATCCGGGTGGAGCCGAAGTCCAGCGTCACGATCCGGAACTGCTACATCCACGACAACGAGAACGGCATTCTCTCCGGCAGCGACCGCGTCTCCAGCGTCCTGATCGAAAACACCGAATTCGACCGCAACGGAAATGGAACCGGACAGACCCACAACATCTACATCGGCGCGATCGACAGCTTCACCCTTCGCTACAGTTATTCGCACCGGGCGCACATCGGCCACAACGTGAAATCCCGCGCCAGGAAGAACTTCATCGAATACAACCGGATCATGGACGAGGCCGACGGGGACTCGAGCTACCTGATCGACATCCCCAACGGGGGAGAAACCTACATCATCGGAAACGTGCTCCAGAAAAACCGGAAGGCGGACAATCACACCCTGATATCCTACGGAGCGGAGGGGTTCGGTAGGACAGATTGGGCGACCCGCCTCTACGTGATCAACAACACCCTTGTGAGCGATTACGGACCGAACACCGTTTTTCTGTCCGCTCGCGCGGGCACTTCCACGGCCGTGGTCATGAACAACATTTTCAGCGGCCCCGGGAAACTGACGGCGGGCAAAGACGGCGGGAGTTTCTGGAACTTCACGACGAATCTGAAGGTGGTCGGGGACCCGGGGTTTCAATCGGTTGCGGAGTACGATTACCGGTTGACCTCCGCTGTCGCCGGCGCGATCGATCGGGGGACTGCGCCCGGCAATGCGGACAACGTCTCTTTGCTGCAAGCCAGCCAGTATGTCCACCCGTCGAAAAGCGCCCCCCGGTCGATCGTCGGACCCGCCATCGATATCGGGGCGTACGAGTTCGGGGATGCGCCCGGAGTCAAATGAACGATTCCTTGATCAAGAACCGTTACCCGGGAGTTGCGATATTTCCGCGTGTCATTCCCGGAAACACTACAAAATGTATTTGACTGATGATTGCTCGATGTAACGCTTGGCCGTTGCCCAACACGGGACTCTGATTTCCGCATCTCCCCACGGATGCTCATCCCATCGCACGTCGTCGCTCAATGCCTCGGCAAACGTCGAGGTCACGTACTTATCCCGATTCCGGGCAAGGAATCCGCACAAATCTTCAAACCTGCGCAAATATAGCGATATGGGGATGGGACCCGTTCGGTTTGCTTTCTTCCCTCTCGAGCGATTCAAGAACTCAAAACTGTGCAGGACAATCGTGAAACTGTGGCATCCCGCTTCCCAGAAAGCGTGTAACGATCCCCGAAGCTCTTCGAATCCGACCGCACAGATCTGCGCGTGCCGACGATGATTCGTATAATCGGTGAAATTGCTCACCGGGAATTCGAGAACTCCGGAACGCGCAAAAGGCTTCACCGGTTTGGAAAAGCGAGGAATGTCGGGAAAAGAATGGGCGAAAACCGGGTTGAAGCTGGAATCGCACCGGATTCCAATCTCCTTGAGCGCAGGCAACGTATCGAGATTCGCACCGAAATTTCCAGCGCGATTCACGGGGATTCCAGACGAACCGCAATCCACCAATCTTTCCCTGGCAAGATGTAAAATCGAAGCCTGCTCCGGCCGTGAATATTCGTGAATGAATTGCTTGAAGCAGAATCCGGTCAACCCGTCTGCCTTCAGCTCGCCCAGCCATTCGGTGTGCGGATGCAGGCCGATCTCCTGTCCTGCCTTCCGGATTCTGGCAACGGTGTCAACAAGATAATCTTTGCCTGCGATATAAGAGTACAATGGCTCGACGAAGAACGTCGCCTTCAGGTCGTTCTGCCCGAGGATCTCGAGTTGCCGCGGTAGGCCGAAATTTCCTTTCGCGGTGTTGCCCAGGATGTAAAAATCATAAGCGCTCTCGAAATCGAAACTGTCCCTACGCAGGGGGCCATGGGGCCAATCCGGTTGGTCAGGCCATAATTCAACATCAACGGTGAGAAATACTTTTAAATTATTGCGTATCATGATCCCGGCAAACTCCAACTTATGATAGTATCTATTCACCCGGTGGTTGCTATCGGCCTGTGCAGGGAAAAACTTCATAAAAATCTTCAGATCAGGGAATCTCTGAATCGATATTGTTCTACGGGAAGGTAGCTATCTTGAACAAAACAAGATACTTACCAAAGCCTCTAAATGGTGCGATATTTGATGTTCCAATGTATGGGACTTTGGATTTTTTTGGAGATTCAGGAGGGTGATCGCCGGTTCCAACCGACTGTGCGTCGCCCAGAAATACCAGCGCTTCAGTAACACCTCTCCAGGTCGGATTGTTGAGAGACGGTCAATTATTTACGAATCTTCATCCACAGGTATCGACTTTCCTTCAGGAACGGCACAGCAGATCGAACTTCCTTGCATCACACCAAGTTGATCGACCGGTTTCACTCCGTTTTGCCCTTCTACTACGTAGGATTTTCCTAGTAGCCAGTACGAAAACCGGAACAATCAGAGCCAAAACCCTCCCCATCGGAAATTGGTCATCTGAATTTCTCGTGGGTGACATCGTACATCCTCCTCCACTCCCTCCCCCGCTCACTCCAGATGCCCCCTGCTGCGTCGTGAATGTCCAAGTGAAATTGCTGGTTATGGATTTGCCAGCCACATCCTTCAGCAACGTGGTCACGGTGGCGATGTATGTCGTGTTATATGCAAGATTTGACGTGGGTGTCAAAGTAGCCTGCCTTACACTGTTGCTTACCGTGAAGGGTACGTTCCCCCCCCCACTTGTAAGATTGAACGCTGCCGGGACCATCGTCGTGGGGTCCATGTCTTGGCTGAATGTGACTATTACAGTCGTGCCGACAGGAACGCCCGTTGCTCCGTTAGCGGGGTTCGTGACGGTCACGGTTGGAGCAGGAGAGTTACCAATATATTCATACGCCCCGATGTCGATGGCTGCTCCGTAGATAGCGCGGGCTGTCTTGGTGGCGGTTTCTGCGTATTCCCACTGCGGGGTAAGGGTATAACCGCCGGTGGACGTTCCAGGTGCGACTCCATTGTCGATGAGGGACGTCGCGGAACTCGTGAGATGATAGTTGTAACCCGCCTTGTTGACGAATCCCGGATCGGTACCTTTTAACAATATGTCATTCGTCTGTGTAGGCGTACGCGAACCTGAAACCACCAATGACCACGAACTGGAGGTATTGTCGAAGGAATAGATATTGTTCTTTGATATGAACTCGCTGCCAGTTGGCCACCCGGTAACTGCGGCAGTGCGGAAAATATACCCATACCCGTATACCGATTCTTGATGGATAAAAGTATTATTCACAACATACACCTTGGTAGGTTCCGTCCAGTACGGGAAAGTTGAAGTATCGCACACTCCGGCTGATGGGGCGGCAACAGGACAGGTGGTATCGCAATCCCTGCCGACTCGGAACATATCGGATGAATCCGCGAGGTTGTTCTTCTGGAATATATTACCGATGGCGTACACAATCCCACCACATGATATATCAACGGAATTAGTGCTCTGACCGGACGCACCGTCCATCACTTGGTTGTATTCGATGTAATTATTCTTCGCCCTCGTTTTCATCCCATGGCCAGTATGTACATTTGTTATTTTGTTGTACCTGGCGTACAAATTGTTCCATGCTCCTATGTAGAATCCATGCTCCTGCCCACCACCGGAAGAACCAACATTGTCTATCACGCAGCTCTCTATCGATATATCGTAACTTCCGCTGGTGGATGGCTTCCCTGCAAGTATGCCGTGGTTATATCCATCCTTTATCCAACAGTTTTTAACCGTCATGTTCCCTTGCGCCCTGTCTACACGTATAGATCCTGCTGATGCTTCATCCGATTGATTTATTACCTTCGCCCCGTCAATGATGGTATTCGCGGAATTATCCAAATATATGCAACCCTTGCTGTCTCGTAATCCGCTGGAGCAGTCGATAGTGAAGTAGGAGCCGGGTGTGGATACCTGCACGGTAACGTTGTCCTTGTTGTAGATCTTGAACGTCCCGTTGGTTCCGATAAACGTCTCCGGGCGCACGATAATCGCATCTCCGGAAGACGATGCATCAACGGCAGATTGGATTGTGGAGTGGTCGCACCCTGAAGCACAGACGGTTCTAGTGACGGGGTATGCCACTGCCGGAATCGATAAGAGCATAAGGATAACGACAACTCTATTCATTAGAAAGTCCCTCCCGTTATCGACACGCCGTGAAGGCCAAGAGATGGCGTGAACTCCGTGTAAATTCACATTATACCTTGGAGAAAGGTTTTTTTAAATAACATAGCCTGATCCCGGGCGTATGTCTTTACATCGCTACGCCATTCCAGAAGCGTATTGCCGAACCCATTCGAGGTATATCCGGAACAGGTTTCCGTATAACAATTTCCGGTGGTTGGGGAAGGTGTGCCAGTCGAGGACGATATCTCCCATCTTATCAAGGTAGCCCGCCAAGCGGCATGCCCGGAACCCCGCCGATTCCGGTTCGGGTCGGGAGCCGTATCCGTCGACGAAGGCCTCCTGGAAGGCAGCGACGGTATTCCCGGATGCGAGCGGGCTTGACCTCATCCGCTCGAGAACCGACCAGAACTTCACGAAATCGCAGACCTTCGGGCCATAACTGAATCCGGCGAAATCGAGTACGACCAACCTTTCTCCGTCCACAATCATGTTGTATGGCCCGTAGTCATTGTGTCTCCCGGTCACGGCACCCTGTCCGCCCCGAAAGGAACCGACGTCCTGCGCGAGTACCGCGAGCACCTTCGCCGCGAGTTTCCCCGGAACCTCCTTCGGTCGCCGTTCTTCGAGGATCCCCAGGCGAACGCGACAATAGTCGACGATCTCCCAAGAATCGAACCCGTGGGCCTCGGGGGCTGGGAGGAATCCCTGGAACATCTTCAGCCATTTCCCGCACTGGAAACAGAGCCTGACCGCGTGTCGAATCGCCGAACTTCCCGAGTAGACCTTCGAGCAACCAATTTTCGTTTCCAGGGAAACGCCGGGGTGTTCCTCCGTTACCAGGGCCAGTTTCTCTGGAAAGCAGGCGACAGGCCGAACGACCCCGAGCTCCTCAGAGCTCGCGAATCGGGCGAACAGGGTATTCAGAACGTCGAACTCTGTTTGAACCTGTCGTTTCTTGAACTCCAGGTCCCCCCGGTTGGAACGACCATCCACCTGGTCAGGATGGAGAAACTTGACGTAGAGCGTCCGACGAGCCTTCGTGGTCGTGAAACGGAGCCTTTGGATTCGGGAGTTCGGATGCGACGCCTCCGCAAGGACCTCAATGTCGAGTACCCGTTCCCCCTGGAACATGTCCCCGAACTCCGAGCTCAGTTCTTTCGCGATTTCGACGAGCATTCGGGTCAGGCTCTCCGCGCCACGAAGGCAATGGTTTCCGCGAAGAAGTCGGCTTGCCCCAGGGACGAGGCAAGCCGCAATCCGGCCCTTTTACCGGCCGGGAACGAGTCGAGGATGTTCAAAGAGAAGATTATTTAAACTTCGGATTGGACCAAAG
>JACZKY010041005.1_pt1 | contig 13126 bp, 20 predicted proteins | sample 8237611 | NCBI WGS metagenome assembly JACZKY01 (sample SAMN16148055, study PRJNA663545) | marine sediment metagenome | biome: sediments and biomass from bioreactor inoculated with such sediments; feature: coastal sediments; material: methane- and iron-fed bioreactor; isolation source: Bothnian...
CCCGTTGACAGTACCGTCTAGCGCGAGGCCCTCCCGGCGACGTCCCATGGGGCCGTGGCCGACCAGCTTGTCTCCCTCGGGCTGACCGAGATCGCCAGGGACAAGGCGGGGGAGTGGGCCCTCGCGCGGCGCTCCGCCGCCTCCGATGTCGACGGCGTCACATTCGAGCCCGACCTCATCGGCGACACGGTCACCCTCGGGCGCGACGTTTCCCCAGACGAGATCGTCAGGGCACGGCGCGAGGCCCGGTCCGGCAGGCCCCAGCGCCTCTTCGAGATCTTCCAGGAGATGCTCCGTTTCGGGCCGGGGCCGCAGATCTCGAAGGCGCGGCTCGCCGTCACTTCGGCCCGGGTCACCTTCCTGCCGCCCGAAGAGTTCCGGGGCGAGGCGGAGAAGACCCCTGAAGGGAAACTGGCTCTCGAGATCGCCCAGGAGGTCGAGCAGCAGTTCAAGCCGCACCTGACCGGGGCGCTCGCCGCAGCCTTCGAGAAGTACGTCTACGGTCTCGTCGGCCTCCACGTCGTCACCGAGGCCCGCGGGGGCAAGGGGAACCGCGAGCGGGTCGTCAAGATCGAGCAGATCCCGCCCCGGCGCTTCGAGCTCGATCCGGTCTCGCAGCTGTGGCAGTACCGGCCCTTCGCCGGCAGGACCGACTCGGTCCCGCTGGCGCCTTTCCTCGACGCGGGCAACATCGTCCTGCTCGAGTCCGGGAAGGGTGTCGTCGCTCTGGACCAGAGGGGCCTGCTCTTCCAGTGCCTCATCGTCTGGGGCCTCGCGACCTACGGCCTCCGCTGGCTCGCGCGCCTCGCCGAGCTCTGCGGAATCCCGTTCCGCTTCGCGAACTACGACCCGACAAAGAAGGGCCAGAAGGAGATCGTCCGGGCGGCTCTCCAGAAAATGGGCGCTGCCGGCTACGCGGCGCTTCCGCTCGGGATCAAGGTGGAGCTGATCAACGCCCTCACGAGCAGCGCGGGGGCTGGTGAGATTCACGAGCGACTCCTCCGGATTGCCGCTCAGACCTACGACCAGGTCTTCCACGGCCACTCCCAGGCCTCGAACGTCGAAGTCGGCGCCGGCAGCAGGACCTCCACAGAGGAGGCCTCCGCGCAGTCCCGCGAGCTCTACGCCTCTCGCTGTGTCGAGCTGGCCGCTGACTTCCGAGAGGGGCTCATCGCCCCCTACGTTCGCCGGAACTGGGGCGACGAGATCGCGAAGCGCTTCGTTCCGGTCCTCACCATCGAGCCCGTCGAGCGGAAGGACCCCGAGAAGGTCTCGAAGGTGGCCCTCAACCTCTCGAACGCCGGCGTCCGGAAGATCGACGAGGAGGACCTCGTCCTCCAGTGCGGCCTCAAGATCGCGAAGGACCCCGAGAAGGCGCTCCAGCCGCGCTCCGCGGCGCCCGCCGGTCCGGCCGGGGAGAAACTCGCCAGGGTCTTCCCGTTCCGGACGAGGTTCGAGGAGTCGGAAGAGCGGCCGCCCGTCCTCGGCGCCGACGGGGCGCCGCCGGCCGCCGCGGAGGATCTCCTCGCGCCGTACCGCCGGATATTCACGTCTGCAATTCGTGAGGGCCTCTCGCCTGTCGAGGCACTCGGCCGCGTCATCGTTCGGGCCCAGAAGCGCCCCGAGGCGAAGGCTCTTGTCGAGAACCTCCAGGCGGTCCTGTTCTCGTCCACTGCTCACGGCGTCGAGTCGGTCCGCGAGGCGCGGGCCCGGGAGGGCCGGTGATCGCCCGGCCCGCCCTCGTCTGGGTCGGAGCATCCGCCGTCCTCGGCCCGGAGGAGGCCCTTGCCGATCTGCGGGCGCACCTGGTCACGGGGGAGACCTCCGATGAGTGGGCGCCGGCGTTCCCGCTCGACGCGCGCCCGGCCGAGTTCCCGACTCTGAGGGAGACCCTCCGACGCTGGAAGGCGCGTCGGGTCTTCGACACGGACGCGTTCGACGCGCTGGCGGATGAGCTCAAGGGCCAGGCGGGGCGCCTGGTCGACGTGTGGCACAAGCGCTTCGTCGAGCTCGTCTACGGCTCGCTCTTCGACGCAATGGCCTCGGGGGCAACGCTGTCCGACTGGATCCCCGAGGCCCAGAAGCTCCTCGATCGTTTCGGCGCCGACGACGCCGTCCGCATCTTCTCCGGCGAGAAGTGGTCGCCCTCCTACGCCGACCTCGTCTTCCGGAACGCGCACTCGGCCGCGATGGCTGGGGGCCGGTACGCGGAGATGTTCTCCCGGCAGTGGATCGGCATCGCGCCCTTCTGGCTCTACGACGCCGTTGACGACCACCGGACCAGGCCCGCGCACGCCGCCCTCGATGGCCGCGTGTTCCGGAAGGACGACAGCACGGCGCGACGCCTCCTCCCTCCATCTCAGCACAACTGCCGGTGCCTCGCACTCGAATACCGCCAGCGCGATGTCGACGAGGGACACCACGAGATCACCGAGGCCGGCGGGCTGCCTACGGACGTCTTCCCGCCCCGCGGTTGGGACGCCGATCGCGTCGAGTCGCTCGTCCCCGGAACCCTGAGGAGAGCCGCATGAACAAGCCGAACGAGCCCGTGCCGCCGGTGAAGCCGAAGGTCAAGGCGCCCGAGCGAGAGACGCGCCTCGAGAAGCCCGAGGAGCGCCGGCAGGAGGTCTTCATGGACATTCCGCGCGCCGGGGCGCGAGAGCGGGCGAGGAACCGGTGAGCGTGGTCGCTTTCGACGCCTCGAAGCACCGCCTCGAGGAGTTTGCGTTCACTTTTGGGACGGATCCTGGGGTGATCCGCCTCGAATCCGACAAGCCCCGCCACTGCCGGATGCAGTACCTCCTCGGCGGCGAGCCGGCGATGAACGACTCGCGCACCTTCCGGATGCCGCCCGAGGACGTCCCGCTGATCCTCACGAACGCGAGGAAACGCCTCACCTCGCGGCCGAAGGGCGGAATCCCCCAGCTCTTCGAGCACGGTTGGGGGATGTACGGCGGCAAGGCCGGCGGGTACGCCCTCGACGTCTACGAGGACAAGGGCGACATCTGGTACCTCGTCCACCTCGACGAGAAGACCTGGGAAGAGGCCGTTGACCCGGGCCTGAGCTGGTTCAGCCGGTCGGCCGGCTTCTTCGGATGGATCGACGAAGAGGGCTACATCCGCTGCACCGACCCCTTCGAGGGGTCGTTCACGAACTTCCCGGCGATGCGTGGCCTGGCCGCGGTCGAGTCGATGGCGCAACTCGAGCAGCGCTTCTCCGCGCGCTCGTCCGTCCTCCTCGGCGGCCTCTGGGTTCCACCGCGGGGACTGGTCGGCGTAGACGGAAAGCCGGTCGCCTCTCACCTCTCCAACAGCGAGGGCGAGGCCGCTTCGGGCGGCCCCCTCGGACACCCCACCAACCCCTCGCCCGAGACGGCGAGCAACGGAAAGGAGCAGGAGAAGATGAAGCTCTCCACGGATTCCCTGAAGCTCCTGGGCTTCGCCGAAGGCGATGACCCCACGCAGGAGCAGATCGACAAGGCGGTCAAGGAGCGGATGAACGCCCGCGCCTCGGCGCCGTCCCCGCCGAAGCCTGCCGACGGCGAGGAGAAGCCCCTCACCCGCGGCGAGATGCTCGAGATGCTCGAGACGATGCGGAAGGAGGACCGGCAGAAGTCGGCCTCCGAGATCCGCGCCGAGCTCGAGGCCCGCGACCGCGATCGCCAGATCGACGCCGTCCTCCTCGAGGCGGAGAAGGCTGGCCGCCTCACCGCCGCCGAGCGCGAGGAGTGGAAGAAGCCCGGCGAGGGCGATTCGCCCTCCCTGGCCCAGGCCCTCGGACCCGAGCGGCTCCGGAAGACCCTCTCCCGCTACTCCATCTCGGCGCCGACGCGTCCGGTCTTCCAGCCGGGGGACGACGCCTCCCTCCTCGGTCAGCCGTCCGGTGGCACGGGCTCCATCGCGGAGATGTGCCAGCAGGCCACCGAGGTCTACCAGTACGCCCGCCGTAACGGAATGACCCCCGAGGCGGCTCGCGCCGCTCTCCGGGTGAACTGAGGAGGCCGAGATGCCCACGAGCTACAAGCTCTCCGCCGCCCTCAAGCGCTACCGGATCGTCACCGTCGCCGCAGGCCAGCTCGGTTACTGCGGAGCCGGCGGGATGGCGACCGGAACGCTGCAAGAGGGCGCTCCCGACAACACGTTCCCCGCCGGCTCGATCGTCTCCCCCGAAGGGATCGCGCCCGGCCAGGAGGCCGAGATCGAGGCCGGCGAGGCCCTGGTCGTCGACGACCTCTTCGCGAGCGGTGCCAACGGCGTCGCGGCGAAGGAAGTCTCCAAGACCCTCAACACGCTCGGCAAGGTCATCCGAGGCGCCGCGGCTCCCGGGGCGATCGCGCGCGTGATCTACGGGAAGTGAGGCCGAAGAACATGAGAATGCCCGCCCTCAACCCCATCGAGAAGGACGTTCGCGAGGCGCTCCAGGCCATCGCGCGCTCGAACCCCGAGCTGATCGCGCGGCTCGGGGCCATCTCCAGCATCCAGCCGACGGCTCCGACGGTCCAGCGGAAGGCCATCGGCTACATCCAGGCTCCGTCGATCCTGGGCTACCTGGCGCCGGACGTGACCGCCGGGTCCGACCGCCGCCTCGTTCACCGGGTCTTCGGTGACGAGCCTCTCGTCAGCGGCAACGACATCGTCGGCTTCAACGGCGAGGTTCGGACGTCGCAGCAGTCGAAGAAGCTCGTCGAGGAGTCGGTCGAGCCCCATGGCTGGGGCGAGCTCGTCGACAACGACGAACTGAAGATCGCCGCCTCGAGCGGGATCAACCTCGCCATGGAGGCGACGATCACCCCCCGCGCCGTCGTCGAGCTGAACAAGGAGGTCAATGGGGCCGCCTTCTTCGCGGACATCGCCAACTATGCGAGCCCGTCGCACTACACGACGCTCTCCGGGACCTCGAAGTTCAGCGATCCGACCAGCGATCCGCTGAAGGCGATGTCCGACAAGATCGAGCTCGTCCGCACCGCCTGCGGTGCGCGGCCCGACTACGTCGGCATCGGGGCGACGGTGATGAACGCGCTCGCCTGGCACCCCAAGATCCTCGATCTGCTGGCGAAGGCTCAGACGCTCGGGCGGGGCATCCCCGTCACGGCGCAGATCATCGCCCAGCTCCTCAACGTCAACGTCGTCGTGGGCGACAAGATCCACAAGACCGCGACCGGCCTGTCGACCGTCGACGTCTGGGGGGACAGCACCCACCTGGTCTACGTCGGCGACGAGGGCTCCCCGTCGCTCTCCTTCCCGCGGTTCGCGATGACCGCGGTCTCGCCCGACTTCCCGACCGTCAAGTACCACGTCTCCGACAAGGGCCTGAGCGGCGGCCAGAAGATCGTCTACGCCGACTGCTACAAGACCTACTCGGGGATGAAGAGCGCGGGCTTCACCTTCTTCGACTGCGTCTGAGGAGTACGCCGATGAAGTACCAGACCCTCATCCCGATCACCCACAACGGGCAGGACCTGCCCGGCGGACTCGTCTTCTCCGACTCCGACGCTTTCGGCAAGGAGAAGAAGTCCCCCCTCGAGATCGACCGTCTCGTCGCAAAGAAGCGGATCGCGCCCGTCGCCGTCGCGTCCTCCGAACCGCCGAAGGGCGAGCCGGCGGGCAAGGACGAGGAGAAGGGGAAGAAGTAGCCGACCACCCGGCGCTCGTCGGTTCGGAGGGACCGGCGGGCGTCCGGGCCAAGGCGAGGCAGGCACCGAGTGAAGACCCACCTCGTTACGAAGCCATTCACCTTTTCCGACGCCGCCGGCACGCGCGAGCTCGTGCCGTACGAGGCCGACGTAGCGCATTGCCCGATCGAGACCGCGGCCTCGATGCCGCCCAACCCGGCTCCGGACCCGGAGCAGTAGGAGTGCCCGTGCTTCAGCTCATCGTCCAGATTCTCCGCGACCTCTTTGGCTGGCCGTCCGACGAGTCGCCCGAGCCGACCGCGATCGAGGAGTTCGCCGCGGCCAACCCCGACCTGACGGCCGAAGACATCGCCGCCCGGATCGACGGCTGGCTGGACGACCAGAGCGCCGGGAAGCCCGCCCCGCCGGGCTACCGGGGCACCGCGAAGGACCACCTCCGCTACGCGAGCTTCAGCGATGGTGTGAAGTACTGGCGCGAGAACACGAACATCGCGCTCGGCGTCATCACGCTCCCCGTCGTCTCGCAGGACCGAATCGCCTACACCGTCGAGGAGTGGCGCGAGAACCAGCGCAAGGGCGTCTCCTACCTCGGCTTCCGCCTCTTCGAGCCGGATAGCCCGATGTCCGTCGATGAGTGGAACGAGCGTCAGGCCGCAGCCGTGCGCTACGACAAGCACTCCGCGCCCTGGTACGACGCGGGGATGGGTGAGACGTACCGGGTGCTCACGATCGAGGGGCTCCTGAAGAAGTGGGTGCCCGTTTCGTTCGTGAAGCCGGCCGAGCTGTACGACGGCGACATCGAGAACTTCTACAACTCCAACCTGAAGCAGATCCTCGACAACCTCCACGCCGCCCGCCGGATGGGGAACGTCCGCGCGAAGTGGCTCACCGAGCAGGGCTGGGCCAAGAACCCGGCGTGGAGGGACTGACCATGTTCCGCGCGCTCCCTCCCACGCGGGCTCTCCCGTTCCGCGGGCGCGGCGCGACTCCTCTCCGCGCCGTGCCCGCCCTTTTCCTCGTCCTTCTCCTGCCGCTCGTCGGGTGCGACTTCGACACGGCGGCGAGGAAGACCATCCTCGGGCTGAACGAGGTCCAGGACGGCGCCTACAACGCCTTGAAGGACGCGAAGGCCCAGGTTTTCGTGGCTGGAGCGAGGTGCGGCGAGCTCGCCCGACTTCAGACGCCTCCGGCCGCGCCTTCGCCGGTGATGTGCGAGGCCCTCGGCGCACCCCTTCCGTTCGACCCGGTGAAAGTGAACGACGCGATCGCGATCAGCAACGCGGCCTACGAGGCGATCCGCGGCGCGAACGAGGCACGGCTCGCCCTCAAGGCGGGCAGTGGCTCGCAGGGCGACGTGTTCCTCGCCATGGGACACGCCATCGCCGCCGTCGCACGCCTCGGGACGGCTGCGAAGGACCTCGGCGTGCCGTTCGACGACACCGAGCTGAAGCGGCTCACCGACTTCTGGAACGGGAGGCAGGGACCGTGAGCGAGACCACGCCGAAGCCGAGCCTCGGCTCGAAGATCCTGAAAGTCACCCGGGACGTCCTCGGCATCGCACTGACGATCGCCGGCCTCCCGGGCGGCGCCGCCCTCATCGCGAAGGTCCCCGGCGTGGGGGGCCTGCTCCTGAAGTGGGGGCTCCGCCCGCTCGCGGCCGTTCTCGACATCCTCCCCGACGGCGTCGAGATCACCGACGAGATGGTCGCTGAGGCGCTCGCGAAGAAGGGCGGGAAGCTCGAGCCGATCGACCTCTCGACCCTCTACGGCGGCTGACGCCATGACGACCACGCAGCTCCCGATCCCCTGGTGGCGGTCGAAGGGCATGGTCGGGGCCTACACGGGCCTCGTCATCGCCATGGCAGACGCTCTGATCTCCTGGGCGACCGCGGGGGAGGTGTCCTGGCGGACGCTCGTCCTCTTCGTCGTCGCCGGCGTCGCCGGCTGGGGGCGCAAAAGCGCACGCACGATCATCTCGGGCTGGCTCCTCCCTCCTGCCCCGGAGGCCCCGCTGGCCGACGCGCCTCCCGGAGGAGACGCGTGATGTCGGGCGACCGCGTGACGGCCGATGGTGGGGGAGACGTGGAGTTTCGTCACGCTCGCAGCGGCCGTGCGCCGCGTGTCGTGACGGAGCGAATGGCCGCGCTCGCCCTCGTCGGCGGGATGCTCACCGGAGGCACCTCCGTCGGGGCCGTGGCCAACTTCGTCTTCAAGGCCGCGGTGCGCGAGGAACTGGCGGTCCACAACCGCGACCCAGAGGCCCACGCCCAGCTCGTCCGCGCGCTGGAGCGCATGGGGGCGACGCACGTTACCGACGGCGACGAGAAGCGCCGCATCCAGTCCCAGCTCGACACGCTTCAGCGGAAGGTCGAGGAGACCCGTGAGATCGTGATCCGCCTCGAGACACAGCTTCGGAGGGATCGTCGATGACGCGGCCGCGCCTCGACGTCCTCGACGAGCGGGTGACGGAGCTCCTTCTCGCTTGGGGAATCCCGTACTGCTGGGGCGGGGGGACGCCGGCGCACGGAGGCGGCGAGTGGCCTCCGGACCCGCTACCTCGCGGCGTCGACGGCGGCCGCGGTTTCGACTGCAGCGGCTTCGCGCAGGCGGCCCTCGTCCGCCTCGGGCTGCTCGACGCCAAGGCCCCCGACCGGACCGCAGCGACCCTCTGGGGACTCGCGAAGCCGGTGGATGAGTCCGAGGCCCGGGTCGGAGACCTCGTTTTCTACGGGACCGGTGGCCGGATCACACACGTCACCGTCTGCCTCGGGCACGGCGTGACGATCGGCGCGAACGGCGGCGGGTCCTCGACGAAGGGCGACAACCCGAAGGCCTTCGTCCAGCTCCAGCCGATCCGCTACCGCGTCGACTTCCGGGGCGTCCGGAGGCTGATCTGATCTACGCCCACCGGTCCGACCTCCGCGCCGCCTGCCGCAAGGACAGCCTGGCGAAGCTCACGGTCGATCCGTCCGTGGCCGAGGTCATCGGCACGGGCGACGGGACGGAGACGACCTTCCAGACCCCCTTCGAGTCGGTCACGATGGCGAAGGTCTACGTCAATGGCTCGGCCGTGACGACCGGATGGGCGCTCTCGAGGGCGACCGGGACCGACAACCGCGACGAGATCGTGTTCACGGCTCCGCCCGCGCTCGGAGCTGTCATCTCCGCGTCGGCTGACGCAGCGGCGATCCACGCTGACGACTGCGATGCGGTCCTGGCGAGCGTCTCGGCCGACATCGAGGGGTACCTCCACGCCTACCTCCCGATCACGGACGCGGCTCTCCTCGCAAGCCTCAGGCAGAAGACGGTCCTGCTCTCTCGAGTCCGTTTCCGAGGCCGACGGAATCTCGACGTCGTCGACCCGGTCGAGATGGAGTACCGGGCCGCCGTGAAGTGGCTCGAGGGCGTTGCGAAGGGCGACATCGTCCTGAACCTGACCGCGAGCGACCCCGAGATCGACGCTGAAGGGCTCTTCGGGTCGGAGCCCGTTGTCTTCGGCCCCCCGAACGACCCGCAGGGGGACTGGTAGGCGTGCTACAGCTGATGGGCCGGGTCACAGGGGACCGGGAGATCACCGAGACGCTCCGGGAGATCGTCAAGAGGACGGGCCCGCCCGGCCGTGGCCGCCTCCTGGCCGCGATCGGGCAGCGCGTGGCGCTCCGGCACATGCCCGCGACGATCCGAGAGAACCGGCTCGGTTGGCCGAAGCCGTCGGCGCATTACCGCGCGTGGCGGACCGGTGGGCAGCCTCTCGTCGATACGGCCAGGCTGGTCAACTCCTGGGCCTGGAGAGCGACCCAGCGAGATGTCCGTGTCTGGACGGCTGTCCGGTACGCACACCAGCTCGACAAGGGCGGGGTGATCCGACCGAGGGGCCGCTTTCTCCTCATCCCGCTCTCGCCGCCGCTCAGGATGACCGAGGCCCGCGGGTGGCCGCGCGGCAAGTCCGCGATCGAGGCGCGCTACCCGGGCTCGTTCTTCCTCATCCACGGGCCGGAGGGGCCTGGGATCTACCGAAAGAGCCGGACCCGGATCGCGTCGAACCTCCGGACGAAGACCGCCCGGTACCAGGCCCGGACTCTCGGGATCGAGCGCATTGCCGCAGCCCGCCGCCAGGTCACGCAGAAGGGCTACCACTTCGGCCACTGGCGCCAGGAGTGGATGCCGGACCTCCTCGAGATCGCGGGCTTCTTCATCTCGGCAGGGAAGCTCCCGTCGTCGGCGCCGGCCACGGGCGGCAAGGCTGATCGCGGCCCGCGCGGAGGGCAGATCCAGTGAGAGACGACGAGATCCTCGAGGCGCTCACGGCCGACCTTCTCACGGCTCTCGGTACGCCGGAGTCCCTCGGCGTGGGCCGAATCATGCTGTCCGTCGGCGGGGAGGACTTCCTCTCCCGGGACCTCGAGGGGCAGCTCCCGGCGGTCGGCGTTGCGGAGGTCGACATGGAGCGCGTGGAGAACCTCGGGATCACGCAGAAGAGGTTCAAGGGCAAGGTCGGCTACGAAGTCTCCGTGGCCGCGGCCGCTGAGGGAGAGGGTTCGGCTTCCGGCCGCGACGAGGTTCGCAAGGTCCTCGGGCAGATCAACAAGGTCCTCGACTTCAGGCAGAACCCGTTCCGGTTCAGGTTCACGTTCGTCGGCTTCACGGTCGTGCCTCACCCGCGCTGCTCCGCGGTCGTGGGCGTGGCCCGCTTCGAGACGTCGGCGTACTTCGGCAACGAGTAGCTCAGCAGAAAGGAGCACGTCATGGGCGATCCCGCCGTCGGAAACAACTCGGTCGTGGTGGTCGATTTCGAACAGTCCTGGGGGGTGGCGAAGGCCTCTCCGATCGGGCGGAGGATCTCCGTCGTCGAGTGCAGCATCGTGCCGACTCGGCCGCTCCTCCAGAACCCCTCGCTCCGCGCTTCCTTCAACCCGGCGAAGCCCTACCCCGGGCAGCCGAAGTCCCAGGGGCCCATCACCCTCATCCCGAACGTGCAGGTCTGGCCGTTCTTCCAGAAGCTCATGACGGGCACGCTGGTCAAGGGCGGCGTCGCCGATCCCTTCACGGGGACGTCGGCGCTCGGCAGCACGATGCCGAAGTCGGCGATTGTCGAGACGAGCCTCGACATCGGCGGGACGCCGAAGTACGCACGGGCGGCCGGCGTCCGGATCAACGGCTGGACGATCCCGATCGCGTTCGAGGGTCCTCTCCAGGTTTCTCTCGATGCGATGGCGAAGGCCGTCACGTACGAGGACACGCCCTACGACGCGACGCCCGACGACTGGACCGTCGAGGACCAGGCCGATCACATGCACCTCATCTCCGGATTCATCAAGATCGCCGGGGCCACCGTCGGCTACGTCAAGGGCGGGCAGCTCCAGGGGGCTGCCAACCTGCAGGACGACTTCCGTGCCGCCGTCCTCGGCCGCGGTTCTCTCGTCCCGAAGACGCACGGTCTGAACGGCAATCTCCAGGTCGCCCTCGAGTCCGTGGATGTCCTCGACTTCGTGACGGCCGGCGGGGCCACCGATCTCGAGTTCCTCTGGCAGGTCGCTACGAACCGATCCATCAACGTCAAGTACCACGTCCAGATGGAGCCCACGGGCCCTCCGGTGAAGGACGGCCTCATCGACGTGCCCGTGAACTTCCAGGGCTTCGAGGATCCGCTCACCGGCAAGGCCGTCGAGTTCGTCACCACCCTCGGCGTCGACCCCGACACCGAGTACGTCTGAGGAGAGACGAGAGGAACCATGCAGACCTACGTCACCGCCGAGTCCGGCACGTTCAACATTCATCCGCTCACCTTCAAGCGCATCTCCGCGGCCGGCGCTCAGCTCCGCAAGGACGGGGTCAAGATCCAGGACCTCGACCCCGAGACGAACCCTCAGATGGCGGCCGAGATCGTCCGCCAGTGCGTCGCAGGCTGGACGCTCGAGGGTGGGGCCGACCCCCTGAAGGGACTCACTCCGAAGGCCGCGCGCGAGCTCCTCATGGACGACCCCTACGTCATGGCGTTCGTCCTCTCGAAGGCCAAGGACCTGGCCGACGAGTGGGCCAAGCGGTTCGAGGTGGTCTCGGGAAACTGACGGCCCTCGCCAGGGCTCGCCGGGCCCTGCGCGGGGAGAAGGGGAACACGTGCCTCGAGTGCCGGGCAATCGGGAAGCAGCGCTTCGGAGCGGACGTCTGCGGCCGCTCCGGGGCGGCCTGCGTCCGGGAGGACGCGGTCCGCGAGGCCGACGCCCGACTCGCGTCCTGGGAGGCCCGGGAGGCGCTGCGCCTCTGGGGCGCGATCCAGAGCCAGTGGCGCGTCGGGATGGGCGGCGCGACGGGGTTGGACTACGTCGCAGCCTACCGAGTGGCCGAGACGATCGGGGTGGAGATCGATGACGAGGTTCTGCCGCTTCTGCAGGTCCTCGAGGCCGAGCAGCTCGAGACTTGGGGCGAGCGAGCCGAGCGGGATCGCGCGAAGGGACAGAAGGTGAAGCGTGGCTGAGAACACGGTCCAGCTGAACCTGATCGCGCGCGACCAGGCCTCTCAGGTCATCCGCGGCGTGATGGGGAGCCTCCAGGGGATGCTCGGGCAGATCACGATGCTCGCCGGGATCGGCGGCGCAGGCCTGGGCCTGGGCGCCCTCGTGAAGCAGGGCATCGGGTTCAACAAGACGATGGAGGACTCAAGGTCCGGGATCGCGTCGCTCATCCTCGCGAACAACCAGCTCCTCGACTCCTACGGGAAGGCCCTCGGGCCGGCCCAGGCGCTGACGCAGGCCTTCAAGATCGCCGAAGGCGTCCAGGCGGACCTCCGGAAGTCGGCGCTGACGACAGCCGCGAGCTACCAGGAGCTCGTGAAGGGCTTCCAGACGGCCTACGGGCCTGCATCCGCCGCAGGGATCACCTCCCTGACGAAGATCAAGGACATCACGCTCTACGCCTCGCAGGCGGTCGCCGCGCTCGGCCTGGATTCGCGGCAGACGAGCCAGGAGATTCGCGCGCTCTTCACCGGTGACCAGGGCCCCGATAACACCCTGACGAGGACCCTCGAGATCACGAAGCCTCTACTGGACAAGGTCAAGGCGAGCGGTGAGGACCTCGGGGACTTCCTCCTCTCAAAGTTGAAGCCCTTCGCCGATGTCGCTGCGAAGTCGATGGGGAACTTCTCGACGGTCGTCTCGAACCTCGGCGACGCGATGGATCAGATCTCGGGCGAGGCCTTCGCGCCTCTCTTCCGCGAGATCAAGTCCCTCGCGACGGGCCTCGGGGGGACCGCCGGGAGCCTGTCCGGCGGGCTCGGCGTCATCGGCCAGGGACTCGCCGACGGGCTACGCGCGCTCGGACCCTTCCTCCAGGCGCTGGCCGGGCTCGGGGTCGCCGCGGCGAAGGCCGGGACGACCTTCCTGGCGGCTTTCGCGCCGATGGTCCCGGCGCTCACCGCCCTCACGAACGTCGTCGCCGGCCTCGTCGACGGCCTGGGGGTCCACGCGATCGCCCTCTGGGCGTCCGTGAAGGCATTC
>JACZKY010070202.1_pt1 | contig 13113 bp, 7 predicted proteins | sample 8237611 | NCBI WGS metagenome assembly JACZKY01 (sample SAMN16148055, study PRJNA663545) | marine sediment metagenome | biome: sediments and biomass from bioreactor inoculated with such sediments; feature: coastal sediments; material: methane- and iron-fed bioreactor; isolation source: Bothnian...
GAATCCGGAGTCATCGAAAGGCTGCGTGGGGTCTACCCGACGGTGGATATCCCCGTCGAATACCTCGACGCCAAGCGTTTTCCAGGACGGGACAACCAGCGGCTCATGAAGGATTTCCTCATCGAGAAATACCGGGACGAATGGGTCGACCTGATCATCGCCCTCGACAATCCCGCGATGGACCTGGTGACGCGCTACCGCGACGAACTTTTCCCCAATGTCCCCGTGGTATTCGCGGGGGTCAGCGACTACCGGCAGTACATGCGGAACGGCCGCAAAAGCATCACCGGCGTCGTCGAGAAGCAGGACGTGAGAAACACCCTGGAGACGGCCCTTTCGTTCCACCCGGAAACGAAGGTGGTCCTGGTGATCAACGACAACACCGTCAGCGGCATCTCGGCCCGCCGGGAAGTGGAGGCGCTGCTGCCGGATTTCTCCGGGCGCGTCGACATCCGCTTCCTCCCGCCCGGCACGTTCGACGAGGCGCAGACGGCGATCGGGGAGCTCCCCGCCAACGCGATCGTGCTGATCCAGTCCTACTCCACCGACCGCACCGGAAAGACGCTGACCGGTCCCGAGAGCACCCGGATCTTCACGAACGCCGCGAAGGTTCCCGTGTATATCGTTCACGAAAACCGGCTCGTCCCCGGCGTCGTCGGCGGCTTTCTCCTCGACGGCAATCTGCACGGCCGGAGGGCCGCGGACCTCGCCGTGAGGGTCCTGATGGGCATGGACGCCTCCACGGTCCCCGTGGACGACCAGGAATCCTCCCGGCCCATGTTCGACTTCGGTCAGCTCGAGCGGTTCGGCATCCCCCTCGACAGGCTCCCTCCCGGCAGCGTCGTCCTCAACAAACCGGCGTCGATCTTCGAAACCCACAAGGTGTTCGCCCTGGGAACCCTCCTGACCGTGGCGTTCCTCTCCCTGCTGGTGGCGCTTCTCTTCATCGCCGTCCTCCGGCTCAAGCGTACCGAGGAGGCGTTGCGGCTCACCCAGTACTGCGTCGACAAGTCGCCGATCGCCTTCTGCATGATCTCCGAGGACGGGAAGGTCAGGAAGTTCAACGAGTCGATGTGCAGGAACCTGGGGTACACGCCCGAGGAATTCTCCACGAGGACCGTTTTCGACTTCGAAGCCTCGCCCGACACCGAGACCTTCCGGGAGCACTGGGAGATATTGAACGCCGCCGGCTTCATGACGTTCGAGACCCTCCATCGCCGGAAGGACGGTTCGACGTTCCCGGTGGAGGTGACGGTGAGCCACCTGGACTACGGGGGCAAGGCGATCGCGCACTCCTTCACGAAGGACATCACCGAGCGCAAGGCGGCGGAGAAGGAGCAGGCGAGCCTGAAGGAACAGCTCTTCCAGTCGCAGAAGATGGAGACCGTGGGGTTGCTCGCGGGCGGCGTGGCGCACGACTTCAACAACCTCCTGACGCCGATCCTGGGCTACAGCGAGATGATGCTGCTCGACCTTCCCGGGACGGATCCTCGCCGGCCGAGGCTAGAGCACATCCGCCAGGCGGCGAACATGGCGAAGACCCTGACCATGCGGCTGCTCGCCTTCAGCCGGAAGCAGATGCTGCGCCTGGACGTGGTCGACGTGGGGGACATCGTCCGGGGGCTGGAGCCGGTGGTCCGGAGCACGATCCGGGAAGACATCCGGATCCGGGTCGTCGCCGGGGAGACGCCGGGGCTGGCGTGCGCCGACCGGGGGCAGATCGAGCAGGCGCTGCTGAACCTGGCGGTCAATGCGCAGGACGCGATGCCCGGAGGGGGCACGCTGACCGTCGAGACGCAAAACATGGACCTCGGCGAATCCCCCATCCCCGGCCACCCGGAGGTCGTCCCCGGCCCCTACGTGATGCTCTCGGTGAGCGACACCGGCATCGGGATGGACGAGGAGACGCAGAAGCACATCTTCGAGCCGTTCTTCACCACGAAGGGACAGGGCAAGGGCACGGGGCTGGGGCTGGCCACCGTGTACGGGATCGTGAAGCAGCACGGAGGATACATCTACATGTATTCCGAGATGGGCCGGGGGAGCGTGTTCAAGGTGTACCTGCCGAGGGTGGCGGACGCGGAGAAGGCGGCCGAGCCCCCGGCGGCGGCCCCGGACCGCGTCGAGCGGGGCGACGAGACCGTGCTGGTGGCGGAGGACAACGAGACGGTGCGGATGCTGGTCTGCCGGATGCTCGGAGAGCTCGGCTACCGGGTGCTGTCCGCGGAGACGCCGGACGGGTGCATCGAGCTGGCCCGGAGCCACGCCGGCCCCATCCACCTGCTGCTGACGGACGTGATCATGCCCGAACGGAACGGGAAGGAGCTGTTCGATCTCCTGAAGCGGGACCGGCCGGACCTCAAGGTCCTGTACATGTCCGGCTACACCGGCGACGTGATCGGGCACCACGGCATCCTGGACGAAGGGGTCCTTTTCCTGCAGAAACCGTTCACCAACACCGCCTTGTCGCAACAGGTGCGGCAGGCCCTGGAATCGTAGGAACACCGTCGTTTCCTTCCCCTGAGTCAGAGGCGGGTGACGGTCCCCCCGATCTCGAATCCGTGCCCCCGCAGCGTCCTGCGAACCGCCGGCCCGTCGATCGTCGCGATCCTCAGGTGGACGTTCAGCGACCCGATTTCCCCCTGCGGGGCGATGATGCAGCTTCTTACCTCGACCCCCATCTCCCCGAGCGTGCGGATCAGCTCCTCGAAGCGGGACAGGTTCCGGGGAAAGGTCACGTCCACGCAGAATCGGACCTCTTCGAGGTCGAGGATGTCCACGAAAGCCGCGAGCAGGTCCATCTTCGTGATGATCCCGACCAGCCGGTCGCCCGAGAGGACCGGGAGGGCGCCGAAACGTTTTCGGGTGATGATGAGGAGCGCGTCCTCGAGGGAGTCCTCCGGGGTGAGGGACCACACCGGGGCGCGCATGACTTCCCGGACCGGACGGTTTCCCCCGTCGGGCTCCCCCGGGTCGATCGAGGCGTTCCGCAGGTCGGTGTCCGTGAGGATCCCCACCAGGCGGTCCCCCTCCACCACCGGCAGGTGGTTGAACCGGTGCTCCCGCATGATCCGGGCCGCGTTCGACAGGGTGTCGTCCGCGGAGACGGTCTTCGGGTTCTTCGTCATCCGTTTTCCGATGAACATCCGGGAATCCTCCGTCGACTTCGTCCGCAGGGCCGGTTGCCGGGAGCCGGGACGGATATCCTCCAATGTACCGCACCGGATGCCGGATGGGAAAGGAAAGGCGTAAAGGAGAGGGGACGGGGAAAACGGCGGGAGGAGGGGCGGATCCCCTCCTCCCGCCGAAAGGGTTGCGGGCCCGTTTCGGGCTACACCAGGCCGTGCGCGATCATCGCGCGGGCCACCTTGATGAAGCCGCCGATGTTGGCGCCCACCACGAGGTTCCCGGGGGAGCCGAACTCCTCCGCCGCCTCGGAGGTGAGGTGGTAGATGTTCCGCATGATCTGGTGGAGCTTGGCGTCGGTTTCTTCGAACCCCCACGCCTCCCGCCCCGCGTTCTGCTGCATCTCGAGCGCCGAGGTGGCCACGCCGCCCGCGTTGGCCGCCTTGGCCGGCCCGAATAGCACGCCCGCGCCCTGGAATACCTGGACGCCTTCCGGCGTGGTCGGCATGTTCGCGCCCTCTCCGACGGCGATGCAGCCGTTCTTGACCAGCTTCCTGGCGTCTTTCCCCGTCAGCTCGTTCTGGGTGGCGGAGGGCATCGCCACGTCGCAAGGCACATCCCAGATGTTCCCGCCCTGGACGAACTTGGCGTGCTTGTGAAAATCGCAGTAGTCCTTGATCCGGCGCCGCTCCACTTCCTTGAGCGACTTGATCGTTTCCAGGTTGAACCCCTTCTCGTCGATCACGACGCCGTTGCTGTCGCTCATCGCGATCACCTTGCCGCCGAGCTGGTGGACCTTCTCCAGCGTGTAGATGGCGACGTTGCCGGAACCCGAGACGACGACCTTCTTCCCCTTGAAGCCGTTCTTCTTCGCCTTGAGCATCTCCTCGACGAAGTAGGTGCAGCCGTATCCCGTGGCCTCGGTGCGGACCTGGCTCCCGCCGTAGACCAGACCTTTCCCCGTGAGGACCCCCGCCTCGAACCGGTTCGTGAGCCGCTTGTACTGGCCGAACAGGAAGCCGATCTCCCGGCCCCCCACGCCGATGTCGCCCGCGGGGACGTCGGTGTGCTCGCCGATGATCCGGCAAAGCTCCGTCATGAAGCTCTGGCAGAACCGCATCACCTCGCCGCTCGACTTCCCCTTCGGGTCGAAGTCGGAGCCGCCCTTGGCGCCACCGATCGGGAGCCCGGTCAGGGAGTTCTTGAAGATCTGCTCGAACCCGAGGAACTTGATGATCCCGAGGTACACCGAGGGGTGGAACCGCAACCCGCCCTTGTATGGGCCCAGGGCGCTGTTGAACTGCACCCGGAAGCCCCGGTTGATCTGCACCTGGCCGCTGTCGTCCTGCCAGGGAACCCGGAAGATCAGCTGCCGCTCGGGCTCGCAGATCCGCTCGATGATCTTGGCCTCGGCGAATTCGGGATACTTCACCAGCACGGGACCGACGGACTCGAGCACTTCCTTGACCGCCTGGTGGAACTCCACCTCGCCGGGGTTCCGCTTCACCACATCCTGGTAGATCGCTTCGACACGTTCCAGTAACGGCATCCTCGTCCTCCTTGTTCCTTGCGCGGGTTGCGCGGCGAACCGGTCCGCCGCATTCCCCAATTTACGCCGCGGGCCCCCCCGGTCAACAAAAAGCTCTCCAATCGGGTATAATCGGGCATTATCTCTTCCGAACGAGGAAACGCTTTTGCAGGAACGTTTCGATCAACGCCTGCGCGGCATCCCCGCATCGGCCCTCCATGCCCTGGTCTTCCGCATGGCGGAGGTCGAGGCTTTCCGCGGGTGGTGGGAGGGAACCAGGAAGCCGTCCGAACCGCTCAAGAAACGGATCCTCGCCGGGACGGCCGCGGAATCCGCCAGGGAATCCACCCGCATCGCGGCGGGCGCGGCGCCGGCGGAGGAGGCGGGATACGCGGAAACGCTGCGCGCGGTGTTCGAAGGGTACGCGGAGATGCCTGCAGGGGAGGACCGGATCCTCGCGCTCCACGCGGGGATCTTCCGGCACAGCCCGTCGGGCCGCCTCCATGCGGGGAGATACAAGACCTCGACGGCGGCCGGGTCGACCTTCCAGCGATGGGGCGTGGAGCCGGTGGCGTTGCGCGCTCCCGGCCCCCTGCTGGTCCCGGCGCAGATGGAGACCCTTTCCGCGTGGCTCGCCTCCCGGATCGGAGGGGCGGAGTTTCATCCGCTCCTCGTCGTGGCGGCGTACATCCTCGAATTCCTCGCCATCCGCCCCTTCGCGGACGGAAACGGGAGGCTGGGACGAATGCTCACGAACCTCCTGCTGCTCCGGTGCGGGCACTCCTACATCCCGTACGGCTCCCTAGACAAGGCCGTCGTCGGCGACTGGACGGAGTATTACCTCGCGCTGCGGAAGAGCCAGGCCAGCCGCAACCTGCCGCGACCCGACATCTCTCCGTGGCTGGTGACCTTCCTCGATACGCTGATCCTGCAGCAGCGCGCGGTCCGGGAGAAGCGGGACCGGCTTCCCGACGAGGAGAGGCTTTCCCGGAACCAGGCCGCCGTGCTGGCGGTCGCCGCGCGCGACGGAGAGGTGACCAACCGGAAGGCGGCGACGGAGATCGGAATGCCCCGGGAAACGGCGAAGCAGACGCTCAACCGGCTGGTCTCGCTGGGAGCGCTCCGGAGGCTCGGGGCCGGGATGGCCACGCGGTACCGCCTCCCGGAAGGGTAGCCCTTACCGCTCCTTCCCGGGGGGAGCCATGTAGCAGAGAGCGCGCTGACGGAAGGAATCGGCGTTCAGGTAGAGCGCGCGGCCGTCGCCGGCGTCCGGAAGGTCGATGACGCGGACCACCCCGGCCCACTCCGCGTCCTCCGGTAGCAGCTCGACGAAGCGGTCCCGGGACCCGGAAAGGAACTTCCGGTTCAGTACGTCCTTACCCCGACCGGGGTGGACCGCCATGTACAGCATGTCGGCCTCCACCAGGTCGTTGAAGAAGTGCGTGCCGAGGGAGACGTCGGGAACCACTTCCATCTCCTCCCCGATGATCTCGCAGATCACCGACGCCGTTTCGATCTCCGCGAAGGAGACCGGCACGCCCAGCGAGGGGGTGCTCGTCCCCCACCGGCCCGGCCCCAGCAGCAGGATGTTCTGCGGACCGTCCCCCGGCGGAGCGTGGAGAACGCGTCCGACCAGGCGGGCGACGGATGCCCGCTCGCGCACGGGGAGCGCCGCGTACGCCGCCGGGTCCACGAAGACCACGCGGCCGATCCGCGTCAAGGAGCTTCGCCCGATGATCGGCCCCCGGGTCTCGAGCACGAGGTCCTTCCGGGCGATCCGCCGGGGCGGGTCGACGATCCTCCCCCCCTCCCTGACCTGCAGGGGCCGGCACTGCACGAGGTTGATCTTCCACCGGCCATCGGGGTAGAAATTCGCCGTGAATTCCGTGTCCACGGGATACTCGTAGGCGTCCCGCAGGACCGAAAGCATAAGCCGCATCTCCGGCACGAACGAAGTGTCGACGAGCAGTCGCTCGAAGGTGAGCACCCACCCGTCGGGCACCCGGCGCGCGTCGTCCCCTCCCCGTGCCAGGGCGCTGCGCCGGGTTGCGTACAGGTCGACGGGCAGCTCCGGGGAGACCCGGAGCACATCGTCCACCGGCCTCGCCTCGAACCGGTTCGTCGAAAGGTCGAGGAGGTCCATCCTCCGCTGGGAGTCCCCCCCGGTCCCGCGGTCGCGACCCGACTGCGGGCGTCGAAGCGGCGCGTTCAAAGCCACCATCCGGGTGTAGTCGTCGTCCGACCGGTCCACCGCGCGTGTCCCCAGCCCGAACACCAGGCGCAGGACGCCCGCCTCGGGATCGATCTGCTCGCTCCACACGTACGGGTTGTACGACAGCCCCACCCCCGCCACCTGGGGATAGAACAGGTTCCCGTGGAGCCCTCCCGACACCCGCTGCACCAGGATCGCCATCTGCTCGTCGCGGTCGATCAGCCCCCGGTTCGCCCTGTAGAGGAGCGCCTCCCGGCTCATCGTGCTGGCGTACACGCTCCGGACCGCCGAAAGGAACGACTCGAGCCGCTCCTGGGGCGATCCCTGGTTCGGGCAGAAGACGCTTTCGTACTTCCCCGTGAACGCGTTTCCGAAGCTGTCTTCCAGGAGGCTGCTCGACCGGACGATGATCGGCGACTGGCCGAAATACTCGAGCATCGCCACGAACTGCTCCGCGATGAACGCCGGGAAGGTGCCCCTCCGGACCCGCTCCTGCGCCGCCTCGGCACCGTCCAGGAAGGAACCCGCGTTGCGCTGCTCCCTGCGCGCGTGCCAGCAGCCGTTTCGGACGAGGAAGGTGTAGAAGACGTCCGATCCGATGTAGAAGGAGTCGTGCGTCTCCAGCCGTTCCTTCCACGCCGGATCGGCCTTCGCGAGGATCGCGCGGGCGAGGAGCATGCCGACGGATTTGCCGCCGATCAGCCCCGTGCCGATCATCCTCCGCCGGATGGCGAGCAGGTCGGCAAGGCCGAGCCACCGGGAAGACAGGGCGACCAGCCGCTCGTCGCGGGTGACCATCATGCGGAGGTACCGGCGGAAGAGCTTGGCCTCCCCCTCCGCGGGCCGCTCGTCGAGCGGGACCTCCTCGAGGATTTCCCGCTCCTGGAGCAGCTTGCGGTCCCACAGATCCAGCGTCCTGGGAACGGCGTCCATGCGGCGCATCGTCCGGTCCGCCAGCACCTCCGACAGGACGGCGCTCTCGGTCAGCGGCCGGAACGCCTCGCCCTCCCGCCGATGGGGGAGGTACATCGTGGGCGAATGGCGCTGGTCCACCTTCAGCGGATGGACGTACAGGTCCTCTCCGCGCCGGAAGACGTCGATCAGGATCTGCGTCGTGCCGCGGATGGCGGACACGGAGTCGAAGGAGTGGCCGTCCCGCAGCAGGGCGAAATAGGTGAACGTCTTCATTTCGTACAGGTACGGACAGGTGACCATGAAGAAGTTGCCGAGCATCAGGTCGCTGTACCAGTCGGCCGCGAGGTCCGACAGGCAGTCGAAGACGTAGCAGGCCCCCTCGCCCGCCTCCTCGATCACCTGGTGGATCCGCGCCGTGAAGGTCTCGAACCCCGCGTCGGTGTTCAGTCGGTGGATCTCCGCCCCGATCCCTTCCGGGACCAGCTCCGGGTGGCGGGCGAAGCGGAAATAGACCAACCGGCTCCCTTGCGCGAGGGAGGCCGAAACGAAGGGGCGGACGAAGGGCAGATAGTCCTCGACGGCGTCCACCTGCCAGACGACGTTGTCGCCGGCCAGCAGCCCCGTGAGGACCCGGTCGAGGTCGGCAAGTCCCGTGCCCGCCTGAGGATTGGGTTTGTCCGGCAAGGGCGATCCCCCGGAAGACTCGAGTCGGCTACGCTTTTCAAGATACCACGGGGGACGGCCGGAACGTCGGGGTTACGTCTTCTCCCTGCCGTCGAGGATGGACCGGATCATCCCGGAGATCGTGTGCACCGAAAACGGCTTGAGCAGGAACGCCCGGGCGCCCAGCCGTTTCGCCTCGGTCTCGGACACCCGCTCGCTGTACCCCGTGCAGATGATGACGGGAAGGTAGGGTCTCTTCTTCAGGATCGCCCCCACCAACGCGTCTCCCGTCATCCCCGGCATCGTGATGTCGGAGATCACGAGGTCGAATGCGTCCGGGGCCGAAAGGAACAGCTCGAGCGCCTCCCGGCTGTCCGCCACCGCGGTGACGCGATACCCCAGGGCCTCGAGCATTTCCTTGCCCATCCGCACCAGGGTTTCCTCGTCGTCCACGAACAGGATCCGCTCGTTCCCCCGCGGCGGCGCCAGGTCGCTTTCGGGCCCGTCCTCCTCCTCGGCCGTCACAACGGGCAGGTGGACGGAAAACTCCGAACCTTTCCCCGGCTCGCTGCGGACCGTGATGAAGCCGCCGTGGCTCCGGACGATCCCGTGCACCACGGAAAGCCCCATGCCGGTCCCCTCCCCCGTCGGCCGCGTCGTGAAGAAGGGATCGAAGATCCGGTCGAGGACCTCCCGCTCCATCCCCACCCCGGTGTCCCGGACCGTCATCACGATGTACCTCCCGGGAACGGTCCCCTGGAAAGGCTGCAGGGTGTCGACGTCGAGGCAGGCGTCGGAAAGACCGACATCGAGCACGCCCCCGTTCTCCCGCATGGCCAGCCCCGCGTTGGTGCAAAGGTTCATCAGCACCTGGTGGATCTGCGCCGGCTCCGCCAGCACGGACGACTCGGAGGAGAACGATTCCCGGATCTCGATCGTCGACGGGAGGGAGGCCCTCATGAGCTTCATGACTTCCCGGGCGATCGGCCTGACCTGGACGATCTTCTGGATCTGCAGCGTCGGCCGGCTGAAGGCGAGGATCTGGCGTGTCAGCTCGGCGGCCCGGTTTCCGGCCACGTAGATGCTGTGCAATTTGTCCCGCAGCGGGCTTCCCGGCGGGACCTCCGACAGCGCGAGGCCGGAATACCCGAGGATGGCCATGAGGATGTTGTTGAAGTCGTGGGCGATCCCTCCGGCCAGCGTCCCGATGGCCTCCAGCTTCTGCGTCTGCGCGATCCGCGCCTCGATCTGGACTTCGCGGGTGATGTCGCGGTTGACCGCCACGTACCCGGAGACGCTCCCCGAGGGATCGCGGAAGGGGGTGACGCTGCACGCCTGCAGGATCAGTCGGCCGTCCTTCCTCCGGTTGGTCAGCCGCCCCTTCCACGTCGAACCGCTCCGGAGGGTGTCCCACATCCCCTTGTAGAAGGCCTCGTCGTGCTTTCCGCTCTGGAGGATCCCGGTGTGCCGGCCGATCGCCTCCTCCGGCGCGTAGCCCGTGATCCGCGTGAAGGAGGGGTTGACGTAGACGATCGTCCCGGAAGTGTCCGTGATGATCACGTCCTCGTCCGCCTGCTCCACGGCGGTCGCCAGCCGGGCGAGGCTTTCCTCTTTCTGCCGCAGCGCTTCCGCCACCATCTGCTTCTGCAGCGTCTCCGACCCGAGGGAGACCATGATCTGGCCCAGATCGAGGTCCTGCCGGGTGAAGGGGGGGGACTTCTTGTTGTGAAGGGACAAGAGTCCCACGACGTTGCGCGCCTCGTCGATCAGGGGGAAGACGACGAACGAGTCGTCCCGGTACATGACCCTGCCGCTCAACGCGAAATCCGGGGAGTTATGGATGTCCTCCGAGAGGACCGGCCGGCGTTCCCTGTACGCGTAGTCGAAGACGCTCCCCTCCCGCAAGGGGAAGGGCACCACGGTTGGGGCCATTCCCGGCTCCAGCGTGGCGACCAGCTCGAGCCCCTGCTCCTGGCACAGGAACAGGTTCCCTCCCTCCGCGGCCATGAGGATGGCGACCCTCTCGAGAAGCAGCCGGCTCAGGTTCCGGAACTCCTGGCACGCCGCGAAGGTCCGGGCGGAATCGACCATGGCCTTCAGCCGCATGTCGAGGTGCGCCAGCTCCTCGTTCTTTCCACTCAACTCCCGCGACACGCGCTCGCGCCACCGCAAGGAGCGCGCCCTCTCGATGCAACGGTCCAGGACCGGGAGCAGCTCCCGGGCATCGACCGGCATCCGAAGCCGGTCGTAGGCCCACTCGCGGTCGGTACCGGCGTTCTCCTCCTCATCCCCCCGGCAAATGGCCACGCAGGCGATCCCCGGGTGCTCTCCCTTCAGAAGGGCGACCCGCCCGGGCCCCTCGCGCCGCACCTCCCGGTCGCAGATCAGGGCGACCGGGAGATCTTCCCCGCGCATCCGCTCCAGGGCCTCCCCCAGCCCGATCGCATGATCGACCCGGTATCCGAGGGACTGCAGGACGGCGGAGAGGCCGTCGGAAACGTTCCTGTCATCGACTACGACAAGAATGCGTTTCGGAACTTCGGGAAGGGGATCGGAAGGCGTCGGATTTCCACTCATGGGAACATATGTCCTGCCCTCGTATCCAGCCGATAGGCACCGGGCTCAATAATCATTTCGGCAATATTTCCTGAAACTTTAGATGAGGGGGGGAACGTTAGACTTCGATATCGAGGGAAACAATCTCGAGGACTTCGCCTCCCGTCACGGAGATGGAGGACCCTTTGCAATTCGGGCACTGCCAGACGGAGGTACGGACCTCGGAAACACCGCAGAAATCGCATTCGACCCGGGCGGGGATCTCCTCGATCGACAGCTTCGCGCCTTCCGCCGGGGTGTCGTGCGCTATATGCTCGAAAATGAAGTTGAGGTGATCGGGCTCGATGGCGCGCAGGACGCCCACCCGCAGACGGATCTCCGTCACCTTCTTCGCCTGGTGGCGGTCCACCTCGGCGACGACGATATCGAGGATCTCGGTGGCGATGCCCAGCTCGTGCAATTACTTACCCGTGCTTTATTTTATATCTCAAGCCCGGGGCGTTTCGCCGCTCCGAACGATTCGATCCGGTCCAGGAACGCCGGCATGCCCTCGCCCGTCTCCGCGGACAGCTCGAAGATCTCAACCTCCGGGTTGGCGACCCGCGCCGCCCGGCGCACGCGGTCCCTGTCGAACTTGACATAAGGCAGCAGGTCGGTCTTCGTTATGACCAGGATGTCGGAAGTCCTGAAGATAAGAGGGTATTTCAGCGGCTTCTCGTCGCCTTCCGTGACGCTCAGCAGGACGATGCGCTTGTCTTCGCCCAGGGGAACTTCCGCCGGGCAGACGAGGTTTCCCACGTTTTCCACGATGAGGAGACGCGTTTCCGAAAGGTCCATCTCCTTGAGGACGTTCAGGAGTTGTATCGGCTGTATGTGGCAGCCCGATCGGGTATTGATCTGCCGTACCTGCACGCCGTGCTTGCGGATACGCTCCGCGTCGATCTCGGTCTCTAGGTCGCCCTCGATGACGGCCACCCCGCCCTTCCCCTCGTACCGGGAAAGAAGCGCCTCGATCAGCGTGGTCTTCCCGGACCCCGGCGAGGAGATGAGGTTCAGGGCGAAGATTCCCCGCCCGGCGAGCAACGATCGGATTGCCCGCGAGATGTCGTCTACGGACTGCTGGATCGACCGTTCGACCTCGACCCGCACTTTCTCCTTGGTTTCCATGCGGGACAGGATACCACACCTGCCGCATCCGTCCATTCTGCTACACTGGCGGCGTGGAAATATCGGCTCTCGAAATCACCGCCCGCGGGGTGGTCCAGGGGGTGGGGTTCCGCCCCTTCGTCCACCGGATCGCGGCGGCCTGCGGACTGTCGGGATGGGTGGCCAACACCCCGGGCGCGGTCGTGGTGCGCGTGGAGGGAAAACCCGCCTCCCTGTCCCGGTTTCGCGCCCTTTTCCGGGAAGAGATCCCGCCGGCCGCCCGGGTGACCCGCCTCTCGGTCCGCAAGGTCCCCCCCTCGGGGGCCCGGGGGTTCGAGATCCGCCGGAGCGAAACGGACGGGATCGCCCTTTCCACGATTCCCCCGGACATCGCCACCTGCCCGGCGTGCCTCGCGGAACTGTCCGACCCGGAAGACCGCCGGTACCGCTACCCCTTCACCAACTGCACGAATTGCGGCCCCCGCTTCACGATCGTCTCCTCCCTTCCGTACGACCGGGAGCGCACCTCGATGTCCGTCTTCCCGATGTGCCCTGCGTGCCGCGGGGAGTACCAGGACCCATTGAACCGCCGGTTCCACGCCGAACCCAACGCGTGCCCGGAGTGCGGCCCCCGCCTTTTCCTGCGGAACGCAGACGGCGCGCCGGTCCCGTCTCCGGACCCGCTGGAGGAGGCGGCCGCGGCCCTGGCCGAGGGAAGGATCGTCGCGATTCGGGGGCTGGGAGGGTTCCAGCTCGCCGCCGACGCGACGAGCGAGGACACGGTGCGGACGTTGCGGGAACGGAAGCGCCGGGAAGAGAAGCCGTTCGCCGTGATGTTCCCCGGCATCGAGGCCGCCCGGCGCGCGCCAGGAGGAGGCGGTGCAGCGGCGTGCAGGGGAGGAACACCCCCACCGTGGGCATTCCCATCGAGATCGCCGGGGCGAGGGGGGAAGACGCGCGGGAAGGG
>JACZKY010060247.1_pt1 | contig 13105 bp, 10 predicted proteins | sample 8237611 | NCBI WGS metagenome assembly JACZKY01 (sample SAMN16148055, study PRJNA663545) | marine sediment metagenome | biome: sediments and biomass from bioreactor inoculated with such sediments; feature: coastal sediments; material: methane- and iron-fed bioreactor; isolation source: Bothnian...
CAACCGTCGTACGCTTCCTCGAATCGCCTCATCCGGGCCTCCTGCAGCCACTCCGCCGGTCTCATGGTCACCTCCACAGTGAACATCAGAACCGGACAGATCGTGTGCTACAAGACCGGACAAATCGCTTGCTCGCTACAATCATGGATCCCCCAGGTTGTAGTACCCGGGAGATTTCCTTAAAATACTTCGTCGCGTGATTTATCGAGTTGAAATGCTGAAATACGTGACAGGTAAAAATAGCAGAGACAGAGTTATCCGGTAAAGGAATTTCTACTCCATTAGTAAGATGGAAATATACCGTGGAAGAATTAAGATGCTTGTCGGCGTATGCAATCATCCCTTCAGAGACGTCTACTGCATGAACAACCTTGAAATACTTTGCTAACTGCATGGTTATTCTGCCAGTGCCGCAACCTAATTCTAAGACCGCAGATCTATCGACACCATATCGTTCCCAATAAGTCAAAAAATCCTTCCAATCGGATTCCCCCAGCTTATAGAACTCGCTATCGTTCCATGGATTTGCGCCATCCTTGCTCTTCCCACTCCAGCCGGCAACTCCCATAAGAGGATCGTAATTCCCCCATGCTTTCCATTCGATGTTAGAGGTGGGTATTTTCTCAGGCATTTGGATAACCTGCGGGGCGCACATCGAGAGCAACGCGATTCGTTATTCTATCCTGTCACCTTGCCGCTATATGTCCCTAAATAGGTCATCATTACCACAACATAATACGGTGTTAAAAAACGCCGCTCGGCACCGTAAGGAGAGAAGAGAATATCCCAAATCAAAAAGAATGCGAAAAACGCAATCAATGGTGTCAAGTGATCCACCACGGTATCGGGCCTGAGTAGAATACGCACAGGCAAACTTAGTACCCACGCCCAGAAAATCGCACCCATGAGTCCCGCTTCCACCCATGCACCAAGCAGGTGAGAATGCGTGGGGATTAGTCCCTCTTCGTCCTCTTCGCCAGCGACATAACCCGCCTCCCGCCTAAGTTCAGTCAAGAGAGACGAATAATGGTGGTCCTTCGCCCAAGAACCATGCCCCAGAAATGGTGAATCCAATATGGCACGACTGGAAACCAACACCTCGCTGCGGCCGCCTAACAACAGCCCATATTCTCCGGCGGTCTGCGCCTCGTACTTCTCTTTGGCATCCTGGCCAAGCAATCCGGATCTGGCAGAATAATCGTAAATCTGAATCATTCCTGCACCGGTAATCGCCAACAATATTCCGATCAATAACATCTGGCGTACCCGTCCACCCTTGTCCGCAACCCAACGCCCCCATTGGATCTGGATGAATAAATAACAAGCCGCAAGGAAGCAGATACCACTGAGACTCCGGAAACCCATGAAAGTATTTAGAGCGGCGGCGACGGCGAGAACACCACCTGCAACATAGGGCCCAATACGCCTATGTTCTATAATCACCACCGCCAATAATACGAGAGACAAAGTTGCAGGCACACCGTACCCGAATTTCCAAGGCATATCTACTGCATATAAATTTGGATTAATAAAGTAACCAATGAACCCGCCCACGACCATCCCAACTGCATATAGGATCAAACGACGCGGGTGCCCGTAAAGCAATAAATATAATGCGGCAAAATTAACAAGAGTAAATGCGATCTTTGCCCATCCCCTGATGTAATCACGGAAGCCAGTCGCCCGAAAAATATCTGTCGCCACTTGCCCAAAAAGCCATAAAAAAGCTAAAAGGAAAAATATTTTGGGTAGACGTTCACGGAGATGCTTTCCGTGAGCTACGAACAACATCGGCAGAATAAACGCCAATAGCAAATCAGGCATGAATAGTCGACCAACCGCATGTATCTCAATAAATTGTGTGGCTGGCACCAATAACACCAGCACATCCAACATCTTTATCCGCCTGAACAGTTTATCCAATAAGACCACTTCACTAAATTTTTGCTCTATATTGAGAATGCTATTAACTTCTTTGTCATTCATTTACGTCAAGGACTGCATTTCATGTGGTTGCAACGGTTTTTTATCTTTGGTATTTAGAAGTACTTGATAAAGCTCCTGCAATTTATCACCATATTGCGACTGCCGGTACCGATCGTTCACCTCTTGAGCGTTACTCCGTCCAGTTTCCCTTATTCGCTCTCTCGGTAGAACCATGGTATCCCGAATTGCAGATGCCAAGGCTTCGGCATCCCCGGTTGGTACAATCCGACCATGGACGCCATCCTCAACGATCGAGCCACTATTCGGTGTTGTTATTACATAACACCCACAAGCCAACGCCATGAACACTACCCTGGCAGAACCTTCTGCAAGAGAAGGAAAAACAAATCCGTCGGCCTTTACCATTTCTGCCGCCAGATCCCTCATGGAAAGATACCCCAAACAGGAAATGCGTACATCCATAAGATCATTTTGGAAACGCCTCTTGATCTCAGGTGAAATGCTACCGACGATTTTCAACTCCCATTCTTTGTCTTTCAATAGCCGGAGAGCTTTCAATAAAACCTCCGCGCCCTTACGCTTCTCAAAGCTCCCAGCAAAGAGAAGTTGAAACGTCATCCAATTATTTATTTTCTCTTTTCTAGGCGGAATCTGTTTTAAGAATTTGTCGTCAACACCAAGATAAACAACATGGATCAATTTAGGGTTCCAACCTCGTTTTATGAAAGTGTCTTTGACGAATTGAGAGTTGACCAACACCGCCTCTGCTTGTTCTATGTCTTTATTTATATCGGACCAGAGGGGATCTACAGGACAAACGTCCTCTCTACCTGGCATCCTTCCTTCGTTTGCCACTAAATATCCCAGAACTTCCGGATGGGCGATGGATTGATCGCATAAGGTCATTAGACCAGCAGATTTCGCGGCCTGTACGGATTTATGACCAAATCCCGCACGATAATGATATATCTTTGCCCCATTTGCCGCTGCACGTTTTATCGTCGATACTGCCGCCCGCCCGTAAAGGCGAAAGCCCATCCTTTCAACCCATTGTCCAAATGCTGACATTCCAGGTGTTCTGTTAATATATAATCCAGCAGTATAAACAGCTTCTGAGGCCCACATCGACAAAACAAGCCTATCGTCTATTTCCTCCCTTCGATTCAGCAAACGAGCAAATTTCGTATTGCGATTGGCTCCAGCTCTACTGCATAGATAAACGAGATAAGGCTTAGGATAGGCCCCTGTTATAAAGCTTGTTAAGAGACATCGCCGATTCATCTCGGCAGCCGCAACAGATAAATAAAACCTGTTGAAACCATTTGAAATGATAATCATTACGACAACTAAGCCTGTTTATAAAATGTAAAATCAAATTTTGTCTTATAGATCATCATATAACCAGCGGCCCTTAAACTTGCAATTGCCTTCAAAGTTTTGAATATTTTGATTCCGTCAATAAAATGGTGGAATTCTACACAAATTTGCCTAATATCAATTGAATTTTTAAGAATATCATCAATTACTTCATATTCAAAACCCTCTATGTCAATTTTTAGCAAATCAATACATAAATGACCTCTCTCTTTCATTAAGCACGACAAATCTTTACATTGAAACTCCACAAAAAAATCACTCTTTAATGCTATGGTAAAAGAACCTTCAATTGGATCTTTAGGCGGCAAGAATCTCGCAACAGTAGATTTTTCTGCAATGCCAATCGGGGTAAAATGGATATTAGGTATTTTATTCTCTTCAAGCTCCATTGTTTCTATCCCTGTAGGTGAAGGATCAAATAATTCAATATTTACCTTAAATCGAGAAACTAGCGCTTTTTCGAAAGAAATATCTTTCCCAACACCAGCCGAATATATTATAGAGTTCTTATTGAGATACGATGTTAAAATGTGCCAGGAATTTATACTTCCAATGCTCTCAATGCCAACTAATCTTTTACAAAAAAAAGAATCAAATGCTTTCCTGGCAAATAAACGAATTGAACAATATGGATTCAGAAAATTACCCCTGAAATTATCCTTGCACTGCGCTCACATCCCTTATCCTTCGAAACAGAAACCAGGGCGGACTTACCACCTGGCGCAACCACGTTCCCCAAGACTCCCCAGTCAGGTGGAAAGCCTTCAGCAAAACATATGGGGCAATTGCAATCTCGCTGAGCAATAATGCCGAACCCACTCCCGCAAGACCCGAGAATTCAGCAAGAATATAGGCAAGACCGAACGCTCCTCCGCCGTAGACAATGGAATAAACGAAGGCTACCCGCACATGACGGTTGGTCGCATAAGCAGCCATCAGAGCGGTATACCAGACGGCATTGACGGCAGCGCCGAGAAGCAAGAGGGTATAAAGTGGCCAATCCATGGACACCTTGCCATGGGTCCAAATACCCAGCAGACTTTCACCTGCCGCAACCAGTGCGATGCACGATGCCGCACTCACCCATAAAGCCACCTGGCAAGAATGATTGAAAAGGCGGCGAAAAACATCGTGGCGATTTCCACCGTAAGCCGAAGCCATTTCCGGTTCCATCAAGCGGTTGATGATAGAACTTGGCTGCGTTGCGAGTCTGGTGAGCGTGCGTAGCGTCGAGAACACCACAACCGCCGGTGGGCCCAGTACCAAACCGACAATCAACCGCATCCCCTGGATGTTAAGCGCATTGCCCAGGGGAAAGGCAAGCGAGGCGAAGGCCGGCGCCGCAATGCGCCTTACCTCGCCAAGGGTCGCAACACGCCAGCCAAAGCGCAGCCAGGGGGTTGCGCGATAAAGGCCAAGACGCATCAGGAACAATCCCCCGATACGCCCCACCAGGTAGCCCAACGCAGCTTCCACCGGGCCGCCGCCCAATGCACTCGCCATAGCCAGACCGCCGAACTCCATCAATTGCATTGTTGTGATTAATGCCATGCCCATTGCGTAACGCCCTTCGCACCAAAACCCTCCGTATACGAGCCCAGTCTGGAAGCCCACCAGCACGTGAGCGACCAGGAGGACGGTAACCAGCTTGATGGTGGCAGGGTTCATCACCTTGAAGCCGAGCCAATCGTGAAGTGGGACAATCTGCACCACTACGATTGCGAACAATCCAAATATTAGCGAAACGAGAAGGAGTAAAAGCCAGGTGCTTTGAAAGAGCGCCAGCGTTCCTGGCCGGTCGCCTGCTCCACTACGCATACCCATTTCTCGGCCGGCGGCACCGGTAAAGCCGCCGTCGCAGATGGCTAAGCAGACCGGAATGGCGGCCAACATGAGCCATTCGCCGTAGAGTTGGGTGCCCCAAAACCCCAGCAACAGCGGAACCTCCGCAAGGCGGATGAAGATTTGACCCGCCTGCGAATACCCCTGCGCACCAAGACCTTGGGTGAGACGCGAAATGAGTGCTTTGTCCCAGCTGGTCATCGTGCCCACGTTAACAGGTCACGTTTCCCCGTTTGGTTCCCCATACCATAAATTCCAAGGACTCCGTACCCGGTTTGGCGTATTCGCGGATAAAATTTTCGGTCGCGGTCGGGGTGGGATTTGTACAGAAGACTATTTCAAGAGCGCAGTTTGCTTCGGATTAAGAACTTTCTTCCCTCCGGCTATTCCGGGAAAAAATAAAATAAACGAACCCAGCAAAAAACACCAACCCCGCCGCCAGAATTGCTGCAAAGCCCCTCTGAGGTTTGAATTTCCGGTCCGGCATCCGTGGTGCGTCGACCACCCTGAACCCGAACTGTTCCCGGTTCCGGGCCATCATCTCCCGTTCGACTTCCTGGCCGTAGAGCGAGTAGAGGCGATCCCGCGTCAAGGCATCGATGGTCTTCCCGATCTGCTCTTCGATGAACTTCTTGTTCTTGACCGCGCGACCTAGCGCCTCCTCCTGGAGGCGGTTTTTCCCTTCCTCGAGATAATACTTCACGATGTCGGCGGAACCTTCCGCGGAGGGAGATTCGAAGGAGACGGAAACCGTGCCGGCCTTCTTATTGGTCGAAACATGCAATCGATCCTTGGCAATCCGGATGGCATCCCAGTCGCCCGGTGTCCTCGGCCCTTTCTCTCGAGCCATCAGGCGATCTGCCCAACAGGGCTTCAACTTCCCCGTCGCGGGATCGAATCTGTCCGGAAGAACGATCGACCAAAGATTGTACTTCCTGAAAACGCGCGCGGTGAGGTCGTTGCTTTGAAAGAGGGTCTCGAGGTCTTCCACCTTGGAGGGGCTTCCGATATCGACGCCGAACGAGGCGAGGACCCCCAGGGCGGGGTTCGGCCTTTTTTCATCCACCGCAGGGGTGAGGACGGCGGTCGCCTGGTAGATGTTCGGCAGCAGGAACATCACGAAGAGCGTCACGAGCCCCACGCCCAGTGAAAACAGGACGATCTTCCATCCATTCTTGCGCAGGATGGCGAAATATTCCCCGAGGTTGATTTCGTCTTCCTTCATGTCGTCGTTCCCCATGGTCGTCTACCGATACTGCCAGGCGGCTGAAAGCTCGATGGACTTGATGCTCCCGTCGCGGCCGGATACGCCCCCCTCGCCCGAGTACCGATCGTAAGCGACCTTCCCCTCGGCGCGTACGTTCTGTGTAAGCCAGGCGACGAACCCGCCCGCGATCCGTTTCCGCTCTTCCTTGGCGGGACCGGGGAAGGAACGCTCCGTCCGATCGTAATTCAGTTCGAGGTAGGAGGAGGGAACCAGGAAGAGGCGGGCCTCGAGGAAGAGGTCCTTCGCGTCCGTCCCCATATGGTGGCCCAGGATCTGCCCGCTGTACTGGTGCGGGTATTGGTAATGTTGGTACCAGACACCGGAGTCATTCGTTAGGGTGGTGCCGTACTCGACCCGCAGGTCCGCCTTCCGGTACGAACCGATCGACGGCAGGAAGACGCCGCCCAGCCAGGCGTGGCGGGTGAAGACGAAGGGCCGGGACTGGTCCTCGCCACCGAATTCGCCGTAGAGGACCACCGGCTGGACGCGGAACGGCAGATGGACCTTCGCGTCGAGGGAGGCCAGCGAATTCCCTTTCGGCGTGTTCCCCGCGCTCTCCCGCTGTCCCGTCAGGATGTCCCAGAAGGAGGAAAAGCTTTCGTCCTGCCCCTCCCCCCCGAAGTGGAGCGCCCGGGAGACCCCGAGCTCGAGGTACCGGTTCGGCCGAATGGCGAAGCGCATCCCCGAGACCAGGGAGTCGGGGATGGGACCGCCGGTGTCGATGCGGGCCATGAAGAAGTCGTACTGGAACTCCCCCAGGAAACCGATCGCTTTCGGGAAGGCGATCGGGCGGGGGTTCCGGATCCGGACCCCGATCAGGGGCTCGGCGTTCGTCGTAAAGAGGAGGGCGCCGTGCCGCCCCGGTCCGTACCACACGGCGAAGCGCCCCGCTTCGAGGGTCGCCTGGGGCCACCCGAGACGCAGGGACGTTTCCTCGATCCGCCCCGTCCGCTGGCCGCCGCTTCCGGCAACGACCTCGCCCCGCGCCTGGAAACCGAGCCAGTCGTACGGGGCAGCGCGGAAGAAGCCGTTCCCCCGGTATCCCGCGCCGTCCGGAACCGGGATGCCTTGCGCGTTGGGGGGGATGTACCCGGCGTTCGAGTACCCCAAGCCGCCCCCGATCCGGAAATCGAGGTTCCTCGCGCCCTCGAGCTGGAGAAACCGCAGCATCCCGTCGACGAACGGGTCCCCGACGTTCCTCTCCTTCCCCGCTTCGAGGGCCACTTCGCGCGCCTCGAGCCCGCGGGTACCCGTCATGAGGCCGGGAAGGAGCCCGAGCCCCTGGAGCTTGTCGATCAGGACGTACGCCTCCGGTTCGTCCCGGAGGAAGATCTCCGGCCCCGCGGCCGGGGACAACATCGGCCGGAAGAGGAGAACGGAACCGATCGCGCAGGCGGCGAATGTCCTGGTGATCCGCAATCGTCCCTGCGGTCAGAACGCCACGATCAGAACGCCGGCGGTGACGGCGATCTGGTACAGGATCTGCGTGATGTCCTTCACGTCCTTCATGAACCGCGTCTGGACCAGCTTCTCGGGCACGAGGATCGAGTCGCCCGGCTCCACCCGGGCGTTCATCAGCCCCCCGCCCGCGAAGCCGAAGAAGCCGCTGTTCGATGTCGCCTGGGTCACCACCGAGCCGTCGGCCTTCAGCAGGAAGATGTGATCCTTGTCCGCGCTCTCCGTGGGGCCCCCCACCTTCTCCAGGTAATACCTCACCGAGTCGCGCGCCGGGTCGTAGACGATCCCCGTGGGGTTGTAGACGCGGCCGACCACGTTGACCACGTTCATCTTCTTCGGCACGTCGAGCCGGTCGCCGTCCTCCAGGAGGACGTCGCCCACCGTTCCTTCGACCTGCCCGCTGTCGGCCAGGTTGATGATCACGCGGCCCATGGCCCGGGTCTTCTTCAGCTGCGAAATGATGGCGCGGCGGGAAGCGATCAGTTCCTTGTTCGCCTCCAGGTCCTCCTTGTCCATCGACCCGCCCACCTGCTGGCCCTTCTGCGCCACCTCCAACTCCAGGTCATCGATCAGCTTCTCGATCGCCTCCTGCTGGGTCTTCTGCGTCGAGACGCGCGTGAACTGCGCGGCCTTCAGGTACGCGTCCTTCGTGAAGCCGCCGGCGCGGGTGATGAGCGAGCTGAGCCGCTCCCCTTTCTTCGCCGCGTACGCCCCGGGGAACTGCACCTCGCCCGACAGCTTCACCATGACCTTCTCCGCCGCCTCGGGGATCCGCCGGACGACGACCTGGTCCTCGTCCTCCAGGACCAGGTCCTCCTTCCCGTCCCCCGCCATCGCCTCGGCGAGGTCGAAGTAGATCGTTCGGGAGGTGCGCTTCTTCCCGTCGATGCGGACGACCTCGGCACGCGGGAGCCAGGAGTCCTTCGTAAGGTCCCCGGCCAGTTTCACCAGGTCGGAGACGCGGGAACCTTTTTTCAGGTCGTACGAACCGGGGCGGCGCACCTCGCCGGAGATGGTCACCTTCGGCAGGTCGCGGAAGGCGGAGCGGTTGAAGACCGTGAGATTGTCCTGGGCCGCCAGGGGGACGTCGGCGTCCTTCCTCCCCTCCAGCACGATCGCCCTCAGGTTGACCGGGAGGACCTCCTTGTGGAAGTCGGGGGGTACGAGGCGCGTGAGGAGCGCGTAGTCGAAGTACGTCTCGGGGAGGAAGGCGTTGACGTCCGGGAGGAGGGTTCCGACCGTCATGCCCGGCTTCAGCTCGTACTTCCCGGGGCGGACGACGTTCCCTTCGAGGGTCACGGCGTTTTCGTCCGCTTTCACGATCGGGAGCACCCGGACGATGTCGCCGTCGGACAGCTCGAACGACTTGCTGCTCTTTTCGAGTTCGTCGGCGTCCACGTCGAGGACGATCCTGGCGTCGTGACTCTCCAGCCGCTTGACCTGGATGCGCCGCTTGTAGGCCGAAGGGGTGAAGCCGCCGGCTGTCCGGATCAGGTCCAGGACCGTCTTCTCCCGCCCCAGCTCGTAGATGGCGGGTCGCCGCACCTCGCCGGTGAGGGCCGCGAGCTTCCCGACCACGGGAACGAAGACCGTGTCGCCGGACAGGAGCCGCGTATCGGAGCCGGTCTCCCCCTTGAGGAGGAAATCGTACAGGTCGATCGTCTCCGCGAGCTTCCCGCCGCGGCGGACCTCGATGCGGCGGAGCGTCCCGATGTCCTTCACCCCGCCGGCCATCGTCAGGGCCTGCAGGGCGGTGTGGAGGGAGGAGACGTTGTACCAGCCGGGAAGGCGGACCTCGCCGATCACGGAGACCCGGATCCCCTTCATCTGGCCCAGCGTGACGTCGGAGGAGACCTCGGCGATCGTCGAGACCTTCGACCGCAGGTACGACTTGAGCTCGGAGAACGTCCTGCCGGCGACGTAGAGGGAGCCGAACTTGGGGAAGAAGATCTTGCCGTCCCGGTCGACCGTCATCCGCTGGACCCCCTCGACGCGGCCCCACATCTTGACGACGATCTCGTCGCCGGGGCCGACGACGTAGTCGGGGGAGGGGGGCATATTCTCAAGGGAGGCGGCTCCGGGGCGCGGGGCGAACAGGTCGTGGCCGAAGTGCGGGAGCGTGCGAGCCTCGTTATCGTAGAGGCGGGTCGCGAAGAGGCGGCCGACGTATTGCGAGGTCCTCCAGTCGTACGGAGGGAGCATCCCGAACGCATCCGGCGACGTCCCGGAGGCAGGGCCCTTTTCGGCGGATTCTCCGGCGGCCCCCTTCTCGCCGGGCTTCCCCTCCGCCTTCTCCTTCACGTCTTGGGTGAGTTTTTCCTTGAGCTCCGGGTGCGCCTCGAGCGCCTTCTGCACCTCCGGGGGAAGCGGGGCGCCGGACCGGATCGCCTGCCGCGCCGCCTCGACCTGCTGCGGGGTGACTCCGGGGGGAAGGCCGGAGAACGCGGCATTGTCGAAGGGCGGGGCGTCGGCCGCGAAGGCCGGCGCGGCCGGGAAAACCGGGACCGCGAGCGCAAGGAGCGCGGCCGCCGCGCCGAACCGCAGAACAGGGACGTTCCTGAGAAGTCGCCGGAGATTCGTCATCATTCGCCTTCCGAAGGGGGTATCTGCCGTCTTTACGGAGGGAACGGTCCTGCTTCCCATCCTACCCATGCGGTCGAAACCCGTCAAATGGCGCCTCGATTCCCGCTCCCGGGCGGACAGGCTACCGCCCATGCGGCCTCGGGAGACATTGGGAACCGGCACGGTATGGCATACTCCTGTTTGGCGCGAGGCACTGCTTCATGTCAATTATAAAACGGCGGACCATTCGCTACTATACTTACTTAATGACGCGCGTAGCGTCACAATTTACCCTTCCAGCGAATCTTTCTCTATGGTGAGCTTGTAGCTGGAGACGGCGTCGAGGAGCAGGACCACGCGCTCGCGGTCGGGCATCTCCTCGATGAAGATCGCATCCAGGCCGGCGAAGGGGCCTTCGCCGATCTTGACGCGCTGGCCCGGGGACAGGGTGACCTTTTTCGACTCCAGTCTGACGATCCCCTCCTCGTTCATCCGGGAGCGGACGGCGGCGATGATCTCCTCGTCGACTTCGTGGGGCTCCAGGCCGAAGCAGATGACGCGGGCGACGCCGTGGGTGTATTTGATCGTGTTCAGTTCGTCGCCGTCGAACCGGACGAAGAGGTAGGTCGGGAAGAGCGGGCGCATCTCGAAGAGGCCGCGGTGGCGCTTCGATTTCCTGCTGATTTTCGGGAAGAGGACTTCGTAGCCGGCGCCGGTCAGCCGCTTGTGAACCCGTGTTTCATTCAGAGCTTTCGTCTTGACAAGGTACCACTTCGGGTCCAAGCACAGCCCTCCCGCGTACATCGCCATCTCGAACATCCGCACGCGCACGGGATACACGTCTCATTGGAATGGGGCGTACGCCGGATTATGTGCGAATGGTATCAAAACCGGGCGATTACGACAAGGGGGAGGCCATCTCCGGGCTTCCTTTCAAACGGCGCACCGTTCGTTGCCGGCCGCTTCCAGAGAGAGGAACGCCGGACCGGCGAGCAGGCCGGCGGGGCCTTCGAGCTGGGGGACCTGGTCGAATCCGGCGCGGGAGAGGGCGGTCCCGGTGGCGGAGACGAGGGCGTGGCAGGTGAGCGCGCGGCCTCCCTTGGCGAGAGCGCGGCAGAGGTAGTACGTGAGGGCGCCGTGGTAGCCGCCGCCGATCCAGGCGTCGGCCGAGGTCTGGTCGTCCCGGCACGCGGCGATCAGGACCGCGTTGGTGCGGGTGACGCTGACCCCGAAGCGGCGGGCGGGGCGGCGGGGGCGCTCCGGAGCGGGATGCGGCATTTCGGGGCGCGGGAGGAAGCGGTGCCGGTCGGGGGCGAAGTCGCGAAGGCCGGTGCCGGAGTGGCAGCAGTCGAGGATGACGGTGAGGAGCGCCCCCTGCGGGACGCCGGCGCACGCGGCGGCGAGGTCGTCGTCGGTGAGCGGGTGATCCCAGTCGAGGTCGTACGGGCAGAGGATCTCGTCGAGGCGGTCGGTCCTCTCGTCGCCGTTTCTGTCGGGCACCTGGGAGCCGTGGCCCGAGTAGTGGAAGACGAGGGAGTCGCCCGGGGAGGCCCCGGCGGTGAGCCAGGCGAGCCCGTCGAGGATCGCCTTCGTGGTGGCGCGGGCGTCGGTCAGGATGCGCAGGTTCCCGTCGCCGGGGAATCCGTACCGGCCTTGCAGCGTATCCGCCATCTGGCGGACGTCGTTCACACACCCTTTCAGTTCGTTGCCCGGATCCGGGTACCGGTTGATGCCGACCAGCAGCGCTTTCCTCATCGTCGCTCCCTCCCTGGGCCGCAGCGCGGCGTGATGCGGGGTGGAGGGAGCAAGGGGCGAGCCGAGGGCTCGCGTGGGTCGCGCCGGGTGGAGTGGCTGCGCGGCGGGCCCGGAAAACGTCCGTGCAGGAAGGAGTTGCGGGAGGCATACCAAACGGGGGGACCGTCCGGAGACCGGAGGAGCGCGCGGCGGTGGGCCGGTTATCGAACCTTGTGTCCGGAACCCGGCCGGCAGTCGGCGGCTACTTCCCCGCGGCGAGGAGCTCCCGGAAGAAGGCGACGGTGCGGGTGAGGCCGTCGCGCAACGGGACCGTCGGCTCCCAGCCAAGCTTCGCCTTCGCCAGGGTGATGTCCGGGCGGCGGCGGACCGGGTCGTCCTGCGGAAGCGGCTGGAAGACGATCTCGGACTTCGATCCGGTGAGCTCCTTGATCATCGTCGCCAGCTCGAGGATCGTGAACTCGCCGGGGTTCCCGAGGTTCACCGGCCCGACCAGCTCGTCCTGGTCCATCATCGCGATCATCCCGGTAACGAGGTCGTCCACGTAGCAGAAGGAGCGCGACTGGCTCCCCGTTCCGTACAGCGTGATCGGAGCCCCTTTCAGCGCCTGGACGATGAAGTTCGACACCACGCGGCCGTCGTTGGGATGCATCCGCGGGCCGTACGTGTTGAAGATCCGCACGACGCGGATCTGCAGTTTGTGCTGGCGATGATAGTCGAAGAAGAGCGTCTCCGCGCATCGTTTCGCTTCGTCGTAGCAGGCCCGCGGGCCGATCGGGTTCACGTTCCCCCAGTACGACTCCGTCTGCGGGTGCTGCGCCGGATCGCCGTACACCTCGGAGGTGGACGCCTGGAGGATGCGCACCTTGAGGCGCTTGGCGAGCCCGAGCATGTTGATCG
>JACZKY010038123.1_pt1 | contig 13103 bp, 5 predicted proteins | sample 8237611 | NCBI WGS metagenome assembly JACZKY01 (sample SAMN16148055, study PRJNA663545) | marine sediment metagenome | biome: sediments and biomass from bioreactor inoculated with such sediments; feature: coastal sediments; material: methane- and iron-fed bioreactor; isolation source: Bothnian...
CTTTTTGGGCGTGGATTAGTTTTAAAAAGCTATGAAGATAGAAATATTAGGATAGATAATAATTTGCTCGGTGTAAAAGTAGAGGCTAATTACAAGGACTTTACACTCTCCGCACTTTCAGGTTCAGCTGCTAATTCAATAAACGAAAGACAAGATATTCTTCACGCTGCGGATTTGCAGTACAGAGGATTTGATTTTATAAAACTTGGAACCACATTTGCTTCCAACCTGCCTGCGGTTGATGGTGTTGCAAGAACCTCATTAGCTTCATTGAGAATTCAACCTTCCGTTTGGAATTTTGATGGTTACGCCGAGTACGGAATTAAAAGTAATAAAGATATTCAATCACAAATATTTAATGATGATGAATGGAAAATTGGCGAGTCATTTTACGGCAGTTTAAATTTTTATTATGATGCTTTTTCGATTGTTGGTGAATACAAGTATTATGATAATTATGCCTTTACTTCCAGCGACGGAACAATTTATTATAACACTCCACCCTCATTAAGAAAAGAATATACATATGTACTGCTAAATCGACATCCATCTCCTCTGGATCAATCGAATGAAGAAGGTTATGCTTTAGAAATAAACTACAATTTTTCGGATGAAACTTCTGTTATTGCTAATTACGGCATTACCCAAACACTACCAACTAGTTCATATTATCAGAGGGTGAATGATTTTTCACTTCCTATTACTACACAATTGGAAGAAGTTTTTTTGCAGGCAACACATAATTGGAATGAATCCTTTACAACCATTGCGGCTTTAGGTTATAATGAGGAACTATCGACAAACACAAAAAACATTACTCCGATTTTAGAAAACAAATTTTATTTTGATGACATCAACACAATAAAATTAGTATTGGAACATCAACAAACAGAAAATCTTTCGACAGATGAAAAGTACTATGATGATGTTATTAACATTGAGTATTTAAGATCTCCAAATTTCAGCGTGGCTGTAGTGGCGGAACTACAAACCAAAGAACCGGAAACCGGAAATGTCGTTAGAAAATTTTGGAGCTTTATTCAGTTTGGATACAAGCTTGGTAATCATACTGATCTGAGTTTGCTTGTTGGAACAAGACAAGCCGGCAACATTTGTATAGGTGGAATTTGCAGATATGAACCAGCTTTCCAGGGTGTTGAAATTAAAATGTTGACTAGATTGTAAAATATTTTTATATATTGCAGTAGAAAGTTGTTAGTTAGAAATAATTAAGAAATTAAAACATTTTCAAAAAAAAGGTTGACTTTAACAATATTTTTTAGGACGTTCACATATGAAATTTAAAATTATAATAAAAAGGAATGTTTATTAGAGTCTTGATACAAAACTTATCAAACCTACAATTCAATTCTTCAGCTCAAATTTTTAAGAAGAGACATGTGTATTGCTGTGTATTTTTATAAATGTTTATTGTTCAGTAAATAGCTAATTGAGTGTAAAGTTTTTTTCCGTTCTTTGAATTTTAGTTACTAAGCATTAGATCGATCGTTTAATTAATTAATTAACCACCATCATCTGTAATCTAATCAAGGAGAGATAATATGAATAGATGGTTTACTCTTTTGTTTTCTCTGTTGCTACTACCGACTCTTGTAGCGGTGGCTCAAACAGGAAAACTCAGTGGAAAAGTTACTGACCTTACTAACGGTGAACCACTTATTGGTGCTAACATTATTGTTGTTGGTACATCACTAGGTGCCGCCACCGATATTAACGGTGAGTATTCTATTTCCAACATTACTTCTGGCACCTATGAGATCAAGTCATCTTATATTGGTTACCAGACTATAACACAAACTAATGTTCGCGTAAGTGCGGGCTTAACAACAGATCTAAACTTCCAACTGCCCGGTGAAGGAATTTCTGTGGGCGAGGTTGTTGTAGTTTCAGAAAGACCTCTTATAAATAAAAGCAACACCAATGCTATTAGAACCACAACAAGTGATGTTATTGAACAATTGTCTATTAAGGATTTTAATAGCCTTTTGACTTTAACTCCCGGTGTTGTGGAACAAAATAATAACATTTACATAAGAGGCGGACGTGTTGATGAAGTGGGATACTATCTGGAAGGTACAAATATTACCAACCCAGTGCTAGGAGGACGTGGAGTTACTATTGTTCCTGATGCTGTTGAAGAAATTCAGGTTCAAGCCGGTGGTTACACTGCTGAATATGGTGGTGCAAACGCGGGTATCGTTCGTACTCAATTAAAATCCGGTACTTCAGATCTTAAATTCAGCGTTGGATATGTTACGGATAATCTTGGCTTCAAAAGCAAAGACGACAGATTTGATGGAGAAAAAACTTTAGGATCTTATCAATACGGGTATAATGAATTTACCGGGACCATAAGCGGACCGCTTTTCACAGACAAAGTTAAATTCTTCGGCTTAATTAATTCCACCTGGCAGTTAGATCAAAATCCTTTACCTTTTGACGGAATTGATGTTGGCGTTGTAACTGATCAGCAGTCTACAACACCGGAAACTAATTCTGTTGATTTGACTTATCCTGGGGGTCCTACTTACGGTGCTCAAAGCCAGGCTTATACCGGAACAGGTACATTAACCTTTGATTTGAATCCATTAATTTTCAGAGTTACGGGTTCTTATACTGATACTAAAGGTGGAAATGAAGGCGGTGGAGATATAAATCAAATATTAAATCTCGGAAGACTTCAAATTTTTGAAGCTTCAAACTCATCATTTTCTGCTAAGATGACTCATATTTTAAATCCGACCACTTATTATGAAATAAGCGGCGGTTATACTTATAATTTTCAAGAAAATATGGATCCGCTGCTGCGAGATAATTGGCAAGCTTATGGCGATAGTGTTGCAAATGCAAATGTTGGTGCTGTTTGGCAGAGAACTGCCCGAGATATCGAGCAGAGAAGAGTCGGTCAATTTCAAAGACCAACAACTTACGATGTTCTTGGATTCCAGTTTTTTGCTCCTAACGATATTAATGCTGCCTACAACAAGACGAAAAGAGAAGTCTTTAATTTTAGCGGAGCGTTTTCAACCGAGATAAATAAAACTCACAACATTAAAGTTGGTGGCGAATTATCTATGTATACAATACGCAGCTTTGGTTTTGCGGCTGGACGTTCTGCAACACAATATGCTAATGCAGTATTCCAAAATAGTATACTTCCAACTCCTTTACCATTAAATGATGTTATGATTTCTTTAACAAACAGTTATGGTTTTGATCATTTTGGTAATGAGGTGGATGGTGAATTTGATGCAAATGCAGGTATTGATGATATGGGTCTTTTAGCCCCAAGAAAACCTTTGTTTGCAGGTGCTTATGTTGAAGATCAGATAACATACAAAGATCTTATTTTAAACGTTGGCTTTAGATATGATTATTTCGATTCAGATAATTTAACTTTAAAAGATCCAACACGTCCGGAAACAGCAATTAATTTCCAAACAAATAAAATAGATCCTAAAGGATTAATTAAAACCAATACGTTTAGTGCTGTTAGTCCTCGTCTTGGTTTCTCATTCCCGGTAACAGACCAAACTGTTTTTCATGCACAGTATGGTAAATTTGTTCAGCAATCAAGACTAAGAGATATGTATCAAGGTATCTATGGTCTTGGTACTCAACTAAGAGGTGGTTTCTTTATTGCAACACCTGTTGGTTTGGATGTAAGACCAACCAGAACTACTCAATATGAAATTGGTTTTACACAGCAAATTTCGAGTTTTGCATCTTTTGATATTACAGGTTATTATAAAGACATTCAGGATCAGGTTGAGTTTGATTTACAAAACACTGCATCCGGTTCACCATATCAGTCATATAATATTCTTACAAATGGTGATTTTGCAACAACTAAAGGTGTTGAAGTTTCATTTAATATGAGAAGAGTTGAAAACATTATGGTTAATGCTTCAATAGCCTTTCAGGATGCTCAGGGAACTGGATCAAATCCAAATTCTAAATCAGGTATCGTTGGCGCTCCATTGGATGGAGTTACAGTCTTTAAACCTAATTACATCTCCCCGCTTGATTTTAACAAAGCAATTGCGGGAAATGTTAATTTAGACTACAGATTCCCGGCAGATCATTCATCTTCAATTCTTCGTGAATTTGGTCTTTCTGCTCTCTTTACTTTTGATAGCGGACATCCATTCACACAAGGATCAGGAAAAGGAGATAACACAGGTTCTTTAGAAGGTGATAACAGGTTCAGATCTCCGATTGAAGCCTTGAACGCATCAGGAACTCCGTGGGTTAGTCAGCTCGATTTAAAGGTAGATAAGTCCTTTACAATTGCTGAAAAATTGCGATTGAATGTTTATTTCTTAGTTATAAATCTTTTGGATGCAACCAACATCACTAACGTATTCCTAAGAACAGGAACACCAACGGATGATGGTTATTTAACAGACCCCGAACTAGGCGGAACGTTAAAATCGTATCAAAGAGAAGAATATGAAGCAATGTACAGGGCAATAAACATTGACTATTATCAAGGTTATCAAACAAATGTTGGATTCTTGTATGGTCCACCACGCCAACTACGATTAGGATTTCAATTAGAATACTAAAATTGAAAGTATATAAAAATAGGAGTTTCAAAATATGAATTATAGAAAAATAAAATACATACTTGTCTTTGCGATAAGTATTTTATTCCTCGTACCCGGACTAAGGGCAGAGGGGGATAAGAAAGATGGACGCAACGCGTTGCCAAAAACAACTGCTGATCAAGTTGCTCTTACATCTTTGAATATAAATAATATATCCAGTTATTTCTTTAATAACGGAATTTCTGATATTTCTGCTCTAGGTAACTCAGGGTTGGTTTATCCAAAAGGCAGCGGTAAAACTGCTGTGTTTACTTCTGGTTTACTCTGGGGTGCAAGGGTTGCTGGCGATGCTGATCCAAGAGTTGGCGGCACTGCATACAGAACCGGTCTTCAACCAGGTAAGGTTTTAGCAAACGGAACTGCAGACGATCCAACCTTACCTGTATATAGAATCTACAGGGTAAGAAGAGATGTCTTTCCAGGAGCTGATCCAAATATTGATCTTTCTACAGAAGCTGGATTAGATGGACTATCCCAGTCTGAAGTTAGAACTCAATACGAACTAGACTGGAATGAATGGCCTGTTGATCTTGGCGCACCATATAATGATGTTAATGGCAATGGTATTTATGAACCTGCCACTGATATTCCAGGTGTCCCGGGTGCTGATCAAACTCTCTGGTTTATTACCAATGATTTAAATTCAGGAGCAACCCAGTTTTTATATGGACAAAATCCTTTGGGAATAGAATGCCAGGTAACAATCTGGGCATATAATCAGGCAGGTGCTCTTGGCAGCATGTATTTTAGAAAATATAAAGTTATTAACATAACAGACAGAACCGCAAACCCAACCACATTTGAGGATATGTATTTTTCAATGTTTTCAGATGTTGATCTTGGTGATGCAGGCGATGACTTTGTTGGTGTTGATACAACTTTAAGTTTGCAATTCTGTTATAATGCAAGTGCAACAGATGCAACCTACGCTCCATTGCCTCCCCCTGCGGTTGGATTCGATTTCTTCCAGGGTCCACTAATTGATGGAGTTGCAGGACAAGACATAAATGGTAATGGCATCGATGATGCTTCTGACTTTGGAATATTTAATAATCAGGTTGTTGGACCTGGTAAAATAAATTTACCAATGACAGCTGCATATTATTTTGCTAATGGTGATCCGAATATCGGTGATCCCCCACAGAATGATATCGATGGTTCACGCGAATTTTATAACTTCTTCCAGGGTAAGTTTGGTGTTTCAGGTGCTCCATTTATTGACCTTGCAACTGGTCAGGTTACTACTTATGCATTGAGTGGTGACCCACAGGCTCGTACAGGCTGGTTAGACGGTATTCAATTACCAGCTGGTGACAGACGCCAGGGTAGTGCGTCCGGACCATTTAATATGGCTCCTGGCGACACACAAGAAGTAGTAGTTGCTCAAATAGTTGCTGGTGCTATACCGGGTGTTGATAGATTATCAGCAGTCGGTCTTCTAAAATTTTATGATGCACAGGCACAAGTAGCTTATGATAACTTTTTTGATCTTCCAACTCCTCCTCCTCCTCCGGAAGTTACAGTCACTACTTTGGATCGAGAAATAATACTTGACTGGTCAAAGAATACAGCTAAAGTTGAAGCTACAGAGACATTTAGTGAAAAAGGACATTCGTTCCAGGGATATAATATTTATCAATTACCGACTGCATCATCACAGGTATCAGAAGGTATTAGAGTTGCAACCTATGATCTTATTGATGGAGTTGGAAAAATTTCAGACTTGGTTTTTGATGTAAAATCCGGCTCTGTTGTTCTCCTTCCTGTGCAGTTCGGAAATGATACGGGTATAAAAAGATTTATATCAATCACAAATGATGCTGTTAGAGGCGGCGTTCCAATGGTAAATGGAATTAAATATTACTTTGCCGTAACATCATATAGCTATAACCCAGATCAGGCTGCTGTTCCTAATAATCTGGAAAATCCGATCGCTATACTTACTGTTGTTCCTCAAACTCCAAACCCGGGTGTTACCTATGGTGATGAATCAGGTGGTTCAGTAACTGTAACCCATGAAGGAACTGCAGATGGTAGCCCTGTAGTAACAATTGTAGATCCTGCTGCAACAACAGGACACGATTACGAAGTATTTTTTACAGAACGTGAAGAAATAAGAAATGCTAATGGAGATTGGGTGTCTTCTGGAACCCCTAGCGGACCCGAGGACATGACTGGAAGTTCAATTTCTATTGCTGGGCTTTATGGTCCTAATCCTGCAAGTGGAGTTGAATTAAGCTTTTCATTAGATCTAGTATCTGTAACTAATGCTTGGTGCGATGGAGTTACCGTAACATTTCCTGTAGGAGTTACAATATTAAGTACTCCAACTTTTGAAGCCGGCGGCGGCACCGTTGTTCCAGTAGTAACTGGTAATACAATTACTATGGGATTAGTGAACGGAGAGCTAACACAAAATGGTATATTCCATGGCGGTGAAACCTGGTCTGTATTTATTGCAAACCCAACGCTTCCATTAGCCGTTGATTGGATTGTTCATGACGATGGTTATACTGATCCTGCAGGTCCAATTGTGGATGCTACAGGTACGTTTACAATCGAAACAATTGGTTCACTTGCAAGAACAGCTAAATACTGGAACTTAAGAGATGTGACCACAGGTGTAGTATTACTCGAGAACCAGAGTATTATTGCTGGCAGTGATTTATACCCAAGCCGTGACGATTTATCAGGAGCATTATTAAATCCAACAACAAGTGCAGACCCTGTAGTTGATGGTTTCCAAATAGGTGTAGATGTTGGATATGCTGCTCCAATAACTATTTCGGCAAATAATGAACCGACTGTTAATGGTAACGAAGATTTTAGTTTTTCTGCAAGTAACGTCTGGTGGGATAGCGATAACTTTAACGTGTGCGACTTTATGCGTTTTGGTTATCCTGATGGTACTGCAAATACTTCATTACCATTGTATGGAGGAATTGGCGGTACATTAGATGTCAACTTATTACAGCAGGATCTTGAATTCCGTTTCACAGGTGTTCTAGCTGACACAGTGATAAATGGTAAGACGCTTACAATTACTCAAAGCGGCGGTTCTATTGTAACTTTGTTTGGTGCAAGTGGATACTCTCTTGCAGATCATCCTCTTAACCCGAATCCAGGCGTTAATCAACCCATTGCAGTTAGAGTTCCTTTTGAAGTGTGGAATGTTGATGATAATCAACAAGTTAACCTTCTTATGTGGGATAGAGCAGGCAACCCTACAGTTGATGGCGGAGATGTTTGGATTCAAACAACTAGGGTTTACACCTGGATAGTAAACACGCCTTATAGCCCTAGTATAATTGATATAAACTCTCAAACAGTTGCTGATTACGCAACATGGAATATGGTTTTCTATCGATCTCTACATACTGTTGGTGATGTTGTAAGAGTAAATTATGATAACCCAATTCAAATTGGTGTAGATAAATATATGTTTAACACAGCAGGTTCATCTTTCTCTAATGACCTAGCTAAAACACAGGTGGATAAGATTAATGTATTCCCAAATCCATACTATGGTGTAAATACAGAAGAACTTAATAAATACAACAAATTTGTTACGTTCAGCCATCTACCGGAAAAAGCAACAATTAGAATCTTTAATCTTGCTGGTGTTCATGTAAGAACTATAAATAAGGAAGATATCGATCAGTTCTTAAGATGGGATCTTGCAAATAGTGCAGGGTTACCTGTCGCAAGCGGATTGTATCTGGCATATATTGACTTGCCTGATTTAGGTGAGACAAAAATCCTTAAAATAGCCATTATTCAGGAACAACAAATTCTTGATAGATTCTAATGAAATCAAGTAAAAAAGTATAGGAGTAAAAATGAAAAATATATTTAGATCGTTAATAATAGTTCTTGCCCTCCTGCTTACACTTGATGTATATGCCGGAGGTGGTAACAGAACAGGTACAGGAGGAGCCGCACAGTTGCTCATTCCTGTTGGCCCCCGAGGTATAGCAATGGGCGAAGCAAATCTAGCAATTGGACATGGCATTGAATCAATATTCTGGAATCCCGCTGGTGTAGCCAATATGGGAAATTCATCTACCAGCGTAATGTTTTCACATATGTCTTATATTGCAGATATCGGAGTGGAATACGGTGCAGTTTCAACAAACTTTGAAGGCTTTGGAGTTCTCTCTTTAAGTCTTAAAAGTCTTTCAATAGGAGATATATCAGTCACCACTACTACTGATCCTGATGGATTGAGTGGGGCTAAATTTGCACCGCAAATGTTGACTGCAGGATTATCATACTCACGCGCATTAACCGAAAGAATAGCCGTTGGTATAACAGCAAACCTTATCACTGAAAATCTTGGAGAAGCTAGTGCTACCGGATTCGGTTTTAATGTTGGTGTTATATACAATACACTTGCTGATATAGATGGTTTAAGCATCGGTATTGCAATGAAAAACGTTGGACCGCAAATGCAGTATGATGGTTCCGGAATGCTTGTTCTATCAAGTGTTGATGACCAGGCTCGTTCACCTCAGTATACCAAAATTGAAGCAGCAAAATTTGATTTACCATCTTCTTTTGAAATGGGTGTTGGTTATAAAGCTGCATTTGATGAACAAAATTATGTTCAATTTGCAGGTGCATTCCTTAACAATAACTTTTCAGAAGATGAATATAAACTTGGAGCTGAGTATGGCTACAATAATCAATTCTTTGCTCGAGTAGGTTATCAAATGTCACCACAAGTAGAAAGTGAACAATACTTATATGGTCTTACTGCTGGTGCTGGTGTAAATGTTAATCTTGAAGGCATAATGTTAAGAGTTGATTACGCTTATAGATATACACAATATTTTGATGGAAACCATATTTTTGCTCTTTCTCTAGGTTTCTAAAAAATAGTTCTTTGTTTTATAATCCGTACCGATAAATTCGGTACGGATTTTTTTATTTTAAAGTAGCGCATCGTGATCGCTATCATTTGTACTTACCACCTGTGTATTTTATAATTTAATTCTTTTAAATCATTGTAATTTTAGTTTGCTTTCTTTAAATATTAAAAGAACAACTAAAGGAGATATAATGAAAAACTTAATTGTGTTAGGATTGCTTATGCTTTTTACTATTTCACTTTTTCCCCAGCCAGGTGAAGCACCATTAATTCCAATGAAAGATTTTTTCCGGAATGTTGAAAGAAGAGGATACCAAATATCACCAGATGGAGATTATCTTTCTTTTATGCAGCCGGTTAATGCCCGAATGAATGTGTTTGTTCAAAAGATAGGGGAAGAAAATTTAACTCAAGTTACTTTTGCAACGGAGAGAGACATTGCCGGTTACTTTTGGAAAGGTAACAACAGAATAATCTATATTCAAGATTCAAAAGGTGATGAAAACTTTAGATTATTCGGTGTTGATAAAGACGGTAAAAATCAAAAAGATCTTACTCCGTTTGAAAAAGTAAGAACTGGAGTTGTTGATGACCTTGAAGATAATCCGAATGAAATGTTAATCCAGATGAACAAAGAAAACCCACAAGTGTTTGATGTTTATAGAATTAATGTAAACACGGGCGAGATGATGGTCGTTGGACAGAATCCGGGCAACATTACAGGCTGGCAAACAGATCATAATGGAAAATTAAGAGTTGCAATCACAACAGATGGTGTTAACCAAAGCGTTCTTTATCGTGATAGCGAAGACCAGGAATTTAAACCTTTATTAACTACAACATTTAAAGAAACATTTGCCCCATTGTTTTTTACTTTCGATAATAAAAATCTTTATGTGGCTTCTAACATTGGAAGAGATAAAGCTGCAATAGTTGAATATGATATCGTAAATAAAAAAGAAGTTGAAGTGCTTTATGAAAATCCGGATTATGATGTAAGCGGGTTAAACTATTCTAAAAAAAGAAAATTACTAACTTATGCAAGCTACGTTGGCTGGAAACAGGAGCAGCATTTCTTTGATAAAGTGGCAAAAGATATTTACACAGATCTGTCATCAAAGTTACCAGGAAAAGAGCTTTTTGTAACCGGAATAAATAAAAATGAAGATAAACTTTTGGTTAGAACTTACAGCGATAAATCACTCGGCTCATATTATTTCTACGATGTTGATACAAAAGAACTAAAAAAACTAATAGATGTAAGTCCCTGGCTTAATGAAAATGATTTAGCAGATCAAAAACCTATTACTTATAAAACAAGAGATGGATTAACTATTCACGGGTACTTAACCTTACCTAAAGGAGTTGATCCCAAAAATATACCTGTCGTAGTTAACCCGCACGGCGGCCCTTGGTATAGAGATTCATGGGGATTTAATCCTGAAGTACAATTTCTTGCAAACAGAGGTTATGCAGTTCTTCAAATGAATTTTAGAGGTTCAACCGGATATGGCAGAGAATTTTGGGAGAAGAGTTTTAAACAGTGGGGTAAAACAATGCAGGATGATATCTCTGACGGAGTTAAGTGGTTAATTGATCAGGGAATTGCTGATCCTAAACGTGTTGCAATTTATGGAGGTTCTTACGGCGGTTATGCAACTTTAGCTGGATTAACCTTTACTCCGGAGCTATATGCATGTGGTGTGGATTATGTTGGTGTTTCAAATTTATTCACTTTTCAAGCATCAATTCCGCCATACTGGGAACCATACAAAGAAATGTTATATGAGATGGTTGGTCATCCGCAAAAAGACTCTTTGCTCTTAAGAGATGCTTCGCCAGTCTTTCATGTCGATAATATTAAAGCTCCCTTGTTGATTGCACAAGGATTAAATGATCCACGTGTTAATAAAAGTGAATCAGATCAAATGGTTGAAGCATTGAAGAAGAAAGGGATAGATGTTCCTTACATGGTCAAAGATAACGAAGGTCATGGATTTGCTAACGAAGAAAACAGATTTGATTTTTATGGGGCTATGGAACAATTCTTTTTTAAATATCTTGGCGGCAGATCTGCTGAGTTGAAGGAAGAGAAGAACTAATAGAAGCCCATCCCTAACCCTTCCCTAGGGGAGGGGAAAAGAATTTTTAAGAGACGTTCTCAGAACGTCTCTTTTTAATAATTTTTAATTAACCGTAGCCCTCAAATCTTTTCTTTGATAGTACCATCGATAAATTAGTAATGCAATCGCCGCAGTTAAACCAATCGCCGCAAAATAATACCAGATCATATAAGACTTATCATATGCAGTTAAAAGTTGTGTTGGAGTTAGGGTTGCAGGATCAGGAGCGTAGGCTGTTAATAGATAACCGGAAATTCCAAAACCTAATATTGAAGAAAGAAATGAATGAAGATGGCTAAAGCCAAGGTACAATCCTTCTTCGCCCTTTGGTGCCTGAAGTGAAAAATATTCTAAGTAACGAGGCGAAATAAAACACTCTGCTAAACCCTGAACCATTATACCAAAGATCATCATTACTGTAATGGGGTGTGCGCTGAATAATCCAAATATTGAAACAGACTGACCGGTAATACCTTCCAGCAAATTGCTTGATGCCATTAGAAGTGCTGAAACAGGCATTAAGAACATCCCCACCGCCATTGAAGAAACTGCTTTAATATTTCTCATTAAGTGGGTTATGAACATAACAAGAGCCATTACAACAGCAGGATTAACATTTGCAATCCATTCTGGTGATGCTTGTTCACCCACAGTTCTTAAAACATACTTTGGCATAGTTGCATAAAGTTGATGTTGTATAATCCAGAATCCTGTAACAATTAAAATTAATGTAAGTAAACGCATGTTGGTTACTACTTTTACAAATCCGGTCCATACTTCCTTAACTGATTTTCCTTCTCCATCTGAGCTTACATTTTTATAAAATAAGATAACAACCAATAACGCTACAAAACTCATTATTGCAGAAAAGTAATTGATTGCAGTTAATCCTAATTCAATTCTTATCGGATATGCAAAAGTTTTACCTAAGAAAGCGCCAACATTTACAATCCCATAAAATATTGAGTAACCCTTTGCTCTTGTTTCAGGAGTGGTTGTTTTTGCAACGGTGCCGGTGATTATAGATTTTATAAAAGATCCGCCAAACATTAAAACAACTAATGATGGCAGCACAACAGCCTTATAAGGAAATGCACCGAGTGCAAAGTAACCTAGAGACAGAAGAGCAAATGCAAGAATAATAGCATTTCTAAATCCAATTTTATCAGCAAATGCTCCTGTAAAGGGAGGAAGAAAATAAAGTCCTGCGGAAAAAATTCCGCTAATCCATGCAGCTTCAATATCATCAAAGCCAACAATACGTGAAAGATAAAGAGTGATGGCAATGAAAACACCATAATATGCAGCTCTTTCAAAAAGCTCAACTACATTTGCCGTCCAAAATGCTTTCGGAAATTTCCAACTGGATTTATTAACCGAGCTTTGCCCTTCAGGAATATTTGCAGTACTCAAAGTTTCCCTTTCATAAGTTTTGAATTTTGAAGCCGTAAGATAGGACTAAAATGTTTTAAGACCTGT
>JACZKY010058444.1_pt1 | contig 13101 bp, 19 predicted proteins | sample 8237611 | NCBI WGS metagenome assembly JACZKY01 (sample SAMN16148055, study PRJNA663545) | marine sediment metagenome | biome: sediments and biomass from bioreactor inoculated with such sediments; feature: coastal sediments; material: methane- and iron-fed bioreactor; isolation source: Bothnian...
GTACAGCCGAAGAATTTAAAATCTTAATTAAAAGGAGAATAATATGAGCAAAGGACTGATTACTAAGAAGAGTACAAAAAAAGAACCTGCAAAAACTATGAAAGAAAAAAAAGCTGCAAAGCGTGAAAAGAAAAACGGAAAAAATAACTCCGGACTGCTGAACAAGTAAAGCTGGTTTACTATTTCAATTAATGATGTTTCTTTTTTAATTACCAAAGCATTTGGAAGCTTTGCCAAAATTATATTTATCATTTCAATCTCGCTTTATGGGCAAAGAAGTCTGATAATTCATAAAAATTTTTCAGCTCCTAAATATTGTGGATCATTCGAAACGACTAATGTTAGTTACTAAACATAATTTGAAGGTTGTGATAATACCACAAGTCACTAAATTCCATCAAATAAAAATTTATTCAATTTCATATTATTTTATCATTACGGCTTGAATCTTGTTGGGTGCATATTTCCACTAACCAGATAATTCAAGTCTTTGATTAACAAACAATAATTTTCTATTTTAGACTCGAATTTTTAATATAAATTGAGATTAATAATCTTTTTTAATTTTTCAGATGCCTACGAAAAATATTAAAATTATACTTATCGAAGATAATCGGCTTTTGCGCGAAGGCATTGCTGCATTAATTAAAAAGCAGACTCATATGAGTGTTGTTACAACGATTGGTAATGGCGAAAATATTCTGCTGCTAATCGGTAAATTGAAACCAAATATCATGCTTCTTGATCTCGGCTTGCGAAGTCAAAATAGTTTACAAATTGTAAAATTAGTAAAGTCAAATTTCCCTTTGACTAAAATAATTGTAATGGATCTTATACCATTACAGGAAGATGTTTTTAAATTTGTGCAGGCAGGGGCCTCGGGATTTATGTTAAAAGATATCAGCGTTGAAGAATTCCTAAAAACTATTCGATCTGTGTTTGATGGAGCACAGGTTTTACCGCCGCACCTAACTGGATCACTATTTTCTCAGATAATTAATCACGCCATAAATGGATTAACTAATACCGTAATTAACGACTCAGTACAGATGACAAAACGTGAACGACAAGTGATTGAACTAATTGCCAATGGTGATACTAATAAAGAGATTGCCCAAAAACTTCATCTTTCAACTTACACTGTAAAAAGTCATGTCCATAACATCCTGGAGAAATTAGCTCTTAATACCAGGGTACAGATTGCAAAGCACGCTCATCTCTCTGACCAATACAAAACAACTATCGATACAACCTCGTTACTCGACGAGTAATCCTGTTTACTTTCAAGAACTCACTCTAAAGATTTAAATCCTTTTTCATCCCTATGATCGATTGCCCAAGTATGCATTTCTTCATATAATTCGATAGCAATGAAAAGATCAATAAGAAATAAGATAAGAAATAGTTAAGACCCTTTAGTATGTGATTGATCAATTTTCATTGTGCATAAATCCACCTTAACCGGCTGTAAATTAGTAACTGGATTTGCAGCCGGTGATTTTTAAGAAATAATTATTGTAAAATAAATAGTACTAAGTATCAATTTAAATGAAAAGCAAATCTATTTATATTGTCTTTTTAGTTCTATTCATTCTACCCACAAGTATTGATTCATCCGATAAAATTAAAACTAAAACATTCTCAAACGCATACCTTCCAGCTAACAATGGTAAAACACTGATTTATGAATCATCATTCGGTGAAAGCAATACCAAATATTATCAAGATGGTGAATTTACTATTAGTCTTAGCCAGGGAGATGATTTTAAGTATAAGCAGACTTTGACAATAAAAGAAGACGGTGTGTATGCAAATGAAACTTATCAATACTTAAAAGTATTTCTATTTATAAAAAAAGAAGCATTAATAACATATAACAAACCTTTGTTAAGATTTCCTCTTCCTTTGTTGCCTGGTACTGAGTGGGAATGGGAAGGTGAAGAACATTCCGATGGCGAAATGAATAAAGTAAAAGTTAAAGGAAAAGTTTTAAGTAAAGAATTTATTATTACAAAAGACGGAAAACTTGAAGCCATAAAAATTGAAACTATCGTTGAATCTGCGAACGATGCTAAAAATATTGTTACTGAATGGTACACTGAAGGGTTGGGATTGATAAAAGTAAAGATAATAATTGATGGTGGCGGATTGATGGGTTTCCTTAGAGATGTTTTAGGATATGGAACGATTGAATTTGAATTAGCTGAAATCAGGGGAGTGTAAATAACTCTCATTACCTAAAACATTTATCTAGCTCACCTACAAGATGTAGTCCTTTTTTCATCCCTTCGCTCGATTGAATAACGATAAATTATTGTATAATCTGAATATTATTAAATGAAATATAGAATGTAATGAATCAAACTATTATAAAAATAAAATCAATTCAGCATATCAATCACGATGTGCTGCAAATTGTTACTGAAAAACCAAATAATTACTATTTCATTCCCGGTCAAGCCACTGAAATTGCAATTAATAAAAATGGTTGGAAAAATGAAAAAAGACCATTCACTTTTACCTCTCTGCCAGATAACGACTATCTCGAGTTTACAATAAAAACATATCCTTCTCATAAAAGCGTGACTAATGAACTTCTAAAGATTAAAAAAGACGACGAGTTGATTCTTCATGATGTGTTTGGTGCAATTAATTATAAGGGTGAAGGAGTATTTATTGCAGGAGGTGCAGGAGTTACCCCGTTCATTTCTATTTTCAGATATCTTCATTCAAAAAATGAAATAGGTGAATCCAAACTAATATTTGCCAATAAAACAAAGGAAGACATAATACTTGAGCAGGAGTTTAAAAATTTATTAGGCAATAACTTCATCAACATTTTATCCGAAGAAAAATCGAATGGGTATACAAATGGTTTCATCACTATGGATTTTCTTCAGGATAATTTTGGCGGAATAAATCAATACTTTTATTTATGTGGTCCCCAGCCTATGATAGAGTTCGTGGAAAAACAACTGCAAGATTTAAATGTTGGTGAGAAACATATAATTAAAGAAGAATTTTAATAAATAATAGAGTAGTGGTTATGGAATCAGAAAAAGAACTTAATTCTAAAATACTGGAAATTACTATGAAGATTAAGGAAAAGTATCCGGAACTTTATGAAAATCTTGGAGAAATGCCTGTTACAATTCCAGATATTGAAAATCCTGAAATAAACAGTAAAAATTTAAGAGCTTATTATGATTCGCTTAAATCTCTATTGAAAAATTATGAACATGAGCACTTACCGAAAGGCACAAAGTAAAAATTAAGTAACGGATGAAATAAATCATTCAAATAGAATTAAACAACAATAAAATTTAAAGAGTAATACTATGCGTGAGATAGGAAATAATATCGAGATAACTGTAAATGATCTTACTGTTAGTTACAATGACGAAGGGGAGAATGGAGCCCCGGTTATAATTTTTATTCACGGTTTTCCATTTAATAAGTCGATGTGGGATAAGCAGGTGAAAGCTCTGAAAGAAAATTATCGTGTGATTGCTTATGATGTTCGCGGACACGGAGACTCAGATTCTGGAACCGGTGATTTTTCAATTGATCTTTTTGCAGACGATCTTCTAAGCTTGATGGATGAACTGAAAATTGATAAAGCAATGCTTTGTGGTTTATCTATGGGAGGCTACATTGCTTTAAATGCTGTAGAAAAACATCCGGATCGTTTTGATGCACTAATCTTGAGTGATACAAATTGTATAGCCGATTCTCTCGAAGCAAAAGAAAAGCGATTGAAGACTATTGAAAGCATTAAGAAGAATGGTGTGGAAAAGTTTGCTGAAGAAAGTATAATAAATCTTTTTGCACCTGAATCGTTATCAACAAAGAAAGTAGAAATTGCAGCGGTAAGAGAGATGATAGTTAACACTTCAAAGCAATCAATTTCCAAAACCTTACGAGCTTTTTACGAACGTAAAGAAACTTGCAGCAGACTGCAGGATATAAATATACCGGTACTTATTATGGTCGGGAAAGAAGATAAAATTACCCCACCTGAAGCAGCACAAATGATGCATGAAAAAATAGTAGATTCTGTTTTGTACATCATCGAGCATGCAGGTCATTTAAGCAATTTAGAAAATCCGATTGATTTCAATAGTCAACTTGAAGAGTTGGTTTCATCGGTTTACTATTAATACTGAAAGATTAAAGGAAAGAATATTATGGAAGTACTTGCAAAAGAATTGATTCAGGAACTATGGTCTGTAAACCAGTCCCCTAGTCTTTCACTTTATATGACTACTCATAGAAGTCATCCGGAAAACCTTCAGGATCAGATAAAGTTTCATAATCTCGTTAAACAACTAGAGGAATCCTTACTAGGACAATATTCAGCTATCGAGGTGAAGAAATTTCTTGAACCTTATATAAATCTAAACAACAACAGAGAATTTTGGGGGCATACATTAGATGGACTTGCTGTTTTTGGTTCGACTGATTTTTTCAAAGTTATAAGGTTGCCTATAGTAGTACAGGAATTGGCAGTTGTAGCAGATAGTTTCCATACAAAACAACTTCGACAATATTTACAGTCCGTAGACCGTTACCATGTTTTGAGTTTGAGCCTTCATGAAATAAGACTCTTCGAAGGTAATCGTCATTCACTCGTTGAGGTAGATCTTCCGTCTAATTTTCCCCGAACAATAACAGAAGCACTTGGAGATGAACTAACCAAAAAGCATTCCACTGTTGCATCTTATGGCGGAGTTGGTGGAGAAAGTTCAGACATGCACCATGGTCATGGCGGCAAGAAAGATGAAGTTGACAAAGATGCTGAAAGATTTTTTAATATCATTGCCAGAACTATTCACCTAAATTATTCAAAGCCTACAGGTTGGCCGCTTATACTTGCTGCACTGCCTGAACATCATAGTCTTTTTCAAAAGGTAAATAAAAACCCATTGTTGTTAGCAAACAGCATTGCGGTTAACCCTGAATCTATTTCAACTGCTAAACTGATAAAATTAGCATGGGAGATTATGGAACCAGAATATTTACAAAAGCTAAGCGATTTGGTGAATAAGTTTAAAGAAGCGCAGGCTAATAAATCAGGCAGTGATAACGTTAAGGAAGTAGTTGAAGCCGCTGAAGCAGGAAGAGTAGACACGATACTTATTGAGAAAGATAGGGTAATTGCTGAACGACTTAGAAATAAAAATACCGGTACTTTCAAACAAGCAGACTTAACAAAACCAAAGTTGGACGATCTTCTTGATGATATAGGAGAATTGGTTACAAAGATGGGAGGCAAAGTTATGTTTATCCCATCAGATAGAATGCCTACTAAAACCGGCATTGCGGCATTATATCGTTATTAGACATTTAAATTTAAGTCATAAAACTAGCAGACAAGTAAAATTAATTTATAAAAATTTATATAAAAAAACTTTATTTAAATTAAAAGGCTTAACGATTATGAAAATTCAATTTAATACAGACAACAATGTAACCGGAAGCGAAGAACTTAGAGCCTCGTTAACCTCAATAATTTCAGGTGAATTAAGCCGATTTAAGGACCACATAACCCGACTGGAAGTTCATCTTTCAGATGAGGACAGTAATAAGAATGGTGTGAACGACAAACGATGCATGATTGAAGCCCGTCTTGAAGGAATGAAACCGATAGCCGTTACTAATCACGCAGACTCACACGAACTGGCTGTAACAGGAGCTGTTGATAAGTTGAAATCTTCTATTGATACAATACAGGGTCGTTTGAAGAATTATTAGCAGCGATTTAAAATTATAGGGACTTTGAAATTCGGAATTGGAAATGGAGTCTGACTAATGAATAAGTTAAAGCAATTTTGGAGCAATTTACGGTCGAACTTTTGGTTTATGCCTACACTGATTGTTTTGGTTAGCATTGCCTTAGCGGTAGCTTTGATTCAAGTGGACTCCACCGGTGGAAGCGACCGATTGCTGAATCAGTGGCCACGACTTTTTGGATCCAGTGCGGAAGGCGCGAGAGGGATGATGTCTACTATTGCCGGTTCGATGATGACCATCGTGGGCGTCTCGTTTTCCATGATACTAGTAGTGCTTGCACTGGCTTCGAGCCAATACACTTCACGCATCTTACGTAACTTCATGCGCAGCCGTTCTACTCAGGCAGTGCTTGGGATCTTCGCAGGTATTTTTACTTATTGCCTAATCGTTTTGCGTACCATTCGCAGCGGTGACGAGGGTACATTTGTTCCAACTCTGGCAGTATTCTTTGGCTTCGTAATGGCACTTGTAGGTGTTGGTACCCTAATGTTTTTCATTCATCACATTGCTTCTTCGATCCAAGCTTCCAATATCATTGCTTCGATCGCTAAGGAAACTAACGCAACCATTAATCTGCTATTTCCGGAAAAACTTGGGCACGGGCCGGATGAAGACGATGAGGAACAAATTCTGCCTCCCTTAGCTAAGCGGAATTGGTGTGTCATCCAGTCCAGGGAGAGCGGCTATATCCAGAATGTGAATAATGCCGGACTCCTGCGCGTGGCGCGAGACTGGAAGACCGTTGTACGGATGGAACGCGGAATCGGTGAGTTCGTTGTCCAAAACACTCCGCTGGTTTCACTCGCTATGGAAGACCAGCCTGATCAGGAAAAGATTTCTGCCTTACATGCAGCATTCAGTATCAGCCGCTTCCGTTCGGTGGAACAGGATCCGGCCTTTGGTATTAGACAGATCGTGGATGTGGGATTGAAAGCACTCTCTCCCGGCATCAACGACACAACAACTGCTGTGACGTGTGTGGATTATCTTACGGCGATTCTGGCACCGATGGCGACTCGGCAAATCCCCTCATTGCACCGCTATGAGAAAGGGGAACTGAGGGTGATCGCTAAAGGTGTGAGCTTTGAAAGCTTACTATCTGAATCGTTCGATCAAATTCGAAATAACGCCAGCGGTAATGTTACCATTATCTTGCATATGCTCGACTCATTTCAAACCCTTGCCGGTTTAACGACCAGTCCGCAACGAAGGCGGGCCCTTCTTGAACAAGTACAATTGATTGCCGAACTGACCGAGCGTACCGTTGAGTCAACCTATGACCAGACTAGGGTTGAAACATGCCTGGTGCAAGTTCGCGAAACGCTCGAAACCGAATATGCTTAGTGTGAAGAATGAAATATATATCGCTCAAAAAGTGGTTGATAATTTACAACCTGGGTCAAAAAAAATAAGGAAAGCAAAACGAATGTTAAACACTACACGGAATGGTAGAGACCTTCAATCAGTCGTTCGAACGATGATTGCAGAGGTAGTCACTTATAGTTATAAAGTCAATCACAATAATAATAGGAGCAAAACATGAATATCCAAATAAATACAGGCCATAATATCAAAAGTAATGAGAAATTAATTGCAAAGTTCAGAAGCATAATTGAAAGTTCATTGAGTAGAGTGAGTGATCGCATTAGTAAAGTGGAAGTCCATTTGAAAGATGAAGACAGGAATAAGGAAGGAAAGAAAGACAAACGCTGCATGATTGAAGCCCGTCTTGAAGGAATACAGCCGATTGCTGTTACTAATCACGCAGACTCACATGAACTGGCTGTAACAGGAGCCGTTGATAAATTGAAATCTTCTATTGATACTATAGAAGGACGTTTGTGAAATTATTAGCAGCGGATTAGAATTAACTATACTTTGAAATACAGGATGAAAAGTATCCGGTAATAAAACCTTAGACAATTAAATTATTTTATGATTCGCAGATTGTTTTATGATTATGTTTAAAACTAAAGACTTATGGCAAATAATAAAGAATGCCGTTTCAGGATTTAACCGGCATAAAGTGCTAAGATTAAGTGCTTCACTTGGCTTTTACACAATCGCTACGCTAGGCCCAATGATGCTTATCATTATTTTTATTTCAAATTTATTCTGGTGGCGACAAGCTATTGAAGGAACGATGCACAGCCAGATAAGCGGAGTGGTTGGTGATGAGTCTGCACTTAAAATACAAGAGCTTATAAAAAACGCATCAGTCAGCGGTAACAATTTTATTGCTGTTATTGGTTTAGTAACGCTGATCATTGCTGCCACATCTGTTTTTACTGACATGCAGAGGTCTATGAACACGATTTGGAATTTAAAAGTGAAAAAAGGCAGAGGCTGGCAGCAAATACTGAAAAACAGGCTGATATCTTTTTCTATCGTTACCGGTCTTGCGATTCTAATGCTGTTATCTCTTATTATTACCGGAATACTCGAAGGTTTTATGAGCAAAATACAGGAGATGTACCCACAAATATCTATACCGGTTGTTTATGCTTTTAACCTCTTGCTAACCTTGCTAGTAGTTGCATTATTGTTTGCCTTTATTTTCAAGGTGTTACCTGATGCCGTTATTCAATGGAAGGATGTAGTGATAGGAGCATTGTTTGCAGCAGTATTATTTATGATTGGAAAATTTTGCATTAGCTTTTACATTGATAGCATTAATATGAGCAGTACATATGGCTCTGCCGGCTCACTGGTTGTACTACTGTTATGGATATATTATTCTGCTACTATTCTATACTTTGGTGCAGAGTGTACAAAAGCTTATGCCTTAAAGTATGGAGATGAAATAAAACCAAAGGATTTTGCTGTAACAATAAAGGTAGTTCTGGTAGAAAGTAATAGAAGCAGTGTGCAGCAAAACGAGATAATTTAGTATAGAGCTGATCAAATTTGCGGGAGAATGAACGGGATGACAATTAATCATTTGAACAATCTCGAAATAATATTCAATGATGTAAGAAATGTAAAATGCAATTATCAATAGCTTATATAAATGATGTTCATGGTTACCTTGAACCACATCCCGAATTATTCTACAAAGGTGGCAAAGAAATCATAGAGACAGCCGGTGGCTTTTCTCGTATTGCTTCTATAATAAAGGATATTAGAAAAAGTAACACGAACACCTTATTGTTTGATGGTGGAGATACCTTTCATGGTACATTACCATTAATTCAATCGAAAGGGGAAGCTATTATCCCTATACTTAATAAAATGGGTTTTAGTGCAATGGTCGGTCATTGGGATTTTGCTTATGGCCCGCAACAACTAAAAAATATTGCGAGTCAGTTAAACTATCCCCTCTTAGGCATTAATGTATATGGTGAAGATAACAGCCTTTTTCTTCCACCATATATTATAATAAAACTTGAAGATCTGAAAATAGCTGTAATTGGTATTTGCTCTAATATCATTGATAAAACAATGCCGAAGAATTTTAGCGAAGGATTAAAAATTACAGATGGCTTAAAAGAGTTGCCCGGATATATTCAAAAAGTAAAAGATGAAGGTGCAAATCTTATAATACTTCTTTCACACAATGGATTTCCACAAGATGTTGCTTTGCTTTCGGAAATAGACGGTGTGGATATTTGTTTGAGTGCTCATACTCATAACCGTTTATATGAAGCTATAAAAATTAATAATACAATTGTTATTCAATGCGGTTGTCACGGTTCTTTTTTAGGACATATGGAATTGAATATTCAGGAAAAGAAAATTATTGACTTCAATTATAAACTCATTACCGTAGATACATCTGTTAAACCGGATAATGAAATTGAAAATATGGTTGCTGAAATTATAAAGCCATATCAAAGTTTAAAGCAAGAAGTAGTTGGGCAAACACCAGTTATATTACATAGATATAACACACTGGAATCTACAATGGATAATCTTTTATTATCAGCAATAATGTCAATAACTAAAACTGATATTGCTTTCTCAAACGCCTGGCGTTACGGGGCGCCCATTCCGATTGGTCCAATAACCAAATGGGATTTATTCAACATTATCCCCATGAATCCTGTGGTTTCTACGGTACAACTTACCGGCAATGAAATAATTGATATGCTTGAAGAAAATTTAGAGCGAACATTTTCTTCTGACCCTATGAAGCAAATGGGTGGATATGTTAAACGATGTTTGGGTTTACATGTAAAAATGAGGATTGAAAATCCAAAAGGGTATCGCATTCAGCAAATATTTATTGGCGATGAACCGTTAATAAAAGATAAAACATACGAAGCAGCTTTTGTTACAATACAGGGTGTGCCGGAAAAATTAGGTAAGAATAGACAAAACTTATTCATAAAAGCAGTTGATGCAATGGCAGAATACCTAATTCAAAATCCAAATTTTACAAATTTTTATCATAGCACTTTTAGTTTGGTATAATTAGTTAAAAGTAAATGAGTAAAGTGGAGTAGTAATGGAATTTTAGATTTTTCAATCGAGATGGATAGAAGATAGAATGAGTGTTTAGAATATTGTAATCATTATTAAAAAAGGAGTCAATATGCAACGCAGTGTAAATAGTTTAATTGGCTACACAATTAGCGCAAAAGATGGACAAATAGGAAAAGTAAATGAGTTTTATTTCGATGACCATACATGGACAATCCGTTATCTTGTTGTGGATACAGGCACCTGGTTGGCTGAGAGAAAAGTTTTGATTCCACGTTCGGCACTTGGTATAACTGATTGGGTGTCTGAAACTTTTCAAGTAAACCTTACTATGGAACAAGTTCGCAATAGTCCAGACACTGAAACTAAGAAAACTGTATCACGACAAAATGAAATAGAATTATTTAATCACTATGGATTACCTGTTTATTGGGGTGATGTATTCATCGACGGAAATGTTGGAATACTTCCATTTCCATCAATGATTAATAACGAAGCAACCATAAATAATACTGAACTTTCCGAAACACCTAAGGGCGATCCGCACTTGCGAAGCGCGAAGATTGTTGAAGGATATAATATTCAGTCTAATGATGGAGAGATAGGACATGTTGAAGATTTTATAATCGACGACAAAAAATGGAATCTTGTCTTCTTTATTGTAGATACACGCAATTGGCTGCCAGGCAGAAAAGTTCTAGTATCGCCTCATTGGATAAAACAGATTGATTGGAATGAAGAAAAAGTATATGTGAATCTTTCTCAGGAATCTATAAAGAATAGTCCTGAGTTTGATCCTGACGTACATATGACCGATGACTATGAAAAAGTGCTGTTTGATTATTATGGAAAAGCTATCAAACCCAAGAAGATTGACGAGTTAAAAAAATAAACTTAATGCCGAAAGTGATTCGTTACAAATAATTTTGAAGGGATAATGCATATGTCATTAATAACATTAGTAATTGTTTTAGTTGTTGTTGGAGTTGTGTTGTGGCTTATCAACAGCTACATTCCTATGCAGGCTACGATTAAGAAAATCTTAAATGTCGTTGTGGTTATCGCAGTCATTCTTTGGCTGCTCAGTGCGTTTGGAGTTATAGGAAGCCTCGACACGATTCGTATTGGAAACTAATATTTAGTTTAAGTGTTCAATTAAGTTTAAATAAGTTCAAAATTGTTCATCCTTAATTGAAGTAATTCAGTTCATGATGGGAGAATTTAATGTGAAAAAAAAGAAATCAATTCTAACAAAGATGATTTCAACTAAAAAATTTATCAATAAAAATTTAAGAGATAATAATGGAAATTATAGGAACTCTAATTGTTGGGTTTATTGCGGGTGTTATTGCCAAATTATTAATGCCCGGTAAAGATCCCGGCGGCTGTATAATTACAATTCTGCTTGGAATTGTTGGAGCATTTGTTGCGACGTATCTTGGAAAGCTTTTAGGAATTTATGAACCAGGTGATACTGCCGGATTTATTGGTGCAACCATAGGAGCGATGTTAGTTTTATTTTTATATAGAATCATCGTAAAGAAAAAATAATAAAAGGTTGCTGTAATGATTTCTAAAAGTTTCACTTACAGGTGTTCGCTGAGTGCATATTAATAGTGCTCATAATAATATAATCGACGTAAAGGATGTAGTCCTTTTTTCATCCTTTTGCCTGATTGATTCAGTATGCATACATACATACTTTGTAACAGAAATAAAATGATCTAAATATTTAATTATTTGAAAGGAATTTATTATGTCTAGTAATAATAATGACGCTAAAGGTTTTCTACTTGGATTTTTAGCAGGCGGTGCTGTAGGGGCAATTGTTACCTTATTAACTACTCCTAAAAGCGGCAAGGAATTTAGGGGAGAGATCAAACAAAAATCCGGAGAATATTTTGATGAAGTTGATAAATATTATCAAGAGAAAAAAATTAAAGCTGGTGAAATGTTTAATGAGGGCAAAAGAAAATATTCAATGATGATGAATGATTTAAAATCAAAGCCTGAAGAAATTCTAAAAGACGCCGAACGCGTTTATAATGATGCAAAAACAAAAACAAAAGATGTTTTACATTCCGGTAAAGAAAAATTAGATGCTGAAACTGAGAGATTAAAGTATTCAGTTAAAACCGGAATGGATGCTTATAATGAAAACAAAAAGCCTTAATTAAAAATGGAACTAACAGAAATATTAACGGTAATATTGCTCATATCAGCATCAGTCCTTTGTATTGCACTGATTTACTTTGTTTATCGGATTGTTAAATCAGTGCATTCTATTAGAATAGATTTGGAGTCATTTTCAACTAAACTTAATCCACTGATAGAATCAATGCTTATAAGTTCAGAAAAAATAATTCATATTTCTAATGAAGTCGACTCTCAACTTCAGATGTCCAGATCTATGATTAGCAGCGTCCGGGAGCACGCAGATAAAATCTTAAATGTAGAAACCAGAATTCGTAGTGGGATAGAGAATGCTGTAATGCCTATAATAAAAAAGGTAAATGCAGTCGGTATTGGAGTTTCATCGTTTTGGAAAAGTTATAAGCGCGATCATAAGCAGATAGAAAAATATATCTAGTAGAGAAAGCAAAATTAATATGTCCAACTTAATAATATACTTAATAGGTACAGCCTTTGTTGCCGGTGGTTTAGCCTGGGGTGCTAATGAAATGGGTGTTCCAGCAGTTTGGATTATTATAAGTGTAATAATCATAATTGGCTTGGGAATTATGGCGGCTGTGTCAAAAACACGTCAGAAAGAAAGTTCTGATACTAATGGTTGAAAGATTACGCAGCAAAGTATAAGGGCTTTCTTTGCAACACTGCGAGAATGTTAATTTCATTTTGATATTCTTCTATAGTACTACTCTACAT
>JACZKY010103641.1_pt1 | contig 13096 bp, 10 predicted proteins | sample 8237611 | NCBI WGS metagenome assembly JACZKY01 (sample SAMN16148055, study PRJNA663545) | marine sediment metagenome | biome: sediments and biomass from bioreactor inoculated with such sediments; feature: coastal sediments; material: methane- and iron-fed bioreactor; isolation source: Bothnian...
GCATGGCGCGCCCCATCATCATCGCGTCGTGCCCGGCGCCCGAGGGCATCCGGCGGGCCGGCAGGCCGAGCCCTGCCACGGCAGCGGTCAGAGCGTCGACCCAGGCCGGCGTGCAGGGCGTCGCCGGCACCTTCATGGTCAGTTCGCTGGCAAAGCTCACGCCGCGGCGCTGGGCGATTTCCTGGCAACTGAGCAGGACGTCAGCGAGTGCCCGGTCGCGCGGCCCATCCTCGGCAGCGCGCAGGTCGATGGTGAACCAGGCCTCGCCGGGGATCACGTTGGTGGCGCCGCGCACCACCTCGAAACGCCCCGCCGTGCCGACCACCGTTGCGCTCGCATCGGTGCGGCAGCGGGTCTCCAGGGCGAGCACCATCTCGGCCGCGGCCGTGCCGGCATCGTGGCGCAGTGGCATCGGCACCGTGCCGGCGTGACCGGCGGTGCCGATCACCCGGCAGGAATGGCGCACTCCCCCGGCAATCGACGTCACCACCCCGAGCGCTTCGCCGGCCTGGAGCAATACCGGCCCCTGTTCGATGTGCACTTCGTAGTACCCCAGCAGACGAGCAGGATCGCGGCGCAAGCCGGCGATACCGGCGGGGTCGAGCCCGGCATCCTTCATGGCATCGCGCATGCGCACGCCCGCGGCATCGGTGCGCTCCAGCACACTGGCGTCAAACTGTCCGACCAGGGGGCTCGAGCCCAGGAAGGTACTGGCGTAACGCAGCCCCTCTTCCTCGGCGAATGCGATCACCTCGAGATCAAACGGCAGCCGTTCGCCGCTCTCGTTGAGGTGGCGCGCGAGCGCGATCGGCAAGACGATGCCCAGGCGTCCGTCGAAACGCCCGCCATTGCGCACGGTATCGAAATGGCTGCCGGTAAGCAGCGTGCGCGCTTCGGGACGACCGCAGGCGAGCCTGCCGATGACGTTGCCGACCGCGTCGACCGTGACCGCCAGGCCGGCGGCCGCCATTGCTTCCTTGAGCTCGGCAGCGACGGCACGATGGGCCGGACTGAGATAGGCGAGCGTCAAGCCATCGGAGTCGTCGGAATGACGCCCGAGACGCTCGCAGGCGGCGATGATTTCCTGGCCGATCGACATAGGTGCCACCTTTCCTCTCTTGCGTTTCGAGTGCGCCGGCTCGGCCGGCCGCGATGCTTGCACCGCAAGCGGCTACCATACTACCGTTCGCTCCATCACGACCCGGAAATGCCATGACCACAAGGAAGAAACCCACCGACCTGCGCAGCCACCGCTGGTACGGCGTCGACACCCTGCGTGCCTTCGGGCACCGCTCGCGCACCCTGCAGATGGGTTTCACCAAGGAGGAATTCGCCGGGAAACCAGTGATCGCGCTAGTCAACACCTGGAGCGACATCAATCCCTGCCATGCCCATCTGCGCCAGCGCGCCGAGGAGGTCAAGCGCGGCATCTGGCAGGCGGGCGGGTTCCCGGTCGAGATCCCTGCGCTGACGCTTTCCGAGATGTTCCAGAAGCCCACCACGATGATGTACCGCAACCTGCTGGCGATGGAGACCGAGGAAATCCTGCGCTCCTACCCGGCCGACGGCTGCGTCCTGCTGGGCGGCTGCGACAAGACCGTGCCGGCGCTGCTGATGGGGGCGATCAGCATGGACCTGCCGACCATCTTCATGCCCGCCGGACCGATGCTGCGGGGCAACTGGCGCGGCAAGACCCTGGGCTCGGGCAGCGACGTCTGGAAGTACCACACTGAATTGCGCGCCGGCAACATCACCCAGCAGGACTGGGACGAGATCGAAGGCGGGATCGCCCGCTCGTTTGGCACCTGCATGACCTTCGGCACGGCCTCGACCATGGCCTGCATCGCCGAAGTGCTCGGGCTGATCCTGCCCGGCGGCGCGACGATTCCGTCACCCGACTCGAACCACGTGCGCCTCGCCACGCTCTCGGGCAAGCGCATCGTCGAGATGGTCTGGGAAGACCTCAAGCCCTCGGACATCCTGACCCGCGCCAGCTTCGAGAATGCGATCCGCGTGATGATGGCAGGCGGCGGCTCGACCAACGCCGTGATCCACATCGTTGCGCTGGCGCGCCGCGCCGGCATCGCCATCACACTCGCCGACTTCGACCGCATCTCGGGCACCACGCCGGTAACCCTGAACCTGCGGCCCTCGGGGCAATACCTGATGGAGGATCTGTACTATGCCGGGGGCAGCGAAGCCTTCTTCGCCTCGCTCGGCGACCTGCTGCACCGTGACGCCCTGACCTGCACCGGGCGCACCCTGGGCGAAAACATCGCCAACGCGCCGATCCACCTTCCGGACGTGATCCGGCCGCTCACCGAACCTCTCGAGAAGGAAGGCGGGGTGGCGATCCTCTACGGCAACCTGGCGCCGGGCGGAGCGGTGATCAAGACCTCGGCCGCGACCTCGAAGCTGCTCACTCACACCGGTCCGGCGGTGGTGTTTGACGACTACAACGCGCTCGAGCGCCGCCTCGACGATCCCGATCTGGTGGTCGACGAGAACAGCGTGCTGGTGCTGCGCAGCGCCGGGCCCCAGGGCGGACCGGGGATGCCCGAATGGGGCATGCTGCCGCTGCCCAAGAAGCTGCTCGAGCGCGGCGTGCGCGACATGCTGCGCATCTCGGATGCGCGCATGAGCGGGACCAGCTACGGCACGGTGGTGCTGCACATCTCGCCCGAATCATTCGTCGGCGGGCCGCTGGCGCTGGTGCGCGAGGGCGACCTGATCACGCTCGATGTGCCGGGGCGCAAGCTCCAGCTCGAGGTTTCCGACGAGGAACTGGCCAGGCGCCGCGCGGCCTGGAAGGCGCCCGCGCGCAAGTACGGCCGCGGCTACGGGGAGCTCTACGCGCAGCATGTCGAGCAGGCCGAGCATGGCTGCGACTTCGACTTCCTGGCGCGGGAGGGGCGCACCGCGGATCCCGAGATCCACTGATCGTCGGCGGCCGGCCAGCCGGGCCGCCAGCACCTAGGCGGGCGTGGTACGCGCTCCGATCAGGCCGGTCGTGAGCGCCGTGCCGAGCAGGATCACGACGGTCCCGGCCGCCATGTTCCAGCTCACGGTCTCGGCGAGGAAGAGCCAGCCCCAGAACATCCCGGTAACCGGGATCAGGAAAGTGACCGTTATGGCGCGCGTTGCCCCGACGCTGGCGATCAGCCGGAAGTAGATGACGTAGGCGAGCGCGGTACTCAACACCGCCATGGCGATCACCGCGAGCCAGGGCAGAACACCAGGTGTCACCGCCGGCCAATAGGCCAGGGTAAAGGGCAGCAGCACCAGCGCCGCAGCCAGTTGACTGCCGGCGGAGTTGGCCAGAGCCCCGATCCCCGCGAGCTTGCGCCGGACGTAGTTGGCCGAGATGCCGTAGAGCAGGGTCGCGCCCAGCGCCGCCATAATCGCCGGGCCGGTGCCGCCGGCGCCAAAATTGAGTTTTCCCCAGACCAGCACCACGACCCCGGCGAAACCCACCACCAGCCCGAACACCCGCAGACTGGTGATCCGGTCGCCCAGCCAAGCGAACGCCACCAACGCCCCCCAGAACGGTGCAGTGGCATTGAGGATCGCCGAGAAGCCGGCCTTGAGACTGAGCGCGGCGAAACCGAACAGCGCAAACGGGATCGCCGAGTTGAGCAGCCCCATCATCAGCAGTGCGCCAGGAGCCACGCGCAGGTCGGCGGTCCGGCCGCGCGCGGCGAGTAGCGCGACCAGCACCAGCGCCGCAATGCCGGTGCGCAAACCTGCCATCGGGATCGCGCCAAAGGGCCCGGCCGCGATGCGCATGAACAGGAATGATCCGCCCCAGAGCGCGGCGAGCAACAGCAGGTTGGTGACGTCGCGCAGCCGCATCGGCGCGGCTTCGCTGGCGCGTGAAATCGGACTCACCGGGCGCTTTCGAGCGTGAGCAGCGCCTCTTTCCGGTCGAGCCCGCCGGCGTAACCGGTGAGCGATCCATCCGAGCCGATCACCCGGTGGCAGGGGACTATCACCCCCACCGGATTTCGGGCCACTGCGCCGGCGACCGCGCGCGCCGCCTTGGGCATGCCCAGCGCGCCGGCCAGCGCGCCGTAGCTCACCGTGGATCCGCAGGGAATCGCGCGCAGGGCCTGCCACACCGCGCGCCGGAACGCGGTTCCTGCCATTTGCAAGGGCACGTCGAAGTCGGACAGTTCACCGCGCTCGTAGCGCCCGAACTGTTCGCGCACCACTGGAAACGGCGCGGCCGCAGCGTCCTTGACCCAGTCGCGGGCGGCGCCCGGCTCGTGCTTTTGCCCGCTGAAATACAGCCCGGTGAGTGCCGTGCCATCGCCGGTCAGCCGAATACGTCCGAAACGGCTGTCGAAATCGCAGTAGAAAACCGTCATGTTGCCTCCTCGCCGGAGTAGTGCCCGGCGCCCTCGCGCGCCGCATTCCCGACCCGACAGATTGTCGCACCACAATGGCCGGCACGCTGGGAACAAGGCAATCCGCTACGTACAATCAGCCCATGCCCAACGCACCCGCCCCCCCGACTGGTCCGGACCCCGCATTCATCGACCACTGGATCGACGCCAACCACGACGCTCAGGTCGCCTTCCTGCGCGCGGTGGTGCGGCTGCCCACCGACATGCCACCCGGCGATAACGACCCGGCGGCGCAGGGCACGGCCGACCTGCTCGCCGCGCTGGGGTTTGCGATCGAACGCCACGCGGTACCGGCCGCGGTAGTGCGTGAGAACGGCATGGCCAGCGCCACCAACCTGATCGTGCGCCAGCGCTTTGGCACTGGTCGCGGCCCGACCATCGCGCTGGCCGCCCACGGCGACGTGGTCCCGCCGGGCGCCGGGTGGACCCGACCGCCCTACGAGGGCGTGGTCGAGGATGGCCGAATGTATGGGCGCGGCGTGGCGGTGTCGAAGTCCGACATCGCAACCTATGCCTTCGCGCTGGCGGCATTGCGCCAGTACGCGGCGCAGGGTGCGCAGCTCGACGGTGGCGTTGAACTGCACTTCACCTACGACGAGGAATTCGGCGGCAACACCGGAGTCGGGTGGCTGCTCGAGAACGCCCTGAGCAAGCCTGACCTGGCGATCGCCGCCGGCTCTTCCTACCAGATCGTCACCGCCCACAATGGCTGCCTGCAACTCGAGGTGAGCGTGCACGGCCGCTCGGCCCACGGCGCCATGCCGGAACTCGGGGCAGACGCGCTCCGCGCTGCGGTCGCGATCCTCGACGCGCTCTATGGGCTGGCGCCGGGATTCACTGCGCAAGTCTCGCGGTTCCCCGGCATTGAATCGCCCACCATGATCGTCGGCACCATTGCCGGCGGGACCAACACCAACGTCGTTCCCGACCTCGTAACTTTCCGGCTCGACCGGCGCCTGATTCCCGAGGAAGACCCGGTCGGCGTCGAAGCCGCGTTGCGACAAGCGATTGCAGCGGCGAGCGCCGACCGGCCCGGGATCAGCGTCACCACCAGGAGCGTGCTGCGCGCCGCGGCGTTGCGGCCTCTGCCTGGACAGGAACGCCTGGTTGCAGCACTTCAGTGCCATGGTGAGCGGGTCTTCGGCGAACCGATTCCCACCACCGGCGTGCCGCTCTACACCGACGCGCGCCACTACGCCGCCCATGGCTGTCCGGTGGTGCTCTATGGTGCCGGGCCGCGCACCCTGGCCGAGGCCAACGCCAAGAGCGCCGACGAGAATCTCCTGCTCGAGGATCTGCGTCGCGCCACCAAGGTGGTGGCAGCAGCACTCGCCGAACTGCTGCGCTAGCCGGTCCAGCCCATATTCACCCGGCGAAGCGTCGCATCAATGCGATCAACTCCCGATCCCCGCCCTCCGCGCCGAGTCCGGCGATCGCACCCTGGCGATCCTGGGCGGCCCGATTCTGGCCCAGCTTGAACTTGGCCTCGACGCGTTCGACCCGCATCTCGAAAGCCACGATGGCGCCGAGCAGCGCGTCGAGTGTCGCCGGCGCGAGCCGCATTTCCCAGGGCTCGGTGCGCGGCGACTCAAAATGGGCCACCAGCTTCTCGAGCAGGGCGCGGGCCGCCGCACCATCCTCGATCAGCGTCACCGGCCCATGGCAATGGACGGCAGCATAGTTCCAGGTCGGCACCAGGCCGGGCGAGGGATACCACGCCGGCGAGATATAGCCGTGCGGTCCGTGAAAAATGGCCACGCTCGACGCGTCGGACAGCATTTGCCAGTGTGGGTTGGCACGTGCCACATGGCCGCTGAGCACCAGGGTGCCGTCGTCTTGCCGGGCGGTCAGCGGCAGGTGGGTGACCATGAGAGCTTGCGCGCTGCTGCTCACCAGCGTCGCGAATGGATAACGATCGATCAGTTCGCGGGCCTCGCCCGGGTCCTGGCAGGTGAAATGCGTCGGCATGTACATCGGCTGGGTATCCTTGGCAAAGTGGTCCTCGTGGGTCGGAGGCGGCCCGCCCGGCAGCCTGGACTCAGGAGTCGGCGTCGATTGCCGTAGTCTGCCCGAAATCGCCTTGGTGAAATACCAGCGGCACCCCCGGCACGCGCGCACACCGCAGCACCCGGCCGACGAACAGCAGGTGGTCGCCGAGCTCCTGGACGCTGACGGTCTCGCACTCGAACCAGGCGATCGCCGCGTCCACCAGGGGGCAGCCGCCCAGTCCCTCGTGATGCGCCACCCCGGCAAACCGCCCGGGCGCCGAGAGCGCAAAGTGGCGCGCGAGTCCGAGTTGACCGACCGCCAGCACGCTCACCGAGAAGTTGCTTGCCTCACGGAACAGCGCGGCGTTCGCGGACGCACAGCGCAGGCTCCAGAGCACGAGCGGGGGATCGAGCGAGAGCGAGTTGAAGCTGTTGACCGTCAGTCCCGCGGCGCTGCCATCGGGGGTGCGCGTCGCGACGATGGTGACGCCGGTGGCGAACGCTCCCAGGCAGCTGCGAAAGTGGCGCGGCAGGCCGGGGTCGGGCGCGTTCCTGGTCGGGTGGCTCACCGCGCGCACTCGGTCAGCTGCTTTGTGGTGCGGGGCATGACCCCTCCATGCAATGCTCTGACGGGCATGATAACCGCCGGCGGGGGGCCGCTAACACCCGCGCCATGGTCTTTTCCAGCGCCCCTCGGCGCCCCCCCAGTCGACCCACGGCAACACCAGAGGCCCTTTGAGGCCACGTCCAGGCACCGGTCGGGATACACTTTAGCCAACGACTCCCCGTTGTCCTCCAGTTGCCGACAATGACCGAGCAATCCACAGACTGCCAGACCCGGTGGCGGCGCCCGATAATCTGGGCGCCGCTCGCGTTGTTCGCCACGCTGTTGGCGTCGTGCGGGGGGAGCGGCAGCACTACCCCTCCGGTCGGAGCAGACCTCAATCTCCCCTCGTGCTTCTTCCAGTACACCCTACCGGCGCCCGTCCTGCCCCGTACCGGACCGGATCCTTTGTTCAGCTCGCTCTGGCACCTTCAGAATACCGGCCAGGATGGCGGTACGGCCGGGGAGGATATCCGTGCGGTGCCGGCCTGGAACCTGACGTTGCCGGCCGGGAGGCTCAACAAGGGCGAAGGGGTGCGGGTCGCACTGCTCGATGACGGCCTCGAGATGTTCCACGAGGACCTCGTATTCAACGTCGTGCCCGGCGCCAGCTTCAACTATCGACCGCTGCAGTACGGCTACGGCTACCCGCTGCCGTGCGCCATCGACGACGACCACGGCACGCAAGTTGCGGGCGTGCTGGCGGCGCGCGACGGCAATGACGTCGGGGTTGCCGGGACGGCGCCGCGCGCCGGCATCGTCGGCTTCAATGTGCTCGCCAACCCGACCATATCGAACCTCGCGAACGCGCTCGGCCGCGACTCACAACTGAATTCGATCTACAGTGCCAGCTGGGGTTCGACCGACGATGGCGTACTGCACCCGGTCGATTCGGCGTTCGCCGATGCGATCGACCTTGGCACCTCCAGCGGGCGCGGCGGCAAGGGTTCGATCTACGTCTTCGCGACCGGCAATGGCGGCTGTTTTGCCAAGGACACCAACAATGTCTGCCAATCGGACAATCCCAACTTCGACGGCTTCCTGACCCATCGCGGCGTCAACGTGGTCTGCGCCGTGGACAATCATGGCCTCCCTCCATGGTGGGCGGAAACGGGAGCAAACACACTGTTGTGCGCGCCTTCGAGCGGCGACGATGCGCCGCCGCAGGGATACATCACCTCCACCGCGGTGAACAACGGCTACACCCACGGATTCAGCGGCACGTCGGCATCAACCCCGATGGTCTCGGGGGTGGTGGCAATGATGCTCGCGGCCAATCCCGACCTGAGCGCGCGGGACGTGCCCCTGGTGCTGGCCCACAGTGCCCGCCGCAACGATCCGACGGATCCGGGCTGGAGCACCAACTTCGGGCTCAACTACAACCCGCGCTACGCTTTCGGAGTAGTCAACGCCGAAGCCGCCGTGGCGCTGGCCACCAGCTGGGTTTCGGTCGGGACCAGCGCGACGCTGCGCTCATGCCAACCCCTGGGCGCGGGCGGACGGGTGGTGAACATCGCCCTGCCTGACGCTACCGCTGCCGGAGCGCTCTCGCCCCGGACCGACACGGTGGCCGTTAACGGCGTCGCCTGCCCGATCAACAACATCGAGTTTGTCGAAGTGCAGTTCACGGCCACTCATCCCTACAGCGGTGACTTGAGGGTGGAACTGGTCAGCCCCAATGGGTTGACCAGCGTTCTGGCCAACTCGCGGGTTTGCACCGCCGGCTGCGGCAGCTACAGCACGGGCTGGACCTTCGGATCAGTGCGTCATCTCGAAGAAGCCGCGCCCGGCACCTGGACCATGCGGGTCACCGACGAGCAGAACGGCGACGTCGGCACCTGGGTAAGCTGGAACATCCGTTTCTGGGGACGGTGATGAAACTGCTCTTGCCATTGACCATCGTTGCGCTGCTGACTTCAGCTGCCCTGCCGGCACAGGCCCAGAGTGCCAAGCTGCCAGAGCGCCCTGTAGTCACCAAGAAATCAGGCACGGCGGCGCCGCTTGCACCAGCCCAGGCCTATTGGTATGACGGCACCGTACGTCGCCTCCTCGCGATCGATCCTGATGAGGTCGCCGACTTCACCCAGCCGGGCACGGTCGGGGCGAGCGGTCGCCCGCAGTTGACGAAAGCCTCCGCCGCTGCCGCGCGCAAGGGCAACGCGAACGTCTCGCCGGTATTTCGCGGCCTCGGTGCACCAGCTTCGGAAGTGCGCGCCCTGCCGGGAGGAATCATCGTGACGCTGCGCACGGCCGCCACCTCAGAGGCTGCCAACCAGTTGCTCGCGCCGTTCGGCCTACGGGTCGCGCGTCAGGTGGACAGCACCGGAATGCGGTGGGTCGTGGCCACAGCCGCCGGCATGGCCGCGCTCGAAACCGCCAACCGCCTGCACGAAAGCGGGGCCTTTACCTCGGTCACGCCGGATTGGTGGATCGGCGTGGCCAAGAAATAGCTGCGTCAATCAGCCGGGCGCGGCACTTCGATAACGATCCTGCGCATCTTGCCGTTTGGCCCCGGGAATTCGGCCAGCAGCGCCTGCATCAGGTAACGCAGACCATCGAGCGCGTCTTCTTCGGTGCCGTCATTGACCGCGCTGGCCTCGAAGACCAGGTGCGGCGGCTTGGTCTCGCGATCCCTGATCTCCAGCCTCAGGGCCCGCTCGTAGACCGTTTCATCGCGCGCCATCCGGGCACGGGTGTCAAACAACGCCAGGGTCCCGCCGTAGTGCCACGGGTAGATCGGAACACCGTAGGAGCGCCAGAAATACGCCCCGCCAAACGGCGCTTCTTCAAACACCCGGCGCAACAACCGGCCGGTCACGAAATCAAACGAGATTTCGAAACGCCCGCTCGCCGACTCGCTGAACCCGGCGCGGTCCAGTTCGGCACGCACCACCCGTTCAAAGGCGGCATGGCGCAAGCTGTCACGCTGGTGCGACGCGCGCACCAGCACGTAGCTGGGATTGACGACATCCCGGGGCCATTCGTGATAGACGCTCACGTCGTTGACAACCTGGGTAGCGCATCCGCCGAGTGCCAATAGGGTTGCAGCCAGCAGAACCATCGTGCCCGAGCGTGCCCAGCGGAGCGCCGAAACTGCCTGTCTTCGTCGCATGATCAATCCCCCTGTTACTCTCGTAGAACATACAATGCTCCCTTCCTCGCCCAGGTGCAACGATGCGGACCAGGACCGCAGTAACCATCAATAGAAGCGACTACCGGGAGCCTGAACTCCTGGTCGACAGCATCGAACTGGAGTTCGATCTGGAGGCGGCCTGCACGCGCGTCAAAGCGACGCTGAAGGTGCGTCGCAATGGCGCCGCCAAAGCGGCGCTGGTGCTCGACGGGGAAGGGCTCAGGCTCTTGGAGCTGCGCCTGGATGACCGCATTTTGTCGGCCGACGCCTTCAAGCTCGAGGAGACCAGGCTGACCATCGACGACTGCCCGCCCAGCGCAGTGATCACGGTCATCAACGAGATCTTCCCGGAGCGCAATACCGCACTCGACGGCTTGTACGTCTCCAACGGCACTTTCCTCACCCAATGCGAGGCGCAGGGATTCCGGCGCATCACTTTCTTTCCCGATCGCCCCGACGTCATGGCGCGCTATCGGGTCCTGGTGCGCGCCGAACGCGCGTCCTGCCCGGTGTTGCTGGCCAACGGCAATCTGATCGACCAGGGCGAGTGCTCGGCCGAGCGCCCCGGCTGGCACTGGGCGCTGTGGGAGGACCCCTTCCCCAAACCCAGTTACCTGTTTGCGCTGGTCGCCGGCAAGCTCGCCGTGCGTGAGCAACGCATCACGACCCGTTCGGGGCGCGCAGCGCTGCTCCAGGCCTGGGTCGAGCCCGGCAACAAGGAACGCAGCGCCCACGCGCTGGCATCGCTGGTGCGGGCCATCTCCTGGGATGAAGAGCGCTTCGGCCTGGAACTCGACCTCGAGCGCTTCATGATCGTCGCGACCGACGATTTCAACATGGGGGCGATGGAGAACAAGGGCCTCAATATCTTCAACAGCAAGTACGTCTTCGCCAACCAGCGCCTGGCCACGGACAGCGATTTTCGCGCCATCGAATCAGTGGTCGGCCATGAGTATTTCCATAACTGGACCGGCAACCGGGTCACTTGCCGCGACTGGTTCCAGCTGACGCTCAAGGAAGGCCTGACGGTCTTTCGCGACCAGGAGTTCTCGGCAGACATGCGCGCCGCGCAGGCCGCCGATCCGGTCGCCGCGGCGAGCGCTCGCACCGTCGGGCGCATCGACGACGTGCGCGCCCTGCGCTCCTCGCAGTTCCCCGAAGACGCCGGGCCAATGGCGCACCCGATTCGACCGGAGAGCTATCGCGAGATCAACAATTTCTATACCACCACCGTCTACGAGAAAGGCGCCGAGGTGGTGCGCATGCTCCAGACCCTGGTGGGCGTGGCGGGCTTTCGCAAGGGCATCGAATGCTATTTCGCGCGCCACGACGGCCACGCCGTCACCTGTGATGACTTCGTCGCGGCGATCGCCGCCGCCAATGGCCGCGACCTCGAGCAGTTTTCGCGCTGGTACTCGCGCCCCGGCACACCGGTCATCGAGGCGCACAGTTCCTACGACCCCGCCTGCCAGGAATTCGCGCTCACCCTGCGCCAGCGCAGTGGCGAGGGGCAACTGCCCCTGCACATCCCGTTTGCGCTCGGACTGGTGGGCCCCGAAGGGCGCGACGTGGCATTGCGGATTGCCGGTGAAGCGGCCGCTCGAGCCGCCGACCCCGGCACGGACGCGATCGGCACCCACACCATGGTGCTCGATCTGCGCGCCGACGAGCAGCGCTTCGTATTTGCCGATGTTCCGCCCGGGTGCGTCCCATCGCTGCTGCGCGGCTTTTCGGCGCCGGTGATTGTCGAGGCCGGCTACAGCGATGAGCAGTTGTTGTTTCTCGCCGGCCACGATCCCGACCCCTTCAATCGCTGGGAGGCGATGCAAAGCCTCGCGCTGCGCGCGGTGCTGGCCATCGTGGACGGAGCCGCGCCGCGCCAGAGCGCGGCCGCGCTGGTGAATGCCTGGCAGCAGGGAGCCAGCGACGAATCACTCGACCCCGCCTATCGTGACCAGTTGATCGCGCTGCCGCCCGAGGCCGTGATCGCCGAGCACGTCGCGCTGATCGATCCGGTCGCAGTGCGCAGCGCCCGCAACGCGCTGCGCCTTGAACTCGCCAACGCGCTGGCGCCACTGTGGCCGCGGCTCTGGCGAGACCTGAGCGATCCGGGCCCATATCGCCGCGACGCGGCCGGCAGCGCGCGCCGCGCGCTGCGCAATACTGCCCTGGCGTACTGGGTGGCGACGGGTCGGCAGGAAGCGTATGGTGCCGCGGCCGCGCAGTTCGCCGAGGCCGACAACATGACCGACCGCGCCGCCGCTCTCCAGGCGCTCGTCGACAGCGCGGCGGCTGAACGCGATCCGGCATTGGCCTCGTTCGCGCAGGAATTCCACGACGAACCGCTGGCGCTGGACAAGTGGTTCGCGATGCAGGCGACGATGCACCGCCAGAGCGGTGAGCCGCCGGTACTCGCGCGGGTCCGCGCGCTGCTCCGCCACCCCGCCTTCTCGCTGCGCAACCCCAACCGGGTGCGCTCGCTGATCGGCAGCTTCTGCCACGGCAACGCCGCCGAGTTCCACGCCGCCGACGGTTCGGGCTACGAGTTCTGGATCGAGCAGGTACTGGCCCTGGACGCGATCAACCCGCAAGTGGCGGCGCGCATCGCCCGGGCCTTCGAGCGCTGGCCCAAGTACACGCCGGAGCGCCGGCACGCAATGCGTTCGGCGCTACTTCTGGTCGCCGACCAGGTCGAACTCTCAGCCGACGTGCGTGAGATTGTCGACCGTTCGCTGGCCCAGTGAAAGCCACTTCCAAGTCCATTCCCGCCGGGAGCGCAAGATGACCTCACCAGTAAGCCTGACCCAGTACCTGATCCTCAAGCAACGCGAAAAGGGACTGATTCCTGGTGAACTGCGGCTGCTCATCGAGGTCGTGACCCGCGCCTGCAAGCGCATCAGCATCGCGGTCAGCAAGGGGGCCCTGGGCGGCGTTCTGGGTGACAACGGGACCGACAATATCCAGG
>JACZKY010004510.1_pt1 | contig 13087 bp, 10 predicted proteins | sample 8237611 | NCBI WGS metagenome assembly JACZKY01 (sample SAMN16148055, study PRJNA663545) | marine sediment metagenome | biome: sediments and biomass from bioreactor inoculated with such sediments; feature: coastal sediments; material: methane- and iron-fed bioreactor; isolation source: Bothnian...
AAGAAGATCATCGTGGTCGCCCGGAACCAGGGGGACGAGACCACGGAGTCCCTCTTCAAGCAGATCCTCTCGGACGAAGAGGAGCATCACGACCTGTTCACGTCCCTCCTCGAGAAGGATTAGGGAGCGTTCGTTCCCGAAGGCTCCGAACCGCGTCGCATCGGACCGGCCGGTCTCCCTCCGGGGGGGCCGGCCTTTTTTCCGACCGGTCCCGGAACGATCGGATTCCCCGGCGACGTGAACCCGCGGTACCGCTGCGGAATCTAAACTGGAATGAAAAGGGGAGGAGTCCGATGCCGGAGTTGAAGAAGATCCTGCTTTGCGCGACGACCGCGGCGATCGCCGGTGTTTTTCTCCTCCGCCCTTCCTTCCTCGCGGCGCAGGGTGCCGGCGCCGGGTTCAGGGACCTTACCCCCGCGGAGGCCCGGGAATCGATCGCGAAACGTTCCGGGGATCCCGGGTTCGTCCTTCTGGACGTTCGAACCCCGAAGGAGTTCGACGCGGAGCGGATCGAGGGCGCCGTGATGGTCGACTATCTTTCCCCGTCTTTCCGTGAGGAGATGGGGAAATTCGACCGGGAAAAGACGTACCTCGTCTACTGCCGGACCGGGAACCGCACCATGGGGGCCCTCAAGTCGATGCGGGAGCTAGGGTTCGGGAGCCTCCTCCACCTCCAGGGCGGGATCACGAAGTGGAAAGAGGCGGGCTTTCCCACGTCGAGGTAGTCCCCGCGTGATCCATCCTTCGGAAAATAAGCGGCGGAAAAACCGGGGGACCGGGACCGGCGCCCGGGCGCCCGGCCGTATTTCGTTGCCGCACCGATGAAACGCGAAGCGAAAGAGGATCCGCGCACCGACGCGAGGATCTCCCGGGCGCTCCTGGCGTGGTTCCGGACGGCGGCCCGGCCGATGGTTTGGCGGGAGACCCGGGATCCGTATCGAATCTGGGTTTCGGAGATCATGCTCCAGCAGACCCGGGTCGAAACCGTCGATCCCTATTACAGGCGCTTTCTCTCGAAATTCCCCGACGTGGTGTCCCTCGCGCAGGCGCGGCAGGACGAGGTCCTGAAAGCGTGGGAGGGGCTCGGGTACTATTCCCGCGCGCGGAATCTCCACCGGGCCGCCGGGATCGTCGTCGCCCGCCACGGCGGCAAGGTGCCCCGCGCGGTGGAGGCGCTCGAGGCGCTCCCGGGGATCGGCCGATCGACGGCCGGGGCGATCGCCGCGATCGCCTTCGGGTCGGACGTACCGATCCTCGACGCGAACGCGCGGCGCGTCGTAGCCCGTCTTTTCGCCGTCGAAGGGGATCCCCGGTCCGCCGGTGTGGAGAAAATCCTCTGGCGGCGGTCCGCCCGCCTCGTGAGGAAGGGGAGGGGGCGCGACACGGCCCTCGCGATGATGGACCTTGGCGCCGTCGTCTGCCTGCCGAAGCTCCCGCGCTGCGGGGAGTGCCCCCTCGGATCCGTCTGTGCCTCCCGCCTCCGGGGTCTCCAGGACGCGATCCCTCCGAAGCGGCCGAGGAAATCCGTCCCCCATCGCGACGTCGTGGCCGCGGTGTTTCGCCGCGCGGACGGCGCGCTGTTCCTGGTGCGCCGTCCGTCCGAAGGGCTCCTGGGGGGATTGTGGGCCTTCCCTTCCGGGAAGCGCGAACCGGGGGAGTCCCTGGAGGAGGCGCTGCGGCGATCGCTCCGGGAGAAACTTCAGGTGCGCGCGGTGATTCAAAGGGGGGTGGGAGCCGTGCGGCATGCCTATACCCACTACCGGATCACGCTTCACGGCTTCCTTTGCGAGGCGGCCGGAGGATCGTTGCCGGCGGGGGAGGATACCGGGTGGCTCCTGCGGCCGTCGGAAGAGTCGTTCGCGATGCCGCGGGCGGACCGGCAGATCGTCGAAATCATCCATCGGGAGGTAGGAGCATGAAGATCGGGGACGTACTGAAGCCCGGAGGCCGCGGCGTGATCGCCACGGCGTCGAGGGCCGGGGTGGTCAACATGGCGGTGTACGCGGTCCCGCATGTCGTGGATGAAGAGACGGTCGCGTGGGGGATGACGGACGGCAGGACCTGGAACAACGTGCGGGAGAACCCGAACGCGTCGTACGCCTACTTCGCGTCCGGCGAGGGATTCCGCGGTGCGAGGCTCACGCTGTCGCTCGCCCGCACGGAGGACTCCGGGGAGATGCTGGCGAAGATCCGGGAGCGCACCGGCATGGTGAGCCCCGGGAATCCGGATGCGGTGAAACATGTCGCGTACTTCAAGGTGGTCGAGACACGCCCTCTGGTGTGACAAGGGCGGAGGAGACACGCAGATGAAGACGTTCACGGCGGTCCTGGCGGCGGCCTTCCTGTTCGCCGGGCTTTCCCATGCGCGCGCGGAGGTGAAGACCGAGGTGGTGGAATATCGTCACGGCGACGTCGTCCTGGAGGGGTACCTGGCATACGATGACGCCATCCCGGGGAAACGGCCCGGCGTGCTCGTCGTCCACGAGTGGATGGGGCACAATCCGTACGTCCGGAAGCGGGCGGAGCAGCTTGCGGGGCTGGGGTACGTCGCTTTCGCGCTCGACATGTACGGAAAGGGGGTCCGCGCGAAAGACGCGAAGGAGGCGGCCGCCCTGGCGGGAAAGTACAAGGGGGACCGTCCGCTGATGCGGGCCCGGGCGGGAGCGGGGCTCGATGTCCTCCGGAAGCACGCAAGGGTCGATCCGTCGCGCCTGGCCGCCATCGGGTACTGCTTCGGCGGCACGGCGGCGCTGGAGCTGGCCCGGGGCGGCGCGGACCTGGTGTCGGTAGTCACCTTCCACGGGGGGCTGGACACGCCGACCCCCGGGGACGCGCGCAACATCAAGGGGAAGGTGCTGGCCCTCCACGGCGGGGACGACCCCTTCGTCCCGATGAAACAGGTCGAGGCGTTCCAGGAGGAGATGCGCAAGGGGGGAGTCGACTGGCAGTTCGTCTCCTACGGCGGCGCGGTGCACAGCTTCACCAATCCGGAGGCGGGGAGCGACAACTCGAAGGGGGCGGCGTACAACGAGCGGGCGGACCGCCGTTCCTGGGAGGCGATGAAGACCTTCTTCGCGGAAACCCTCAAGTGATAGGAGGGATGTGGCCCCCGTTTTTCCTGCAGCGGGGGTACCCCGGCAGGGCGAAACTCGTGATGGGGTGCCCGCCGGGGTGGTTGTTCGGGTAGAATGATTCGTGGGGGGAAGCCCCTCTACATCCCTCGACGACCGGAAAGGAGGCGTGATGAAGCGCTGCTGGCTGGTCCTCGCCGTTCTTTTCCCTGTCCTGGTGGCCGCCGTCCCATCCCACGCGAAAGAGATCCTGATCGGCCTCATCACGCCGCTCTCCGGTGACGTGAAAACGTACGGCGAGTCGGTCCGGAACTCCTTCCTGATCGCCGTCGAGGAGGCGAACGCGAAGGGCGGCGTCGCGGGGATGAAGATCAGGTACGTCATCCAGGACGACAAGAACGACGCGACGGAGGCGGCCAACGTGGCGAACCTCCTGGTGAACCAGCACCGGGTCAAGGCGATCGTCGGCGCGGTCACCTCCAAGGCCACGATCCCCGTCTCGGATATCATCCAGGCCGCGAAGATCCCCACGCTCACCCCGACGGCCACGAATCCGAAGGTCACGGTGGCGGACGGGAAGCGGAAGGACTACATGTTCCGGAGCTGCTTCATCGACCCCTTCCAGGGGATGGTGATGGCCAAATTCTCGCGGGAGACGCTGAAGAAGCAACGTGCCGCGGTCCTGTTCGACGCGTCGAACGACTACTCGAAGGGGACCGCGGAAGTGTTCCGCGACGGGTTCCGGAAACTTGGCGGGACGTCCGCGGCCTTCGAGGCCTACGGGAAGGACGACGTGGACTTTTCCGCGCTGCTCACCAAGGTAAAGGCTTCCGGGGCGGACGTGATGTTCCTGCCGGACTATTACAACAAGGTCGGCCTGATCGCCAAGCAGGCGCAGGAGAAGGGGCTGAAGGTTCAGCTGGTCGGGCCGGACGGGTGGGACTCCCCGGACCTGGTGAAGATCGCCGGGAGCGCGATCGAGGGCGGCTACTTCTCCAACCACTACTCTCCGGACGACCGGCGGCCGGAGGTCGTGGCGTGGGTGAAGAAGTACAAGGAGAAGCACGGCCAGGTCCCCGACGCCCTCGGGACGCTGGCGTACGACGGCACGAACCTGCTCCTCGAGGCGATCCGCAAGGCGGGGAGCGACGACCCGGGGAAGATCCGGGATGCCCTCGCCTCGATCAGGGATTTCCACGGGGTCACCGGGAAATCCACGCTCGACCGGAACGGGGACAGCGTCAAGAGCGCGGCGATCGTGAAGATCGAGGGAGGCCGCCAGAAGTTCGTGAAGATGGTGAATCCGTAGCCCGCCAAGGGGTGCAATCGTAGAGTATTTTCTCCAGCAGGCGCTGAACGGGCTGCAGCTCGGGTTCGTGTACGCCCTGATCGCCCTGGGGTACACGATGGTCTACGGGATCGTGCGCCTCATCAATTTCGCCCACGGCGACGTCTTCATGGTCGGGGCGTTCCTGGCTTTCTACGCCGTCGAGAAGTTCCACCTGCCCCTGCCCGCCGTGTTCGCCGTCGCCGCCGGTGGGGCCGCCTTCCTCGCGGTGGTCATCGAACGGGTGGCGTACCGGCCGCTTCGAAACGCCCCGAGGATCGCGGCGCTGATCACCGCCATCGGGGTTTCCCTCTTCCTGGAATACTTCACCGCGCTCCACCAGGTGTTCGGTCCGAACTATTACGCCTTCCCGCGCCCCTTCCAGGTGGTCTCCCTCGAGATCGGCGGGGTCACGGTCACCAACATCCAGGGGATCATCCTCCTCGCCACCCTCGTCTCCCTGGGGGCGCTGCAATATGTCGTCTACCGGACGAAGGTGGGCCGGGGGATGCGCGCCGTCTCCCACGATTACGTCACCGCCGGATTGATGGGGGTCAACGTCGATGCCGTGATCTCGTTCACCTTCGCCCTCGGGGCCGCGTTCGCGGGGGTTGGCGGGGTGCTGTACGGGATCGCCTACCCGCAGATCAACACCTTCATGGGAGTGATGCCGGGGCTCAAGGCGTTCACCGCAGCCGTCCTCGGCGGCATCGGGAACATTCCGGGGGCGGTGATCGGGGCCCTGATCATGGGCCAATCCGAGACGATGACCACGGCGTACCTGTCCTCGACCTACCGGGACGGGATCGCCTTTGTCCTCCTCATCGCCGTCCTCCTGTGGAGGCCCTCCGGGATCCTGGGGAAGCCCCGGACGGAGAAGGTGTGACGACGGCGCGATGAACCTCCTGAAGAACATCGCGAAGGCGGTCCTGCCGTTCGCCGTCCTTTCGGGGCTGCTCCTGTTCCTCTCCGCACACGAGTTCCTCAATCCGTACTGGGTGCAGATCATCCAGCTGGCGTGCATCGTGGCGGTGTCCGCGCTGGGCCTGAACCTCATCTACGGGTTCACGGGGCTGTTCTCCCTGGGACACGCCGCTTTCTACGGCGTCGGGGCGTACACGGCGGCGCTGGTGACGAAGCTCTACGTGGGAGCGTACGGAGACGAGGCGCTGCTCGCGACCGGGGCGGTTTTCCTCGGCTCCCTCCTGGCGGGAGGGTTCGCCGCGGCGCTCCTCGCGTGCCTCGTCGGCATGCCCACCCTCCGGCTGACATCGGACTACCTCGGCATCGCCACGCTGGGATTCGGTGTCATCATGAAAGTCCTCTTCGACAACGCGGACTCCATCGTGCCGCAGCTGGGGGGCGCCCGCGGGATGACCGGCATCGCGCGGATGACCGGGATCCCCTGGGCGGTGGCGGCGCTCGTCGCCGCGATCCTCGTGATCCGCAATCTCGTCCACTCGAAGTACGGGCGCGCCCTCGTCGCCATCCGCGAGGACGAGGTCGCCGCGGCGGCGATGGGAGTCGACACCTTCCGGTACAAGGTGATCGGCTTTACCGCGGGGTGCGCCTTCGCCGGGGTGGCGGGAGGGATGTACGCGCACCTCTACACGTTCCTTCATCCGAGCACCTTCGACTTCCTGAAATCGTTCGACGTCCTGATGATCGTGGTGCTGGGCGGCCTGGGGAACATCAGCGGCACGCTGGTGGCCTCCTTCGCCTGGGTCTTCCTCCTGGAAGGGATGCGCGTCGCGCTCCCGCCGGAATACATCGAGCTCCGCTGGGTCCTCATCCCCCTGCTGCTGATCGTCACGATGCTGGCGCGGCCCCGGGGCCTGTTCGGCGTGCGGGAGTTCCCGTTCCTGCGCAGCAAGGCGTACCGATGATCCTCGAGGTCCGGGGGATCACCCGGCATTTCGGGGGGATCAGGGCCCTGGACGGGGTGGATTTCCGGATCGGGCGGGGCGAGCTCGCCGGGATCATCGGCCCCAACGGATCCGGGAAGACCACGCTGTTCAACGTGGTCACCGGGATCTATCGCCCGGACCGAGGCTCCGTCACCATGGAAGGCGAGGAGATCACCGGCCTTCCGCCGCACGCGATCACCCGCCGGGGGATCGCGCGGACCTTCCAGAACATCCGCCTCTTCCGGGATCTGACGGTGGTCGACAACGTGCGCGTCGCGCACCACCCGTACGTACGGTACGGGGCGGCCGCGGCGCTGTTCCGTACCGGCGCATTCTACCGGGAAGAGCGGCGGTCGCGGGAACAGATCGAGGAATATCTCTCGATCTTTTCCCTCCAGGACCGGCGGAAGGAACTCGCGGGGAACCTTTCGTACGGCGAACAGAGAAAACTGGAGATCGCCCGCGCCCTCGCGTCGTGCCCGAGGCTCCTCCTTCTGGACGAACCCGCGGCCGGGATGAACCCCTCCGAGGTGGGATCGCTGATGGAGTTCATTCTCGGAATCCGTGAGCGGTTCTCCCTGACCGTCCTGCTGATCGAGCACCAGATGCGCCTGGTGATGGGGATCTGCGAGCGGCTGATCGTGATGGACTTCGGTCAGGTGATCGCCCGGGGTCTCCCCGCGGAGATCCGGAGGGATCCGAAGGTGATCGAGGCGTACCTCGGGAAAAGGGACGACGCCGTCGGCGGAGTGGATTAGAAAACAGGTGAGATAATGCTTTTAACCGTCGATCGTTTAAGCGTATTTTATGGAGCCGTACAGGCGCTCCGCGAGGTATCGTTCACCGTCGCCAAGGGGGAGATCGTCTCCCTCATCGGTGCGAACGGGGCGGGGAAGAGCACCACCCTGCGGGCGCTCTCCGGCGTCGTCCGCCCATCCGCGGGGAGCATCTTGCACGACGGAAAATCGATCGCGGGTCTCCCGTCCCACCGGATCGCGCGGCTGGGAATCGCCCACGTCCCGGAGGGGCGGGGGGTCTTCGACAACATGAGCGTCCGGGAGAACCTACAGATGGGGGCGTACACCCGCCCGTCCCGCAAAGAGGTGGAGGAGAGCTTCGAACGGGTCTTCGGTCTCTTCCCCCGCCTTGCCGAACGCGCGGACCAGCCCGCCGGGACCCTGTCCGGGGGGGAGCAACAGATGCTGGCTATCGGAAGGGGGCTGATCCAGCGTCCCGACCTGCTTCTTCTCGACGAACCGTCCATGGGACTGTCCCCGATCCTGGTGCGCGAGATCTTCCGGATGATCGGGGAGATCAACAAGGCCGGGACGACGATCCTTCTCGTCGAACAGAACGCCTCCATGGCCCTCGCCGTCGCGGACCGCGCCTACGTCCTCGAGTCGGGGGAGGTCGCGCTCGAAGGGAAGGCGTCCGATCTGCAGGAGGATCCGAAGGTCCGGGCCGCCTACCTGGGCGACGCTGCCGGATGAACTTTTTCCGCCGTTGACTTGAAGAGCCGATGCGGCAAAATGAAATCCGCCATTCATTCCGGGCGGATCCCACCCGCGGAGGTGCCTCATGCCGGACCCGCCGACCCTCGCCGCGAAGCATCAGCGGAACCGTCCCCCTGAACCCGTACGGATCCTCGTCAGCGCCTGCCTGCTGGGGGAGAAGGTCCGCTACGACGGCGGGCACAAGAGGGACCTCTTCCTGGTCGAGGCGCTTGGCCCCTTCGTCGAGTGGGTCCGGGTCTGCCCGGAGGTCGACTGCGGGCTTCCTGTCCCGCGGGAAGCGATGCGCCTCGTGGGAGATCCGAAGAATCCCCGTCTGGTCACGAACAAGACCGGGATCGATCACACAGGCCGGATGGAGCGATGGGCGAAGGCCCGCCTCGACGAACTGTCCGGCCTCGACCTGTGCGGGTACATCTGCAAGAAGGACTCGCCGAGTTCGGGGATGGAGCGGGTGAAGGTATACGGCGCGGGCGACGGGATCCCGGCGCGGACCGGGGCCGGGATCTTCACCCGGAGGTTCATGGAGCGGTTTCCGCGGATCCCGGTAGAGGAAGAGGGACGACTCGCCGACCCGGCGCTCCGGGAGATGTTCATCGAACGGGTCTTCTGCCTGCGGCGATTCCGGGACCTGCTCGCGCGTCCCCCGTCCCGGGGAGCGCTGGTCGACTTCCACACCGACCACAAACTGCTGCTCCTTTCCCACGATCGCGGGCACTACGAGGAGATGGGCCGGCTCGTGGCGGGGGCGAAGACCCTTCCCATCGCGAGACTCTATCGGAAGTACGAGGAGATCTTCCTGTCGGCGCTGGCGCACAAGGCGACGCCCAAGAAGTGCGCCGACGTATTGTCGCACATGATGGGATACTTCAGGAAAATGCTCTCAACAGACGAAAAACATGAGCTGATCGAGGTGATCGACCAGTACCGCCGGCGGCGGATCCCGCTGGTCGTTCCCGTCACCCTGATCCGTCATTACGTCCGGAAGTACGACGTCGTCTACCTCGCGCGTCAACGATTCCTCAACCCCCATCCCGTCGAACTGATGCTCCGCAACCACGTCTGACCCCCGCACGCAGCACTAAGGCCGGGGGTATCCCACCGGCACCGCCGCGACACGAGGGGGCTGCGCCCCTTCGAGGATCTCCGTCACCTCCCGCTCCATTTCCCGCTCCGCCCCCGGGCCGGTTCCGGCAAGGAGGGAGACGCGAAGCGATTTCGACGCGGGGAGGAAATGCTGTTCCGCGAGGAACGTCCGGACGGTCTGCCGCAGGGCGGCCAGCGTCAACAGTCCCTCGCCGGTCGTTTCCGGCGGTCCGACGACCACGAGGTGACCGCCGTCCCGCACCGCGCGCGCGGATTCCGCGAACAGGGTGACCGCCTTCCGGACCAGGGACGGGAACCGCAGGCGCTCCTCGGAAGAGAAATCGAGCACGCCTTTTCCCCCGGCCGTCCCGCCGACGATCAGGACCGCGAACGCCGGGAGCGGCGCGCCGACGAGCGTGTTGTCCAGCCACGGCTCGACGACCCGAGGATCGGACAGGTCGAGGGTGCGCTGCTGCGACTCCTGCGCCCGCCCCCGGGCGCCCTTCGCTGACGGATGCCCGGCGGGCCGGGTGATCCGGGCCTGGCCGTCCGGCAGCTCCGCGTCCGAAAGCGACGTCACCGCGGCTCCCTTTCGGGAGAGCGCATCGTGGAGGCGCCGGTGAAGCGCACCGGCGTCTCCGGTAGACACCAGGGTCCCCGGTTCCCCGGCGGAGAGAGCCTTCCTGGGGCCCGGCGACGGGGGGAAGGAGGAGAAGGGGGGCAGGGTGGTGATCGCGAGAAACGGGTTCTCGAGGAAACGCCCGTCCTTCGCCGCGAACAGCACCGCCTCCGCCACCTCCTCGTTCCCCGGCGGGGCCGCCGGAACCGTGGAGCGGAACCACTCCCCGATCCGCCCGTACCACGCCTCGATCCGCCCGCAGGGCCCTTTCGGCATCTTCTGCGCCCGCAGCGCGGCGAGGAACCTTCCCGAGGCGGCCGCGCGCTCCTCCGGGGACAGCGCGCCGTCGAAGGACCGGAGGAACAGCTCCGTAAGCGCTTTGCGCCCAGCGGCGGACAGCCCGGGGAAATCGTCGAACCCGGCGGAGAATTTCGTGGCGTAGTTCTTCATCACCCACTCCATCCGCGGGCCGGCGATGAGCGTCGGCGCGACGTCGGCGATGGAGATCCCGTCCGCCGCAAGGTCTGCGCGCGCGGCCTTCGCCAGCGCCTTCAACAGGATCTTCGAGACCGTGTAGATCGTCCGGAAGAGGTACGGGTGATCGGCGTAATGGGTGGACACGTTGACGATCGAACCCCCGCCGGGCTGGGTCCGAAGGATCTCCCGCGCCGCGACGATCGCCTCCCAGGGCCCCAGGAAGTTCGCCGCGAGGACCGCGGAGAAATTCTCCCCGTGGTCCCGCATCACTTCCCCGACCCGCGAGAAGTTTCCCCCGGCGCCGGCGTTGTTCACCAGAAGGTCTACGCGCCCGAACCGGTTCCTCGTCTCCGTGAGCAGCGCGCGGACGCTCCCTTGCCGTGCGACGTCCGTGTGAATCCACAGGGCGCGTCCGCCGGAGCGGCGCATCCGCGTCAAGACGCCGTCGGCCGCGGCGAGCTCCCCTCGCGCCTTCTCCGCCTCCCCGGGATCCTGCGCATCCGTCCGCGGGTACCTGCTCCCGATGACGACCGTGCCCCTTTCCGCCGCCAGCCGAAGGGAGATCTCCTTCCCCAGATTGCGGATCCCCCCGGTGACGACGGCCACCTTTCCCGATGCCGTGCCCGGAATTTCCACGGGGTCGGGAGGCAGGGAGGCGATCGCGTTCTGCTCGTCCGGAAGGAGAACCGCGCCCGAGACGCGCTTTCCCTCGTCCAGGAACCAGAGGACGGAGGCGGCGGTCGCTTCGGGTCGGGCCTGCCGGTTCCTGCCGTCGGTGCGTCCCGGGAGGACGAGCCCGATGTTCACGTTCGCAACGGGCCCGGGGGCGGTCCCGTCGGTCTTCGCCTTCCGCATCAGCGCGCGTTCCATCGCCTCCGTCGCCACCGCCGGGCGCAGCATCGCCTGGAAGACCTGCACGAGGTTCCGCTCACGGATCGTGGGGGCGCCCGAGAGATCCGGCCCCACCAGCACGATCGTTCCGTCCGTCCCGTCCCGGTCCATGCGGCGCTCGGCCTGCCAGCAAAGGAACCGGGGGATGAGGCCGAAACGATCGAGGCGCGCCGTCCATTCGTCGTGCGGCAGATTCGTCAGCGGCCGTTTCCAGTCCACGCTACCGGTGAAATACAAGAGGAGATCGACCCGCGGCAGTCCGTCGAACAGTTCCTGCACCTGGGCGGGGTGGGAGAGGTTGACGGGGGAGACCGTCGCGGTCCCTTCGCCGCCGCGCGCGTTGATCTTCAAGGCGACCGGCTCGAGAATCTCGGGACGGCCTCCGGAGAGGATCACGGCGGCTCCGGCCCGCGCGAGCCCGGCCGCGGACGACTCGACCAGGGGGACGTCGCCCGAAAGCGCTTCTCCCACCACGACCAGCGCGACCTTGCCGACCAGGTCGGGGTACCGCGTGAGCGCGGCGGGGGAGGGGATGACACCGGGCGGCTGCTCGTAGGTGACCCCGCCCATCGGGAGGCGGGCCCCCCCGATCGTCCTCCGGAACGGGCCCTCGACGACCTCCAGCGCGAGCGCGGCGAAATCCCGCGGATCGACGAATGCGTGTCCCACCGTCCGTTCGAGGGTGTCCCGTTCCAGTGCTTCCGGGGGGACGTTTCGCCCGATGCGGGCGCGCGCCTTCGACCCCTTGTCGAAGACGCCGCTTCCGCGCTGGATCCGCTCCGTGGAGACCGCCGACGGGTTGAGGGAGAGCACGGAGATCCTTTTCCCCGCGAGCGCCCACGCAAGGTAATCCCCGAGAGCGAGTTTGGCGGACTGGGCGGAGGTGTACGGGAGACGCCCGGGGTAGGCGTGCAGGACGTGGTGGTGGATGCTCTCGCTGTAGAACGTCCCCACCATGACGATCGTCCCGCCGCCCGGCTGCCCCTCCATGATCCTCGCCGCCTCGAGCGACGCCATCCATGACCCGGTGAGGTGGATGTTGACCGCCTCCCGGTACTCGTCGAAATGGCCTTCCTCGTATACCGAGCCGAACACCACCGGGCCCGAGACGCCGGCGTTGTTGTAAAGAACGTCGATGCGGCCGATCTCGTTCTCGATCTGCTCGAACATCTCACCGACGTATTTCGGGTCGGACACGTCGCCCTGGACGATGAGGGTCTGGTTCGTGAGGCCGAGGTGGCGGATGAGGTCGTCCATGTCGGCCTTCGTTTCGAGAAGCGGGGCGTGCCGCCGACCGGTGATCACGACGTTCCCGCCGCGCCGCGCCGCCTCGAGGGCGAGGCTGCGCCCCATCCCGGTGCCGCCCCCGGTGATCACGACCACCTTTCCCGCGAGGGCGGTGTCCGGGTACCGGACGTGGCGGTACGAGTGGGTTCGGGCCGTCATTTTACGGATCATGTGGCTGGCGCGGGCGGGGTTCCCCTCCGTTTCCAGGGACGCGAAAAGGAGGAACAGCGGGTCGGCCGGAGGATGCCGCTCGTACGTGTCCGCCATCTGCTTCCGCGTCTCCTCCGGGAGCGACTGGAAGAAACGGTACGCCTCGAGGGTCCCCTTGACGGCGGCGGAGAACTGCCGCTCGATCGAGAGCTTCTCGTCTGGGAAGGAGGCGTCCCGCAGGAGGCGGCACGCGAGGAGCGCGGGAATGCCGTCGTCGAGGGTCCCCTCGGTCATCCCGGAGAGAAGCCGGAGAATGAATCCCCTCTCGAACACCCAGTGAAGACCGTCGTTCCCGTCGATGAACTTCCCGGAGGGCCGTTCGAGCTCTCCGACGACGTGGACGCTTCGGAGGACGGGCCCTCCCGCGACCGATTCACCGACCGTCGGACCGCTCCCCGGAATTCGGGCGAGGGACAGCGCCCGGGTGAGGAGCCTCGAGAGATCGAGGGCCCGCGGGCCTGCCCATCGCTCGACCGTCACCTCGCCGCCGGCGACGGTCACCCCCTCGAAGGCGGGGTCGGCGCCAAGGGCGTACGAGCGGATGGCCACTGCGATGCTGTCCGCAGCCTCCTCCCGGGAAGGAGACGGGGTTTCGGGAGAAAGGACCAGGTTGCGCAGGAGATGAAGCGCCCGTTCCGCGTCCCCCTCGTCGAGGGCGGCGCGCCCCGCCGCGACCCGCCCCGCCGCGATCTCCCCCAGGA
>JACZKY010049720.1_pt1 | contig 13067 bp, 12 predicted proteins | sample 8237611 | NCBI WGS metagenome assembly JACZKY01 (sample SAMN16148055, study PRJNA663545) | marine sediment metagenome | biome: sediments and biomass from bioreactor inoculated with such sediments; feature: coastal sediments; material: methane- and iron-fed bioreactor; isolation source: Bothnian...
GCCGGCGACAGTCGCAATGGATAATTGATCTGCGCGCATGTTTTGTCATCCAAGCCGCAGAAGCCTTGAGCTTCAATTCTTTCGCGTACCGTTGCAGTGACTGTTGACATGACAGACCTCCCGATTGTGGTGGGCCTAACGCTGATATCGGGCGACAGTTTTGCGCCCTAACTCCGGGCCGTGCCGCGTAGGGGCGGTGGCCTTAGTGCCCGTAAGTCTGGTTTCGACAACAAGTTGCGGCTGGCCACGCTGCATAACTCGTCAACAAATTGCCGGGGAGAGCGGCAGTGGTCTTGGCGCTCAGTTGCACTAACACGGGCCTACGGATACATAGGTCGACTGTAAGCCCATTTGTTCGGTGTGGCTACAGCGCAAGAATGCGAGGGCTTGTCCAGGCGGCGGGCGGTGGGCACAGGAAGTGCTTGCGGCAGCACTCACCGAATGGGCAGGCGCGGGTCCGCGCGCCAGGCGTCAAGCGCGCCGCCACCCCTGCGGTTCGGCCACTCCGCGCAGTGGGCAAAAAAATGGGCACCACCTGGGTGCCCATTTCTCAGCAATCCTTGGCTCCCCGACCAGGGCTCGAACCTGGGACCTGCGGATTAACACTGAAGCTAGCTGCGGCAGTTTGGCTTGAGAAAATCCAAGATTTCTAACGGATCTTCTGCTTCCCTGATGTTGTGCCCGCTGTACGGTCGAAAGGCTGATGCGCTCCCCCGGCCTGCAAGGAGTCGTGCGTGGCAGGCGCTGCCGAACGACGATTGCCGACCAGCGTGCTCAGTGGCCGGCTGATCTGGTGAACCGGAACTTCAAGGCGCAACCCCCGAACCAGCTTTGGGTGGATGACGTCACCTATGTGGCGACCAGGTCCGGGTTCGTGTACGTTACCTTCGTCATTGATGCACCGCAGGCTGCTCGAACCGATTGGCAACGTCACGCCAGCGGAGTTGGAAATGGCGTATCTTCGACAACAAGGAGAAACGGCCATCACGGCCTGACTCAACGCAACCAGTTTCCGGGATTCCCGGGGCGGTTCAGGCTGCGAAGCTTAGACTGCGCGCGGGTTCTATGGCAAGATATTTTACGGTTGTGATTGACTTGTTATAGATCTTTCAGATGCTTACTTGCTGGCATATTGATTCATTTGAAGAGTAGAGGGAATCATGATTTTGGAAATGCGTACTTATCAAGTTCAGGCCGGAAAAGCACCGGAATTTCTGCGCATCTATCAAGATAATGGCTTGGAAATCATTAGTCGTTATGCAAAATTAATTGGCTGCTGGACCAAAGAATCCGGAGTGCTAAATTCAGTCGTATTCCTTTGGGCATATGATGATTTCGGTCACCGCAGTGCTCAACGTGCCAAGATGTCGCAGGACAACGAGTGGAATGCATTTGTCCCATCGATTCTTCCCTATCTAGTGAATCAGGAGAGTGTATTTCTGAACCCGGTGTCATTTTCGCCAATCAAATAGAATCATGCGTCGTGGCGCCGCAAAGCAGGCTGAATAATGGATTGGTGGTACTGATATTGGCTGGATCGCTCATTAGGGGAGCACCCTCATCAATCGACTCTTGACGATACGGATATTTGACGGAACAATGAACTGCACTTTGGTGGGTGGCGCGCGCTGCCAGCAGGCATGCCGAACCGATCGATAACACGCTGTCGCCCATCGTCTCGTTGCGGCCATCAACATAGGAGAATGGAAGATGAGCACCATCTGGACGGACGAGTCGACTCGTCGTGACTTCTTGAAGATGCTGGCCGCGACCGGTGCGGCCAGTTCGGGTTTGCTGTCCTTGCCCAGCCATGCGCAAGGGGCACCGGTGAACTTCCACACCTGGTCGGCCGCGGTCGATACGGTGAAGAGCCATCTGACCGCCCTGGAGGCCAAGACCGGCATCAAGGTCAGTTACAGCAATTCGCCCTGGGCGCAGTACCGCGACACCATGGTCACCAAGTTCGTCGGCAATGCGCCGCTGGATGTGATGTGGGTGTCCGACTCCTGGTTGCCGGAATGGGTCGATGCCGGCTGGCTGGCTCCGGTCAATGACTACCCGGAACTGATGAAGTACAACGCCGGCGCCAACGACTTCTGCACCCAATCGATGCAGTACAAGGGAAAGCAGTACGGCCTGACCTATTACTCGGACTACATGGCGTTCTTCTACGACGCCGAGAAGCTCAAGAAAGCCGGCATCACGCAGCCGCCGACGACCTGGGAGGAAGTGGTCCAGCAGTCGCTCAAGATCAAGAAGGCCGGCATTTCCGAGTATCCGATGATGCTGTCGATGGCGCGCGAGAGCTGGCTCATCGAATTCATGACTGCATTGGTGTATTCGCACGGCGGGCGCTTTGCAGATGACAATGGCGTGCCGCTGATGAACGATCCCAAGCGCGGCGCGCACCAGGCGCTGCAGTGGATCGTGGATGCGGTGAACAAGCACAAGATCATTTCGCCGGCCTGTGTGGAAACCGGAGAGCTCAACGGTATGAAGTCGTTCAGTTCCGGCAACCATGCGTTTGCCCTGCTTGCCCGCTACCGCGTGCGCACGCTCAACGATCCCAAGCAATCAGGGATTGCGGGCAACGTCAGGCAGGCGCTGATGCCGGCCGGGCCGGGCGGCTCGCATGCCACCGTGGGCTGGATGCGCTTTTATGGCCTAGCCGCGCAGGCTGCTGCCGACAAGGCGCGCGCGGCCAATGCCGTCAAGCTGATCGAATGGTTTGGCGGCAAGGCCGATGGCCAGTACCGGTTCCAGAAAATGCTGTTCCTGGATACCGGCTCGGGCTTTGGCGTCAAGGAGTTGTTCAAGGACCCTGACGTCCGGGCCGCCTACGAGAAGTTTTCCGATCTGGCACTGTACGAGCAGCAGCAGCAACTCGCCCGCAAGAAGGACGTCATCACGCGTTGGTTCGGCGAGTGGGACGAGGTCAACAGCTCGGCTTGGCAGTCGGCCATCCTCGGCAAGAGCACGGTGGCCGAAGCGCTGAAGAAGTCGAGCGAGGCCTGGAACGATATGCGCAAGTAGTCCTGGCCGGTGCAGGGGCGGGCCTTGGGCCGGCCCCTGTCTGGAGCGTCGACACAAGCACTGGGAAGCACTGCATTGATGAGCAACCCGATCCGGGCTTTGCGCCTCGCCCTCCGGCATCCTGTGAGCGCCTACGACCAGAAGAGCGCCATGCTGTTCCTGACGCCGATGATGGTCGTCTTGAGCGTGGTGGGGGTCTTCCCGATCCTCTACTCCTTCTGGATCAGCCTGTTCGACCTCAAGCTTACGCGGCCGCACCGGGTGCCCTTTGTCTGGTTCGACAACTATCTCAAGGTCTTTCAGGATTCCCTGTTCTGGGAGTCGGTCGGACGCACCACTTCCTTTACGGTAATGTCGGCCGGCGCGATCATGGTCATCGCGCTGCTGATGGCCCTGCTGCTCAACGAGGAGTTTCGCGGGCGGCGGGTTCTGTCGGCCGTCCTCCTGATACCCTGGGCCATCCCGTACGTGGCCAATGGACTGATGTGGAAGTGGATCTACGACTCCGGCTACGGCGCGCTCAACGGACTGATGATGCAGCTCGGCCTGATCGACAAGTACCTGGTGATGCTGGGAGATGTCGACAAGACCCTGTTGCTCATCACCAATGCCTTTGTCTGGAAGGAAGTGCCGTTGGCCACGATCCTGCTGCTGGTCACGCTCAAATCGATCCGGGCCGACCTGTACAGCGCGGCCAAGGTAGACGGCGCCAATGTCTGGCAGCGTTTCATCCACATTACCCTGCCGTCGCTGGTACCCGGTTTCGCGCTGGTGATGATCTACGAAACCATGATGGCGATCCGCCACTTCGACTTGTTCTTCATCCTGACCGAGGGCGGGCCGGCCGAGGCGTCCCATGTGCTGGCATGGCAGGTATATGTGGAAACGTTTCGCAAGCTTGCCTTCGGCACCGGAGCCGCGCTGGCCTACATCATGGCGATCGTCACCTTCACCCTGGCGTTCTTCATCATTCGCAGCACGAGCCGCAAGCTCTAGCCGGACGTTGCACTCCCGAGCCGCTTGGAACCTATGAAAATCCGACACCTGGGCAGACGGACCTTGCTCTTCGTTTCGTCGCTCCTGTTTGTGGCGTACGTGCTCGCGCCGATCGGCTGGCTTCTGTCCTCCTCGTTCCAGTCGGAAGCGGAGATCACCTCGATACCACCGCACTGGATTCCAGACGAGCCGACGCTGGAAAACTTCCAGGCGATCTTCCAGGCGCGCGACAAGGTCGTCACCTACGAGACCCGAAAGCAAGGTGATACTGCCACCGGGGGCTACATTCCATCGACCGCCAAGAACCTGCTGCCCGCGATGTGGAACAGCCTGGTGGTGGCGATTGCGGTCGTGGTCCTCAATCTCCTGGTCAGCGTGCCGGCCGCGTATGCGCTGGCCAAGATCCGCTTTATCGGGCGCTCGAGTTCGATCTATTTCATGCTCACCACGCGGGTGATCCCCGACATTGCGTTGGTGGTACCGTTCTTCCTGTTCGTGCAGAAGCTGGGCCTGCTCGACAACCTGCTGTCGCTGGTGATCACCTACCTGGCCATTACCGTGCCGTTCAGCGTCTTCATCCTCACCGGCTATTTCGAGTCGTTGCCCGATGAGCTGGACAAGGCGGCGCGCGTGGACGGCTGCTCGCGGCTGCAGACGATGACGCTAGTCTTCCTGCCGCTGGCACTGCCTTCGCTGGTGGCCGTGGTGCTGTTCACCTTCCTGACGAGCTGGAACGAGTTCCTGCTGGCGCTGATGTTCACGCAGACGCCGGCTTCACAGACGATGCCGATCGTGGTGGCGTCGTTCACTTCCGACTTCACGATCAGCTTCTCGTTCATCAATGCGGCCGGCGTGCTGGCCATCATTCCGCCGGTGATCATCGCCATCGTCTTCGAGCGCTATATCGTTTCCGGCCTGACGGCCGGTGCCGTCAAGGGTTAAAGGAGTAGCTAGTGGCCCGAATTAGATTTGAAGGGGTGGGCAAGGAATACCCCAATGGTTATGTCGCCCTGAAGGACCTCAATCTTCACATCGGTGACCGGGAATTCCTTGTCCTGCTTGGGCCTTCGGGTTGCGGCAAGTCCACCACCCTGAACCTGATCGCCGGTTTGGAGGATGTGACCGAGGGCAACCTGTTTTTTGACGACGAAGTGATGAACACGGTTCCGCCGCACCGGCGCGATGTGGCCATGGTGTTCCAGAGCTACGCGCTGTACCCGAACAAGAGCGTGTACGAGAACATCGCCTTCGGCCTGCGCATGCGCAAGCATCCCAAGGAGGAAATCGATAGTCGCGTGCGCGATGCCGCGCGCCGGCTCGAGATCGAACCACTGCTGGACCGGCGCCCCGATCAGCTCTCGGGAGGCCAGCGCCAACGCGTCGCCCTGGGTCGCGCCATGGTGCGGCAACCAGCCGTGTTCCTGATGGATGAACCGCTGTCCAATCTGGATGCAACGCTGCGCATTTCGATGCGGGCCGAGATCAAGCAGTTGCACCAGGCCATGCAGACCACGTTTGTCTACGTCACGCACGACCAGGCCGAGGCCCTTACCCTGGCGGATCGCATCGTGGTGATGCGCGACGGTGTGGTGCAGCAGATCGGCACGCCCGATTCCATCTACGAACAGCCCAGCAACATGTTCGTGGCCGCCTTCCTCGGCAACCCGGCGATCAATTTCCTGGAAGGCAGCCTCGCTGCGGATGGCGACCGGCTGCTGTTTCGGCGTGGCGCTCTTAACCTGAGTCTGCCCCCCCACCTGGAGCAGCGGCTGGCGGGGCAGTCCGGCCAGGCCGGGCGAGCCGTGGTCCTGGGTCTGCGTGCCGAGGACGTGGAGACGGAAGGCGGGCCGCGCGCTGAGGACAGTGTGCAGGGCCGCATCCTGTCGGTATTGCCGGTGGGTTCCGACCAGTTCCTGGAACTGGAAGTCGAAGGCTCGAAACTGTTCTTCCGGGTCGGCAAGGAAGGGAAGTACAAGGTGGGTGAAAACGCAATCCTGAAGGTGAATCTGAACCGAGTGCACTTGTTCGACAAGCAGGACAGCGAGAGTCTGTCCCGACCGGAATAGCCTGTGAAACCCGCAGCCTTTGACTATTTTCGCCCCAGCTCGCTGGAAGAGGTTCTCGACCAACTGGCTGCGGGGGGCGAAGGCGCCAAGCTGATCGCCGGTGGCCAGAGCCTCGGGCCGATGCTCAACATGCGCTTGGCGGCACCTTCCGCTCTCATTGATTTGAACGACTTGACCGAACTTGCCTACATTCGGGATGTAGGCGAGACGCTGGAAATTGGTGCGCTGACCCGCCATTGCCAGATCGCTGATTCGAAGCTGGTGCAGGCCCGCTGCCCCGTGCTGGCGGAGGCGGCGCAAACCATTGGCCACTATGTGATTCGTCAGCGCGGCACGATTGGCGGCAGTCTGGCGCATGCCGATCCGGCCGCGCAATTGGCGCTGATTGCAGCGACGCTGGAGGCAAGAATCGAGATCGTGAGCCGTGGCGGGCAGCGCAGTTTGCCGGCCTCCACCTTCTTCCAGTCGGTCATGGCCACGGCGCTGGCACCCGACGAGATGATCCGCTGCGTTCACTTTCCCAAGGCGGATGCGAACGAGGGAGCCGCGTTCGAGTTGTTCAGTCGTCGCCACGGGGACTACGCGATCGTGGCGGCGGCAGTCACCGTCGCGCTGGCTGGAGAACTGGTCGCCCGCGTGCGGGTGGGCCTGAGCGGGGTGGGTCCCGTGCCGCGCTCGTTTGATGACGTCGTGCGCGGATTCGCCGGCCGCGCCGCGGATGCGGCCTGGCCGGAGCAAGTCGCGCGCGCGCTGCAGGAGGCGGTTGACCCCGAGGACGATGAGCGCATCTCGGCGCTGTACCGCAAGGAGCTCACGCAAACGCTGGTGCAACGCGCACTGGTGAGCGCCTTGAGCCGGGCCCGCGCCTGGTCGAGGGATGAGGCAGATGAGTAACGTGGGCAAGCGTGCGATCACGCTGACCGTCAACGGGCAGAACCACGAACTGCTGGTGGAACCGCGCAAGCTGCTGGTGGACGCGCTGCGCGAGGATTGCCGCCTCACGGGCACCCATGTCGGCTGTGAGCATGGTGTGTGTGGCGCGTGCACGGTGCTGGTCGATGGCAGGCCGGTGCGCTCCTGCCTCACCTACGCCATCCAGATGGAGGGGCACGAGGTTGCGACCATCGAATCGGTAGCCGTCGCTGCGGTGTTGTCCCCGCTGCAGCAGGCGCTGCACGAGGAGCACGGCCTGCAATGCGGCTTTTGCACCCCGGGCATCGTAATGACCTTCGAGGCATTCCTGAAGGACCATCCGGCGCCGAGCGAAGAGGAGATCCGCGATGTGCTGGCGGGGAACCTGTGCCGCTGCACCGGCTACCAGAATATTGTGAAGGCCATCGCGAAGGCAGCCGAGCAGATGCGCGGGAATCCGGACCATGTCGCACCCTGAGTTCCATTACATCGGGCAGCATGTACCCCGCAAGGAGGACTACCGCCTGCTCACCGGGCAGGGGCGCTTTGTCGACGACATTGAAGTGCCGGGCGCTCTGCACGCCTGCTTTGTGCGCTCGCCGTATGCCCATGCCCGGATCCTGTCGATCGATGTCCGGGTAGCGCTCGCGATGCCGGGCGTGGTTGCGGTCTTCACCGGAGCGGACCTGGCCCAATGGACCACGCGCGCGCGCATGGCGCCGCCGATCCCGGGCCTGCAACCGATGGAGATGGATGCGCTGCCCATCGACAAGGTGCGCTTCCAGGGCGACCCGGTGGCCTGCGTGATCGCCGCGGATCGCTATCTGGCCGAAGACGCCAGCGAGCAAGTGCAGGTGGACTACGACGTGCTGCCCGCAGTGACCTCCATGTGGCAGGCGCTGGAGCCCACCGCGCCGCGCGTGGACGAGAGTCTGACGTCGAACCTGGTGTCGCACCAGCACGCGGTGCACGGCGATCCGCAGGCCCGCCAGCGTGCGGCGCACCGGGTGGTCGAGCGGAGCTTTTCGATGCAACGCCAGACCCATCTTCCGGTCGAGACGCGCGGCTGCATCGCGGTCTGGGACGGAGGCCGCCAACATCTGAGCTTCTATGTGGGCAGTCAGGTTCCGCATCCCTACCGCACCACGCTGGCGGGGCGACTGCGGCTGTCGGAGTCGCAGGTCAGCGTGATATCGCAGGACGTCGGCGGCGGTTTTGGGCAGAAGATCGCGCTGTATCGCGAGGAGCTCACCGTTGCGGCCGCCGCGCGCGAGCTCAAGCGCCCGGTGCGCTGGCGTGAGGACCGGCTCGAGAACCTGCTGGCGTCCTCACAGGCACGCGAGGATTTCTGCCGTACCCGGGCCGCGGTCGATGCGCAGGGCCGGTTGCTGTCACTGGAACTCGAGGTGGTCGAGGACTTCGGCGCCTACAGCTTCTATCCGGGCAACTACCTCGCGCGCGTGGTGGCGATGATCCTGACCGGCCCGTACAAGGTCCAGGACTACGGTTATGACGTCAAGGTCGTGCTGAGCAACAAGGTCGGCAATGGCCCGATGCGCGCGCCGATGGCCATCACAAGCTGGTTGATGGAAGGTACGATGGATGCGATTGCGGCCGAGCTCGGCTTGGATCCGGCGGCGGTGCGCCGGCTCAACATGCTCCACGCGCATGAGCTGCCCTACACGATGGCTACCGGCGAGGTGCTGGCCGACATCACGCCGCGCGAAACCATGGAGGCCGCGCTTGCGGTCATCGGCTACGACAATTTCCGCCGGCGCCAGCGCCAGGCGCGCACGCAGGGGGTCTACCTGGGTCTGGGCATTTGCGTGGTGGTCGAGTCGACCACCTATGGTTCACGCTTCTACAAGTCCGCCGGCATTGCCGGCTCCGGTCATGAAGCGGCCTGGCTGCGTATCGAACCCACGGGCGCCGTCAACGCTTCCGTTGGTCTCGGGCCGACCGGTCAGGGCTATGAGACTTCGCTGGCCCACGCGGTGGCCGAAGGCCTGGGTGTGGCACCGCAGCAGGTGCACATCCATCTGGGTCACACCGACATTGCCCCTTATGGGATGGGCAGCCGCGGTGCACGCGGCGGCACCGCTGGCGGCGGCACACTGTACCTGTGCGCCCAGGACGCGCAGGCCAAGGTGCTGGCAATTGCGGCGCAGCACCTCGGGTGGGCGGATCTCAAGTCACTGCGCCTGCGCGACGGCCGGGTGGACAAATTGGTTGCGGGCGAGTGGGTTCCCGCAGGAATGACGCTGGCCGACGCGGCGCGCATTGCCTACCTCGATCCAACCAATCTGCCGATGGGGATGAGCCCCGGCCTGGAGTTTCACAAGACCTACGACCCGCCCCCCATGACCTATTCCAATTCCACCCATGTGTGCGAGGTGGAGGTGGTGGCGGCTACCGGCGCAGTCCGTTTTCAGCGCTATGTGGTGGCGGAAGACTGCGGCACTGTTCTCAGCTCGGTGGTGGTGGAAGGGCAGCAGCATGGCGCCATCGCGATGGGCCTGTCAGGCACTCTGTTCGAGCACGTGGTCTACGACGAGAGCGGGCAGAACCTGTCGGGCACTCTGGCTGAATATCTCGTCGCGACCGCACACGAGCTGCCGCACATTGAGATCGTGTCGATGCACACCCCGAATCGGACCACGCCGGCGGGCATCAAAGGGATGGCCGAGGGCGGTGTGATGGGGTCGATCGGCGCGTTGAGCAACGCCGTCAACGATGCGCTCGCCCCCCTGGGCGTAGTGGCGAACCGGCAGCCGTTCACACCCATGTACCTGCGCGACCTGATCCGCAAAGCCGCAACTTCTTGAAGAGACCACTGCAATGAATGACAACCATCAACCCCAAGATAAACTCCGGGTGGGCTTTATAGGCCTGGGCAATATGGGGCGCTTCATGGCCGGTCATATCCTGGCGGCCGGCCACCCGCTGAACGTCTACAACCGATCGCCCGCGAAGGCCGACGAATTGCTGGCGCGCGGCGCCGTTTGGCGTACCTCGCCGGGCGAGGTAGCTGCCAACTCGGACGTGATCATCACCATGGTTGGCTACCCGCACGACGTGGAACAGGTCTACCTGGGTGCGGACGGCATCGTGGCGCGCGCCAACCGGGCGTTGCTGATCGATATGACCACCTCCAGCCCCGGGTTGGCGGAGCGAATTTCCGAAGCGGCGCGCAAGCAGGGTTGCCGTTGTCTTGACGCACCTGTGTCCGGTGGTGACATCGGGGCCCGTGATGCCAAACTCGCGATCATGGTCGGCGGCGAGCACAGCGCGTTCGACGCGGCGTTGCCGATTATGCAATTGATGGGCACCAACATCGTGCTGCAAGGCGGTGCCGGTGCCGGCCAGCACACGAAGATGTGCAATCAGATCGTGATTGCATCGACCATCATGGGCGTGAGCGAAGGGCTGGCCTACGGCAAGGCCGCGGGGCTCGACCTGTCGACAGTGCTCAAGTCGATCGGCGCTGGTGCGGCTTCCAGTTTCCAGCTCACGGTGCTGGGCACCAAGATGATTGTCGGCGACTTCGCGCCGGGCTTCTACATCGAGCACTTCATCAAGGATCTGGGCATCGCGCTCGACGAGGCGCAACGCATGCGACTCGACCTGCCCGGGCTGACATTGGCGCGCAGGCTCTTTGAAGGCTTGGCGCAGCAGGGCCATTCTCGGCTCGGCACGCAGGCGCTGTTCAAACACTACGGGGAATAGACCATGGCCATGGAGTTTTCGGGCGAATATCGCATTCCGGCCCGGCAGCAGCAGGTCTGGGACGCGCTGAACGATCCCGCCGTGCTGCAGGCCTGCATCGCCGGGTGCAAGCAGCTCGAAAAGATTTCCGACACCGAATTCAGCGCTATCGTCGCCACCAAGGTCGGGCCGGTGTCGGCTACGTTTCGGGGCAGCGTGCGTTTGAGCGACCTCGACGCGCCCCATGGCTACACCATGACCGGGCAGGGGCAGGGCGGCGCGGCAGGTTTTGCCAAGATGAGCGCGCGGGTCGCGCTTGAGCCGGAACACGACGACACCGTGCTCAAGTACACGGCCAATGCAGAGATTGGCGGCAAGCTGGCCAGCGTGGGCAGCCGGCTGGTGCAGACCGTGGCAAAGAAGAACGCGGACGATTTCTTTTCGGCCTTCGCGCGTCATCTGGGTGGCACCGGTGTGACAGCGGAAGTGACCCCCGTCACGGCACCGGCTGGAGCTATGGCCGGGGCTGCGTTGGCTGCTGCTCCTGCCGGGCGATTCAGCTCGCTGGGCGCCCCCGTGCCCGCCTGGTTGGTGGTTTTCGCCAGCGCCCTTGCTTTTGCGCTGGGCTATTTCGTCGCGCTTTAGCGTTGCCGCCCCCAGTCGATAATCGCTACCGTTCGCTTGCCCGCCAACAGTAGCGCGGTTGCTTCACCGTCAGTGATGCGATGGAGAGTGTGACCGGCCTCGTCTAGTCAGAACCGCGGTTCGGCGCTGGAAGAGGATGTGACATGACTAGCCAGATCGAATCACGCTGTGGCGAGATCATCCTGTATGAATCCCCAGACGGCGGTGACCTCCACCCAACATGATCCCTCCAAAATACATGAAGTCCCGCAAGCATTAGGCCTGCGAGGCCCCCTGTGCTTGGTGTTCCTTGGCTCCCCGACCAGGGCTCGAACCTGGGACCTGCGGATGAGCGCCCTCCGATCATGTGCGGTCAGGGGCGTTCTTCCGCGCTCTGCGAGGGGCTTAGATGACTCTCCAAATTGAATCTCTCTGGGATCCCTGGATGAAATTGTCCGTGCCTTTGCCCAATATTTCCCAGTAGAGCTTGTCTGCGAGCATCTTCGAGCTCACTGCGTCCAACGCAGCGAGGTCCTTGTAGCGCGCGCTCCAGGCGATGCGTTGCGGATTGCCGCCGATTGGCACCAAGACCTCAAGGTCGAGCTTGTAGGCCCCTATTGCAGAGATGGCGCGGCGCGTTATTCCCAAGTCACAGTGGTGACGGCGGTTGCCGTGACCGGCTCCTACGGCAGCACGCGTGGTTCAATCGCACCGGCCTATTGCGACAGAATCTCACGCCGGACCGATACCGCGACACTTCTCGCGAAGTAAGATGGAACTGGGGATTGCCCCCTGAGCGACGCCACATCTGCAAAGCCATGAGGGAACACATAAAGATGACTACTGAAATCCTGATGGATTACCTGACGAACTACGGGCTCAACATCCTCGGTGCGATCGTCACCCTAATCGCGGGCTACGTCGCCGCCGGCTGGCTGTCGCGCCTGACCAACCGGGCGATGCGCAAGGCGGACAGAATCGATCCGATATTCCACAACTTACCGGGAAAGATCGTCCGTATCGTCGTCCTCGTCTTTACCCTCGTCGCGGTGCTTAACCGTTTCGGGGTCGAGACCACCAGCCTGATCGCGCTGCTGGGCGCGGCCGGACTCGCCATCGGCCTGGCCCTGCAGGGAACTCTGAGCAACGTGGCTGCCGGGGTAATGATCCTGTTCCTCCGCCCGTTTAAGGTCGGCGACACGATCAAATTGGGCGGCGAGGTCTACATCATCAACGCCGTCGGCTTTTTCTTCTGTAAGGCGCACTTGCCCGACGGACCCAGCGTCTTTTTGCCCAATTCCAAGATCTGGGGCCAAACCATCGTCAACCTGTCGGTGACGGATAAGGACATGCGCCGCATCGACGAGAGCTACGCCATTGCCTACGGCGACGACATCAATGCGGCCCTGGCCATCCTCAACCAGATCGCAGCGGACGAGCCCCGCATCCTCGCGGACCCGGCACCGCTGATCAAGGTGGATTCACTGGGCGACAACTCGGTCAACGTCTTGTTCCGCGCCTGGACGGCTCGCGCGGACTGGTGGACAACCAAGCTCGACCTCATCCAGCGCTGCAAGGAGGGGTTGGAGGCGGGCGGCTGCACCATTCCCTTTCCGCAGCGCGACGTGCATCTGTATCAGGAGTCAGTAAAGGAAAAGTAGTGATCCCGATCCGACGCGATCAAGCCAGCGGATTGAATGGGACTTCGAATCTTTGACGATACCGCAACGC
>JACZKY010077488.1_pt1 | contig 13051 bp, 20 predicted proteins | sample 8237611 | NCBI WGS metagenome assembly JACZKY01 (sample SAMN16148055, study PRJNA663545) | marine sediment metagenome | biome: sediments and biomass from bioreactor inoculated with such sediments; feature: coastal sediments; material: methane- and iron-fed bioreactor; isolation source: Bothnian...
CGCCGTGATGGTGCGGCTGGCGCGCGGCGCGACTCGTCGCGCCGCGCGCCAGCCGCACCATCACGGCGCGGTCGCGTCCCATGCGCGGGAAGCCGGGCACGGCGGCGATCTGACGCCGGGCGACGAAGCCGAGATCGGGCGAGGCCCCCATGACGGACTCGACGTCGGCATGGCCGAACAGCGCCGCGCCGGCGCCGTTCGCCCAGATCACCTCGTCGAGGTCGATCGACAGCAGCGCCAGCGCATCCCCGGCCGCAAACCGCCCGCGCACCTCGTCGAGCACGGCGATGTCGATGAACGAATAGCGGCCGGAAGCCATGAACGGACCTGATGCTCTCGAAAGAAAAGACGCTGCGTGAATTAACCCTTTATTAATAAGGGGAGGGCCGGTCCGCGTCCACAACGGGAGCCAATGTGCCCGCGCGAATCTTGAGCCTTGGTTAACCCGCCTTCACCATATTGATGCGGTGCAATAAAAATGTTGCAATGCACAAAACGATGCGCTATATGGGTCCCGACACGTCAAGACATGGCCGCCGCCCCCGGCGCGGCCCCACCGAGTGCAAAGGATCGAGCCATGACCAAGACTGCCAAAGCCGCCGAGTTCCCGACCTTCGACGCCGAGAAGGCCACCGACCAGTTCCGCGCCTTCGCCGAGAAGGGCGTCGAGCAGTCCAAGGAGGCCTATGCCAAGCTGAAGACCGGCGCCGAGACCGCCCAGAAGGCGCTCGAGTCGACGTTCGAGCAGGCCAAGTCGGCCGGCAGCGAGTTCTCGCTGAAGTCGATCGCCGCCGCCCGCGCCAACGCCGAGGCCGGCTTCTCCCACCTCGAGGCCCTCGTCGGCGCCAAGTCGCTGTCCGAGGTCATCGAGCTGCAGACCGCCTTCCTGCGCAAGGCCGTCGAGACCGCCATCGAGCAGACCAAGGACTTCCAGGCCGCCTCGACCAAGGCCGTCGAGGACGTCTCCAAGCCGCTGAAGGACGTGTTCGAGAAGAGCGTCAAGGAACTCAAGGTCGCCTGACGGCGTTCCTTCATCAAGCTACCCGCGGGGCGGATTCCTCCTCCCTTCCAAACCGCGGGCCGAAGACCGGCATCCTCCTCCCGCCGGTCTCTCACAGGAAAAGGCCGGGATCCTCCTCCCCCCGGCCTTTTTCCTTTTGTGCCGTTCGCCGTCGCGACCGCCGCAGAAAGACGGGAGGGGTCCTCTCGTCGCACTTGAAATCGCGGCCGATTGCCCGTAAGAGCCTCGCCAGCCCTTCGGCGTGTGCACGCGGTTGTAGCTCAGTTGGTTAGAGCGCTGGTTTGTGGCACCAGAGGTCGGTGGTTCGAATCCACCCAACCGTACCATCTCCCCGCTATCGTCGCGCGCGCTAAACATTTGATATTCAACGATAATTTCTATCACGGCGCGCTAGGCACTTGCGCCGTGCGCCAGTTCTGTGACACATATCGCGCTACATATCGTGACACAGGGCGTTTTGCGAGTGAGCAGACGGCGGGAAGATTCGGACCCTGACAGGTTCCTTTTGCTGCGCGCCGGCACCTACCACTATCGGCGTCGCGTGCCGACAGCGCTCATTCCCCTCGATACCCGCGCACCTATGGTTCGGCGTTCGCTTGGAACCAAGGACCTCGCCAAGGCCCGGCTCCTTCGGGACGCCTACGAGGCGGCCGATAACGATTTGTGGGCTGCCTACACCGAAGGAGCGCCTTCGGATATTGCCCGCGCGAAGCACCGCGCGGCGACTGCCCGGGCTGCTGCGCTGGGCTTTTCGTATCGGCCGGCATCGGCGCTGGCCCGTGACGAGGATGTATCCGAGCTCCTGCGGCGCATCGAGGCGGCCAAGATATATGGCGGCGTCTCGCAGGAAAGCGGGGCGGCGCTGGGCCATGTCGACGGCGGCGATCTGACGATCACCGGCGCGCTGGAGCAGTATCTCGACACGATCGCTGCGGCACGCATCCGTACCAAAAGCGAAGATCAGAAGACCAGATGGAAGAACCAGCGCCGCCTCTCGGTGAAGACCTTCGTCAGGCTGCTCGGCATCGACAAGCGGATGGACGAGATCACCCGGCGCGATGCGCAGAAGCTGCATGAGTTCTGGCTGCGCCGCGTCGCGCCCGAGGCGGGCGCACCGACGCATACCGCCTCGGCTGCGAACCGGGACTTCGGCAATCTGCGGGGCCTTTGGCGCGACTGGTGGACCTACCACGGCCACAAGGACCGGCCGAACCCTTTCGACGGGTTCTGGTTCGACGAGAAGGTCAAGCGCCGGCGGCCGCCGTTCTCGACGGAGTTCATACGCGACAGGCTGCTCGCGCCTGGCGTTCTGGACGGGCTCAACAGGGAGGCCCGCGGCATCGTCCTCGTCATGGTCGAGACCGGGGCGCGACCGTCGGAGATCGCGGCGCTGACATCGGCTGGCATCGTCCTCGACCACAAGGTGCCGCACATCCGCATCGAGCCGAGCGACGATCCCGAGGATCCGAGGGAGATCAAGACTGCCGCTGCCGTGCGCGCGATTCCGCTTGTCGGCGTGGCGCTCGAGACGATGAAGAACTTCCCCGACGGGTTCGCGCGCTACAGGGATCGGGCCGGCGCGCTTTCGGCGCTTGTGAACAAGTATTTTCGGACCAGGAAGCTGCTCGAAACGCCGCGCCATCGCCTCTACAGCCTGCGCCACAGCTTCGAGGACAGGATGAAGAACGGCGGGCTGGACAGCGAGTTGCGGCGCATTCTCATGGGCCACGTGATCGACCGCGTCAGCTATGGTGAGGGCGGCTCGCTCGAATGGCGCCGGGGCGAGCTGGCAAAGATCGCTCTGCCGTTTGCGGCTGGGATCGTGCCGCTCGGGCCCGAACCGCGTCCATCAGCCGGTCGGGCGCGCGGAGGGCGGCCAGCTCATCCTCAAGGCGACGATAGATAGGCAGGAAGACTGCGCCCTCCTCGCCCCACGCGAGGATGATCCGGGCAAGGTCGTTCAGGCCTCGCTCGATGTTCTCGGCCGTGGGGGCGATGTAGTCGGGGATCTTCCGGCGCGCCATGCTATGCCTTCGGCATGGCGCTGTGCTCGACACCGTCCAGCAGGCGGCCGGCGAGGTTCTTGCCGACATTGCGAACCGCCACGAGTTTCTCCCCGTGGAAGCCGCAGCCGCCCGCCAGATTGAGAAATCGCGTCGCGCCGGAGCCCATCTGGCCGTCGACCGTCGGGACCGACCGCCAGTCCGGATCATCGCGATCCCGGTCGTAGAACGCGGACCATGTGCCCCATTGCTTGAAGAAGAACGCGGTCCCAGCGGCGGCGCAGGCATCCCGAATGTTGCGCACCCAATCGGGGTGCGTCGGGCGGGCGCGCCGGCCGCTCTCGCCGCCGACGATGACCCAATCGAGGCGCGCTCCTGTTCGCCTGCCAAGGCAGTCCACGCCATCGTGAATGTCGCGCAATTCGATCGGCCCAAGCAGCGGCTCGGCTGAAACGAATCTCACCGCCGCCGGCGTCTCCAGCAGGTCGGGCACGCGGTCGTCGGCGCGTTGCTGATCCTCGGCCGAGACGCCGAGCCAGACGTTGTTCAGCGGCCAGATCGCATCGCAGGCGACGTTGGTGTAGGCGCAGTTGTCGCCGTGCTCGTGGTGCTGGGCCTCGCCAATGCGCTCGCGCGTCGCCCATGTCGACAGATAGGCGCGGGCACGGGCGCTACGCTTCGTGAGGACCTGGAAGGTGTGCCAGTGGGCCTCGGCCATGACGGCGAAGATGCGATCGATCCACTCGTCGGGCACGTCCTCGTGAAAGAGGTCGCCATGCGCGCAGACAAAGATCATGCGCGGCCGCTTCCAGCGCAGCGGCTGGTCGAGCCATTGCTCGTTGAGCCGCACCATGCCGTTCCACACCGGCCCGGCCTTGGTATCGACGGTCAGGCCGGCGCGGCTGGGATGATGCTTCAGGCGCGTGCCGGCGAGCTTCATCGCGTAGCAGTTGGTGCACCCCGGAGACACGACGGAACAGCCGGTGACCGGGTTCCAGGTGGCGTCGGTCCACTCGATATGGGTGTGGTCAGCCATGGCGATCACCCTCAGAAGTGCGCTCGGTATCGCTCCGCTCGGGCGTTGTCGCATGCATGAGGCCGGCGACAGCGGCGAGGACGACCACGGTGATCGCAAGCCCGTAGCCGCCAAAATGATCGATGAGCCAGAACGTCAGGGCGAGCACAGTTGTCGCCACGGCCGACAGGAGCAAGGTTCCGATGAACCCTACGGCGAAGCGGAACAGGAACGGCTCACGCATCCGGTGCCTCCACCGGCTCGAGCGACTTGCCATCGGCGGACACGACGAAGTGGACCTTCTCCGACCAGAAGCCCATCGTGACAGCGACGACATCGCCGGCCGGATCGAGCGGGCCGGCATTCTCGGCATGGTTCGCAGCGAACTCGTCGATGCTGTGGACCATGGTGTCGTTGTCGCCAGGGTCGGCGAACCAATTCGCGGAAGCGATGTCGGCGGCCGGGGGCGGGGGCGCCGCCTCGCCGTCGAACATGTCGGTGGTTCGCGGACACCTGGCGTCGTCGAGCGACCACGAGCCGTCGGGCATGACGCGGATCGTCACCGTGCCGCGACGCTCGTGCCAGATGAACGCGACCGTTTCGCCGGGCGTCAGCGTTCCGATCAGCTTGCCGTCGTCTTCCCAGTAGACTGCGGTGACGCCGGCTTCGTCGGGTTCCAGCCATGCTTCGGGCGTGGCGCGGCCGTCGGGCATCACCTCGTCGACGAGGAAGCCCGGCCACCAGAGGCGGGTGTGGGAGAAGTCGTGCTTCATGGCCGGTCCTCCGGATAGCGAAAGCCGAGCTGGCCCGGATTGCGGACCAGGCGATGGCGCATCGAGGGATTGTTGACGCGGTTGCCAGGCAGGCCGTGGAACAGATCGCAATGCCGGCTATGAATGCGGACTTCTTCGTTGTTGGGATTGTAATGTGAGCGGGCGAAGATCAGGTACTGCCCTTCAATTCGCCTGACCGGCTCGCAGATTGCGTACCAGCCGGTTGCCCGCCAGAGGCCGGGTTTGAAATCGATCAGGTCTCCGGGGAGGAACGACAGGGGCAATGCCTCTACCGGCATCAGGTGCCCGTACTGGATCACTGCGGGTGCGGCCAGCAAGCCCTTTAGAACGGATCGGCGTGTCGCGCTCACTGCCCCGGCTCCTGCGCTTCCGTATCCGCACTCCGGTCGTGCTCGATAGCCTTGTCGGGGTCGGCGGTGCGCCAGTCCGGCCAGCGGCGCTTTTCGTTCTTCGTCTGCTTGGCGACGATTGCCTCTACGATCTCGGAAGGCTCGAACCCCGCACGCCATGCCCCGTCGAAAGCGAGGATGACGACGTCGATCCACTCCTTGACGTCGGTCGGATCGGCCTCGATCTCGATGAGCTCCTTGCGGATGTGATCCACGACGCCGGCCGTGCGGGCTCCCGGTCCGAAGGTCTTCAACGAGAATTCGCGCTGGCGATGCAGGTGTGCGACCAGGTCGAAGCGCGCCTTCAGCGCAGCCCGCGCGTCACGCGCAATCTGCTGATAGCCGTTGTTGGCCTCGAGCAGATCGACAACGCGCTGGACGCGCACGCGCTCGTTCCCGTCGCGGCAGTCGAGCAGGTGCAGCACCCACCGCGCGAGATCGTCCTTGCTCTTGTTCATGAGCGACCGATGCGTGACAGTCGAGGCGACCGTGAAAGTCGACATGGCTCAAATCCTCATCGGCATCAGGACGAAGGACACCGGGCCGCCCTCGCCCGGGCGGACGAGCGCGGGGGCGCCGGCGTCGCCCAGCTCGAAGGTGACCGCGTCGCTTACGGCGGTGTTGAGGAGGTCGAGGCAGTAGCGGCCGTTGAAGCCGATCTCGACCAGATCGCCCGGGCCGCCCGACAGGGAGATCGTTTCCTCGGCATCGCCGGTGTCGGGCGAGCGCGAGGCCAGCTTGAGCTCGCCGTCGGCGAAGGTGAACTTCACGCCGTGGCCGCGCTCCGACGCGATGGTGGTGACGCGGCCGATCGCGGCGGCGAGCGCCGCGCGGTCGATCGGGAAATGGTGCGGGTTGCCCTGCGGAACGACGCGGCGATAGTCGGGAAAGGTGCCGTCGATCAGCTTGGAGACGAGGCTGACCGCGCCGTCGCCGTCCTCGACGAGGATGCGAATCTTGCTGTCGGATACGCCGATCCTCACGCCGGCCTGCTCCGGCAGATTGCGGGTGATGATGTCGACCGTCTTGCGCGGGATGATGATGCCCGGCATCCCCGCCGCGCCCTCGGGCAGCGGGCAGGACGTCGTCGCCAGGCGGTGTCCGTCGGTCGCCACCGAGACGAGCCGGGGGGCGTCGCCGGCCTCGTCGACGTGCCAGTGCACGCCGTTGAGGTAGTAGCGCGTCTCCTCCGTCGAGATCGCGAAGGCGACGGTCTCCAGCATGTGGCGCAGCACGTGCGCCTCGATGCGAAATTCGTGCGAGAACGTGCAGGCCGCCATGGTCGGAAAGTCCGACGCCGGCAGGAACGGCAGGCGGAACCGGGAGCGGCCGGCCGAGACCTGCCACATGCCCTCGCTCTCACGGGCCAGGCGGACGTCGCAGCCCTCCGGCAGCTTGCGGACGATCTCGTGCAGGTTCGCGGACGGGAGGGTGACATGCGCCGTCTCGGCGCTGTCGAGGCCGCATTTCCGGCTGACCGTGATTTCCGCGTCGAGGTCGGTGCCGGTGATCTTCACCATGCCCTCCCCCGCCTGCAGGAGGATGTTCTGCAGGATGGGAACGGTGTTGCGGCGCTCCACCACGCGCGTGGCGAGCGCAAGCGCGGGGAGAAGGATATTGCGGGGGATCGAGAGGGAACCGGTCATGTCACACCATCCCCAGCGCGGCCTTGTAGAGGTCGAGGATCGCCTCCTCCTCCTGGCGCTCGGCCTGGTCCTTCTTGCGCAGCCGGATCAGCGTGCGAATCGCCTTGGTGTCGAAGCCGGTGCCCTTGGCCTCGGCGAACACCTCCTTGATGTCGTCGGCGATCGTCTTCTTCTCCTCCTCGAGCCGCTCGATGCGCTCGATGAACGAGCGGAGTTGGCCCGCCGCCACGGTCTGGGCAACCGTTTCGCCGGTTTCATCCGGGGTGAACATTTCGGTGTCGGCGGTTTCGTCCTTCCCGCCCTGAACCACCTTGAGTGCGCTCTTGACGACGCTCATCGGGACGTCGCCGGTGCTCTTGCCGTCCGACGTCGTGATGCGGATCGTCGGCTCCGAAGTCTCGGGCCTTTTCGCGGCCATGGCTCTGCTCTCCATTCTAGAAGGGAATCTCGTCGTCGATGCCGGGGCCGAAGCCGCCGGCGTCGCTGTTGCCGGTTTCGGTGCGGGTGCCCGTCCGCCGGACGCTGTCGCGGCCGTAGGCGTCGGGGTTGTCGGCGGGCGGCGGGCGGCTCGACGCCGCCTCGAGCATCTGGAGCTCGCCGCGGTAGGCCTGCAGCACGACCTCGGTCGTGTAGCGCTCCTGGCCGTTGCGGTCCTCGTACTTGCGGGTCTGCAACTGACCCTCGACGTAGACCTTCCTGCCCTTCTTCAGATACTGCTCGGCGACCTTGGCGAGGTTCTCGTTGAAGACGACGACGTTGTGCCACTCGGTCTTCTCCCGGCGCTCGCCGGTGTTCTTGTCGCGCCAGCTCTCGGACGTGGCGACCGAGAAAGAGACGACCTTGTTGCCGTTCGACATCTGGCGTACGTCGGGATCGCGGCCGAGATTGCCGACGAGGATGACCTTGTTGACGGAGCCGGCCATCAGCGTGGCCTCACCGAGATGCCGAGGTAGCGGTCGAGGCGGTCGAGAAAGGCGAGTTCGGCCTTGGCCGCACCCCACGGCTCGATCGCGGCCTTGAGCCGAGGCGCCGGCCGGCGGAGCGCCGGCAGGTGTTTGGCGGCCCCCGGGCCGAACAGGGCGGCGGCCTCCGCGCGAAGCATGCGTTCATCCATGTCGCGGACGATGTCGCGAATCTTCGGCCCGATCTCGCCGCCGGCGCAGATGCCGGCCGCGATGAAGATCGGCGCGTCGAGGCTCGCCTTTGCCGCGTCGACGGCGTCGTAGATCGCCGCGCCGCCGAAATGCGCGAACAGCGCGACCGAGGGGCGCGTGGGATCGCCGATCAGGTACTCGTGCCCGTCATGGAGCACGCCGACGCCGGCAAGCTCCGCGTCGCCATGTTCTGCGTAGAGCGCGTCGGCGAGGAAGACGCTGTGCTGCGCCACCGAATAGGCGGCGCAGGAATAGCGGCCGTTGAAGCGTGCGATCTTCGACAGGCCGGCGGCCATCTCGGCGAAGTCGATGTCGGATGGCAGGACGTTGGCCAGATCGAGGACGGAGCCGTCGGGGCGGAACGAAGGCGCGATCATCAGTGCCGCGCCTCCAGCACTTCGGCGACGGCACGCACCACATGCTCGGTGACGGCCGGCCCCGCCGTCGTCGCCTGGAAGTAGGCGCGCAGCAGGTCGAGGCAGCGCTCGCGCTGGCCCGCCCACGGATCGACGACATGGGCGTTGCGGGCGGCGCAGTATCTGCCCCATGCGAGATAGAGCGCCTGGGTGTCCGCGGTGCCCTTCGGCATCGGCTTGTGGCTGACGATCGCCGCCTTCGCCTTGACGGCCATGTCGGCGAGCAGGTCGGCACCGGGCGAGACCTGGCGGACGGACAGGCTGGCGGCGAGCGCCTTCGCCTCGGGATAGTGCTCGGTGATCTCGGCCGAGGTGAACCCCGAGCCGATCAGGTCGCGGAAGGTGCAAGACCCCTCGCGCATCGCCTCGGCCATCTGGACCGCGCGGGGATGCGCGGCGTCGGGATCGACGGTGGCGGGAACGTCCGGCCATTGGGGACGGACCTGATGCGAGACGCGGCCGTGGCCGCGTGCGGGAGTGTCGGTTGCAGTCATGGCGCGCTCCTGAGAGAGAGGAAGAGGAAGGCGGCGTAGAGGGTGGGGACGGCGCACGAGAGAAGGACGATCAGCCGGAAGCGGCGCGCCGCCCGGCGCGGCGCCGCCGCGGTCGTTTCGTCGCATTCGCGCAGGCAACCGCAGAACGGCCACTCCCGGCAGGCCTCGAAGTCGTGGGGCCGGACCGACGGGGAGTAGGGCTCGCCGACGGAATGGGCGGGCGTGCGCGAGCGGTCAGGCATCCTCGCCCCCGGACAGTTCGAGCCGCGCCATCTCGCAGAGCGCGGCTATCTCCGTCTGCTTGGCGGTGATGTGTTCCTTGATGATCAGCCGCGCCAGTTCCCAGCGGACGCCGAACAGGCGCTGACTGGAGCCGCCCGAGGGCACGCCCAGCTCCATCTGGCGGCATGGCATGCCGAACGCATCGCGGATATCGGGAGCGGTACGCTTCTGCAGCGCTTCCTCGATGTCGGCAAGCAAGGTCTCCGCCGTTTCGATCTCGCGCCATGCGAGCGCTATGCTCGTCGCCGTGTCCTTGCTAATCACGTGGGTGGAGGACGAGCTCATACCGGCGCTCCGACATGCAGGATGCCCGCGAGCACGACGGCGACCGCCGCGACGAAGGCGGCCATGGCGACCATGGACGCGACGTCCTGCGCGAAGGACTGCTCGGGCGCGCGGAACCGGTCCCTCTCGCAGCGCTTGCGCGCGCCTTCGAACGTGCCAAGATGCTGCGGCGCCACGGGGGGAGAAGAGCGATGCGAAGGCTTGTTGCAGCGATCGGGCTGAGTGCCGGCATGCTGGCGACGGCGTTGGCCGGCAGCCTGCGGGACACCGTCGCGGAGAAGTACGGGGAGGCAATGGCGATCGCCGCCATGTGCCCTTCCCTCGCCATCGACGACACGATGATGGCGCTCTACGCCACCTCGCTCGGCGTGGTGTTCGACGACACCTTCAAGGCGGTGCTCACCATCCACCACAACAGGGCGCTGACCGACCTGCATGATCGCAGGGAGGCCGCGATCTGCGCGACGGGGCGCTACCTGTTCGGCGAGGACGGCGTGAGCGCGCCCGGCATTCTGGTTGATCGTTGAGAGCACGTAGGCCTCCATCGAGATATCTCGGTAGAGGGACGTTTATCACGTTGCGTGAATTTTACAATGAAAAAATTCACGCATTGTGAATATCGCACTCCATGCCCATTGCGTGGGATAGGAAAATGCGCCTAATATGTTCCGGTATTGTTCCTATTGGGGGGCGTAGATGGACAGCCTGAAAGTGCAGACCGATCCTCACATCAAGCGCTTGGCATGTCAGATTTATACCCAGCTACCCGAGGATAAGCGCGAGGCCCTCCAGGTGCTGCGGTATGTACGGCAGATCATATTCTGCCTGGGAGAAGAATGGGAAACGGTGGCGCGTTCTGCGCCTATCCTAGCTTTTGATCCCGAGAAGAAAGGTCAGGCAACATCTCTAAGAGCCGTGAAGGGAGGCCTGAACGATCCCCGAGATATATCCAATCAAGAGTAACGCCAGTTCTTGCGGCAATCATTATTGCGACATCAAGGTCTGGACGCCTTAATCCCTTCACGTAGTTGTTTAGTGCAGGCTGCGTAATTCCGACGCGCTGGGCAAAAGCCGTCTGGTTGAGCCCCAGCGCATCCATGAGCGCCAGTAGCCTCATCGCGATATCTTGGTTGGAACGTCCGCCGTCGGCCATGACCCTTGATGCCATATTCACAGCGTGAAAAAAAATAACACGTCACGGGTTGCAAAGACTTCACACTGCGTGATAATTGGATCATGCAAGACGCGATCCAATTGGCAGTTGAAAAGCTGGGAGGGGTGACGAAGGCCGCCACGGCACTTCGTGTGAAGAACCCAAGCACAGTTGCGAACTGGCGGTCGCGCGGTCGCGTTCCTCCGGAGCGCGTCTTGGAGATAGAATCTCTTACCGGCGTGTCTCGTCATGATCTCTGCCCCGAAGTGTTCGGTCCGAGGCCGGAGGCCGCCGAATGACGCTCTCCGTCCAAGCCATGCTGCGCGAAGCCGAGCCGCATGCGATGCGGCCGGGCTCATTTGATCTTCCGCGCCAGCCGGGCGTTGGCGAAAAGCGCGTCGGCGGCCTGTCTCGCCCACTCATGCGTCTTTATCGTCTCCTCGGCCGTGCGCTTGGCCGCAATCCTCGACGCCTCGTCATCCAACAGGATCGTATCCACGCGCTGCGCAAGGACGGCGAGGTCGGGGCGCTCGGAAAGAAGTGCAACAAGAGTGGACTCGACGGCCTGAATGCGACCGAGCACGCGCGCGGTCATTTCCAGGTAGGCTTCCAGCGGCACGCATTCGTCTGCGAACTCCGGGTCTGGCGTTTCGTCGTTCATCTGTCTTTCTCCTTTGAAAAAGATGCCGCGGAGGCCGCCGAATGAGCCGCCGTCTCTCCCGCCGTTTCGCAGACGCGCTGTGCGCCTTCCGCACCGGCCATTCGGTGCGCGATCTGGATCGCGTGAGGACCCGGCGGATTCTTCTGCTCGGCCGGCGGATGGCAGAAAGGTTGCGTCGCGAGGCTCACTCATACCGCGGCGACGCGCTGGGCGACATGGTTGCCAGCCATCGCGATGTGCTAGCCGATGATGCGGAGCGCCTTGTTCATGCGCTGGCGAAGCCTGGTCAGCGCGAGATCGCCGCCGTTCTGCTTCACAAGCTCCAGGTCGACCGCGCCTATCTCTATATCGTCCGCGTGCGCCAATGGAGAGATGTCCGCGCGGGCGGCGGCCTTGACGACGATGTCGTGCAGCGCACGCACGTTCTTCCCGCCCTTTCCGACGAGCGCTACGGCAAGCTGCTCGAAGGCCTCGTAGAGCATCGCATGCTCGATCCGTTCCAGGAGAAGCTTCGTTTCTGCATTCGCTCGGGGCATCGGTTCCTCCATGCTGTTTCGGTTTGGTTCGGCTCCCGCGACCGAGGAGGGGCGCGCTGACATGATCGCCTGCGCACCCTTCTCCCTGCCCGACCGCGCCGCAATGGTGCTGCGCCTGATCGCCGGCGCCGAGGACGTCGGCACCGAGGAGGCGCTTTTGCGCGCCATCGTCCATTCCGGCGAGCACGTCGTTGGGCTTCCCGGCCTCGCCGACGCAGCCGCGCAATCCGGGCGGTTCCAGGCGGGCTACGATAGCCTGCGGGCGAGGACGACAGCGGCAACCCAAAGCCGGCTGCCCGGACACCTTTCCAACGATACCCCCCCCGAGAGCGACCGCGGCGGGGGCGGCAATCCGGCCGCCCCCGCAGGAGGGTGCGGGCCGCCGTGACGAGGCGATGCGAGCGCGGGTGTTCATGACCCGCATCTGACCAGACCGAACCCTTTCCCGCCACGGGAAAACACGCCGGGTTTTCCCGGCGCGGGAAACCTTTTGCCCGAGGAAGCCGCCATGGTTCCCAACGCGAACACCCGCCACTTCCTGCTCAAGGCCAAGCAGCGCGACCTGATCGCCGCCGCCGGCGGCATCGAGCGCGCCGCGGCGATCTGCTCCTATTCCAAGAGCGTCGTCGGGCGCTGGTACAATCCCGACAGCCCCGAGATCATGGAGCTCCCGGCGCTGTTCGCGCTGGAGGAGGAGACCGGCCGCTACGACCTGTCCGAAGCCATCGCGCAGGCGCGCGGCAGGCGGCTCGCCGACGACGACCTGACGGCGGCCGCCAACGGCTGCGTCATGGCGAGCCATGCCGAGACCGTCGTCCAGATGGGCGAGCTGATGACCTCGGGCGCGCTCGCCTTCGCCGACGGCAAGCTGACCCCGGCCGAAGCGCTGCAGATCGACAAGGCGCTCGCCGCCGTCGAGCGCGCAACGGCCGAGTACCGCAAGGTCATCGCGCGCGTCCGCGGTGCGGGCGGCCAGGCGATCGTGGGGGGCACGGCATGAGCAACTTCTGGACGCCCGAGCGCGTGCGGGAGCTCGCCAACCTCGCCGCCGGCGGCAAGTCCGCCAGCCAGATCGCCGGCGTTCTCGGCTGCTCTCGCCAGGCCGTCATCGGCAAGCTGTGGCGCGGCGAAGGGCGGTTCGGGAAGCTGGTGCGGGAGCCGGGCGGGAAAGGCAGGGCACCCCGCCCTCCCCGCGCCGAGAC
>JACZKY010053156.1_pt1 | contig 13042 bp, 9 predicted proteins | sample 8237611 | NCBI WGS metagenome assembly JACZKY01 (sample SAMN16148055, study PRJNA663545) | marine sediment metagenome | biome: sediments and biomass from bioreactor inoculated with such sediments; feature: coastal sediments; material: methane- and iron-fed bioreactor; isolation source: Bothnian...
ATAGAAGTGAGCCATCTTTTGTCACTTCGAATTCAGCACCCGAAATTCTAAGCAGGATATTCTCAACTGCTCCACCTGGGTAGATCACAAAATTGTATTTAAACCCTACCTCTTCATCCATCACAAACTCCAGGTCAACATTAGGATAGATTTCTTTATAGGTAACCTTTTGGTAAGATCTCACGAACGTTACCCCTTCAACTGGTGTGCCGGGTGTATAGAAGTTAAGGTAATCTGAGGAATGTTTTGAAGTTATGATCTCACAGTTGGGATTGGAGCCAACCAGGTCGAAGTCGATGCGATTGAAGTGATAAACGGACTCTGTTGAGTCTTTATCCTTCAGGATGCTGTTTCCGGGACTGTAAGTATCATTCGATTGTTGCCATAGTGAGAACTTTTGTTGCTGTGGTTCATAGGTGACTGAATATACATCATAGCTAAAGCCACCCTTTCTCAACTGCACATTAAATCCAGGGGTGTTCAACAGATATAAAACAGTTGGGTTGAGGTTGTTTTCCTGATCAATGATCTGACCCTTGTTCTCGATGAAGCCGGAATTGTTGAAGCGAGAAAAATCCTGATTAGCCTGATTAGTTTGAGCAAAAAGAGAATTAATGCTGAGAACGAATATTAATCCGGTTATGTTTAGTAGTTTCACTTGGATAGCTTCGTATTATCAAAGATAGCATTTGTTTATGGAGGTTGCTTTTGATGTTACTTTTTATTACCGCCTGGTGCATAACGGGCGGCTTCGGCTGCAAGCTTGTTATGCACCGGGCGGTTCTTGGCTGCAAGCCCCCTTTCGGGCTTGCAGTATAACTCAATCCCTTACACATCGCACCGAAAATGCATTTGACCGATAGCTGGGATAATATGAAACAGAGTAATTGTATTCGTTCAATCCGTGACTCCACGCCTTATAAAGTCCGTGAGACGTTGAACTCCACATTATTGACGCAAAATCAGCGAACCGATGGCTTTGGTTGAAAAATTCAACGCCTGCCAATAAGACATTAAAACCCGAATATCCTGTGTAAAGCAAGGGCTTACCGGCGAAGGCGTTACCCTGATATACAGCAAATAATTGATTCCAATCTGCTTCAGATGGCACATGCCAACCCGGAGGACAAAGACCCTGGATCTCCTCTGTATCTTCATATCCCATCAGTTCATCCCATTGGTATAGCGCAGAGCTCAGGGCACAGAGCTCAGGGATATCATTGAAGCAGTATTTTTCGGGGATACAATTGTCGCGTTGGTTTTGTGAACCTGGTATCTGAACGCCATAATTCAGGTTTGCAGCCATCCAGCACTGGCTTCCGATTTGGATGGTCGGGTATTTTTTATTATCCCGGATATCTGTAAGCGAATCTCCACATGCAAAAGGTGCAGGATTAATCACTGTTATTGCTCTTGTTGCATTATTGCTGCAGTTAAACAAATTCGTGTAAGAATAGCTTATGGTTTTTACTCCGACGCCTGCCATGGCTGGATTGAAATACCCGGTGATTTGATCCACTCCGGGGCCGGAATAAGTACCTCCCAAGGGAATCCCTCCTTTGAGTTTGAATGGCTTGGCGTTTAAGGTAGTGACCGTGTCAAAGCAAACAGCAAAGCTAACGTCAGGAGCTTCTCCAACCGACATGGTGATGGAAGTTGATGAAGCCGGGTTGTTGGTGACGCATTCTGCATTTGATGTCAAAATGCAGGTTACGAAATCCCCATTAACTGGAGTGTATATGAAGTCTGGATTATTGGTTCCTGTGTTGATTCCATTTACTTGCCACTGATATGCTGGCATGGTGCCTCCATTGACCGGGATTGCCGTAAAAGTAACCGGTAATCCTTCGCAAACAGGATTGGTCGAAGCGGAGATCGAAATTCCAACGGGTAACAATGGATTGACAATCACAGTGATCGTATCACTGGAAGCGGGATTGTTGGTTGTGCATTGTTCGCTGGAGGTTAATACGCAAAAAATCTGATCCCCTGAAAACGGTATATAATTGTAAGTTGAATCATTCGTACCAGCTGGTATGCTATTGACAAACCACTGAAAAACAGGAAGACTTCCTTTGTTGGCTGATGTTGCAGTAAATGTCGCTGCTTCACCCTCACATACCGGATTTTCCATGACTGAAATGGAGATGGATACAGGTATATTTGGATACACGGTCATGATAATCTCGTTCGAGGTTGCCGGATTGTTCGTGATACACCCAGCGTATGAAGAGGTAATAATGCATGATACAGTATCCCTGTCAACAGGATAATATTCAAAAAGTGGATCATTTGGACCGAAATTTATTCCGTTGATCATCCACTGATATTGAGGAGTGAATCCTCCTTGTATCGGTATAGCCGAAAAAGTTGCGATCAATCCCTGACAAACCGTATCATCGATAACAGAGATGGAAACACTTACGGTATCTCCAGGAGTGATGGTTACAGGGAAATCAACCATCTCACCAATGCAATCACCCACTTGGGGAGTGATATGATAAGTCACCACCCCGGTTTCTTGGCTGGTGCACATCAGAATTTGGTTAATGACAACTCCAGAATCGGCGGAAAACCCGATAACATTTCCAGATGTCAGGGAAGCGGTCCAGGTAAAGATCGTTCCCGGTGTAGTTGATGTCAATGGAATGTTTGTCGAATCCCCTGAGCAGATCGTCTTGGCAAGCGGATTATTGGTCAGTCCAGGAGTTGGTGTGGTTAGAAGCTGTAGGGTGTCTGCAACGATACAATGAATATCAGGCACTCGGACCCAATATGTTCCGGCATTTTTGATCCAGAGGTTTTGGGTTGTATCCCCTGTATTCCATTGATACCATGCCCTTCCCGGGCCGGCATCCAGCAAGATACTGTCGCCATTGCAGATAATCCGGTCAGGTCCAAGATTAACCTGTGTGAACGAATAATAAGAGATGTCAACCGTATCGGTTAGATAGCAATCCGGCTCACTTGTATTTACCCAATAAATCCCGGGTGTTTTGACCCACAATGTCGATGTTGTGTCTCCGGTACTCCACAAATAGGAGTCTCTGCCAAAACCTGCATCCAGAAAAACACTGTCTCCTGGACAAAATTGCCTGTCAACCCCAAGGTTCAGCGAACTGAAATCGGAAAAATAGGAGTATTTGCCAAATGAAGCATTGGCGAAGATGGCGTAAGAATAGGCCGGAACGATGAACCTGCCTTGTGAGTTTGAGATTAATACACGGTAATAGTAGTTTGCATTTCCGATGCCGTGCATACCCCAAACCCATTCACCTCCGGTTCCGGGGATTGGTAAACTTACATTTGTTGTCCAGGTGGGAGGATCGAAGGTGAAAGAGTCTTTGTTCTCCTTTTTTGTTATCAGGTAAACCATCCAATTGTGCCAGGGTACACCCGGAGGGGTACTTGACAAAGTCAGCTTTTTGGACCCGCTACAGGTAATTGGCGGAACAATACATGCGGATGCCTGAAATGAATGATAGGAGGGGGTTCCTATTTCGTGATCACACCCGGTAAACTCAAAAACCGAGACTGGTTTATCAGAGTGAATGTAAGCGGTAAAAAGATGAGGAATATTGAGAAGTTCGGTAAAGGAAAACTCGGCATATTCCCCCGTATTGATGACCTGGGTTTGAATGGACAGACTGTCATTGAACACAATTTCGGTATCATCCTCATATGCATATGCTAAAATTTTTGTCTTAGCTGCAGGGATTGACATGGCTATCGCAATAAATTCATTACCTGCCAGGCTTTCCGGGATCAATTGGTCCCCGGCAACATCGAATGCATGGGCATTGGTTCCAGGCACATAAATCGCATCATCCGTAACAGTAATAGCAATCGGTTTTGTCGAATTTACAAATGTTCCCCCCAGATGTGCCATTGAATCCCCGGAAACGGCTCTCCCGCTCCACGATTGTCCCTGATGCACGAGAATGGAGAAGGGTACATGTGCAGGGTGACCTTCAATCTCATTTGATGGTGTGATCACAACAATCGTTGAATCTTCTGTGGCAACGAGTTCGAATGAATTTCTTGCAGGAGGATTGCAATAAGGATAATTGGAAAAATGATTTTGTGCCGGAATGATAAAGCTATATCCCAATGCATTCTTTCCTGAAAGCGTATAGGTTGCAGCATTATGCGGAGATTGGATCTCATAACAAGCGGTTATCCGTTTATCGGAAGTTATCTTCAGTCCGTAGTTCAGGATGGAATCCGCGGGTTTGTTCTCAACCAACTCTAAGTAGGGAGTCAAATTAACTACTTCTGCCGAATCGGTGTCCACAACACAGGTTATAGGGGTAAATAAAGGATTTGCAGGTTGTTCTACTGTAACATATGCAGGGGCCTCATCCGTAGTAAAATAAATAATTATGGGGCTGTTTAACTGACTCACAAGCACCGGGCTGGGCAAAACGGTTTGTGTAGTTACCGCTGGGGCAGCGAACCAGAATTCAGTATCGGTTTGCCCTAATGATATCATAGGTAGAAAACAAAGTAAAACAAACCTGAAAAATGCCTTTGCTTTCATGCCAAATTATCTATATTCTCAAAGATAATGTTTATTCCAAGTAGTTACCATTAGGAAACGTTAATTTCTACCGCCTGGTGGCATAACGGTCGGCCAGCACCCGCCGGGGAGGGATTGCTTGGCCGAGAGTTTGTATTCGTTTTTTGTTCATTTACTTCTTATTCTGCTCACTTTGAATCTCTTGGCCTACCTGGAGGGTGCAGGCTTGTTAGGCTGCGTGTTTATTAGTCATAGTGATACCGACAACTATATACGAAGAGTTCATCCCCGATAACTTGGTAGACAAGCCTATGTTCTCTATCAATTCGTCTTGACCATAATCCAGCGAGATCATATTTCAATGGCTCTGGCTTTCCCAATCCTTGATAAGGAGTCCTTTGAATATCTTTAATTAAGGAGTTAATTTTTCGAAGTATCTTTTTATCTTCTGTTTGCCAGGATAAATAATCTTCCCATGAGTTCTGTGAAAATATAATCTTCATTAGTCTTCGATTAATTCCTTTTGAAATGTTTTTCCTGACTTAATCTGACGGATAGATTCATATAACCTATCAGAATTTGCTTTAGAACTTAGCAAATGAACAGTTTCAAGAATCGAATTGAATTCATCTAATGAGATTAATACCGAACCATTGCCAGTGCCTCTTTTGATTATTAGGGTCTCATTGTTCTTTTCAACATCATCAAGATATTGTTTTAGTTTAGTCCTAAATTCTGTGAAGTTTGCAGCTTTCATTTTCTATATTTTTTTAAGTTATCAAACAGGTACAAATATAAGTACTTTATTAATAACTTTGACAAGTTCTTCAAAATTTAATAAACATGCAGCCTAACGGTCGGCTAGTAGCTTACTTTGAATCACTTGGCCTACCTGGTCTCGGGTGCAGGCTTGTTAACTACGGAAAAAATACTTCCTTTCTGACCTCCCCATTGATAACTAAAAGATATCTTCAAAGCACTAGTTTGTAAAGTCCTTTCTTTGTGGGTTTTAGCTGAATAAAAGGAGATGCTGGAAACCTCGTTATTCGCTTTAAATTTTTTTCAATGTTTGATTATAATCTTTTGTGAATATAACTCTTTATCTCCAATCGCATTAATAAAGTAGATTCCATCCGGAAGGAATGAGAGGTCAAGTTGCAAGAGATGCGAGTGGTTTGAAATAGTGGAATATACCTTCATCCCTTGTAAGTTGTAAATTTCTAATACGAAGTACTCGTTTCGAGGAGGGTCAAGTTCTATCTCAATCCTTCCATTGGATGGATTAGGAGAAATTATCAAGTGTGGTGTTTGAAAAGAAATATCAGAGATTCCTGGTGTTATTTCAACACAACCGGAAGTTGACTGTAAATTGGCACTGATGATATCAGGACTAATGGGCGTGATGGTGGCACCTCCTGAATTGCTTGTCACGACAAAGGACTCAAAATGTCCTGCGAGAGTGTCGATAGTGGTAATTGTTTCGTTAGTGCAATCGATGCCGTTTCCGAATGAATCGGTTTTAATCATTCCGATCTGACGGGTGTACGCGATTGAGTCTTCTAGCCCAATTAATGGACCATTCCCAACAATAAGGTAACCCAAATCATTTAGCGGAATTACATCTTCAGCACCCAACAAAAGATTCTGGGTCCATAATATATTTCCCCAGATATCAATCTTGAGAAAGTTACCTCCCCCCCAACTTCTATTCATAAAAGTTAAAGTGCCATCTGGTAAAGGATGTAACTTCGATCTTAAGGAACTAAAAAAATAACCTGGCCAAGTTGAGGTTATATTCAAGCGTTTCGACCAAATAATATTTCCCAAAAAATCTATTCCAACTAATGAACGTTCATTTATGAGACAGAGATATCCAAATAGTACTTCAATAACATCATCTCCACTACTGTTTAACCAGCCATCTGCAATCCATTTTTTTGCCCATAATACATCTCCAAGGGCATTGAACTTAGTTAGGAAAGTCTGGTATTCATATGGAATAACTGTTTGATTTCTTAGCCCTCCGGTTAGGATATATCCGCTATCGGTAGTTTGGCGAATGGATGAAAATATTCTATTATCCACACCTGGAGCGAGAGTCACTGACCAATCCAGAGTCCCTTCAGAATTGAGTTTGACTAATCCTATCGTATCTGGATTGTAATATCCGGTATAACTAAGACAACCAATGATATAACCATGGTCGCTTGTTTCTTGTATCGAGGCAGCAATCTCATCATTTCCAAAATCGATGATGCGAACCCAAAGTGTATCTCCATTTTCTGTGATCTTCGTACAAATTATATCATCGTTGGGCCCTCCATTTCCGACAATGATATAATTGCTGTCCACAGTAGGGATAATTCTATAAAAGCGGGTTAAATCTCCAAAAGCAAGTCGCTTATCCCAAATTTTCTCGCCAAACCGATCCATTTTTAGAATAAGAGCATCTTGGTCCAAATATCCTACAATGATAAAATTTGAATCATGGGTTTCGACAACTGAATATGCCTGGGCTGGATTCTCATAGTTTGGATCAGTAAATACCTTGGAGAAGGTATTTTGCTGAGCATCACTACTAAAGGGAATCAGGAAAAAAAAGGCGACAATTTGAATAATGACTGTTGTTCTCATAACTTATAAGGTCTGAGATTCAATTAGATCATGTTTATTTATTCACTTTCAAATCTTTTGAAAGAGTTTTTTTTCGTAGTTAACGGGCGGCAGCAGCCGCCGTGACGGTTCTTGTTGTTGTTCTGTTTGTATTCGTTTCTTCTTTCATTACTTGCATTTCGCTTGCTTTGGAACACTTTGGCCGACATGATCGGCTGATGGCTTGTTATGCACCGGGTGGTTCTTGGCTGCAAGCCCCTCTTCGGGCTTGCAGAATAAATCATTCCCGTATACATCTAACCGAAAATGCATTGGCCCGATAGCTGGGATAGTATGAAACGGAATAATTGTATTCATTCAATCCGTGACTCCATGCCTTATAAGGTCCATGAGACGTTGAACTCCACATAATTGACGCAAAATCAACAAACTGATGGCTTTGGTTGAAAAATTCAACGCCTGCTAAGAGCACATTAAAACCGGAATACCCAGTGTAAAGCAAGGGACTACCTGCAAAGGCGTTACCTTGATATGTTGCAAATAACTGGCTCCAATCTGTCTCTGAAGGCACATGCCAGCCTGGAGGACAAAGCCCCTGGATCTCCTCTGCATCTTCATAACACATTAGTTCATCCCATTGGTAGAGCGCACCGTATTGGGTGCAGTTTGCCGGAAGATCGTTGTAACAATATTTTTCCACCAGGCAATTGTCCCGTTGTGCTGATGAACCACCGATCTGCTGACCGTGATTCAAATTCACAGCCAGCCAGCACTGGCTTCCGATTTGCACGGTTGGGTATTTTTTATTGTCACGGATATCTGTCAGGGAATCTCCACAGGAAAATGGGGCTGGACTTATTACAGTAATTGTCTTGGTTGCGTTATCACTGCAATTGAACACATTGGTGTAGGAATAGGTAATAGTTTTAACTCCAATACCTGCCATGGCCGGATTGAAATACCCGGTGATCTGATCAACGCCCGGACCGGAATAAGTACCTCCCAAAGGAACGCCACCTTTGAGTTTAAATGGCTTGGCGTTGATGGTAGTAATAGTGTCAAAGCAAACCGCAAAGCTAACATCAGGAGCTTCTCCAACCAACATGGTAATAGAATTTGATGTGGCGGGATTACCGGTAATACACTCTTCATTTGAGGTTAGTATACAGGAAACAATATCTCCATCGATTGGTAGGTATGTGTAGTTGGATGAATCTACACCAACATTTATACCATTTACTTGCCATTGATAGCTTGGTGAACTACCACCATTTGTAGGTGTTGCTATAAATTTGACTGGCATTCCACCACACACTGGATTTTCCGATGCAGTAATGATAATCCCAACAGGCAGGAATGGATTCACTTGCATGGTTATGGTGTTACTGGTTGCCGGATTGTTAGTTGTGCATTGCTCACTGGAGGTCAGAGTGCATGATACCTGATCACCGGATACCGGAGTGTATGTGTATACAGAATCATTGATCCCAACAGGCAGGGTATTAATCCACCACTGATAATGTGGATTTATCCCACCATTGTTTACTGATGCAGTGAAGGTGATAGATTCTCCTTCGCAGAGCGGATTAGCTGATGGTACAATTGAAATGCTGACCTGTAAATTTGGAATTATTGTCATAATGATTGCATTCGATGTAGCAGGATTATTCGTTATGCAGATGGTATTCGATGAAGTTAAAACACAGGTAATATTTTCTCCGTTTAAAGGCACATAAGTAAAGATAGAATCATTTGGTCCTTGTGATATCCCATTGACATTCCATTGAAAAGTTGGTGTAATTCCCCCATTATTAGGTGTGGCAGAAAAGGTTACTGGTGTTCCATCACAAACAGAATCACCTGAAGATATAATCGAAATCATAACGGAATCCCCTGGTGTGACTGTTACGATATATTGGACCGAATCGCCAACACAATTGCCGACTGCAGGAGTGATCCAATAGGTAACAGTTTCCGGGCTTGACCCTGAGTTTGTCAGAACCTGGTCAATAGAATTCCCTGATCCTGGGGAGAATCCGCTAACAAGGGGTGAAGAACCCTGGGCGGTCCAAGAGAACTCTGTATTCGCAACGTTGGAGGTTAATGGAATGATTGTGGATTCTCCAGAACAGATTGACTTAGAGAGTGGATTAGTGGTAATAGAAGGAGGTTGAGTAACAATAAGTTGAACTGTATCACTCCCCTGGCAAACACCTCCAGATGTTACTGTCACTGCATAAATACCTGACTGGCCGGTGGTTAATGTTTGTCCGGTGCCAGCTGGTAAGCCTGTAGAAATGTCAGTCCATTGATAGGTGCAACCTGAACAAGTATCGGCTTCGAAAGTTGCCAAATCCCCCTGGCAGATGATAGTATCTGGTCCAAGCTCAGGGGCTGGTAAGGGATAGGCATTAATGGTAGCCCATGAAGTATCAGTGCGGTTGTCATTATGGCGGACATATAGTTTGACTGAATATTGATCCGGTGATGAAAATTTATGTTCAGGCGATGGATCGGTAGAGAAATTTGCCGCTCCGGATGCCGGATCTCCAAAGTTCCAAAGGATACTATCTGCTGGTGGCCAAATGTCAGATGAAAAATGAAATGTATCTGGTTGACAGTTTCCTGTAAAATTAATATAGGACTTGTATTTTTGGAGGAATTGAGGAAGGCCTCTATTATTTACTCTACCTTCCAAGCTTATGGCATTTAACTGAACATTGCATCCAGTACCCTGAACATTTGGATTGTGGATAACATGCAGGGAATCATGATGTGTTGCTGGAAAATATAGTTTCCAATCAGGTCCAATCTGAAGAGGTGGAAAGACAAATGTCGGAGATGAAGGATTGTTTTGAAAAACCTGAACCTGGCTATTCATTATCAGTGTAGAATCAAGTATGGATAGATCATATTGAAATATGCCAAGCATTGTTGATGGCGGATAAAGCCCCCCAACTATGTAGAGTAATTTTGAATCCGGAGAAAACCCGATAAAACTAATAAGTCCCTGCTGAAGGCCTATGAATAGTTTAAGATTAAAAAGCGGTGTAACTATTCCTGTTTGTGTGTCAAACGAACAAAATTCAGCAGCAAAATCATTTTGTGGATTATATTTGCATATCAGTTTTTTCCCATCAGGAGATATGAATAGATCGCCATTCGATGGTTGCACATTAATAACAGGCGCTAAAGAGTTACTCAATACAATGGAAGAAGAGACACCTGAGTTCGTAACCAGAAAGGCTGCATATTGATTGGTAAAGTATTTTTTATTGACGATCCAAACATCCCGATTGTTTTTATGCCGTGTGGCTGTGAGCAAATCCATAGCATCTGACATTCCGGGAACAGGTATGTTTTTTAATCCTGGAACGACATCTCCCAAGCCTCCATCAAGATTCATGTCGATAACAGAATAATACAATCCAAAGAAAGAATTTGGGAGAAATGAATAAACATGAAACATGAAAAATAAATTCTCAGTACTAGGTTGTTTAACCGAAAAAATAATCTGACTCCCAAAACCAAGGTTTAATCCTGAACCATTTGGCATTAAAGTATGATTCTGATTATAAACCTTAGGACCACCTGAATAAAAAAGTAAATTCCCAAGAGAATCGGAAATGCTTATTGGAAAACCATTTGTATTGGGTAAGATACAATTAAGCAAGGTAGATGGCGGAGTTGTATTAAATGTAATGGCTGCAGAATCCCCGAAGTACCAGTTGTTCCATTCGCCTTGTGTATAACTAAAAAAAGGCGACAAGAGTATTATTATGAACACAATTATTCTATTTTTTTTTGTCTTCATATTCCTGCCGCCATAATCATACTCAGGTCGGTTGCTTTGATTTAGAGCCTGAGGTTGATAGCTTCGATTATAAGACTGTTAAAAAGAAAAAGTAAATGAATGGGGACCTGTATAGTATTCATCACTATCAAGTATGCCAGTTGAGACCGTAATATTGTCATAAATAACGCTGTTATAAAGTCTATCAACCTTTGCATGGATCTTCCATCTGTCCTTACAGTCTGGGATTACTCCATAAGGAATAGTTACATTATTGGTTGTCCCTACATTTATCGAGATAGGATTTGACCAGCCCTGACTACCTGGTGCATACACAAGGTCTTGTACATAAAAACTAACCTGATAGGACCATCCATGGCCAGTTGGCCCTGAGAGATTAATTGTACAGGTTGTTGATTGTGCATTTACCGCTGGGTTAAAGGCAACACTGCAAATGAGCAATATTGCTGAAATAAAAATTATCTTTTTCATTTTTACAAATTTAGGTGTTTAACTGATTAATATTAGCTTTTCTAAACATTCCTCGCCCTGGGCGAGTTGTGTTTTCTGCCTCCAGTAACTAACTGGCAGCATATTGTATAACTTAGTCGTATCTTTGCCACAAGCCTCCTTTTTTTTTTGATTGTTAATATATATTGGTGTATTTATTGCTTTCATTTAGGAAGGGGGTTTATTTTTCTTTCACTTTTGTGATGTAAAGATAATGCATAGACTTTCATAATCCAAATATTTTAGCCAAAAATATATTTATTCATTAATCAACATAATTATCACATATACAGTTATATATACTGAGTTAAAAAAATAAAAACGGATAAAAGAACCAAAATGATACAACCTAATAGAATATAAATGTTAGGTTATATTGACGATTGCTAGGGTGTACCAACAATTATTTTGGCAGGAAAAACAAAAAGTCGGGTAGGTCAGGGGCATTACTACCCCTTTCCCCCCTAAGAACCGTACGTGCGAATTTCACCGCATACGGCTCAAGCTTGCTCCATTCGCTGGTCCCGCACCCATAGCAGTGGCTGTAAGATTAAAGCTGCAGAATCTATAATCTTGAATGTTGTCCCTATTTAAATCAATTTCTATGAAATTTTTATAAATATCGCGAATAAGAAGAGTATCATATACGTTAACAATCATATCCATCTGATCACCAATATAAATTGACCCTTTTGGTTCTGGGGATGATTTATCTTTCTTACAGGCAGAGATGAAACCAACAAAGCAAAGTATCAGAATAATGTATCTACGCATTTTTTAAAGTGTTTTTCGCAGCTAACGTGCGGCCTGCACCCGCCGGGGAGGGATTGCTTGGCCGAGAGTTGGTATTCGTTTTTTGTTCATTTACTTTTTTGTCGTTCACTTTGAATCACTTGGCCTACCTGGCTTCGGGTGCTGGCTTGTTATGGGCAGATTTTATTTGCTAAATAGAATTACAAATAGTTGTTTAATGAAAGTAAATAATATAAGAATTACCCAAGCAAAAAATGTAAAAGTTCCTATAAATGTTATAGAAATAAACATTGTTGATAAAATACCTTCACCAGATTTATTCGGGAGATATGTCATCAGAAAGGGTGTTGCTGAAAGAATCAGAATTATTGGCATTAATAAGAATGCACTTTTTAGTATTGTCGAGTCCTTTAATGTTGCCTTAGTATTTTTGCTAATTAATAGAAATAAAAATCCTATTAGAAATATTATTGAAGCGCCAATAAAAAGAATATCGGATGATAGTAATTCATTATTAAAATTTTTAAAACGTGCCCCTAAGTCTATATCAACAAGAAATAGTTTCACTATTATACCGATTAGTAACACTGTTAATGACATAAGAAAGTATATGAATTTACAAATTCGTTTCTTCATATTTTGCGGTCATTAAAATTGTTGTTGGGTCGCATATTTAATGAATTAAATTCTATTAATCACTTCGAAGACACTATATATCAACAAACTAAAGTTTATACTAATTAAACTTATACCAAAAATAATTGGACCTATTTTTAGGTTAAGGTCGTCTACTCCTGTCCGAAGAAAGATCTCAACGATCCAGCCTAAAACATAGAATACGTTCAGTCCTATTA
>JACZKY010028691.1_pt1 | contig 13037 bp, 8 predicted proteins | sample 8237611 | NCBI WGS metagenome assembly JACZKY01 (sample SAMN16148055, study PRJNA663545) | marine sediment metagenome | biome: sediments and biomass from bioreactor inoculated with such sediments; feature: coastal sediments; material: methane- and iron-fed bioreactor; isolation source: Bothnian...
CTACCCCTCCGTCGCTGCGGCGAAGGAGGCGGGCGCCGCGACCATCAACTACGGCATCTTCCTCAACGCCGTCGTCGATTTCGCGATCATCGCCTTCGTGCTGTTCCTGATCATCAAGGCGATGAACAACATGAAAAAGGCGGAGGCGCCCGCGCCGCCCACAACGAAGGATTGCCCGCAATGCTGCACGGCCATCCCCGTGAACGCGAAGCGCTGCCCGTCCTGCACCTCGACGCTGTAACGGCGGGCTAGGGCGAGTTCGACGGGGGGATCTTCTTCAGGTTCTCGAGCTGGGTGGAGGCGGTCCGGATCGACCGGGCCGCCTCTTCGTTATCTAAGTCGTACGCGAGGATCGTCTTCCATGCGGTGATGGCCGCCGGGATGTCTCCCTTGCGGTAGTTGAGGAGCCCCTTTTCCATCTGCGCCGCCGTGAGCCGGTTGACCTGCGCCTGCACCTCGGAGCGGGTGAAGGGATACGTCCTTCCTTTCGCCGCCGGGTGGTTCAGGTACCGAAGCGTTCCCGTCCAGCGCTTTCCCGCGTCTTCCGGCTTCCCCTGGGCGTATGCCGCGTCCCCGTTCTTCTTCAGCGAGACGAGCGCCTCGTCGAACCCTTTGGAGGCTTCGGGATGGCCCGGCTGCTCCTTCAGCGCCGCGGAGAACAGTTCCATGGCGCGCTCGTACCCGCCTTCCTGCAGCGCCGCCATCCCGCCGCCGCACACATTGTCGGCCCCGGTAGCGGGCGGTGCCGGGGCCGGCACGGAGTGCGGAGGCGCAGCGGGCGGAAGCGCGGCGGGCGGAAGCGCGGGGATCACCTTGGGCGGCTCGGGCGCCCCGGTTTCCGCCGGCGGCGGGGTGTGCCGCAATGCGCATCCGGAAACGCCCGGCGCGGCGAGGGCGAGCAGCAGGATGCCGGGAAGGAGGAGCCGATTCCTCAAAACGCCACGCTCCTCAACGTGGCCTCGTCCATCGGGGGGAGCTCCCGGACCATTTTCGCGAACGCGTCGGCGAGATCGGGCGCAAACTGCGTCCCCCGGAACCGGAGGATCTCCTCGAGGGCTTCCTCGGTCCCGAGAGCCTGACGATAGGGACGGTCCGAGGTCATGGCGTCGAAGGCGTCCGCCAGTGCGATGATCTGCGCATGGAAGGGGATCTCGTGCCCCTTCTTGCCGTCCGGGTACCCTTCCCCGTTGTGCCATTCGTGGTGGGAGCGAACCACCGGGATGTACCGGCGAAGGAAAGGGGCCACCCGCAGGATTTCCGTGCCGTCCGCGGGATGGTTCCGCATCCGCTCCTCCTCTTCCTCCGAGAGGTGTTCCTGCTTCAGGAGCACGGAGTCGGGGGTCTGGATCTTGCCGAGGTCGTGGAAGATGGCGGCCCGCTCCAGGTCGATGAGGTTCTCCCCGTTCAGGCCGAGGCGCTTTCCAAGTTCGCACGAAAGCTTCGCGACACGCGTGGAATGTCCCAGCGTGTACGGGTCCCGGGCATCCAGGGAAGCGGCGATGACGCGGACCATGCCGATGTACGCCTCCTCGAGCTGCCGGGCCTGGGCCTGCAGGCCGGCCTTCTGGGCGAGGATCTCGTCCGCCATCCGGTTGAAATTCCGCGTCAGGTCGCCCAGTTCGTCCGAGTTGTCCACGGGGATGGGGCGGAAGGGCTCCCCTCCGCCCAGGGATAGGACTCCTTCATGGAGCCGCTTGACGCGGGTGGTGATGAGGGTGGACATCAGCAGCGTCCCGAAGAACGCGAGCCCGAGGATGATGGAGGAGGCGGCGAAGATGGAGCGTCGGACGGAGCGGCTGGCGGCGACCAGCGACTCGGTGGTCAGTCCCAGGGTAGCGGTTCCCACCAGCTTGCCGCCGAATTGGATCGGCGTGGTGAATTCGATGAGGGTGCGGCCTTCCCGGACCACCTCGTCGGCGTGGGTGTCGGCGAAGGCGGCCAGGGGGGTCATCCGCGCCGACGGCGCGAACGGTTTTCCCCGTTCTCCGATCCGGTTGTGGGCGATCACCTTGTCCTTGCTGTCGCGGATCGCGACGAAGTCGATGTCGGGACCGCTTTCCCGGGTTTCCGACGCCAGCCGGTCGAGCGCCAGCTGATCGTTGGCCAGCAGCGAGTATCCGGCGGAAAACGCCACCACGCGGGAAATGGCCGCCCCGCGTTGCAGGAGGTCCTTCCGCTGTGCGGCGTCCGTTATTTTCGATCCGGCCCAGGCGACGGTGAAAACCAGCAGAAAAGCCAGGGGCAGAAGGAACCCGAACAATTTCATCCGGATGCCCGGGGATACCCGGTCTTTCCCCGACATCCAAAGTAGTGGCATTTTCATAGGTCCTTACCAATAAAAAACATTATATACGGTGACGGGGAAAGAATCGAATCTCATTGAAGAAACAATGAAGGAATACCGATACGATACCGTCGAAGGGGAGACGAACAAATCGGAGGTGGAGGATGCGAATATCAGGAAAGCACCCGTTTATACTGGCGATCGTGGCGTTGTCATGCCTCGCCGCCTGGGGTGCCGGAGAGGCGCGGGCGGGGGTCAGCGTCCACGTCAACCTGGGGCCGCCGCCGATCGTGGTGGCCGAGCCGCCGGAGATCGTGATGATCCCGGGGTCCCGGGTCTACTTCGTCCCGGACCCCGTAATCGACGTGTTCTTCTACGCGGGATACTGGTGGTCGCCCCGCGGGGACCGGTGGTACCGGGCGCGGGCCTATAACGGACCGTGGGTCCATATGGCGCCGTCGGGCGTTCCCCGGGCCGTGATCTACATGCCGCGCGACTACCGGGGAAGGTATCAGCGGGAGCGGCGGGTCCCGTACGGCCATTGGAAGCAGGAACACCCCCGCTGGGAGAAGGAGCACTGGAAGGCGCACAAGCGTTGGGAGAAGGAGCGCGAGCGGGAGTGGAAGCAGCGCAAAAGGCACGAGCGGTACGACCGCGGCGGTGACCGCCGCAGTGACCGCCGCAGTGACCGTCGCGACGACCGCCGCGACGACCGCCGCGATGACCGCCGAGGCCCGCAAGGCGGTCCCGGCCCGAGGTAAAGGGACCTTCAGGCGAGGCGCCGCAGCACCTCGTTCGAAACGAACCAGTGCTTTTCCGGCAGCCGGATGCGATCCCGGCTCCGGACCAGGCCCCCTGATTCGACCAGGCGATCCAGGGCCCCCGGCAGTTCTTCCGGCCGGGGGCCGTATCGTTTCTCCCCCTCGTCGAGGGATACTCCTTCGGCCAGCCGCAACCCGAAGATCAGGAATTCCTTCCATGCGTCGTCGCGGCTCCTCGCTTCGGCGTCCTCCCAGGAAAGGCGCCCCTCCATGAGACGGGATGCATACTCCGCGATGGAAGGCGGGTTCGCCGTCCGCAGCCCCATCGGGGCGGATACCCCCGGGAACAGCAGCCCGTGGGCCGACGGCCCCAGCCCGAGGTACCCTTCCCGCCGCCAGTACTTTCCGTTGTGACGGCACTCCTTCCCCGGCATCGCGAAGTTGGCTATCTCGTAGTGGAGGTATCCCGCGGCGGCCAGGGTTTCCCGCGTCCTGTCGTACATCCGGGCCACCGCGTCGTCGGAAGGGAGGGCGGTCTCCCCGCGTTCGATTTCCTCGTGGATCCGCGTCCCCGGCCCGGGGGTGAGGGGATACGCGGAAAGGTGGTCCGGAAGGAGAGCGACGGCTTCCCTCAAGTCTTCCTCCCAGTCTGTTTCCTCCTGCCCCGGGTTTCCGAAAATGAGGTCGATCCCGACGGAGGGGAATCGGGCATCCCTCGCGGCCCTGAAAGCGGCACGAGCTTCCTCCGCGGTATGGATCCGGCCGAGCGCGGCCAGCGTGGCGGGTCGGAACGACTGGCATCCCAGGCTCACCCGGGTGAACCCGGATTCCCGAAGACGGAGGAAGTCCTCTCTCCGGATCGTTCCGGGATTGGCTTCCAGCGTCACCTCCGCCCCATCCGCGACGGGAAGCCGGCCCCGGATATCCCCGAGAAGCCCGCACAACCGTTCCGGTCCCAGGACGGAAGGCGTCCCTCCGCCGAAATACACGGTATCGGCAGGGACCTTCGCTTCCCCCGGGTACGCCCCGAGCAGGAGCTCCACCTCCCGGGCGAGGAGATCGCGGAACCGGTCCAGCGTTTCTTCCCGTGCCGGGACGGAGTAGAAGTCGCAATATCCGCACTTCCGGACGCAGAACGGTACATGTACGTAGATGCCGCGCACGGAGACATTTTCCCACGGCTTGACACGTCGCGGGGGATGCGTCTATTGTAATCCATAGACTGAATCGCCATTCAGTAATCTGTCCAGGCCAACCCACGCGACAGGAGGTAGGAATCGATGTTTCCGAAAATCCGGAGGGTGGCCGTCCTGGGGTCCGGTGTCATGGGCTCCGGGATCGCCGCGCACCTGGCCAACGCCGGGATCCCCTGCCTGATGCTCGACATCGTCCCGCCGGCGCAAACGGAAGAGGACCTGAAAAAGGGGATCTCCGAGAAAAGCCCCGCTTTCAGGAACCGGTTCGCCCTCAAGGGGCTCGAGGCGATCAGGAAAAGCAAGCCGTCGCTGATCTATTCGAAGAAGGACCTCGGCCTGATCGCGGTCGGCAACTTCGAGGACGACCTGGAGAAGATTTCCGGGTGCGACTGGGTCATCGAGGTGGTCGTCGAGAACCTGAAGATCAAGCAGTCCCTCTATGAAAAGATCGAGAAGTACTGGAAACCGGGGATGGTCGTCTCCTCGAACACCTCGGGGATCTCCATCGCCGGGATGATGGAAGGGCGAAGCCGGGAGTTCCGCCGCCACTTCCTCGTCACCCACTTCTTCAACCCCGTCCGGTACATGAAGCTCCTCGAGCTGGTCGCGGGGGAGGACACCGATCCGGAGATCCTCTCCGGGGTGGCCGACCTGGGCGAGCGGGTCCTTGGGAAGGGGATCGTCTTCGGCAAGGACACGCCGAACTTCATCGGCAACCGGGTCGGCGTGTTCGCGATGATGTACGCGATGCACGCGATGCTGCGCGACGGACTGACGATCGAGGAGGTGGACAAGGTGCTGGGGCCCGCGATGGGCCGCCCGAAATCCGCCGCCTTCGGCACCGCGGACCTGGTGGGGATCGACACGCTCCTCCACGTCTCGGACAACGTGTACGAGAACCTCCCCGGCGATCCCGACCGGGACAAGTTCCTGCCTCCCCCCTTCGTGAAGGAGATGGTCGCCCGAAAGCTCCTGGGCCGCAAGTCCGGGGCGGGTTTCTTCAAGATGGAGGGGAAGGGGGAGAACAAGAAGAAGCTCGTCCTCGACTACAACACCCTCGACTACCGGCCGTCGGAGAAGGTCTCCTTCCCCTCGATCGAGGCGGCCAAGGGCGAGGAGAACGTGGGGACGCGGATCCGCAAGGTGGTCTCCGGGGACGACAAGGCGGCGAAGTACGCCTGGGACGTCCTCGCCGAGTCGCTGATCTACGCCGCGAAGAGGATCCCGGAGATCGCCGACGACGTGTACAACGTCGACAACGCGATGAAGTGGGGGTTCAACTGGACCCTCGGGCCGTTCGAGACGTGGGACGCCATCGGGGTCGCCGATTCGGTGGCGAGGATGAAGGCGGAAGGGAAGGCGGTCCCCGGCAACGTCGAGAAGATGCTCTCCGGGGGGGCCGGCTCCTTCTACCGCCGGGTGGACGGGACGCTCGAGTTCTTCGACCTGGCCTCCGGCAGGTACGTTCCCGCCCCGATCTCGCCGAACGTGATCTTCCTGCCGGCCGTGGCGGACCGGAACAAGGTCGTCAAGAAGAACGCCGGCGCGACGCTCTACGACATCGGGGACGGCGTGCTGTGCGTCGAGTTCCACACGAAGATGAACACGATCGACGGCGACGTCGTCAACATGCTGATGGAGGGCGTCGATCTCGCGGAGAAGGATTTCGCGGGGATGGTCATCGCCAACCACTCGGAGTATTTCTGCGCCGGCGCGAACATCATGATGGTCTTCCTCGCGGCGCAGAACAAGCAGTGGGACGACCTCGAGAAGATCGTCAAGGGGTTCCAGGACGGGTGCATGCGGCTTCGGTACTCCGGCGCCCCGGTGGTGGCGGCCCCTGCGGGGGTCGTCCTGGGCGGCGGCGTCGAGATATGCCTGGGCGCCGACCGGATCCGGGCGGCGGCCGAGACCTACATGGGGCTGGTCGAGGTGGGCGTGGGGCTGTTGCCCGCCGGCGGCGGCCTGAAGGAGATGGCGATCCGCCACCTGGAAGGGATCCCGGACGGGGTGGCCGTGGACCCGATGCCGTTCCTGCGGAAGGCGTTCGAAACCGTCGGGATGGCGAAGGTCTCCACGTCGGCCAGGGAGGCGCGCGAGATGGGGTTCCTGCGCCCCTCGGACCGGATCACGATCCAGCGCGACTTCCTGATCCAGGACGCGAAGAACACCGTCCTGGGGATGCTCAAGGAAGGGTACGAAACGCCGAAGCAGCGCACCGACATCGTCGTGCCCGGCAAGGCGGCGTACCCCGCCTTCGTGTACGGGCTCTACGCGATGAAGGCGGCCGGCCAGATCAGCGATCACGACGAGATGATCGGCCGGAAGATCGCCTTCATCCTCACCGGCGGCGACGTCCCGGCGGGGACGAAGCGCACCGAGCAGGAGCTGCTCGACCTCGAGCGCGAGGCGTTCCTCTCGCTCTGCGGCGAGGAGAAGACCCAGGCGCGGATCCAGCACATGCTGATGAAAGGAAAGCCGCTGCGCAATTAAGTGGTTCAATACCACCATGCGGCCAGGGAGGAAAACGAAGATGAGCAAGGCGTACATCATATCTTCCGTGCGCACGGCCGTTGGGAAGGCCTACAAAGGCAGCCTGAAGGACACCCGGCCCGACGACCTCTGCGCGATCGCGATCCGCGGCGCGCTTTCCAGGGTGCCTGGGCTCGACCCTGCCCGGGTCGACGACGTGATCATGGGCTGCGCGATGCCCGAGGGGGAGCAGGGAATGAACGTTGCCCGGACCAGCGCCCTGATGGCGGGGATCCCCGACCACGTCCCCGCGATGACGATCAACCGGTTCTGCTCCTCCGGGCTGCAGTCGATCGCGATGGCCGCCGAGCGGATCATGGCGGGTTTCGACGACATCATCGTCGCGGGCGGCGTCGAGTCGATGACCATGGTGCCGATGGGCGGGAACAAGCCGTCCTTCAACCCCGGGGTCCTCGAGAGCCGGCCGGAGGTCTTTTTGCCGATGGGGCTGACCGCGGAGAAAGTGGCCGCCCGGTACCAGGTGACGCGGGAGGACCAGGACCAGTTCGCCTTCCACAGCCACCGGAAGGCGCTGGCGGCGATCGGGCAGGGGAGATTCCTCGACGAGATCGTCCCCGTTTCCACCGCGGTGTACCGGGAAGGCGAGGACGGGAAACCCGTCCGGAAGGAGATCGTCTTCGAGGTGGACGACGGGCCCCGGGCCGATACCACGCTCGAGGCGCTGGCCAATCTCAAGCCCGCCTTCGACGCGCGGGGGACGGTGACCGCCGGGAACTCCTCCCAGATGAGCGACGGCGCCGCGGCCTCGATCGTGGTTTCCGAGAAGGCGCTGAAGGAGCTCGGCGTCGAGCCGCTGGCGCGGTTCCTTGGCTTCGCGGTGGCGGGCGTGGCGCCGGACGTGATGGGGATCGGGCCCATGGAGGCGATCCCCAAGCTGCTGAAGCGGATGCGCGTCAAGTCGACGCGGGTGGAGCTGATCGAGCTCAACGAGGCGTTCGCCGCCCAGTCGCTTCCGATCATCCGGGAGCTGTCGCTCGATCCCGACAAGGTGAACGTCAACGGCGGGGCGATCGCGCTGGGGCACCCCCTCGGGTGCACGGGAGCCAAGCTCACCACGACGCTTCTCCACGAAATGAAGCGGCGCGGAGCTGCGCTGGGAGTGGTTTCGATGTGCATCGGCGGCGGGATGGGCGCCGCGGGGCTGTTCGCGCGCGAGTAGGGGGCATCCCCGCAGAAGCCGGATTTCACGAGTCTGTTCAGTGGGTTACGTAGGGGCGCTTCCGCGTTTTCCGCGGGGGTGCCCCGTTCCTTTTTCCGGCAGTCGATCCGGCCAGTGAATTGGCTTCATCCCCTTTCCTCTTGCGGTATAATGGAGGTACGCGGGGTTTCACCATGGAACGCCTATACGACCTCATAGCGCGCAGCGAGTCCTTGTTGGTGCGCCACGTCATAGCCTACGCGCGCGCGCGGGGATACACGAAATACACCTCCACGCTCGAGGAGGCCTGGCACGCCTCCATCGCCGGTCTCTCCGCGCCCCTGATCGAGCTCCTGCGCGGGTCCGCCGCGCCCCTCGAGCTCTCCCCGGACGAAGACTTCTCCTCGGATCCGCTTTCCGCCTTCGGCGTCCTCGAGGCAAGGCGGCACCGGGAACGCGGCATCACTCTCCCGATATTCCTCGGCCTGATGAAGTATTACCGCCAGAGCTACGTCGACCTCGTGCGGGAGGCGGGATTTCCGCGGGAGGACGAAGAGGCGTACCGCCTCGTCGTGGAGCGGTTCTTCGACCGGGTAGAGGTGGCCTTCGCCACCGAGTGGGAACGCACCTCCGGGGAGGAGCGGGTGGCGGAGCTTTCCGACGTCAACCGGGCGATGACGAACGAGAAGAACAAATATCTCACCCTGTTCGAGAGCCTCCCGACACCCGCATTTCTGCTGGACCGGGAAGGGTTGATCGAGAACGCGAACCACGCCGCCGCGGAACTTTTCGGCGGGGTCGAAACCCCCGGCGGCCATTATTATGCGGCGGAAAGGAAGGAGAGCCCCCTTCCCTTCCTTTCGGAAGAGGTTTCCGCATTCCTCTCGGAGGGTGTCCCTTCCCGCGGCGCCGAGAAGATCTTGAAGACGCTGAGGGGATGGCGCCATTACCGGGTGGACATGCACCGGATGCTGGACGTCTCGGGGAAGAACGAAGGGGCCGTGGTCATCCTCTCCGATCTGACGAAGCGGCGGGAAGCGGAGGAAACCCTGCAGGTGGTCCTCGAAGAGCTGGAGGCGCGGGTGGCGGAGCGCACGGCAGAGGTCGCGCGCAGCCACAATCTGCTGACCGCCGTCATCGGGAGCACGACGGATGTGGTTTACCTGAAGGACCTCGAAGGACGGTACCTGATGGTCAATCCGGCGGGTTCGCGGTTCCTGGGCAGACCGGTGGAGGAGATCATCGGGAAAAACGATCTGGAACTGTTCTCCCCCGATTGCGCGGGGGTCATCATGGAGAGAGACCGGGAGATCGTCCGTTCCGGCGAAACGCGCACGTACGAGGAGGTGTTGGGCTTCGGGGGGACGGCCAGGTTCTTCTCCTCCGCGAAGGGGCCTTACAGGGACGGAAACGGGGACATTATCGGCATCTTCGGCGTAACCCGGGAAATCACCGGGCAGAAGCGCGAGGAGGAGGAGCTCCGCCGGGTGAACCGGGCGTTGCGCATGATGTGGGAATTCACCGGTTCCCTCGTCCAGGCGAAGGACGAGGCGACGCTGCTTTCCGGGGTGTGCCGGATCGCCGTGGAGCAGGGAGGGTATCGGCTTGCCTGGGTGGGGATCGCCGAGGACGACCCGGGCAGGACCGTGCGCCCCGTGGCCCAGTTCGGGTTCGAGGAAGGGTACCTCCAGTCCCTGTCCCTTACCTGGGCGGATACCGTTCTCGGCCGGGGCCCGACGGGAACTTCCATCCGAACGGGGGTTTCCGTTGTCGCCCGGGACATCCAGACGGACCCGTTCTTCGAACCGTGGCGCGTCGAGGCGCTGCGCAGGGGATACGCCTCGAGCGTGGCCCTGCCTTTCGGGGACCGCATGGGGGCCCTGAACGTCTATTCGCCCGCCCCGGACGCGTTCAACACGGAAGAGGTCCTGCTCCTCACGGAGCTCACCGACATGCTTGCTTACGGGATCCGGTGTCTCCGAGCGGAATCGGGCTGACGGAAATCGATTGACACGACCCCCCCTCCCCGGTAACCTATACACTATTATATATATAGGAATTATGTAAGTAATTGGATAGAAAGGAGTCCTGCTGATGTCCCATGCCCTGAAGCCGGAAACCGTCGCCCTTCATGGAGGCCAGAAGCCGGACCCGGCGACCGGGGCCCGGGCGGTGCCGATCTACCAGACCACTTCCTACGTTTTCCGGGACTCCGACCACGCCGCGCGCCTCTTCGCGCTGCAGGAGTTCGGCAACATCTACACCCGGATCATGAACCCGACCACCGACGTCCTGGAGCAGCGGGTGGCGCAGCTGGAAGGGGGCTCGGGGGCGGTGGCGGTCGCCTCGGGGCAGGCGGCGGAGACGCTCGCGCTCATGAACATCGCCCGCGCGGGAGACGAGATCGTCTCCTCGGCCTCCCTCTACGGCGGCACGCACAACCTGTTCTCCCACACCTTCCCGAGAATGGGGATCGGGGTGAAGTTCGTGGACCCCGGGGACCCCTCGAACTTCCGCAGGGCCGTCACGAAGAAGACGAAGGCGATCTTCGCCGAGTCGGTGGGAAACCCGAAGCTCGACACCCTCGATTTCGAGGCCGTATCGAAGGTCGCCCGCGACGCGGGGATCCCGCTGGTGGTGGACAACACGGTGCCGTCTCCCTTCCTGCTCCGGCCGTTCGACCACGGTGCGGACGTCGTCATCCATTCGGCCACCAAGTTCATCGGGGGGCACGGGACCTCGATCGGGGGGATCGTGGTGGACTCCGGGAAGTTCGACTGGGGAAACGGAAACTTCCCCGAATATACCTCGCCCGACCCTTCGTACCACGGGTTAAAGTTCTGGGAGGTCTTCGGGGACTTCCCGGGACTGGGGAACGTGGCGTTCATCCTCCGGCTGCGGGTCACGCTTCTCCGGGACCTGGGGCCGGCCCTTTCGCCCTTCAACGCGTTCCAGCTGCTGCAGGGGGTGGAAACGCTCCACCTCCGGATGGAGCGGCACAGCGCGAACGCGCTGGCCGTGGCGCGGTTCCTCGAAGGGCACCCCAACGTCTCGTGGGTGAGCTATCCGGGGCTTCCGAGCCATCCCGCGCACGACCTGGCGAGGAAGTACCATCACCGCGGCCTGTACGGCGCGATCCTGGGCTTCGGCATAAAGGGGGGGATGGAGGCGGGAAAGAAGTTCATCGAGAGCCTCAAGCTCTTCTCCCACCTCGCGAACATCGGAGACGCGAAGAGCCTCGTGATCCACCCTGCGTCCACGACGCACCAGCAACTGACGAAGGCAGAGCAGCTCGCCACCGGCGTCACGGAAGACTTCGTCCGCCTCTCGGTCGGGATCGAAAACATCGACGACATCACCGGGGACCTCGACCAGGCGCTTCGCAAGAGCTGACAGGTTTCATCTTCCTCCGCCCGGGGGGGTCGCCCTCCGGGCGTTTTTTTACGCTTCCATACTTGACATTAACGTTAAGAAGAAGTATGATTTTGCAAGGACCCCGGGACCCCGGGGAAGCACGAGGGGCGAGGTGAGCCGATGACGACCGGAGAGAAGATTCTGCACGGCGGCGGGTACCTGATCGAGGACGCAACCGCGGGAAGCGTGTTCACCCCGGAGGATTTCAGCGACGAGCAGATTCAGCTCGCCGACACCACGGACCAGTTCCTCCGCGAAAAGGTCCTCCCCCACGTGGAAAGGCTGGAGAACCACGACTTCGACCTGATGGTCGAGCTCCTGCGCCAGTTCGGGGAGCTGGGCCTGCTGATGATCGACGCCCCCGAGGAGTACGGTGGTCTCGATCTCTCGAAGACCACGAGCATGCTGGCGGCGGAGAAGGCGTCGATCTACGGCGGCTTCTCCGTGGCGTACACGGCGCACTCGGGGATCGGCACCCTGCCCCTCGTCTACTACGGGACGAAGGGGCAGAAGGAGCGGTACCTCGGGAAGATCATCACCGGCGAGTGGATGGCCGCCTACTGCCTCACGGAGCCCGACTCCGGGAGCGACGCCCTCGGCGCCAAGACGACCGCCACCCTCACGCCGGACGGGAAGCACTATCTCCTGAACGGCACCAAGCAGTTCACCACCAACGGGAGCTTCGCCGACCTCTATACGGTCTTCGCCAAGATCGACCGGCAGCATTTCACCGCGTTCCTGGTCGAGCGCACCTTCGAGGGGGTGAAGCCCGGCCCCGAGGAGAAGAAGCTCGGGATCCACGGTTCCTCGACGACCTCGCTGATTCTCGAGGACGCGAAGGTCCCCGTGGAAAACGTACTCGGCGAAATCGGCAAGGGGCACAAGATCGCCTTCAACGTGCTGAACGTCGGGCGCCTCAAGCTTGGCGCCTGCGTCACCGGTGGCGGAAAATTCGCCTTCGCGGAAGGGGTGAAGTACGCGAACTTACGCAAGCAGTTCGGCGTCCCCATCGGGACGTTCGGCGCCATCCGGGAGAAGATCGCCGACACCGCGGCGGCGCTCTTCGCCTCCGAGGCCCTGGTGTACCGCGTGGCCGGGATGATCGACGACCGCCTGTCCGCCGTTCCGAAGGGGATTCCCCACTACTACGAAGCGTACCAGGAGGGGATCGAGGATTACTCCATCGAGTGCGCCATCGCGAAGGTCTTCTGCAGCGACGTCCTCGCCCAGGTGACGGACGAGGTCGTCCAGATCTTTGGCGGCTATGGATTCACGCAGGAGTACCCCGCGGAGCGCTTTTACCGCGACGAGAGGATCAACCGGATCTTCGAGGGGACGAACGAGATCAACCGGATGCTCATCCCCGGGACGCTTCTTCGCCGCGCGCTGAAGGGGGAGATCCCTCTGCAGGAAGAGGTGATGAAGGCGGTGGGACGCCTCTCCGCGCCTGCGGGGGAAGCCCCGACGGGGGCGTTCGGCGGGGAGAAGGCGCTGCTTCGCAACCTGAAGGACGCCTTCCTCGTGCTGGCGGGCGCTGCCGTCCAGCGGTTCGGCGCGAAGATCAAGGACGAGCAGGAAGCGCTGATCGCCCTCGCGGACGTGGCGATCAACGTCTTCGCGATCGAGAGCGCGGTGTTGCGTGCCGAGAAGATGGCCGTTTCCGGAAACGCCTCCCGCGCGGAGCTCGCCGC
>JACZKY010037523.1_pt1 | contig 13037 bp, 12 predicted proteins | sample 8237611 | NCBI WGS metagenome assembly JACZKY01 (sample SAMN16148055, study PRJNA663545) | marine sediment metagenome | biome: sediments and biomass from bioreactor inoculated with such sediments; feature: coastal sediments; material: methane- and iron-fed bioreactor; isolation source: Bothnian...
GCAGGCTTTGAGCGCTCGGTGTTCCTGCAGGTCCTCGACCAGCACTGGCGCGAGAACCTCAGTTCGCTCGACTACCTGCGCCAGGGGATTCACCTGCGCGGCTACGCCCAGAAGAACCCGAAGCAGGAGTACAAGCGCGAGGCCTTTGAGCTCTTCACACTGATGCAGCAACGGGTGCGCACCGACGTCACCCGGGTGCTGACCACCGTGCGCATCCAGGCCGAGGAGGAAGCTCCCGAGGCGCCCGCCGCACCGCCGCCGCCGGCATATTCGAATGTGAGCTATACCCACGCCGAATTCGACCAATCCACGGTCGCTTCCGACGAGGATCCCGAGTCGTTGGCGCTGGCGATGCAATCACCGCCCAGGGGCGCCGAACCGACACAGCAGCCGTTCAAGCGCTTTGGCCAGAAGATCGGGCGCAACGACCCGTGTCCCTGCGGCTCGGGCAAGAAATACAAGCAGTGCCACGGCAAGCTGAATTAGCGCGAAAAGACTCACTTGATCAAAAAGTGACATGGATTGACTAGGGGAAAATGCCTGGCCTACATTCTGGCCATGCAGACCTACTTTCACCCCATCCAGGACTTGCACCATCCCCGCAGCTACCTTTCGCGGGGGAGGATGCGCGAGCCGCAGGAAGTGCCCGAGCGCAGCCGGCGTTTGCTGCAAGCCGTCACGCGCCTGGGTTTTGATGTCCGTCAACCCGGCGACTTCGGCATGCGCGCGCTGGAGGCTGTTCACAGCCCGGCCTATTTGCACTTTCTCCAGGAGGCCCACGCCGAGTGGAAGCGGACAGCCGAGGACTGGGGCGACGAGGTAATGTCCAATGTTTTCATTCGCGACAACAATCCTCTTCGCGGCATCCTTGCCAAAGCCGCCCGCTATCAGGCCGATGGCAGCTGTCCCATCGGTCAACACACCTGGCAATCGGCCTATTGGTCGGCGCAATGCGCATTGGCAGGGGCACATGTTCTGCTCGATGGTCAGAGCCAGGCGTACGCGCTCTGCCGGCCGCCCGGCCATCACGCGCGTCGGGAAGCCGCCGGTGGATTCTGTTACCTCAACAACACCGCGATTGCCGCGCAAGCCCTGCGCGAGCGCTTCCCGAAAGTGGCCATTCTGGATACCGACATGCACCATGGCCAGGGCGTACAGGAAATCTTTTACGAGCGCCGCGACGTCATGTACGTCTCGATCCATGGCGACCCGACCAATTTCTATCCCGTCGTGGCGGGACACGCGGACGAGAACGGTGTCGGGGAGGGGGTCGGCTACAACATCAATCTACCGCTGCCTCACGGCTCCCCGGAATCGGCCTTTTTCGAGCGCCTGGAGCGTGCCGGCGAGGCTCTGAGGGGTTTCGCGCCAGACGCTTTGGTGCTGTCGCTGGGGTTCGACATCTACGTCGATGACCCGCAATCCAAAGTTGCGGTGACGACGGAAGGTTTCGCCCGGCTCGGGCAGGCCGTGGGTGCTCTGGGCCTTCCGACCTTGATCGTCCAGGAGGGCGGCTACGACCTGGAGAGCCTGGAAGCCAACGCCGCAGCCTTCTTCGGCGGTTTCGGCCACGACCGACCCGGGAACTGAGCCCGCTTCATGCGACCGGCGGATTTTCGCCGTCTTCCGGCAACTTGAGCGACCCGCGGCAGTCTTCCCGTAGCTGCATGTCATTGACCACCAGCCTCAGGGCCTTGGTGAAATCATCGATCAGGCGATTGGTCCGCAACTCGTGTTTGTAGACCAGGAAGAAATTGAACCATTGGTCGACGGCAACGCCGCGGCTCGTCAACTTGGTGTTTTCGCAAATATCTGCCGCCGTGATCGCATTGACCAGACTTACTCCGCCACTCAGTTCGATCATTGCGCCGATCGATGACAGGCTGGAGCGCAGCTCGTGCTGGTGCAGGCGACGCAGGCTCTTGTCCTCGAAGATAAGATGATCAGACTGAATGGGGCGAATCAAGATCTCGCCGACCAGGTCCTCGAGCTTCACCTCCTTGCGCTTGGCCAGGGCACTGCTGCGCAGGAGCAGCACCCGCATCTTGGCTGATACGAACTGCCTGAATTGCAGGTTGGGCTCATGCATTTCATAGGAAACCAGCGCCAGATCAAGATGTCCGGCCTCGACCTCGGCGATCATCGTGCTGCTAGCTGCGACGTCCAGTGAGATCGCGACTCCGGGATGATCCTGCAGGTAGCGGTGCACTGCCTGCGGTCCGAAACGGCTGCCCAGACCCGGGGCGCAGCCGATCTTCAGGGAAGCCACTCCGTTGCCCTGCAAGGCGTAGATGTTCTCCTCGATGCGGGTCAGATTCCCCATGAATTGCGCCGCTTCATCGAACATGTAGAGACCGGCGGCGGTGATTTGCAGGCGCTGCTTGCCGCGGGTGAAGAGGCGGATCTTGAGCGTGCCTTCCAGGCGCGCCAGCGCGTGACTTACCGCGGATTGGGTCAGTTCCAGCTGAATGGCCGCCTGGCGGGTGGATCCGGTGATCACTATCGCGTGAAAAATTTCCAGGTCGCGCAGGCTGAAGTCGGTCCGCATGGTGAATCATCGTCCAGTTCAAGTGATGAATATTTATTCTACGTTGACAAGGAAATTTGGCCGATGAGATACTGAATTGGCCATTTATTTGGCGATTATTACACTTAGCTTACTGATAACGGTGTGATGATCAAATTTGATATGGTGTGCCGCTTTGATGCCCGAGCGCAGAGGGTCCGGCAGGATAAGAGGAACTTAACAATTTCAGGATCGCCCCGTGTCCGATTACCTGTTCTACCAGTCAGCCGTCCAACTTCCGGTCATCGATCGCGCTGAAGGCATCTATGCCTGGGACTGCACGGGGAAGCGTTATATCGACGCCTCCTCCGGGGCGATCGTCTCCCACCTCGGGCACGCACACCCGGCTGTCGGCAGGGCAATGCAGCAGCAATTGGGCAAGGTCGCCTTCGCTTACCGGACGCAGTTTGAAAACCAGCCGGCGCTCGATCTTGCCGAGCGCCTGGTCACGCTGACGGGCAAACGCTTCGATCGAGTGTTCTTTTCGTCCGGCGGTTCCGAAGCAGTGGAGTCGGCGCTGAAGATTGCGCGGCAATACTGGTACTGCCGCGGCCAACCGCAACGAAGCATTTTCATCAGTCGCAAGCCCGCGTACCACGGCTCGACCATGGGGGCGCTGGCGATGACCACCTACACGCCGCTGACGGCACCCTTCGTGCCGATGTTTCAGCATTACCCAAAGATCTCTTCGCCGACGCAGTACCGCATCCCCGAGGGCATGAGTGCCGAGGCCCATGCCCTGGCGTGTGCCGATGAACTGGAGGCAGCCATTCTGGCGGTCGGGGCGGAGCACGTCGCCGGCTTCATCGCCGAGCCGGTCGGCGGCGCCAGTACCGGCGCCGAGGTTCCGCACGACGTCTATTTCCCCCGCATTCAGGCTATATGCCAGCGCTACGGCATCTTGCTGATACTCGACGAGGTCATGACCGGCATAGGCCGCACCGGCAAATGGTTCGGGTACGAGCATTGGGATGTGCAGGCGGACATCATCTGCCTGGCCAAGGGTTTGGGCGCTGGCTACTACCCGGTTTCGGCCACGCTGACCCGAGCGCAGTTCACTGACCCCATTCTCGCCGGCGGCGGCTTCCAGCACGGCTACACCTACGCGGGAAATCCGCTGGCCAGCGCTACTGCCCTGGCGGTCATCCAGGCGGTTGAAGACGAGGATCTCGTAGCCCGGGTGGCGCACAACGGCACCTACCTGCTCGAACGACTGCGGGGCTTGCAGCAACGCCATGACTTCATCGGCGATGTGCGCGGCAGGGGGTATCTGCTGGCGCTGGAGTACGTGGCCGAGCGCAAGAGCAAGACACCTTTTCCGCTGGCCCAGAACGTCAGTGAGGCAATCACCCGGCTCGCCCACGAACGCGGGCTGATCATTTACCCGCGGCGCTCGCTGATGGGTGAACTCGGCGACCATACCCTGATATCGCCGCCGCTGATTACCACGCGGTCACAGTGCGACGAGATTGTCGAACTGCTTGATCAAACCCTCACCGCGTTCGCGCAACGGCGGATGGCCGCGTGAGCAAGCTGCGCTCGCTCGCCGAAGCCATCGCTGCGGTGCCCGACGGCAGCAGCATCATGGTCGGCGGCTTCGGCTCACCAGGCACGCCTTTTTCGCTGATCGATGAACTGATTCGCCAAGGCAAGCGGGACCTGGTCATTATCAAGAACGACGCCAACCAGGATGGTTATGGCGTCTCCCGCCTGGTTCAGGCCGGAGCGGTCCGCAAGCTCATCACTACCCACGTAGGCCTGAGCGGCACTGTGCAAAAAGCCTTCAACGCCCGGACGCTGGAGATCGAATTTGCTTCCCAGGGTCTCTTTGCGGAACGCATCCGTTGCGCCGGCGTTGGACTGCCAGCCTTTCTGACCGACATCGAGTTGCCGGTCGAGTTGTGCCGAGACCGCACCGTTGTCGAGTACCGGGGCCAGCAGCTCTTTGTCGAGCCCGCCTTGAAGGCCGACTTTGCACTCATTACCGGTCACGTTGCCGATAGCCAGGGCAACCTGCGCCACCACGGCGCGGCACTGAACTTCACCACCTTGATGGCGATGGCCGCGGACTGCGTGGTTGCGGAAATCTACGAGATGCGACCAACTGCGCTGCCCCCCAACGACATCCATACCGCGGGCATCTTTGTTCATCGTCTCGTCCCGGTCAAGAGAAAATCTTCCCATGAATATGAAGCCATCCAGCGCTGACCCACGGCGGGTGATCGCGCAGCGGGCCGCTGCCGAGTTGCGCGACGGACAACTGATCAATCTCGGCATTGGCTTGCCGAGCCTGATTCCTGCCTACCTGAGTCCCGAAACGAAAGTCTGGCTGCATTCGGAGAACGGCATCATCGGTGTCGGCGCGATGGCCGGCGCGGAAGACATCGATGCCGATTTGATCGATGCCGGCGGCGGCTACATCACGGTTGCGCCCGGTGGTGCGATCGTCGATAGCGCCACCTCATTCGGCATCATCCGCCGGGGACTGCTGGACATCACATTTCTTGGTGCTCTGGAGGTCTCCCAGTACGGCGACTTGGCCAACTGGATGATTCCCGGGAAGTTTGCAGCTGGCGCCGGTGGCGGTATCGAGCTGGCCCAGAAAGCCAAGCGCGTGATCGTCACCATGCAGCACACCGACAAGGACGGCCACCCTCGAATTGTCGAGCGCTGCGCTCTGCCGCTGACGGCGCGGAGCTGCGTGTCAACGATCATCACCGAGCACGCGGTCTTCGATATCTGCGCCCAGGGGCTGAGCCTGCGCCAAATGCTTGGCGAACTCAGCCTGGCGCAGTTGCGCGAGATTACCGCCGCGCCCTTCAGGGACGCGCGCCAAGCCATCAATTGAACCTATTTCGGCAAGAGAGGATTCCATTCGGTCTATCTGATTGAATCTATGCGAAATCACCTGAACAGTTTCGAGTCACGTTTGCGCTGATTCAGGATGAGTCAAAGAGTAGTTAAACCCTCAAAGGAGACAACGTCATGAAGAAACTAACTACCTTAGCGCTGACCGCCGGGTTTGCGTTCTCCGCGTTCCTGGCCCCCGGCGTAGCTTCTGCCGATGACCTGGCCGGGATCAAGGCAAGTGGCGAGATCAAGATTGCGATGACCGGGGCATATCCCCCGTTCAGTTTCGTCAACGAAAAGAATGAGGTCGTGGGGTTCGATGCCGACATTGGCGCTGCGATTGCCAAGCGGCTGGGGGTCAAGAGCGTGATCGTCAGCACCGCCTGGGACGGCATCATCGCAGGCCTGCTCGCGAAAAAGTTCGAGGCGATTGTCGGCAGCATGACCATCACGCCGGAGCGGGAGAAGGCGGTGGACTTTGTCGGCCCCTACTATCACGCCGGGCGCGCGGTGTTTGTCGCGGAAGGTTCCGACATCAAGGACCTCAACGGCATCAAGGGCAAGACGGTCGGTGTGACCCTGGGCGAGACCCATGAAAAATGGGCGCGCACCCAGGCAGGGTGGACGATTCGCACCTACAAGGGGCTGCCCGAGTTGTTCCTCGAACTCAAGAGCGGACGAGTCCAGGCCATCGTGGCGGACAATATTCCGGTCATGATCGCGATCAAGAATTCCGGCGAAAAAATCCGCAAGCTTGATACGCCAAATATTGAAGGCGGCAGCGTGGCTATCGGCATTGCCATCCGCAAGAACAATCCGGAACTCAAGGCAGCCATGCAAAAGGCCCTGGACGCCATGATGAGCGACGGCACCTACGAGAAGATTTCGGTGCAATGGATCGGGCGGGACATTCGCTGATTGCGGCGCAGCGGGCTTAGCATCTTCATTACCCGGAAGGGCCGATGATCGACGTCTCCTTCATGGGGCGCATCCTGCCCGCCTTTGCGCAGGCGGCTGTGGTGACCGCCAAGGTCGCGTCGCTCTCGGTCGTCCTGGGCCTGGTCATGGCGGTGCTGGTGACAAGTCTGCGCTTGTCACCGTACCGTCTCCTGCGCTGGATCGGGACGGCCTATGTCAGCCTGATGCGGGGTACACCTGCCCTGATTCAGCTCTTCCTGCTTTACTTTGGCGGGCCGCAGGTGGGTATCAACCTCGAGCCGATGGCCGCCGGGGTGATCGGCCTGGGGCTGAACATCGCAGCCTACATGGCGGAGGCCATTCGTGGCGCCTTGCTGTCGGTGGACCGGGGGCAAGCCGAAGCTGCGCGCACCCTGGGCCTCAGTCGCGGCCAGACCATGCGCCGCGTAATCGTGCCGCAGGCCGCCCGGATGATGATTCGCCCCCTGGGCGTCAACGCCGTGGCCCTGCTCAAGGGCACGGCGCTGGTCTCCACCATCTCGGTGGTGGAATTGACCTTTACCGCGCAGCGCTTCATCGGCTCGACTTACCGCGCCTTTGAAGTATTTGCAGTGTGCTCCGTGTTCTACATGGTGATGGTGTACGGTGTGGCGCGCGTGGTCGACCTGCTGGACAAGCGCTATGCCATTGAGTGACGGTACCTAATGGAAGGTCTGGATTTCAGCATCGTCGCGCCCTACTCTGCGCTCTTGTTGCGGGGTACATGGCTGACGGTTGCCATCTCGGTCGAGGCGGCCTTATTGAGCCTGGCAGCGGGTTTGCTATTTGCGGTGACACTGCTGTATCTGCCCAGACTCATTCAATACCCGGTGCGCTTCTTCATGTGGCTGTTCATGGGGACGCCGCTGCTGCTGCAGCTGTTCGTGATCTATTTTGGCCTGGTCCAGGTGGGCCTGGACATCCCCGCGTTTGGTGCCGGCGTGATCGGTCTGGGGTTGCACTTCGCTGTCTACAACGCCGATGTGTTTCGCGCCGGGCTGGTCGCGGTGGACCCTGGTCAAACCGAGGCCGGCCGTACGCTGGGTCTGGGACGCTGGCGGACCTTGCGCTACATAGTGGTGCCGCAGGTCATTCAGTCGACCCTGCCGACGATTGGCAGCAACATGATTGCCCTGTTGAAGGAATCGGCCATCGTCTCCATGATCGGCATCAACGTGCTGGTCTACGCCACGCAGCTGGCGATCAGCGAGACCTACCGCCCGTTCGAGTTCTATCTCGTCGCGGGACTCATCTACTACCTGCTGAACATAGTCCTGGAGGTGGTCCTGCATCGGATGGAAAGAAGAGTCGAGTTAACCAGATGAGCCAACCTCTCCCCATGATTGAAGTGCGCGCGGCGCGCAAGGCCTTCGGGACGAACGCGGTCCTCAAGGGCATCGACCTGTCGGTGGCGCGCGGGCAAATAGTCGCCATCATTGGCCCCAGCGGCTCGGGCAAGAGCACCTTGCTGCGAGCCATCAATCACCTGGAGACCTTGGACGGTGGCGAGATCTGGCTGGACGGCCTGCAGGTCAATCAGCCGCTCAGCGCTCGGCGCTTCGAGCACCACATCAACCAGGTGCGCCAGCAAATGGGCATGGTTTTCCAGCACTTCAACTTGTTCCCCCATCTGAGCGTGCTGGAGAACATCGTGCTCGCGCCCACCGTACTCAAGGGGCTGGGCAAGGAAGAGGCGCGTGCACTGGCGCTGGCGCTCTTGACCAAGGTGGGTTTGGCAGAAAAGGTCGACGCCTATCCCTCCAAACTCTCAGGCGGACAAAAGCAGCGCGTTGCGATTGCCCGGGCGCTGGCCATGGAGCCCAAAGTGATGTTGTTTGACGAGGCCACTTCAGCGCTCGACCCCGAACTGGTGGACGAAGTGAATCTCGTGATGAGGCAGCTCGCCAAGGAACACATGACGATGTTGATCGTGACCCACGAGATGCGCTTCGCCGCCGAGGTCGCCGATCGCGTGATCTTCATGGACGAAGGAGTCATCGTCGAGGATGGATTGCCCGGCGTAATATTCGGCTCGCCCAAGCAGGAGCGCACGCGTGCGTTCCTGAAGAATTACCTGAGCCCCTGAATGCTGTAGATCACCGCCGCCACCCCGCCACTAGCGCTCAGGTTCCTGCTGATCGCATTGGCTTCGGAGCCGATCAGACATGAAGTCGACCACCAGAAAATTGGACCCTGCCGTTCAGGCCTTTCTCGACCAGGCTGCGGCCATAATGGGCGACGCTCCGCAGGAGCACGAGCCGGTCCTGGCGCGCGCGAACATGGAAGCGATGAGCGCGGCTACCCGCATGCCTCGGCCACCGGGCGTGACCGTGAGTGATGAAGTGATGCAGGCCAACGGACGCGCGATCAAGTTGCGGATCTATCGACCGGATGGCGCTGCGCTGCAACCCGGACTGATCTACATGCACGGCGGCGGCTGGGTGGTCGGCAGCATCGATACCCACGACGGCATCACCGCGGGCCTCGCGAAGGAGGCGCGCCTGACAGTGGTGAGCGTGAACTATTCACTCGCCCCGGAATATCCCTATCCGGCCGCGCTGGAGGATGTCGGCGCCGCCACCTTGTGGGTGGGTGAGCACGCTGATCGGCTGGGCATCGACCGGACGCGGCTCGCAATCGGCGGCGACAGCGCCGGTGGCAACCTGGCTGCCGCGACCTGTCTCAAGCTGCGCGACGAAGGCGCTGCCATGCCCTTCATCTACCAGTTGCTGATCTATCCGGTGGTGGATACCGACATGACCCGCGAGTCCTACTCAACCAATGAGGATGCGCCTTTCCTGAACAAGGAGGAAATGCGCTGGTTCTTCGGACACTACTTCAGCAATCCGGCCCATGCCACGGAACCTTATGCCTCCCCGCTGCTGGCCCAGTCGCACGCTGGTCTGCCGCCCGCGTTTGTCCTGACGGCCGAATTCGACCCGCTGCTGGATGAGGGCGCGGAGTATGCGGTCAAGCTCATTCGCGCCGGAGTGAACGTCGAGTACCGCCGCTGCCCGGACCTGATGCATGGCATCCTGCGCGTGCGCGGCTGGTCGCATTCCGCGGAGCGCGAATTTCAGGCCACCTGCCTGGCCCTGCGCAAGGCGACGCTGCAGTTGTAGTGGCGCCCTTCAAGCACAATAGGTGCTTGAAGGGAGACCAGGAATGAGGGCTTGGGTTGGAGCCAAACTGCGGGCCATCAGTCTGCCGCCGGACGACTTGCTGCGCGACGCCACCTATCGGCGCCTGTGGACGTCCATTCTGATCAGTTCACTGGGTGGCCAGGTCACGATGCTGGCGCTGCCGCTCACGGCCGCCGTCATGCTCCACGCCCCCCCGACCCAGATGGGCCTGCTCACTGCGATGGAGCTGATCCCTTTCGTGCTCATTTCGCTGCCCACCGGCGTGTGGCTGGACAAGGTGCGCAAACTGCCGGTCTATGTGGCCGGCGAGATCGCGATTGCCCTGGTCCTGCTCACGGTACCCCTGGCCATGTGGCTGGGAGTATTGAACATGCAATGGCTGTACGCGGTGGGTTTCGTGATCGGCTCGATCTACACGATCGCGGGCTCGGCGGCGCAGATCGTCCTGACCCAGGTGGTGGCGCGCGAGCGCCTGGTCGAGGCTCATGCCAAGAACTCTCTGGCCTCGTCGGGAGCCGAGGTGGCGGGGCCAGGTCTGGCCGGCGCGCTGATCAAGGTCGTGGGCGCGCCAGTGGCCTTGCTGGTGGACGCGGCGATGCTGTTGATCTCGGCCTACATCCTGCGCGGCATACGCGTCGACGAAAGTCCTGAGGAGGGCCGGGATTCGGACTTCTGGCGCGACCTCAAGACCGGCGTGCGCTTTGTCGCCGGCAATCGCCTGCTGGTCGTGCTCGCGGTCGCGGTGGGCAGTTGGCAGTTGTTCTTTCAGTCGGCGATGGTGGTTCAAATCCTGTTTGCCACCCGCACCCTGGGGTTGAAGGCGCAAGCCGTAGGTCTGTCCTACGTGGCGCTGGGGGCAGGGACGGTGCTGGCGAGTCTGGCCGGGCAGCGCATCAGCCGTCGCTTCGGACCGGGACCTACGCTCAGTGCCGGTATCGGCATCTGCGGCTTTGGATGGTTGCTGTTGGCACTTGCCCCCGGCAACGCCCTGGGAGTGGCCGCTTTTGCCCTGATGTTGTTCCTGTTCGGCCTGGGCGCCGTGCTGATCTTCATCAACTTCCTGGCCATTCGCCAAGCAGTCACGCCCAAACGCTTGTTGGGTCGCATGACCAGCACCATGCGCTGGCTGATCGTGATACCGGCGGGTCCCGGCGCCTTGTGGGGAGGCTGGCTGGGCGAGCACTTCGGTCTGCGCTGGGCTCTTGGATTTGCCGGCGTGGGCGCCTTGCTGCTGAGCGCATTGGCCGCGCGCCACGCCACCTTGAACGAAGTGCGTGAATTGCCCAGGATCGACGATGTCCAGCAGCAACTCGGAGCCGAAATCATGCCCGGCTTCAATCCGCCCTGAGAAAGGGAGTCATCAGGCGCTCGCTGACCCCCTTCGGTTCCTGCTTCCGGGCCGGTTCGAGACCCGAGTTCTGGTGCTGGCGGCGCTCGCCCCGCTAGAATGAGTTTTTTGCCCCGGAAACAACCACAATGCCAGTCAACCTCGCCGCCCCCGATCCCTTGGCGCTGCACCCTGTCGCCGGCCTTGAACTCGGCACGGCCCGCGCCGGCATCCGCAAGCCCGGGCGCCGCGACCTGCTGGTAGTGCGTCTGGCCGCGGGCGCACGCGCGGCCGGGGTGTTCACCCGCAACCGTTTCTGTGCCGCGCCGGTGATCGTGTGCCGCGAGCATCTCGCGGCCAGCGCCGGCGCGATTCGCGCGCTGGTGGTCAATACCGGCTGCGCCAACGCCGGCACCGGCGCGCAGGGCCTGGCGTCAGCCCGGCAAACCTGCGTCGAACTTGGCAATGCCCTGGGCTGCGAGCCGGGCTCAGTCCTGCCCTTCTCGACCGGGGTGATTCTCGAGCACTTGCCGCTCGAACGCCTGGTCGCCGGCCTGCCAGCGGCGCTGGGCGATCTCGCGGCGGGGAACTGGGCGCAGGCTGCCGAGGCGATCATGACCACCGACACCGTGCCCAAGGCGGCATCGCGCCAGGCCACGATTGGCGGGGTCCTGGTGAACGTCACCGGCATCGCCAAGGGCGCCGGGATGATCCGGCCCAACATGGCGACGATGCTGGGTTTCGTCGCCACCGATGCGGCGATCTCCCCGGCACTGCTGACGCGCTGGGTGCGCGCCGCTGCTGACGAGAGCTTCAACCGCATCACCGTCGATGGCGACACCTCGACCAACGATTCGTTCGTCCTGGTCGCCACCGGCGCCGGTGCGCTACGCATCGCCGACGAGTCGAGCCCCGGCGCCGCCGAATTGCGTGCGCTCATCACCGCGGTGGCCCGTGATCTGGCCACCGCCATCGTGCGCGACGGCGAGGGCGCCACCAAGTTCATCACCGTGCGCATCGAGGGCGCCCGCAGCGAAGCCGAGGCCGCCGCGGTCGCCTACGCGATTGCGCACTCGCCGCTGGTCAAGACCGCGTTCTTCGCCTCCGACCCCAACCTCGGACGGATCCTGGCGGCGATCGGCTACGCCGGGGTCGACGACCTCGAGGTCGATGGCATCGACCTTTACCTCGACGACGTCCACGTCGCGACTGCCGGCGGGCGGCATCCCGACTATCGCGAAGAGGACGGGCAGCGGGTGATGAAGCAGGCCGAGATCACAGTGCGCGCCGTGCTCGGGCGCGGCAGCGCCGCGACTACCGTCTGGACCTGCGATCTGTCGCACGATTACGTTTCGATCAACGCCGACTACCGTTCGTGAGCGTCATGGCCGAAGGGAAAGATTCGTTGCAGCAGCGCCTCGAGGCGCTGCTGGCTCGCGTCGACGCGCTGCTGCCGTCAGTGGCTCCGCCCGACTGGGAGAGCGCGCGGGCCTTTCGCTGGCGCCGCCAGCAGAGCGCCTTCGGCTCCCACGGCCACCTGGTTGCGGTGCGCAACGCCGCCACCATCACCATCGATGACCTGTGCCAGATCGACGAGCAAAAGGAAGCGGTCGAGCGCAACACCCGCCAGTTCGTCGCCGGCCTGCCGGCCAACAACGTGCTCCTCACCGGGTCGCGCGGCACCGGCAAGTCGTCGCTGGTCAAGGCCTGCCTGAACCGCTACGCCGACTCCGGGCTGCGGCTCATCGAGGTCGACAAGGACGACCTCGTCGATCTGCCCGACATCGTTGGGCTGGTGGCAGCGCGTCCCGAACGCTTCATCGTGTTCTGCGACGACCTCTCATTCGAGGAAGGCGAACCGGGCTACAAGGCGTTGAAGGTGGCGCTCGACGGCTCGGTCAGTGCCCAGTCCGACAACGTGCTGATCTACGCCACCTCCAACCGGCGCCACCTGATGCCGGAGTACATGCGCGAGAATCTCGACGCGCGCTACCAGGAGGACGGCGAAATCCACCCCGGCGAGAGCACCGAGGAGAAGATCTCGCTCTCCGAGCGCTTCGGCATGTGGGTGTCGTTCTACCCGTTTGCCCAGGAAGACTACCTGCGCATCGTCGATTACTGGCGCGGGCATTTCGGTTGCGGGGTGCGCGAACAGAAAGCGGCGCGCGCCGAGGCGCTGCGCTTTGCCCTCGAG
>JACZKY010002135.1_pt1 | contig 13029 bp, 16 predicted proteins | sample 8237611 | NCBI WGS metagenome assembly JACZKY01 (sample SAMN16148055, study PRJNA663545) | marine sediment metagenome | biome: sediments and biomass from bioreactor inoculated with such sediments; feature: coastal sediments; material: methane- and iron-fed bioreactor; isolation source: Bothnian...
GGATTGGCCGTCATCGTGCCTCCCCCTCCTTGGTGTTTCCTCCCTTGTCCATCCGGACATCCCCAAACACGTCTTCTCCGCGAAACCAGCACGCCTCCAGACCCGGAACCCTCAACGCTTTGGCCACACCCCCGACCAAGCTGAAACTGCCGTCGAGGATCCCCTTCGCCCTGAGACTCGCCAACAGTCCTTCTCCGCACGCTATCACCGCAATCATCCTGATCTATTCATAGAATACGTCTTCTTCGTTCCCTTGCGAGAAGCGAATGCAACGATCCAAGTCCCTGGAGACAAAAACCGGCACATCAGCGGCCTCACCGCATAGACCGCACACCCACCGTCGAAGAGGAACGGACAGGCATTGCGCAAACGATACCGCTTCTCCGGATCCTCCTCGTAGGCTCGTCGCAACTTTGCCGTGAACGCGTCGATGTTCCCGAGCATCTTGTGCTCTGCGGCCAACCGAACAAACCGCGCCACTGAAAAAATCTCCACTGGACGGGCGAACGCCTCGATCGCGCAGCAGTACGAACATCCCTTCTTGCATGCGAAGCCCTGCGGCCCTTTGCTGGCAATTGCCTCGAAATGGGTTCTTACGACCTTGGCAATCCTTTCTGTATGCACTTCCGCCAGCTCGGTTGCCAGAATCGAGGCAATTTTATCTACGAGTAACTGCACAAGTTCTTGCGCAGTTGATTCGATATCCGCCATCTCGACCGACGTAGTCAGCCTTTTCCTACTCACTCCGCCAACCCTCCAGCCTTTCCTCGCTGTGTACAACGGCGCCTTAACCTATAGAATACCCTCTGTCCGCGGGGTCATGGGAACCCATTCCACGGGATTCCCGGATAGTCCCCGATATGCACCGCCGTGCATGGCTGTCGCGGCCGACACGGAAAGGTTGCCCCCATTGCCTCCCGCACCGAAACTTGGGGTGGACCAGTCACCAAGGGCAAATTATGACCGTTTACATGGCCCGGAGTGAACATGACGTTGGAAGAGACGTATTACGAGATATATCGAGTTTTCGGCAACAATGTCGAGCCGCTGGAGTCCGTGCAGCTGGTGGAGAAGTACCGCCGTTACTTCAAACCCTATACAGTGCGTATCATCCTTCTTGCGGAATCGCACGTGTTCACCTCAGACAAGGATCGCCAAGTCGCAATTCCCCGCATCAATGAATTGCCCTAGTATCCGAGGCAGTATGCGCGGTTCGTGTATTGTCTTGGCAACGGCGAGAGGGCTCTGACGAATGATCCGCATCATCCTCAAGGAGACGGCACCCCTCAGTTCTGGAAGGTCCTTTTCGCCTGCGTCAATCGGGTCGAGTGCATGGATGACTTTGCACCCATCCAACGGAAGACGCTCTTCCCACAGCGGCTACGGAACAAGATCCATCTGTTGAAGAACTTGAGGGCGAAAGGTATTTGGCTCGTTGACGCCAGCATAGTCGCGGTCTACGGGATGGCAGTAGATATTTCAAAGAGGCTTAGGACCGAGGTCATCCGAACGTCATGGGAGTCGTACACGAAACAGGTGGTCGTCTCAACGAATCCAGAACGTGTGATCTGTGTTGGGAAAGGGGTGGCTGGAGTGGTCGAGAACGATCTGCAGGTCCTCTTCCCCGGCCGGTATAAGGTAATCCCTCAGCCCAATGCCCGTCTTTCCTCAGAAGGGCACAAGGAGAATTTCCGGCGGTACTACGAACTCTGCAATTTCTGACTCTGAGTGGTCGACGCTGGAGAACAAGGAAAAACCTCCTTAAAAGCCTCCCCACTAAACCCCTTCCAGACCCCGAAAATGCCGGTTGTTTGCAAGGAGTTTAAGGTTTTTCTCAAAAGATCCGGTTGGAGACCGCCTTGAGGATCAGCCAGCCGGCATTTCCCATCTCCCTGAGATCGAGGAACAGGCTGCCCAGTTCGTACGTCAGGAGAAAAAAGACCCCGTAAAACGAGTAGGGATGCTTCTCGGCCAATTGAAGGACTTGGGAGGAAAGAGCGTCTCTCACTCCGGGGCGATTCATCAGGACCACGAAGGACACGCCCACCAGCGCCCCCGCCATAATATCAGTGGGATAGTGCAATCCGAGGAACACCCTCGGGATCAGAACGAGAGAGAACGCGTACAGCATCGACAGCATCCCGGCGGTTTTCGACACGATGAAGATGCCTGTCACTAGGCCGCCGATCAGCGTGGCGGTATCGCTCGGAAAAGCACTCATTCCCTGCAGGATTTTTTCGAGATCCGCCGGAATCGAAAGCTCCATTTCCGGATTGTGGAGGGGTCTCAAGCGAAATGGAAGCACGGCCGTGAGGAACACGGTGAACAGGACCCCCGCCATGCTGCCGGCGATGGAAGCGACCAGGCTCTTCCGCATATCCGTCGATGACTGTTCGTCCTTTCCGGAAAACCAGAGGAACCAGTACACGGAAACGAGCAACGCTCCCTTCGTCAGGTCGTTCCTCTCCAGCAACTGGACGACGATGTCGAGCGACCACGATTTCAGGGCGAACCCGTTGATGAAGTACAGGATCGCGTGGTCAAGCTCCCTTATGAATTCCAACGATCCCTCCAATCAAGGAATGGGAAAATCTCGATGTCATGCCGTCCCTGCAAGTTGATCCAGAACCGATCCGACATCCCGAAGTAACGCGACAGCCGAAGGGCCGTATCGGCACTGAGCGCACGCTTCCCATGAACAATCTCGTTGATCCGCCGGCCGGCACACAGATATGCTTTGCCAACCTGTACTGGCTGACGCCCAACGGGAAGAGGAACTCCTCCATCAGGATTTCACCGGGGTGGATCGGCGAAAGGATTATTCTCGTCATTTTCTTCCTTCGCGGCTAATGGTAGTCGACGATTTCCACTTCATAAGCGTTGTTTTCGCGCCAGACATCCCATACACGCCACTGGTCATTGAACCGTATCTAGTGCTGTCCTGCTCGTTTCCCTCGAAGCTTTTCCAGGCGGTTGGCGGGCGGATTCCGGCAATCCTCCAATGTCTCGGCGGCATCGAGGATATCCAGCTTGCGACGCGCCATACGTTGAACATCGTGGGGCAGTTTCCGTGAGAATACTCGGCCGAACAGTTTCTCCGTTTCCCTAAAACGCAAGCTCCGTATTATGGGCAGGCATATAAACGCCATGCGATCATAATGTCAAGCGTTATCCTTAGAAAGGTTTTTCATTTCGTGAAGGAACGCCTTTGGGAGATGTCCTGTGGCCAAGTCCCAAGGGATGCGCGAACGGAAAGTTGTTTGCGCCGGGTTGGCGTCCGGCCCAAAACATCTGCCCTATCCGGCCGTACTAAGGGGGCGCGTCCCGAATCGACAGACCCTTCCCTTGGTGCGGCCAAAGTGGTACACTTTTCCCGAAAGGAGGAGACACCGATGCCGGCGAGGAATCCGAGAGTGAACGTTGTGCTGGAAAAACCGCTCTACGAAGCGGTGGATCACCTGGCGAAGGAGGGAGGCGTCTCGCTTTCGACGGTTGTGCGGGACCTCGTCAAGGAGGCGATCGACATCCGGGAAGATATCGATCTGGGCCGCATAGCAGAGTCACGGGAAAAATCCCTGAAACGTTCCCGGGCACTCGCCCACAAGGATATCTGGGGATAGCGTGGGGTTTACGGTCAAGTATCACCCCGACGTCAGAGAGGTCGATCTTCCCGGGATCGACGTGAAAATGCGGGAACGCATCCGCAGGGCGATCGAATCACGCCTGATGACAACGCCCCAAGAGTACGGGCTTCCCCTGAGGAAGACCCTGGGAGGGTATTGGAAACTCCGGGTGGGAGATTGTCGCATCGTTTTCAAAGTCGAAGGCGAGATCGTATATGTCCTCGCGATACGCCACCGGAAGTAGATCTACGATGAGGTACAGGGTCGGATTAAGTAACAAAGCCAAGGGGCGTATTGACACAATTTCCGTTTGCGCCGGGTTTGCGTTCTGGTGTCACTTCCTGCGTCCCGGGCTTGACAGGTTCACAGGCGATTGAAAGAATCGCCGTCATGATCCCGCAGCGTGCCCGTGCCACGCTCGCCGCAAGCTGCTTCCTCCACTTCCTGCACGACGGATGCTCCGATCTCCTGTACGTTCTCTTTCCCGTGTGGGCACGCGAGTTCTCCCTCTCCTTCGCGCAGGTCGGCCTGCTGCGAACCGGATACTCGGGCGCGCTCGCCCTTTTCCAGGTCCCGGCAGGATACCTTGCGGACCGCTGGGGAGAGCCGCCCATCCTGGCCGCCGGAACGTTCCTGACGGCCGTCGGTTTTTTCTGCGTTGGCACCGCGGGAGGGTTCGTCCCGCTCCTCGTGTTTCTCATGATCGGCGGCCTGGGCTCAAGCACCCAGCATCCGTTATCGTCCTCGCTGGTCTCCCGGGCCTACGAGGCAGGGCGCCGCCGCGTGGCCATCGGGACATACAACTTCTCGGGGGATCTGGGAAAGGTGACTTGGCCGGCCTGCGCAGCCTTGGTCACCGCGTGGGCGGGATGGCGCTGGGCTGCACAGGGCATCGGGCTGATCGTCCTGGCCGCCGCGGTCGGCATCTTCTTCCTCCTGGCGCCGCTGGTGGGCGACTCCGGGGGTCCTCAGGCCGCTCCGGCCGCCGAGCGCGCCGGCAACGGGTGGGGAATCCGGAATGCCCGGGGCTTCTCGCTGCTCTCAACGATCCACGCCATCGACAACGGGTCACGAACCGTGTTTCTCACATACCTGTCGTTCCTCCTGCTCGGCAAAGGCGCGAAGATGGATCTGATGTGGCTGGCGTTGGGGCTGACCTTCGCCGGCGGGGCAACGGGAAAGTTCGTCTGCGGGCTCCTGGCGGAGCGGTGGGGCATCGTCCGGACGGTCCTCGTCACCGAGGCCGCCACGGGCCTCGGCATTCTGCTGCTCCTGGCCCTCCCCGTGACACCGGTGCTGTTCCTCCTGCCCATCCTGGGCATCGCACTCAACGGAACCTCGTCCGTGCTGTACGGCACCGTCGCCGAGCTGGTGGCGCCGGATCGCCGCTCGCGCGCCTACGGCCTGTTCTACACCATCGGCATCGGCACGGGCGCACTGGCGCCGCCGCTCTTCGGTCTCCTCTCGGATGCGGCCGGCGTCCCGGTGACGTTGGCGGTCCTTGCTGCGGTGATCCTCGCTACGCTCCCCCTCGCCCACCTCCTCCGACCGTCCGTCGAGGGAAGACCCGTACACTGTTCGCCGTCGTAAGACTTGTGAAGCGGTCCATTCCTCCTCACCATGCGATTCGCATGCATGGCGATGCCTACAGCCCGAAGATCTCCTTCACCTTCGCTTCGAACGCCTCGTCCGACAGCTGTTTCGCCATCGGGACGAACGTCTCCGCCTCCACACCCACCGGGGTGCGGATCGGGGAACCGGCATTTTCGATCACGCGGAAGACCGCCTCCGCGACCGCTACGGGGTCCGGCCCCTCGTTGATCTTCTTCGCCACCACGGGGACGAGTTTTGAAGCCAGCGCGACGTACGGCGACGCCGGGGAGACGGTCGCCGGGTTCGCCACCAGCCCATCCGAAACAAAGCGCGTACCGAAGAGGCCCGGCATCACGGAGTGGACCCGGATCCCGAAGGGCCCCGCTTCGTACCGCAGGGAATCGGTGATCGCCTCGACGGCGTACTTGCTCGCGGTGTAGTACGTCAACAGCGGAAATCCCATCCTCCCGAGCCACGCCGAGATGTTGACGATCACACCCGACCGCTGGGCCCGCATCGGGGGTAGAACCGCCCGGCACATCCGGCCCACACCGAAGACGTTGACGTCGAACTGCCGCAGGATCTCCGCGTCCGTCGACTCCTCCACCGTCCCCAGGAACCCGAACCCCGCGTTGTTGACGAGGTTGTCCAGCCTTCCGGACTCCTTTACCACGCGCGAAACGGCGGCGCGGACGGAACGGTCGTCCGTGACATCCACCTGCACCGTCTTGAGGGGGATCTTCCGGCCGTTCGCCTCTGCGACCAACGCCTCTCCATCCGCGGTTTTCCGCGCCCCCGCGTAAACATCATATCCCTTGCCCGCAAGCAGGAGAGCCGTTGCCTTCCCTATGCCGGATGTCGCCCCGGTGATCAGCGTGACGTTGCCCATGCCGACACCTCCCCGCGATTTTCGATCATCCTCCGCTGAAACCCTGGAGGATTCCTTGACTGGCATCAAGTTCCCGGGGAGGGCGAACCGCGCGTTATGGAGCCCTGGCCAAAGAGGAAGCGCCCCTCCGTCATCCGGAGAATCGTATGTCCTCTGTCAAGACCCCTTCTGGACTTCCCTCGGTGTTGTCGACAACTGACCGGAGAACGATGAGGATCGCCGAGGGGGGTCTACGAAACCGGGGGAAGTCCACTCCGGTGCTGCCACACCCTCCTTCTTCCGTTCATTTCGGTCCGGCAGACGGGTGTGGTTCCTTCAACTCGACAATGAAGACGTGGGTATCGGTGGTGCCATTGTTCTCGCCAATGTGGTTCTGCGCATCCATCCAGATTGTCTGGCCCGCCGTGAAGCTGCGCTCCACCGTACGGCCGCCCTCGAACACCAGGCGGCGCGTGAAAGGACTCACCACGTGCATCACGAAGTCCGGGTGGTGGTGTAATGCGGTCTTGTCGCCAGGTTTGTCTCGATACTCCATCCAACGCACCCGGTCGTTCTCCAATACGACTTTGTACTTGTCGCCGTCGGTCTTGACAGGATCTTGTGCCAGAGCAGGCACGCTCATCAAGCAAAGTGCCAAGCAAAAAACCGTTATGCGCATAGGACCTCCCGCATTTTGGTGCAAGATCATTCTGCGCTTGCCCCCAACCTTGTCCACTACCCCCTGCGTTCCAGTCCATCCCGCCAGGCGATCGCCTCGAGTTCGACGCGGACGGCGTCCTCGACGGGAATCACGGGCCGTGCCTGGAATTCGAAAGCAGGCCAGGTCGAACAGGCTTTATGAACGGCCAGCGGATCGTCGCAGTCTACCAACATATGCCCACCCCACTCGCCGACTCGCACTACGAACAATTCGATCTTGAAATTGTCGGGCGCCTTCCATTGACCGAACACCTCGAGTATCCGCTTCTGGGCGTTCTCGTACTCCACAGGCGAACCTTGCGGGCGTTCGAACCAGCTGATCATGTACTTCATCGCCATCCTCCTCCCCTTCCGGAAAGCCCACGGGTTTCCGGAGAAATCCGACGAACTTACGGGTTCCGGATGTTTCCTGTTTAGATCCTGCATGGGGAAGACAGGGTTCCTGTTCGGGTAAGTTTCCGCTCCATGCAAGGGGCTGGTGGCCCGCGGCCGGACGTTCGCCGCTTGGCAAAATCGCCGTCGTGAGGTTTACTACCCGGGGGTATTTTTCCGCAACCATCCGACCACGACGACCAAACCCGGGAGGGGACCATGCCGCGACGCGACGACATCCGGAAGATCCTGATCATCGGATCCGGCCCGATCATCATCGGACAGGCGTGCGAGTTCGACTACTCGGGAACGCAGGCGTGCAAGGCCCTCAGGAAGCTCGGCTACGAGATCGTCCTGGTCAACTCGAACCCCGCGACCATCATGACCGACCCCGCCATGGCGGACTTCACCTACATCGAACCGCTGAACACGGCGTATCTCACCGAGATCATCGCCAAGGAGCGCCCGGACGCGCTGCTCCCGAATCTGGGGGGCCCGACCGGCCTCAACCTCTCCTCGGCCCTGGCCCGGGAGGGGGTCCTCGAGAAGTACGGGGTGCAGGTGATCGGGGTCAACATCGACGCCATCCGGCGCGGCGAGGACCGCCAGGAGTTCAAGGACACCATGGAGCGCCTCGGGATCAGCGTGCCCCGGAGCGAAATCGCCACCAGCTACGAGGAAGCCGTCGAAGTCGTGAAGCGGATCGGCCTTCCGGTCGTGATCCGTCCCGCCTATACCATGGGAGGGACGGGCGGCGGCTTCGTCTACAACATGGAAGAATTCCAGACGATCGCGAACCGGGGGCTCTCGATGAGCCCCGTGAGCCAGATCCTCGTCGAGGAGTCGGTCCTCGGCTGGGAGGAGCTCGAGCTGGAAGTCGTCCGGGACGCCAAGGGGCAGAAGATCACCGTCTGTTTCATCGAGAACGTCGACGCCATGGGGGTCCACACCGGGGATTCCTTCTGCACGGCGCCCATGCTGACGATCGCCCCCGAGCTCCAGGACCGCCTCCAGAAATACTCCTACGATATCGTCGACGCCATCGAGGTGATCGGAGGAACGAACGTCCAGTTCGCCCATGACCCGAAGACGGGGCGGGTGGTGGTGATCGAGATCAACCCGCGCACTTCCCGCTCCTCGGCCCTCGCGTCCAAGGCGACCGGCTTCCCCATCGCCTTCGTCTCCTCCCTTCTCGCCTGCGGGCTGACACTCGACGAGATCCCCTACTGGCGCGACGGAAGCCTCGAGAAGTACACCCCGTCCGGGGACTACGTCGTGGTCAAGTTCGCCCGGTGGGCCTTCGAGAAGTTCAAGGGGGTGGAAGACCGGCTCGGGACGCAGATGCGCGCGGTCGGGGAAGCGATGAGCATCGGGAAGACGTACAAGGAGGCGCTGCAGAAATCGATCCGCTCCCTGGAGATCGGTCGCCACGGACTGGGCTTCGCCAGGGATTTCCACGGAAAATCCCTGCCGCAACTCATGGAAATGCTCTCCGAGCCGACGAGCGAACGCCAGTTCCTGATGTACGAGGCGCTGCGCAAGGGGGCGGAAACCGATACCCTCTTCGAACGCACCCACATCAAGCGCTGGTTCATCGACCAGATGCGGGAACTCGTGCAGTTCGAGGAGAAGCTATTGGCGCACAAGGGGCATCTTCCCCCCGACGATCTCCTGGCCCAGGCGAAGAAGGACGGGTTCGCAGACCAATACCTCTCCCGGATCCTCGACATCCCGGAATCGACGATCCGCCGGAAACGGATCGCTTTGGGGGTCGTCGAGGCATGGGATGCGGTCCCGGTGAGCGGGGTGGAGAAGGCCGCCAGCTACTACTACTCCACCTACAACGGCCCCGACCGGGTCGAGACGAGCGGCCGGCGCAAGATCCTCGTTCTCGGTGGCGGCCCGAACCGGATCGGGCAGGGAATCGAGTTCGACTACTGCTGCGTCCACGCCGCCTTCGCCCTCCGCGAGGCGGGGTACGAATCGATCATGGTCAACTGCAACCCGGAGACCGTCTCCACGGACTACGACACCTCCGACAAGCTCTACTTCGAGCCTCTGACCGTCGAGGACGTGCTTTCGATCTACGAAAAGGAGAAACCCGAGGGGGTCGTCGTGCAGTTCGGCGGCCAGACGCCCTTGAACCTCGCCGGAGAACTCGAGGCGGCGGGGGTCCGGATCCTGGGCACCCCCCCGGCGACGATCGACCTCGCGGAGGACCGGGACAGGTTCCGGGAGATCATTGCCCGGCTGGGAATTCCCCAGCCGGAGTCGGGGATGGCGAGCACCCTCGAAGAAGCGCTCTCCATCGCCGGAAAGATCGGATACCCGCTGATGGTCCGCCCGTCCTACGTCCTGGGGGGGCGCGCGATGGAAAAAGTGCACGACGAGGAGATGCTTCGGGAGTACCTGGCCAAGGCGGTGGAGGTCTCCCCCGAGCGACCGATCCTGATCGACCGGTTCCTCGAGGACGCCATCGAGGCGGAGGCGGACGCGATCGCGGACGGGATCGACGCGTTCGTCCCGTCCGTGATGGAGCACATCGAACTCGCCGGAGTCCACTCCGGCGACTCGGCCTGCGTCATCCCCCCGGTGAGCATCCCAAGGATGCACATCGATACGATCGAGGAATATACGCGGAAGATCGCGGTGGAGTTCGGCGTGGTGGGGTTGATGAACATCCAGTACGCCATCGAGAAGGACACGGTCTACATCCTCGAGGCCAACCCTCGTGCGAGCAGGACGGTGCCGCTCGTCAGCAAGGTCTGCAACATCCCGATGGCGAACCTCGCCACGCAGGTCATGCTGGGAAAGAAGCTGAACGACCTGAGCCTCGTCCGGCGGCCGATCCCCCACTTCGGGGTCAAGGAGGCGGTCTTTCCGTTCAACATGTTCCCGGAAGTCGACCCGCTTCTCGGCCCGGAGATGCGTTCCAACGGGGAGGTCCTCGGGATGGCGGAGAATTACGGAGAGGCTTTTTTCAAGGCGCAGGTCGCCGCCGGGCAGCTCCTTCCGATGCAGGGGACAGTCCTGATCACCGTCTCCGAGCGGGACCGGGCAGGGGCGCTGGAGGCGGCCCGGCGTTTCGCGGAGTCGGGGTTCTCCATCGTGGCCACGGACGGCACAAGGATATTCCTCGAGTCGAACGGCATCGCGGCGTCCCCGATCCTGAAGATCCACGAGGGGCGCCCCAACATCGCGGACGCCATCAAGAACGGGGAGATCCACCTGGTCGTCAACACGCCGGCCGGCAAGACCAGCATGCACGACGACTCCTATATCCGGAAGACCGCCATCCGGCACAAGGTCCCCTACATCACGACCACGGCGGCGGCGATCGCCACGGCCAAGGGAATCTCCGCGCATCGGCAGGGGCATGCCGGCGTCCGCAGCCTCCAGCAGTACCATGCGGGGATCGCCGGCTGATCAACCACCCGTGGGATACTCGGGGTGCAAGAATTTCCAGAGAAGGGAGGACGGTATGGAACCAGTGAAAATCATGCCCTGCCTCGACATGAAAGAGGGCCGGGTCGTGAAGGGGGTCAATTTCGTCAACCTGCGCGACGCCGGGGACCCGGTGAAAAACGCAGCTTTCTACCAGGCGGAGGGAGCGGACGAACTGGCCATGCTGGACATCGCGGCCACCCTGGAGAATCGCAAGACGCGTCTGGAATGGGTCAAGGCGGTCTCCGAGGTGATCGACATCCCCCTCACTGTAGGAGGCGGGATCGCAAGCCTGCTGGACATCGAGAAGACCCTGAAGGCTGGGGCAAATAAGGTCTCGATGAACAGCGCGGCGGTGAAGGACCCGGAGTTGGTGACGCGGGCCGCCGGGAGTTTCGGGAAGGAGACCATCTGCGTGGCCATCGATGGTCGCCGGAACCCCTCCCTTCCGTCCGGGTTCGAGGTGGTGGTGGCCGGGGGGACCAAGGGGACCGGGCTGGATTGCGGAGAGTGGGCCCGCCGATGCCAGGAACTGGGGGCAGGTGTGATCTTGCCCACAAGCATGGACGGCGACGGAACGTTGGCGGGCTACGACCTCGCCTTCACCCGCCTGGTGGCTGACGCCGTGGACCTGCCGGTGATCGCTTCCGGGGGGGCGGGAAGCCTGGAGCACTTTTACCAAGGGGTGACGGAGGGCGGCGCCGACATCCTTCTTGCCGCCTCGGTGTTCCACTTCCGAACACTTTCCATCGGTCAGGTGAAGCAGTACCTCAAGGGGAGGGGAATTCCCGTTCCGGGAATTTAACTGGAACTTATCCCGGCTCATCGAGTGCGAGGCAGCCTCGCACTTTTTCCGCCAGGAAGGGGATATCCGTTTCCGTCATTCCGTGAACCGTCAGAGGCGGGAACACCTCGATCGAGATCACTCCTTTATGGAAGCGCCCGAATCCACCCGGCGGGCATACCTTCCGGGCGCCTTCGATCCGGACAGGGACGATCGGAAGGCCCGTCCGGATCGCAACGTGAAACCCTCCCTTCTTCAACGGCAGGAACTGCCCCTCTTCGCTGACCTTCCCCTCCGGGAAGATCAGGATGGAGCTGTTTCCCGAGAGGTCCAGGACCGCATCGGCGATGGCGGCTTTGGCCTGCTCCGGGTTTTCCCGGTCCACCATGATCTGCCCGAGGGACAGCAACGCCCAGCCGAAAACCGGAATCCGGGCAAGCTCCTTCTTGAATACGCAATGGAACGGCTGGGGGATGGCGATCGCCAATGCGAGGGGGTCTGCAATGGAAGTGTGGTTGGCCATGAAGACGTACGGACGCTGCGGGTCGATCCGGCCGAACCCGCGATGGACGACCCGCACCCGGAACGCGGCGAACAAGGTCCTGGCGTAGATTTTCGCAAGCAGGCGGAAAATCCGCCCCTTGGTGGCCAATCTGTTCTGGAGGAACCCCAGGAAAACAAATGGAAGCCCGAGAGCCACCGTGACCACGCCGGCGAACGTCCACTGGAAGATCGTCGTCAATCTCAAGGATACGAACCTTCGGGACGACCCTTTGAGGTGGTCCGGCCGTCCGGACTCCCTGATCTGCGGCAATCGCTCAGGGGGAGAGGGAGGAGGAGCCCGACGGGGCCGGTTCGGCGCCCGGATCCCCGGCGCCGATGTTGAACCCCGCGTCGACGTAGTGCACTTCGCCGGTCACGCCGGAAGCCCAGTCCGAAAGGAGGTACGCGGCGGCGTTCCCCACCTCGTCCTGCGACACGTTCCGCCGAAGCGAGGCCCCACGGGCGTTCTTCTCCATCAGCTTGCGGAAATCGCCCACGCCGGAGGCGGCCAGCGTACGGATCGGCCCTGCCGAGACGGCGTTGACGCGGATCCCTTCCTGCCCGAGATCGTGGGCCAGGTAACGGGTCGTCGCCTCGAGGGCGGCCTTGGCCACGCCCATCACGTTGTAGTTCGGCACGGCGCGCACCGCTCCGAGATAACTCATCGTCACCCTGGCTCCCCCCGGCCCCATCAACTTTGCCGCACGACGGGCGCAGGCGATGAAGGAGTAGGCGGAAATATCCAGCGCGAGAGCGAAATCGGCGCGCGACGTATCCCGGAAATGGCCGATCAGCGATTCCCTGTTGGCAAATGCGATGGAGTGCACGATGAAGTCGATCCGCCCCCATCGGGCCTCGACCTTGGCGAAGAAATCGTCGCACTGGGCGTCATCTCCGACGTCGAGCGGTTCGACGAAGCTCGACCGGATCGACTCCGCCAAAGGATGAACCCGTTTCTTCAGCGCCTCGCCGAGATAGTTGAACCCGAGCTCGGCCCCCTCGCGGTGGCAGGCCCTGGCCACGCCCCATGCGATGGATCTCTCGTTGGCGACACCGAGGATAATCCCTTTCCTGCCTTGCAG
>JACZKY010097869.1_pt1 | contig 12966 bp, 5 predicted proteins | sample 8237611 | NCBI WGS metagenome assembly JACZKY01 (sample SAMN16148055, study PRJNA663545) | marine sediment metagenome | biome: sediments and biomass from bioreactor inoculated with such sediments; feature: coastal sediments; material: methane- and iron-fed bioreactor; isolation source: Bothnian...
CACTACTAATACCCTCAAATCAATTACTAAAAGTATTTCTATGCTAAATAATTAAATAGATATGTTCTGCATTTTTTAATGCAGTTTAAAGAAACAAAGAACTAAATAAGGAAAACATTATGCGTTATTTATTTGTAATAATCTCAGTATTCTTTTGGAGTGCCGCCAGTTTTTTGAATGCACAGATAAATCTTAATTTCAATGTAGATAAACAACCGGTTTGGGGACCAATCGGTCACGATTATGTTGAATACTACTACTTACCGGATATCGAAGCTTATTACGACGTTCCGCAGCATCGATATTACTACTACAACAACGGAGTCTGGATTCACAGCACAAATCTGCCCTCACGTTATAATAACTTCGATTATTATAATTCTTATAAAGTTGTTATAAATGAACGAGAACCGTGGCACAATCATAAAACTTATAAAAAGAAATATTCTTCGTACAAGGGTCGTCATGATCAGAAGCTTATCCGTGACAGCCGTGATTCAAAATATTATATAATTGAAAAACATCCTGAACATAACAATTGGGTTAAAGAAAAAGAACACAACAAGAAACCTAATCAGGACAATAAGAAAAACAATAAGCATGATAAGCATGATAACGGTAAGAATAAAAAGTAATCTTATTATGTAATTGTCATAAATGTTACGCCATAAGCTCATTGTTTAGAACTCATTATGATTACTTAGCATAAGTTTGCAAAAAAGAAGTAGTTCCTTTTTCATCCTTATGGGGGATTTACTCACCAAAAAAACTTTTATAGATTGTTACTAAGTGGTAACATCGTCTGATATCACTATGCCATAAAATATCTTCATAATCAGATTGAAAAATGATACATTATAATTCGCTTTCCTATCTTCGTCGTAAAACTATGAAAGTAATCAATCCGAAAATAAATGAATCACTTTCACTCCTTAGGGCCCAGCTTAATGAGAGTTCTCTTAATAAGAAATTTGCTAATGGCGAGTCACCACTACGCTCCGAGTTATTCAGTGCCGATCAAATGGAGCAGCATGGTAAAATACTAGCAAGCACACATACGTTAGTTTCTGAATCTCAGTCAAATCAAAAATTACTAAAACGCCTTGCTGAAAATGAAGACTTTCTTTTTAAAGTTCACGATTTATTAACCGAAACGGTTAAAGCAAAACGCGCGATTACACCTGCCGGTGAATGGCTACTTGATAATTTTTATTTAATCGAAGAGCAAATTCGCACAGGTAAAAAACATTTACCCAAAAATTATAGCAGGGAATTACCGCGCCTTCTGAAAGGTTCATCGAAAGGGTTGCCCCGCGTTTATGATATCGCACAGGAAATTATTTCGCACGGTGATGGGCGTGTAGATCCGGAAAACTTAAATCGTTTTGTTGCTGCTTATCAAATTATCACAACTTTAAAGATTGGTGAGCTGTGGGCAATCCCAATTATGCTGCGTTTGGCATTGATCGAAAATCTCCGCCGCGTTGCTGTTCGGATTGCAGCAGGAAGTATTGAACGGAATTTGGCTGACTCCTGGGCGGACAAAATGATAGAAATAGTAGAGAAGGACCCTAAAAGTTTAATTCTGGTGGTTGCTGATATGGCGCGATCTGATCCGCCAATGACAACACCATTCGTGTCTGAATTTACACGGAGGCTGCAGAGTTTAAGCCATATTCTGGCATCTCCATTAAACTGGATCGAACAGCGGCTTTCTGAATCAGGTCAGACGATAGAAAATTTGATACAAGCTGGCAATCAACAGCAAGCTGCAGATCAAGTTTCAATCAGCAATAGTATTGGCAGTCTTCGATTCCTGGAATCTATTGACTGGTCTAAGTTCGTTGAGACGATGAGCTCAGTAGAGAGAATCCTAATGGAGGATCAGGGTGGAATTTATGGACAAATGGATTTTACTACGCGTGATCTCTACCGGCATAAGATAGAAAATATTGCAAAAAAAAGTGCTCTATCTGAAGAAGGGGCGGCACAATTAGCAATTCGCTTATCACAAGAAGGCGCTGCATTAAATGGTGACACTGACAGAACAGCTCATGTCGGATACTACTTGATTGATAAAGGTTCGAACAAATTTGAGGCACTTGCTAAAGTACAATTTTCTGCTGCTGCAACTCTAAGAAAAATTAGCAGCCGTATACCTTTATTATTATACAGCGGTTCGATTATATTATTGACGGCACTCTTCACCGCTGGCTTATTAGAGAAATCTTACAATGAAGGATTAAATGGTTTGCCGCTAAAACTGATGGGTATACTCTTTTTTCTGGCTGCAAGTAATTTATCTGTTGCTTTAGTGAATTGGCTGTCAACTTTATTAACAATGCCCCAACGCTTACCGCGAATGGATTACTCCGAAGGTATACCACCGGAGTTCCGCGCACTTGTTGTAATTCCTGCAATATTAATTGATGCAAAAAATATAAATGAACTTATTGAATCTTTGGAAGTACGTTTTCTTGGAAACCGGGACGAAAATCTTCACTTTGGACTTCTTACAGACTTTCAAGACTCTGATAAAGAAACTCTGCCTGAAGATGAACAACTTATACAGCTTGCACGTGAGAAAATTGAAGAGCTTAATAAAAAATACAAAGGATTGCACAGCGGCGATACTTTTTTTCTTTTTCATCGACCACGGCAATGGAATTCTCGAGAGCGGTTGTGGATGGGTTACGAACGTAAAAGAGGAAAGCTTGAGGAATTAAATTTATTATTACGTGGTGGTTCAAAAAATAGATTCTCTCTTATTATCGGTAAGACTGAAGTTTTACCATCTGTGAAGTATGTTATTACTCTTGATGCCGATACACAGCTGCCTCGTGACTCAGCAAGACAGTTAGTCGGAACAATAGCGCATCCTCTTAACCGTGCACATTACGATGAAAAAAAACATTGTGTAACTGACGGATATACCATATTGCAGCCGCGCGTTGCAATCAGCCTTCCAGGAACCAATCGTTCACGTTATGCACGGCTTTATGGAAGTGAACCGGGAATTGATCCTTACACACGTACTGTTTCTGATGTCTATCAGGACGTGTTTGGCGAGGGATCATTTATTGGCAAAGGTATATACGATGTTGATATGTTCGGGCGGGTTCTGAATGGGCGATTTCCTGAAAACCGAATTCTCAGTCACGATCTTCTCGAAGGGTGCCACACACGAGCCGGTCTATTGAGTGACATAGAGTTATATGAGGAATATCCATCCCGATATTTTACGGACGTAAATCGCAGGCATCGTTGGATTCGCGGAGATTGGCAATTATTGAGATGGCTGCTTCCGGTGGTTCCAAGTCCTAACAAGAGATTAATTAGAAACCAGCTTTCATTGTTGTCACTTTGGAAAATTTTTGACAATCTTCGACGCAGTCTTTCACCTTTGGCACTTTTACTAATTTTGTTCCTAGGGTGGACAGTATTGCCGCAAGCCTGGTTCTGGACATTGGTTGTCATCGGAATTATTCTGATTCCCTCGTTGATCATCTCAATTGTCGATTTACTAAAAAAACCCAAAGATGTACTTATTCGCCAGCACCTTGTTGCTACAATACGATCCACCGGTGTGCATTTAATTCAGGCAGCTTTTAATTTTATAACTCTTCCATACGAGGCGTTTTTCAGTCAGGATGCAATTTTACGCACTTTATGGCGAATGTTGGTTTCCCATAAAAAACTTCTCGAATGGAATCCGTCCAATGCTATAGATCGTAATAGTAAAACAAACCTCCTCAGCTCTTTTAGAACAATGTGGATAGCTCCGTTCATTGCTATTTCTACTATCATTTATTTCGTTTATTCAAAACAAGATATACCTGCTGTTGCTTTTCCAATATTATTTCTTTGGGCTGTCTCTCCGGTTATCACCTGGTGGATCAGTTTGCCGCTTGTACAACGCCAAGCAAAATTAACTATTACTCAAAAATTATTTTTACGGGACATTGCCAGGAAAACATGGTCCTACTTTGAAACTTTTGTTGGTCAGGAAGATCATTGGCTGCCTCCTGATAACTATCAGGAAAATCATGTTGATGTAATCGCACATCGAACATCGCCGACTAATATGGGATTGGCACTACTCGCTAATTTGTCAGCTTATGATTTTGGTTACATCACGACAGGACAACTTATTGAACGAACATCTAATACACTTAAAACCATGGAAACTCTGGAAAGGTACCGGGGACATTTCTTCAACTGGTACGATACAAAATCTTTAAAGCCGCTGCCTCCTCTTTATATTTCATCTGTTGACAGCGGGAATATTTCAGGTCATTTGCTTACACTAAGTCAGGGCTTTCTTTCTCTGTCTGATAAAAAAATAGTTGGTCAACAACTGTTCGAAGGGATAAACGACACTTTAAGAATTCTAATTGATGCTGCGGGAGAAATTGCTAATGACAGATTAGTTCAACTTAAGCAGGATTTAGATTTGATAATCACTTCTCCGTTCATTAATCTCGTAGATGTATGGCAAAAACTTGAAAAGTTGACAACATCGACTACAGAAATAGAAAATGATTTTAAAGCGATTCATGATAGTGAACCTAAAAGATGGTCTCACGCACTTGCTATGCAAAGCCGCAGTGCTCTCGATGAATTGACGTTTCTAGCGCCTTGGGTTAGTCTACTAAATTCTTCAGACTTGGAGAATTATTTTTCCGTCTTTAATGAGATTCCAACATTGCGCAAACTAGCAAAACTTGACTTGCAGTTGCTCTCTGACTTCGAGCATTCTTCAGATATAACAACCGAGAAAAGCGAGCAATTAAATAAACTTCAACAATTTATCACAGAAGCTATTGTCCGTGCAAATAAGCGTATTACATCAATCGAAGATCTTGCAAATCAATCAAGTCAGTTTGCCTGTATGGATTATACTTTCCTGTATGATAAGACACGACATTTACAGTCAGTTGGGTACAGTGTTAATGAAAGACGACGTGATTCAAGCTACTATGATCTGCTGGCTTCGGAAGCAAGATTGAGTAGTTTTGTTGCAATTGCACAAGGAGAATTACCACAGGAAAGCTGGTTTGCACTAGGGCGATTACTTACAACTGTTGGCGGTGAACCAATTCTACTTTCCTGGAGCGGTTCAATGTTCGAGTACCTGATGCCGCTGCTGGTAATGCCAACTTACGAAAACACGTTGCTTAACCAAACCTATAAAGCTGCTGTAAAGAAGCAAATTGAATATGGTAAAGAACGCGGCGTTCCGTGGGGAATCTCGGAATCTGGTTACAACACTGTGGATGTTAATCTCAATTACCAATACCGTGCATTTGGGGTCCCAGGATTAGGGCTAAAACGTGGGCTAGCTGAGGATCTGGTTATTGCACCCTATGCATCAGCACTTGCTTTGATGGTTGAGCCAAAGGAAGCTTGTCTTAATCTTCAAAGACTTGCGTCCGAGGGGATGCTCGGAAAATACGGTTTTTATGAAGCAGTGGACTATACAAAATCCCGTATACCGCGTGGACAATCAAGTGTGATGATTAAATCTTTCATGGCTCATCATTCAGGAATGAGCCTGCTCTCTCTTGCTTATCTGATTCTGGATCGTCCTATGCAGAAGCGTTTTAACTCAAATCCTGTATTCGAAGCAACCATTTTGTTACTTCAGGAAAGAATTCCCAAAGCAACGGTTTTCTATTCACGCGCATCAGGGTTATCTGATACTCCAACACAAATTAATAGTCCGGGAGTGCCTGTACGAATACTCAATAACCCAGATACACCAGTTCCAGAGGTGCATCTCCTTTCTAACGGAAGATACCACGTTATGATTACTAATGCTGGTGGCGGTTACAGCAAATGGAAAGATATTGCAGTTACACGCTGGCGAGAAGACACTACTCGCGATAACTGGGGCACTTTCTGTTATATCCACGATGAGTCAAGCGGAGAATTTTGGTCAACTACACATCAACCAACGCTGAAACGATCGAAGAATTATGAAGCTATTTTCTCGGAAGGGCTTGCTGAATTTCGCCGACAAGATCAGAATTTTGAGATGCATACGGAGATTGTCGTATCACCGGAAGATGATATCGAACTGCGACGAATACATCTTACAAACCGATCACGAACACGGCGAACGATTGATATTACGAGTTACGCAGAAGTTGTTCTTGCTACATCTGCTTCTGATAATTTACATCCGGCATTCAGTAATCTATTTGTTCAAACTGAGATTATCCAGGAGCGACATGCAATCCTCTGTAATCGCAGACCCCGTTCCATGGATGAGAAAACACCATTGATGTTTCATATGATGGTAGTGCGTGGCGTAAAGATAGAAAAAGTTTCTTTCGAAACCGACCGGATGCAATTCATTGGTCGTGGAAACACAGCAGCCAATCCACAAGTGATGAATGATTTTACAGCACTCTCCGGCAGTCAGGGTTCTGTATTAGATCCAATTGTTGCAATACGTTATTATATAACTTTAGACCCTGAGGACATTGCAACAGTGGACATGTTTATGGGAATTGCTGAAAACCGCCAGGCAGCTTTAGATCTTGTTGATAAATATCATGACCGTCGACTTGCAAATCGTATTTTTGAACTTGCATGGACACATAGTCAAGTGACGTTGAGGCAGATCAACGCTTTTGAGGTTGACGCTCAGCTTTACGGACGTATCGCAAGCTCTATACTATTCGGAAATGCTTTCCTGCGCGCTGATCCAAGCGTTATAAACAAAAACCGAAGAGGGCAATCCGGTTTATGGGGATATTCAATTTCTGGCGATTTACCTATAGTTCTCTTGCAGATTGAAAATCCGGATAATATTAACTTAGTGCGCCGACTTGTTCAGGCACATTCGTATTGGAGATTAAAAGGATTGCCTGTCGACTTAGTGATCTGGAATGAAGATCATGCTGGTTATCGGCAATTACTTCAAGAACAAATTATGAGCCTAATCTCTGCAGGTATTGAAGCTAACTTAATTGATAGACCAGGCGGGATTTTTGTGCGGCAGGCAGATCAAATATCCAACGAGGACCGCATACTTTTCCAAACAGTTGCACGTGTCATCATCTCCGATCAACGGGGTACTCTTGAAGAACAGATAAATCAAATAAAAAGAATAAAAGTTCCCGTTAGGCGTTTCAAACCAACTCGAAGTTATCATCTCCACCATCATGATGATTTTGTGCAGCCCCGTACTGATCTGATTTTTTTTAACGGACTTGGCGGATTTACGCCTGATGGACGTGAATACATAATTACTACCGCGCAAAAACAAATTACACCCGCTCCGTGGGTAAATGTTATAGCAAACCAAAACTTCGGAACAATAATTTCTGAGAATGGTCCATCATACTCATGGAGCGAGAATGCGCATGAGTTTCGACTGACACCATGGAACAATGATCCTGTTACCGATTCAAGTGGTGAAGCTTTTTATATTCGTGATGAAGAAACAGGACACTACTGGTCACCCACACCTTTGCCTGCTCGTGGAATTGGTGCCTACGCCAGTCGTCATGGATTTGGCTACAGTGTTTTTGAGCATAGTGAAAGCGGTATTCGTTCAGAGCTTTGGATTTATGTTGCAACAGATGCCGCAATCAAATTTTCAGTACTCAAAGTGAAAAATGAGTCTGGAAGATCACGCAAGCTATCTGTTACAGGTTATGTGGAATTGGTTTTGGGTGATCTGCATTCAAAATCGAGCATGCATCTCATAACTAAAGTTGATCAAAGTAGTGCCGCAATATTTGCACAAAACCTATACAATTCAGAGTTCGCGAATAGAGTAGTATTCTTTCAAACAGATAGTACAACTCGTACTTTAACAGGTGATCGCAATGAATTTATTGGTCGAAATTGTTCATTAAGAAATCCGGATGCGATGACTCGTTCACATCTTTCCGGTAAAACAGGAGCAGCTTTGGACCCATGTGCGGCCATCCAGGTTCCCTTCGAACTGGCTGACAATCAAGAGCAAGAGATTACTTTTAAATTCGGTTCAGGCACGAATGAGAATGAGGTTATAAGCTTGCTGCATCGCTTCCAGGGATCAACTGCCGCGCGTACCGCATTGGAAGCAGTATGGAATTATTGGAGAAAGACATTGGATGCAGTCCTGGTTGAAACACCGGATACCTCACTAAATATATTAACTAATGGCTGGCTCTTATATCAAACATTAGCATGCCGCATTTGGGCACGAAGCGGGTACTACCAATCAGGCGGAGCATTTGGTTTTCGAGATCAATTGCAGGATGTAATGTCACTTATTTATACTGAGCCAAAGATAACAAGACAACACCTGCTTCTTTGTGCAAGTCGCCAATTCCAGGAAGGAGATGTACAGCATTGGTGGCATCCGCCGTCTGGACGTGGTGTTCGTACACGATGTTCTGATGATTACCTCTGGCTTCCTTTTGCTGTGTGCCGGTATGTACAAAGTACAGGAGATACAGGTGTACTGGATGAATCTGTATATTTTCTGGAAGGACGAGCAGTTAACGCAGATGATGATTCCTATTATGATCTTCCAAACCGATCGGATGCATCCGCAAGCTTATACCAGCATTGTGTGCGGGCTATAATCCATGGACTTAAATTTGGTGATCATGGTTTACCGTTAATTGGCAGCGGTGATTGGAATGACGGTATGGATATGGTCGGTATACATGGTAAAGGCGAAAGTGTCTGGTTAGGATTCTTCCTCTATGAGGTGCTTATGCAGTTCACAAAAATTGCCAGCCAGCAAGGTGATATGCAATTCGTTGAACGTTGTAAAAGTGAAGCGCACAAGCTGCAAAATAATATAGAACAGAACGGCTGGGATGGCGAATGGTACCGCAGAGCATACTTCGATGATGGCTCACCACTCGGATCGGCAAGTAACCAGGAATGCAAGATTGATTCTATTGCACAAAGCTGGTCTGTTCTTTCCGGTGCGGGCGATACAAAACGTTCACGCATGGCAATGGAGGCATTGGATAAAAACCTTGTTCGCCGCGAACATAATTTAATACAACTCTTAGATCCGCCATTCGACAAATCAAATTTGAATCCTGGTTATATAAAGGGCTACGTTCCCGGAGTAAGGGAGAATGGCGGTCAATATACACATGCAGCAATTTGGGCAGCAATGGCGTTTGCAGCTTTGGGAGATAGTAAACGCGCCTGGGAACTGCTGGCAATTATCAATCCGATTAACCATTCAAGATCTCCGGAAGATATTGCAACATACAAAGCAGAACCATATGTAATAGCCGCTGACATTTATGCTGTAACTCCACATACCGGTCGCGGTGGCTGGACATGGTACACAGGCTCGGCTGGATGGACGTATCGGCTTATCGTGGAATCATTACTGGGATTGAGGCTTGAAGTAGATAAACTTTATATTGAGCCTTGCATTCCGGCGGATTGGGAAACGTATAAAATGCATTACCGTTATCGTGAAACTATGTATCACATATCCATTTTTCAATCGCATGGTACTATTGCGGATTTAAACATAACTGTGGATGGAGTTAATAATATTGATAAAATTGTTCCACTTGTTGACGATAGGCAGGATCATAATGTAGAAGTAAGAATAACATTACTAGGTTGATTTAATTAATCAACTTGTTACTTCTCATTTTTGTTTAAGTTAGTCATCCTTTTGATTGTTGCTGAAAAGACAAAGTTCATAGTTTCCTATGCTTTCCCACTTAAGTATTTAGTGTTTTTTAATAAACTTGACCAAAAGAACTAATCCTTTTTTCATCCTAAAGGGCTATTGTATTCAATATGTCAATTAATGAATATAGGTACAAATAAAAAGATAAAAGTTCTGGTTGATTGTTTAATAATTAAAGGAAAAAAAATGAATTTTCTAATAGTTTATCCAAAGCTTCCATTTAGGATCTGGAATTTTGAACGAGTGTTGAAATTTTTTTCAGGAATGACAAGCTTTCCGCCGCTGACTTTATTAACCATATCATCAATGCTTCCCAGACAATGGAACAAGAAATTGATAGATATGAATGCAAGCGATCTTAACGATGAAGATATACAATGGGCAGATTTTGTCTTCATTAGCGCTAAGTTAAACCAAGCTAAATCCGTAAATAAAATTATTGATAGATGTAAAAAGCTAAATGCAAAAATAGTGGCTTCCGGATCTTTGTTTACAAGTAATGATGAATATTATAAAAATGTAGATCATCTGATTTTTGATGAGGCTGAAATTGCACTTCCTCAGTTTTTACATGATCTTAATGATGGGAAAGCAAAACAAAAACATACTTCAAAAGATTACTCAAAAATTCTTCAGGCTTGCTGAACATCTTAATTAAAAAATAATTTTAAATAAAGTGCTCAGTATCCACAAAACTACCAGGTTAGCTGTTTTCTAAAGAGCTACTTACCCAAAAGATGTAGTTCCTTTTTCATCCTTTTGATCGATTGAATTTTTAGTACGAAAAGTTGAATATAATATCAGATATAAATCAAAAATTCTGTTAAAAAAGTTTGTGACATTTAAGGAATCATTAATGAATATTCTAATGGTCTATCCAATGTATCCGGATACATTCTGGAGCTTTAAACATGCTTTAAAGTTTGTATCAAAAAAAGCAAGTTTTCCGCCATTAGGACTTTTAACAGTTGCTTCAATGCTGCCCAAAGATTGGAATAAAAAGCTAATCGATATGAATGCTAACCAATTGACTAACGATGAGATTCTTTGGGCAGATTTTGTTTTTATAAGTGCGATGTCTATACAACGCGAGTCCGCCGATGAAGTTATACAAAGATGTAAAAAGTTAGGAACCAAAATTGTAGCCGGCGGACCCTTGTTTACCAGCAGTTCCGAACAGTATGAAAACATTGACTATCTGATACTTAATGAGGCTGAGATTACACTTCCACTTTTCTTAAAAGATTTTAGTGAAGGAAAACCTAAACACAAATACACAACTGATGACTGGGCAGATATTACAGTCACACCGTTACCGCAGTGGGATCTTGTATCGATGAATAATTATACATCTATGAATCTTCAATATTCACGAGGCTGCCCATTTGATTGTGAGTTTTGTGATATAACTGTTTTGTATGGAAGAAAACCTCGTACAAAAACAAAAGAACAAGTAATAGCTGAATTGGACGCATTATATTTTACCGGATGGCGCGGACCTGTTTTCTTTGTTGATGATAACTTTATCGGCAATAAAGTAAAACTGAAAAAAGAAATTCTTCCTGCTATAACAGAATGGATGACGAAAAGAAAAAATCCATTTTATCTAAACACTGAAGCATCAATAAATCTTGCTGATGATGAAGCGCTTATGCTTCAAATGGCTAAAGCTGGTTTTGAGGCCGTTTTTATAGGCATCGAATCAACTAATAAAAAAAGTCTTATAGAATGTCATAAACCACAAAATGCAAACCGTGATTTAATTGCAAGTGTAAAAAAGATTCAGCAGTTTGGTCTTGAAGTTCAGGGTGGATTTATTGTTGGATTTGATAATGATCATCCGGAAATATTTGAAGAGATTACAAATTTTATTCAGCAAAGCGGAATTGTAACAGCAATGGTTGGATTGCTTAATGCACCAAAAGGCACAAAGCTTGAGAAAAGATTAATTGAAGAAGGTAGAATGCTGAATGATTTTACAGGCAACAATACTGACTTCACAATTAACTTTATTCCTAAAATGGATTCCGAATTACTTTCTGATGGTTACAAATCTATTTTAAAAACAATTTATTCACCTAAATATTTTTATGAACGCGTAATGCGGTTTATGAAAGACTTTGAACCGAAGAAGAAAAAAGTATTTCATCTTAATCCCAATTATATTCTTGCATTGTTCAGATCAATAGTCAAATTAGGAGTTATTGGTGAAGAAAGAATTTATTACTGGAAATTATTCTTATGGACATTGTTCCGAAAACCGCAGCTATTTTCCTTAGCAATATTATTTGCGATTTATGGCTACCATTTTAAAAAAATCTCAAATGGATTTTGTTAGTTAAAATATTTATCCGATGGGAACCTCTAAAATTTGGCAGCGAAACCTTGAAGGTTTTTAAAGATGCCCCCAGTTCTAGTTTAACTTTGCAAAAAGATTTAATTCCTTTTTCATCCCTTTGGACTATTTTTTTTATTTACAAGTATTTCTATAATCTTTTGTAAAATATGATAGAAATTTAGACTCTTCAATTTAGTGTGAAAGGTCATATAAAGATTGAAGGAATAACATTTATTTGGACAAGATATTATGAAAAAAAAAGAAGTAAAGTTCCAACGTAAACCCCTTCCAAAATCCCCAACTAGTATTCAAGGATTTGACGAAATAACAGGCGGCGGATTACCAAAAGGCAGACCAACACTTGTATGCGGCGGTGCGGGATGTGGTAAGACATTATTTGCAATGGAATTTCTAGTTCGCGGTGCGACTGTTTACAATGAACCCGGTGTATTTATTTCATTCGAAGAAACGGAAAAAGAACTAACAGCAAACGTCACTTCTTTAGGCTTCGATTTGAACAATCTTATAAGACATAAAAAAATCTGGCTTGAACACATCCATGTTGAACGGGGAGAAATAGAACAGAACGGTGAATATGATTTGAAAGGATTGTTCGTTCATATCCATAATGCGATCGAAAGTATTAGCGCTAAACGTGTTGTTCTGGATACTATTGAAACACTTTTTTCAGAACTGCCTAATCCTACTGCAGTACGTACAGAACTGCGAAGGTTATTTGGCTGGTTAAAAAAGAAAGGCGTAACAACAATAGTAACAGGTGAAAAAGGTGAGGGTACACTAACACGACAGGGTTTGGAAGAGTACGTTTCCGATTGTGTTATTCTACTGGATCACCGCGTTACCGATCAATCATCTATACGAAGACTACGCATTGTTAAATATCGTGGTTAAACTCATGGCACTAATGAATATCCTTTCTTAATAGATGAAG
>JACZKY010006798.1_pt1 | contig 12951 bp, 12 predicted proteins | sample 8237611 | NCBI WGS metagenome assembly JACZKY01 (sample SAMN16148055, study PRJNA663545) | marine sediment metagenome | biome: sediments and biomass from bioreactor inoculated with such sediments; feature: coastal sediments; material: methane- and iron-fed bioreactor; isolation source: Bothnian...
TCGCACACGACTGCTCTCACCAAGCGCATGCTGACGCTCGGCGACGATCCGGAAGCCGTCCTCGACTTCGAAGCGACAGCCCAGCCGCTCTGCTTCGCCAGCGAAGATTTTCGCGAAGGCCTCGCCGCCTTCCGAGAGAAGCGCAAGCCGCGCTTCGATCCCGACATCGACTGAGGCCGCCATGCCCGCCATGAGAATTCCGCAGACCCTTGCGGACATGCTGGACAACAACGCCTGGAAATACCCCGACCAGACCGCCTTCGTCTGGCAGGACAGGAGGGTGACCCACGCCGAGTTCCATGTCCGCGTCTCGAAGCTGGCAAATGCACTCCGGCGGCTGGGCCTGAGGCGACAGGATCGCGTCGGCATCCTGAGCCAGAACCGGCTGGAGTTCCAGGAAGTCTACGGCGCCTGCGAGATTTCGGGCTTCATCTGCGCGACGGTGAACTGGCGCCTGGCTGTCCCGGAGATGGTCTATATCGTCAACGACGGTGCGCCGAAGGTGCTGATCTTCGAGGCGGCCTATGCCGAGACCGTGCTGGCGATGAAGGACCAGCTGAAGTCCGTCGAGCATTTTGTCTGCCTCGACGGCAGCGGGTTCGGCGATGACTACGAAGCACTCGTCGCGTCGGGGGACCCTTCCGGTGTGCCGTTCCGTCCGTTCCCCGACGATATCGCCTTTCTGATCTACACATCCGGCACCACCGGACGCCCGAAGGGCGTGATGCTCTCCCAGGGTGGACAGGCGAACGCGGCCGAGATCCTCGGCTCCGACCAGCGGAACACGCCGGACGACCGTCTTCTCATCATGATGCCGCTGTTCCACATCGGCGCAAAGATCATCCAGCTTGCGCAGCATTGGCGTGCCGGCACGGTCCACGTGCTCAGAGGCTTCGATCCGCTTGCGATCGTGGGCTGCATCGAGCGCGAGAAGATCACCGTCACGCACATGGCGCCGACGATGATCCAGATGCTGCTGGAATCGCCGGCCATCGAGAAGGCCGACCTCTCCAGCCTGCGCATGATCGTCTACGCGGCGGCGCCGATGCCGATTCCGGTGCTGAAAAAGGGCCTGAAACTGCTCGGCCCCGTGTTCCAGCAGCAGTTCGGCCAGACCGAGGGCATCGGCACGACGCTGCTCGCCCACCAACACCGGCCCGACGGCACCGCCCGAGACCGCGAGATCCTGACGTCCGTCGGCCAGGCCTCGCCGCGCGTCAACGTGCGCATCGTCGACGACCGTGGCGAGGACCTGCCGGTCGGCGAAGTCGGCGAGATCCTGTTGACCAGTCCCGGCGTGATGAAGGGCTACTGGAACAACACCGCCGCCACGATCGACACGCTGCGCGACGGCTGGGTGCATACCGGCGACGTCGGCCGGCTCGACAGCGAGGGCTTTCTCTATCTGGTCGACCGCAAGAAGGACATGATCATCTCCGGCGGCGAGAACATCTATTCACGCGAGGTGGAGGAAGCCGTCATCACGCACGGCGCCGTCTCCGAGGTCGCGGTCATCGGCGTCCCGGACGAGAAGTGGGGCGAGGTGGTCAAGGCGGTGGTCGTGTTGCGCGCCGGCATGAGCGCCACCGCCCAGGACATCATCGATCATTCCCGCACGCTGATCGCCGGCTACAAGCGGCCGCGCCATGTCGAATTCGTCGACGAGATCGTCAAGCTGCCCAGCGGCAAGATCGACAAGGTACGCCTGCGCAAGCTCCACGGTGCGGCCTGAGCCGCGCGCCTTCATGACACGGGGGAAACGATGCTCGAACTGTTTTCGCTGAAGGGAAAGGTCGCCCTGGTGACGGGAGCCTCGCGCGGCCTCGGCAAGCCGATCGCCAAGGGGCTCGCCGCCGCAGGCGCGCATGTGGTCCTCGTCGCCCGCGACGAGGCGAAGCTCGGCGCGGTGAAGGCGGAAATAGAAGGTGACGGCGGCGCGGCGACGGTGCTTTCGCTCGATCTCGCCAATGAGGAGGCGATCCGCACGGGCGTACGCGCCGCCGGGGCGACGCTGGGCCGCCTCGACATCTGCGTCAACAATGCCGGCATCATCAACTGGCAACCGCTCCTCGACAGCGACGAGGACGACTTCCAGAGGATCATGGATACCAACGTGCGGGCCACCTTCGTCATGGCGCAGGAATGCGCTGCGCTGATGCGAGCGGGCGGCGCGGGCGGGCGGATCGTCAACACCGGCTCCGTGTTGGGGCCGCTCGGCCGAGCGAAGCTGCATGCCTATTGCGGCTCGAAGTCCGCCATCATCGGCCTGACCCGCTCGCTGGCCGCCGAACTCGGCAGGGAAAACATCAACGTCAACTGTGTCTGCCCGGGCTATTTCCTCACCGAGATCAACCAGAGCCTTCAGTCGCGTCCCGGCTACATGGACGCGATCAACGGCATCACGCCGATGGAGCGCTGGGGCGATCCGAAGGAGATGGTTGGAACGATCATCTACCTCTCGTCGGCCGCCTCAAGCTTCGTGACCGGACAGGTCATCATGGTCGACGGCGGGTTGTCTTCCTCCTTCAAGTTCCAGCTCGCCGCGTGAGGTCGCCATGACGAAGCGTTTTTCCCTCGACGGGCAGGTCGCCATCGTCACCGGGGCCTCGCGCGGACTGGGTTTCGAGATGGCACGGGCGATAGCCGAATCCGGCGCAAGAGTCTGGATGACGGCGCGTGGCAAGGAACAGCTCGAGGAATCCGCCGCGATCCTGAGGTCGGAAGGTCTGGACGTTGCGGTCAAGCCGTTCGACCTCGCCGACGGCCCGGCCTGCGTGGCCGCCATCAACGAGATCGCGGACGCGGAAGGTCGCCTGGACATCCTCGTCAACAACGCGGGTATCAACGCCTGGGAGCCCTTCGCGCAGGCCACCACGGCAACCTGGGACCGGGTAATGGGCACGAACATGCGCGCGCCCTACCTGCTCTGCCGCGAGGCGGCTCGCCGCATGGTTCCGCGGGGCTATGGCCGGATCGTCAACGTCGGCTCTGCACTCGCCGTCGTCGGGCGAGAGAACGTCACCGCCTACGTCTCCAGCAAGCACGGGCTCGCCGGGATGACCCGCGCGCTAGCCGCGGAACTCGGCGCGAAGGGCGTGACCGTCAACATGATGGCGCCGGGCTATTTCCTCACCGAGATCAACACGACGATCCTCGCACGCCCCGGCTACGAGAAAGGCGTGTCGAGCCGGATCCCGCTCGGCCGCTGGGGCAATCCCGAGGAAGCGGGCGGCGTGGTTGCCTTCATGGTCTCAAGGGCGGCGAGCTACATGAACGGCCACGTTCTGGTGGTGGATGGTGGCCTTACGGAGACGCTCGTACTACCCGTCGACGCGGTTTGAGGAACGACAGATGACAAACGAAAAGGAAGTAGCCCTGATCACCGGCGCCGGCCGGGGCATCGGTCTTGCGACCGCGAAGAGGCTTCTGGAGGACGGCTTCCACGTCGTGATGGTCGATCTCAGCCCCGAACCGCTCGCGACGAACGCCGCCGCGCTGAAAGCCGCCGGCAATTCCGTCGAACATCATGCGCTGTCGATCACCGACCGGCCGGCGGTCGCGAGGCTGATTGCATCCCTGCCCCGCCTGGACGTGCTGGTCAACAATGCGGCGATCTTCTGGGACGGCAAGTTCGACGCCGTCACCGAGGACGATTTCCGCAAGATGTACGACGTCAACGTCATCGGCACTTTCGTGATGGCGCAGGAAGCCGCGAAAGTGATGAAACGCGGCGGCCGCATCGTCAACGTCGCGTCCCGCGCCTATCTCGCCGGCTATGCGCACTCTCCCTACATCACGTCGAAAGCCGGCGCCGTGGGCTTGACGCGCGGGATGGCGATCGACCTCGCGCCACGCGGCATCTTCGTCAACGCCATCGCACCGGGCCTGATCGAAACCGAGATGTTCCGCTCGCTGACGCCGGAGCGCCAGCGGGAGCTGATCGACAAGCAGCCGACGAAAGAGGTTGGCCAGCCGGAGGACATCGCCAACGGCATCGCCTTTTTTGCCAGCCCGCGGACGCGGAATGTCACCGGCCAGATCCTGACACTCGACGGCGGCCGGTCGATGGGGATCTCGATCTACTGAAGTGATCCATGCAGCGCGGCGAAGAACGAGCGGTCTCAGGGCGGACGACGTTCGGGGATATCGCATGTCGCGCTCAACGACGGCCCGCGTCAACGAAATCAGGGGCGAGCAGCGACGCCCGCCCCTGGCGCTTGGGAGGCGCTGTCGGTCGGATCAGGCGGCTTCGTGCGCCTCGACCCCGAGATAGAACTTCTGGATGTCCTGGTCCGCGGAGAGCTTCTCCGTCGTGCCCTCGAGCACGGTGCGGCCGCTTTCGATGACATAGCCGTAGGACGCGTATTTCAGCGCTATCACCGCATTCTGCTCGACAAGCAGCATCGAGACCCGCTTCTCGCGGTTGATGCGGGCGATGATCTCGAAGATTTCGTGCACGATGAGGGGTGCGAGGCCAAGTGACGGCTCGTCGAGAAGGATCATCTGCGGGTCGGCCACCAGCGCGCGGCCGATCGCGAGCATCTGTTGCTCGCCGCCGGAGAGATAGCCGGCCTGCTGGCCGCGCCGCTGCGACAGGATCGGGAAGTAGGAGTACACTTCATCGAATGCCTCCCTGCGTTGCCGGGGCGAACGCTGGGCGAAAGTCGACGCGACGAGGTTCTCCTCGACCGTCATGTCCGAGAAGACGTGCCGGCCCTCGCGAATGTGGAAAATCCCGCGCCGCACGATCTGGTGCGGCGCGAGCTTCAGCATGTCTTCTCCGCCGATCGTGATCGATCCGCGGGTGACCCGGCCGTTTTCGAGCGGAAGGAAATTGGAAACCGCCTTGAGCGTCGTCGTTTTGCCGGCGCCATTGGCGCCGAGAAGAGCGACGATGGCGCCCTCGGGAACGCGGAGGCTCAGGCTCGAAAGAGCCTGAATCACGCCCTGGTAGACGACTTCCAGATCCTTGATTTCGAGAACGGCCGCCATGACGTCAGGATACCTTCATCCAGTCGGTCAGATGCTCCATGTCCCAGTTGTTCGCCGCCGAATAGCGGATGATGCGGCCGAGTCCGATCTGCTGGTTCTCGATGGATACCGGAACGTCGATCAAGCCGCCGGTGTCCCAGTCCTTGACCGTGCGCAACGCTGCGGCGAGATTGTCGCCGTTGATCTCCTGACCAGCGTCGATGACGATCTCGAAGGCCCGTGTTGCCATCATTCCGCTGATCCAGGCGTCGAGGAAGCCGAGACGCACATAGCCGCTCCAGTTGGGGTTCTTCGCCTTGAGGATTCCGCCGATGGTCTCCATCGTCTTGCCGGCCGGCTTGTTGGTGTCGTCGTTCCAGACCTTGATGCCGATGAGCCCCTCCGCGACGTCGGGCATGCCGACCACCTTCTCGCGCTCGCTCTGCCAGATCGTGCCGAGGAAGACGACGTCGTCCATGCCGTAGTCACGCACGAGGCGAACGATCTCGGGCCACACGGCAAAGGAATAGCCGTGATGGATGACATGGGTGGGCTGAGCCTGGCGGATGGCGAGTGCGAACGCCGACACGTCGGTCTCGACGAACTTGGTCTGCTGGACGAGCGCGACATCGATCCCGCCTTCCTTGGCATAGGCGACGGCGTTTTCGATGCCGTCACGGCCCATGCCGGTCGAGGAATGCACGATGACGAGCTTGGCCGGATTGCCGGCCGACGAAGTCTTGATGTAGTCGACCAGCATCTTGAGCTGGGCGCCGTAGGTCGCGCCCGGCACGAAATGATAGGGGTAGTTCTTCTCGTCCGCGAGTTCGGACGCGAAGGAGCCCGAAGTCATGAAGAGCTTGTTGGTCGAATTGTTCTCGGGCGAGATCGCCTGGATCATGCCCGTGGATTCGCCGAACATGTAGTCGATGCGTCCCTCGGCCAGCGCCTTCTTCAGGTTAGCCACCGCAACGTCCACCTTGAAGGTGGTGTCGTTGATCGAGAGGTTGATCTTGCGGCCGCGGATGCCGCCCTGGTCGTTGATCCACTTCGCGTACTCGGTGAACCCCTCGCCCTGAAACTTGCCGCCTTCGGCCGCCGGTCCGGTCAGGTCGCAGTGGATCGACCAGTTCAGCGTGTCGGCATTCTGCGCGCGCAGGATGTTGATCTGGAAGCCGCTCGCGGCGCCGACCGCCGCAGTGGCGCCTGCCGCCTTCAGGAACTTACGTCTGCTAAGCATGTGTCTCCTCCACATTCGGCGATCGAGGCGATCGCGGTCCACGTCCACGCCGGCGACAACCGGCGATCACTCCTCACGCGCGGTCGCGCGTGAATTTCTGGCTTGCCCTCTTCCAGAGCTGCGCGAGGCCGCGCGGCTCGAGCAGCAGGAAGCCAACCATCAGAAGTCCGAAGATCGTCTCGCGCAGCGGCGTCAGCACCGTACCGAGGTCGATTCCGAGCCCGCTGCCGACCAGCAGCGACAGTTCGCGAAGGACCTCCGGCAACAGCGTCATGAACGCCGCACCGAGAATGGCGCCCAGGATCGATCCCATGCCCCCGACGATGACGGCCGAAAGGAAGAACACGGACAGCAGCAGGCCGAACTGCTCGGGGTTCACGAAGCGGTTGAAGTAGGCAAGCAGCGCCCCTGCAATGCCCGCATAGAAGGAGCCAAGCCCGAACGCGAGCAGCTTGTAGCGAACGATTTCGACGCCGAGGACCTGGGCTGTCAGGTCGCGTTCGCGAATTGCGATGAAGGCCCTTCCGACGCGCGACTTGATGACGTTGCGGGCAAACCAGGTCGACGCGACGACGAAGGCCAGGATCAGGTAGTAGATCCGGGTCTCGTTGTTCAGCAGGAAGCCGAAGACGTTCGCCGGGGCGACGGGCAATCCGACGTCGCCGTTCGTGACCGACTGCCAGTGGACGAAGACGAAGTGCAGGATGAACTGCGCTGCGAGCGTGGCGATGACGAGATAGAGGCCGCGGATCCGCAGGGACGGAAGTCCGAACGCCACGCCGATTACGGCGGCCGAAACGCCCGCTGCCGGGATCGTGAGCCAGAACGGCAGCCCGAAATAGGTCTGCAGGATCGCAACGGTGTAGGCGCCGACGCCGACGAAGGCCGCATGTCCGAGCGACAGCAGTCCGGTAAAGCCCATCATGATGTTGAGGCCGTGCGTCGCGATGATGTTGATCCCGAGAAGTCCGGCGAAGTAGATCCAGTAGCCCGGCGCCACGAACGGCAGCACGGCGAGAATTGCGAACAGCGCGGCGTAGCGGAACATCGTGCCGGTCGACGGGCGGGTGCGGGGTTCCGACACGAGGGTGGCTTCCATGGTGTTCGCCATCAGATCCTCTCGACCTCCTTGCTGCCGAACAGGCCGTTCGGGCGGACGAGCAACACGACGAGGGCAAGCACGTAAGGTGTGATCTCGCGGAATTCGGTGGGCAGGAAGAGGCCGGTGATCGCCTCCAGCCAGCCGATGATGAAGCCCGCGATGAGCACGCCTCCGATCGACGCCATGCCACCGAGGATGACCACCGCCAGAACATTGAGGGCGACGAGGCCGAGATGCGGCGTGAGCGTGTTGACGTTCGCCATCAGTACGCCGCTGATGCAGCCGGTCACCGCGGCGACGATCCAGGTGAAGGCGATGATCCTGCGGACGTCGATGCCCATCGAATAGGCTGTGATCGCGTCGGCCGCCGCCGCGCGCAGCGCGACGCCGGCGCGCGAATAGCGCAGATAAGCGATCAGGGCGACAACGATGCCCACGGCGATCGCAAAGGCCCGTGCCGTCTTTCCGGGCACGAAGATGTCGCCCAGCATGATCGGCGAGCGCGACAGGATGCCCGGGATCTGCATCTCGTTCGGCCCCCAGACCATGCCGACGATGCCGCGGATGATCGAGCCGATACCGAACGTGACCATCACGACCGCGATGAACGGACGGCCGAGCATCGGCCGGATGGCGACCCGCTCGATCAGAAGCGCGATCGCGATCGATCCGATCAGGGCGACAATCATGCCGATGACGGGGCCGAGCGCGAAGGTGACCGACGCGGCGTAGAAGAAGTAGGCCGACAGCATCATCATCTCGCCCATGGCGAAGTTGAAGGTCCGCGACGCCTTGAAGATGACGACGATGCCGAGCGCGATGAGGGCGTAGACGCCCCCCGCGGCGATGCCGACGATCGAATATTCGATGAACTGCTGGAACGGGCTCATCGCCTACCTCACGCCGCCGCCGGGGCCGGTTCTTCGGCGCCGCCGAGATAGGCTTTGATGACCTCCGGATTGGCGCGCACCTCGTCCGGCGTGCCGGAAGCAATCGGCTTGCCGAAAGACAGGACGACGACGTGGTCGGAGATGCCCATCACCATGCTCATGTCGTGTTCGATGAGGAGAACCGTCGTGTTCCAGTTCTTCCTCACGCCAAGGACGAAGCGGCTCATTTCGCGCTTCTCCTCGCGATTCATTCCGGCGACGGGCTCGTCGAGAAGCAGGATCTTCGGCTTCATCACCAGAGCACGGGCCAATTCGACGCGCTTCTGCAGGCCATAGGGGAGATCCTCGACAGGATGGTGCTGGACATGGTCGAGCTCCAGTAGGCCGACGATGTCGCGCTGAATCTCCCGATCGAGCGTGTTCTCCTCGTTGCGGGTGAGCGGCAGACGAAGGCCGGCCGTCAGGATTCCGCTCTTCAGGTTCGTGTGAGCGCCAAGCTTGATATTGTCGAGCACGGTCATGCCGTGGAAGAGCGCGATGTTCTGGAAGGTGCGCGACATGCCGCGATAGGCGCGCGCATGGGGCTTCAGGTCCGAAATATCCTCGCCGTCCAGCACAACGCGGCCGACCTGCGGCCGGTAGAAGCCGGACACGACGTTGAAAAGGCTTGTCTTGCCGGCGCCGTTCGGGCCGATCACCGCGGTAATCCTGCCCTTTTCCGCGTGCACGGTAACGCCGGTCAGCGCCTTGACGCCACCGAAGGCAAGCTGGATGTCGTCGACCTTGAGCATGCTCAGAGCGTGCCCGCGGGACGTACGAAATCAGCCAGTGAGCCTGTTGGGTGCATCGGTTCTTCCTCCCGCCCCTACGGTTCGACTTGTCGTCGTCCGGGGCATTTTCAAAACTCTAACACTTGTTCGAAATCTTGTCACCATCGTTCTCGGAAATTCGTCAACTGCATCAAAAGCCATTGAATATAAAGGCTTTTCAGATGAACGACCGTTCGAAATCTTTTGCCGATCACGGCCGTTTGAAGTGTGTTCGGGAGCCCTGCCCGTCCGTCCCCGACGAACGCCGCTCTCGAAGCGGGCAAATCCGCCACGGGCTTTCCGTCACGCGGGAGGAGCGCTTGCGCGGGAACCGTCATCGACGACAGCGGCGAAAAATTCTACGCTTGCCCGACTAGGATTCTAACATCAGTTAGATTATAGGATGCATGCCGCGCGGTGGGAACGCCGTGACCACGGCCGCCTTCGGAGAGGGCCGCGCCGCCGTGGCCACCAGGGAGACAGAACATGGCCGAAGCCAGACCGAAACGCCTCCGCCGGTGCCAGCTCGCCGTACCGGGCTCCAGCGACAAGATGATGGCCAAGGCCGCCGCGATGGAGGTCGACCATGTCTTTCTCGATCTCGAGGACGCCGTCGCGCCCGGCGCGAAGGTCAGCGCGCGCACCCAGATCGTCAACGCGCTCAACACGCTGGATTTCGGCAGGTCCGTGCGCTGCGTGCGCATCAACGATCTCGACACGCACTACGCCTACGAGGACATCATCACCGTCGTCGAGGGTGCCGGGAAGAACATCGACACCATCCTCGTTCCGAAGGTCCGCACCGCCTGCGACGTGCGCTTCGTCGACCGCCTGCTCTCCCAGATCGAAGGCAAGCTTGGGCTGACGCGGCGCATCGGCATCGAGGTGCTGATCGAGGAGGCAGAAGCGATCATGCGCGTCGAGGAGATCGCCGGTGCCTCGAGCCGCCTCGAGGCGCTCATCTTCGGCATGGGCGACTATTCCGCCTCGCAAGGCATCGATCCGCGCGCGATCGCCGGCGATTCCGGCTATCCCGGCGATATCTGGCACTATGCCCGCTACAAGATGATCGTGGCCGCCCGCACCTACGGGCTCGACGCGGTCGACGGACCGTTCGTCAACTTCAGGGACGGCGACTGGTTCCGCACGGAATGCAAGCGCGCGCTGCAACTCGGCGCGGTCGGTAAATGGGCGATCCATCCGAGCCAGGTGGCGATCGCGCAGGAGGTGTTCAGCCCCTCGCAGGCCGAGGTCGACCGCGCGTACAAGGCGGTCGCTGCCTATCGCGAGGCACAGGCGCAGGGCCTGGGCGCCATCCAGGTGGACGGCCAGATGGTCGACGTCGCCACGGTGCGACTCGTCCAGCGCGTCATCGACCGGGCCGAACTCGCCGGCATGAAACCCTCGGCCGGATTGTAGGACGATGGCCAAGTCCACCAACGGTAATTTTTTCGAGGATTTCCGCCTCGGCCAGGAGATCGTCCACGCCGTGCCGCGCACGGTCACGACAGGCGACGTGTCGCTCTACTCCGCTCTCTACGGCATGCGCTTCGCGGTGCAGTCGTCCGACGCGTTCGCGCGGTCGGTCGGCCTCAAGGGTGCGCCGATCGACGACCTGCTCCTGTTCCACGTGATCTTCGGCAAGACGGTGCCGGACATTTCGCTCAATGCGGTCGCCAATCTGGGCTATGCGGAGTGCCGCTTCCTCGAGCCCTGCTGGCCGGGGGAGAGCTTCCATGCGCGGTCGACCGTCATCGGGTTGCGCGAGAACGCCAACGGCAAGACAGGCATCGTGTATGTCCGCTCGACGGGCTACAACGAAAGCGGAAGGCCGGTGCTCTCCTTCGTGCGGTGGGTGATGGTCAGCAAGCGCGACCTGTCCGCGCCGGCACCCGAAGCCGTGATCCCGCAGACCGCGGCAGCGCTTGCCGGAAGCGACCTGGTCATTCCCGAAGGCCTGGATTTCTCCGCCTACGACAGGGCGATCGCCGGCAGCCGCTTCCTGTTCGACGACTATCAGGTCGGCGAAAGGATCGACCATATCGACGGCATGACCATCGAGGAGGCCGAGCACCAGATCGCGACGCGCCTCTTCCAGAACACCGCCAAGGGCCATTTCGACGGCCTCGCGCAGAAGTCGAGCCGCTTCGGCCGGCGCATCGTCTATGGCGGCCATGTCATCTCGCTGGCGCGCGGGCTCTCGTTCAACGGACTGGCCAATGCGCCGTTCATCGCGGCGATCAACGGCGGCCGTCACGTCAATCCGGCAGCGGCCGGAGACACGGTCTATGCGTGGTCGGAGATCCTCGACAGCCACGCCTTCGCTCATCGATCCGACATCGGGGCGCTCCGCATCCGCACCGTCGCTACCAGGGACCTGCCCTGCGCGGCGTATCCGGCGGTCGGCGAAAAAGCGGAATCGGCGGTGCTGCTGGAAATCGATTACTGGGTCCTTGTCCCGCGCGGGGCGAGCTGAGAGGTCGCACGATGCCGGCAGGACGCGGCAAGCTCGAATTTCCCTGGGCGGACACGCCGTCGCCCGGCGAAGCGCGCGAGGTGGCGCCGGGTATCCTCTGGGCTCGTCTGCCGCTGCCGTTCCGCCTCAACCATGTCAATGTCTGGCTTCTCGAGGAGGATGACGGCTGGACGGTCGTCGATACCGGTTGCGCCACGCCCGAGATCGTCGCGGCGTGGGAGACGCTCCTGTCCGGGCCAATGGGCGGCAGGCCGGTGCGCCGGGTCGTCGCCACGCATGGCCATGTCGATCATATCGGCCTCTCCGGCTGGATGGTGTCGCGGTTCGACGCGGAATATGTCGGTACGTTCGCCGAATGGATATGGGCCCGCGTCAGCCATATGCATGACGTCCCGGGTTCGAACGACGCGCATCGTTCCTATCTCGTGCGCAACGGCTTCGACGACGCGGCCGCGGCCCGTCTGGTCAAGAGCCGCCATCGCTTCATCGACCTGTCTTCCCCGGTGCCCGGCTCGATCACCGAAATCCGCGACGGGGAGACAATCCGGATGGCCGGGCGTGACTGGCGCGTGATCGCAACACGCGGCCACGCCTTCGAGCATGCTTCCTTCCACGACGTGCAATCGGGCCTGCTGATTGCCGGCGATCACCTGCTTCCGAAGATTTCGCCGGTCATCGCCGTCTACGAGATGACGCCGAAGTCAGATCCGCTGGAGGACTATCTCACCTCCTTCCCGCAGTTCGACGACGTGCCCGACGACACCCTGGTCCTGCCGTCCCACGGAAATCCGTATTACGGCATCCGGGCAAGGATCGAGGAATTGCGCGAGCACCATCACAGGCGCCTCGACGCGACCGCGGAGTTCCTGCGCCAGCCGCGCTCCGCCGTCGAACTCGCCAGGGCGATGTTCCCTCACATCGAGGGCCCCGACAACATCGGCTTCGCGCTCGGCGAGACCCTGGCGCACATCAACCACCTGGTCCGCAAGGATATCGTCGCCGACGTCTCCGAGATCGCCGGCTCCGCAATTTTCCGGACACTAGGGCCATGATGCCGGCAATTGGCAGAGCGCGCCGCTCGATCCTCTACGTGCCGGCGGCAAACATGAAGGCCATGGAGAAGTCGGGCCAGCTCGCCTGCGACGGCGTGATCTTCGATCTGGAGGATGCGGTCGCTCCTGACGCCAAATCGGAAGCCAGGCAACGCCTTCTCGCCCACCTGGCGTCGACCCCGGAATCGGACAAGGAAATCGTCGTCCGCATCAACGCGCTCGCCACCGAGTTGGGCCGTGCCGATCTGGAAGCGGCCGCGAAGGCAAGACCCGACGCGATCCTGGTGCCGAAAGTCGAAACCGCGGCGTCGCTCGTCGAAATCCGGTCGCGTCTCGACGCCGCGGGCGCCGGCGCGACACGGTTGTGGGCCATGATCGAGACGCCGTCTGCGATCGTCGACCTGCGCGACA
>JACZKY010100417.1_pt1 | contig 12942 bp, 11 predicted proteins | sample 8237611 | NCBI WGS metagenome assembly JACZKY01 (sample SAMN16148055, study PRJNA663545) | marine sediment metagenome | biome: sediments and biomass from bioreactor inoculated with such sediments; feature: coastal sediments; material: methane- and iron-fed bioreactor; isolation source: Bothnian...
GAGCCCGGCTCGCTCGGCCGGCAGTTCGGTCCCGACAGCGCGCTCGCCAGCCTGCGGTCTCTATGCGCGGACGATCATCTTCTCGAACACGCACTCGTCAGCCTGCGCCGCATCGGCGTCGGCCTCGGTGCGGCGCTGTTGGCCGGCGTTCCGCTCGGGCTGCTGATCGGCCGCGTGCGGTGGGTCGAGCGGATGCTGTCGCCGACGTTCCAGTTTCTGCGCATGGTGTCACCCCTGTCGTGGATGCCGCTTGTGGTCATGTCGTTCGGCCTCGGCGACCGCGCGATCTACTTCCTGCTCGGGTTCGCCGCATTGTGGCCGGTGCTGATGAGCACGGCGGCCGGTGTCACGCAGATCGACCGGCGCTGGCTGCAGCTCGGTGCAAGCCTGGCTGCCACGCGGCGCGAGCTACTGGTGCATATCGTGCTGCCGGCCATCGCGGGGCCGCTGCTCAACGGCATCCGGCTCGCGATCGGCATCTTGTGGATCGTGCTGGTGCCAGCCGAAATGCTCGGCGTCAACGCTGGCCTTGGCTACCTGATCCTCGATACGCGCGACCGGCTCGCGTACTCCGAACTGACGGCGGTCATTCTCGTCATCGGCACACTCGGGTTCGCGCTCGACGGTATCGCTCGCCTTCTGGCGCGGGCGGTGCTTGCGACTGATCGTTAGCAATTCGGAGGCACCGTGAAATTACCCGGACTTTAGATCAAGGGTGAATTAGAGAAACGGCGGGCAGCTGGGCGAATGATCGCGGACCGTGCACGCGCTTCAGGCGACTGACCTCGCTGCACGAGGCCAAAGCGCTCGGGCCCGACTGGAACCGAGCGGATCACGGCAGCGGCCGCGCCAAGTGCCGCGACTTAATCGTCATCCGGGACCTTCCTGACAGCCGTATCGGCCGACTTCAAGGGCAGGCCGTCTTCATGTCGCAGCGTCAGCTTCCGGATCCGGTGGCCCGTCTTTCGGTCCACCAGCACGGAGTGCCTCTCGCCGCGGTCGAATAGATTCGCCTCACCCCATTGGCGCAGCATCACGATGACCGCGAACAACCCTTCGCCGCGCTTCGTCAGCGCATATTCCTGATACGCGGTGCCGTCCGAAGCCGGCACGGCCTCGAATACGTCTGCGTCCACCAGCATCTTCAAGCGGTCGGACAGGATGTTGCTCGCGACGCCCAGGCTGCTTCGGAAATCGCCGGAGCGGCGCACGCCGTCGAACGCATCGCGCACGATCAGCAACGCCCATCTGTCGTTCCTGGTCTGGTCGAGCCTGTTCGCACCGATTCCGCTCTTCGCGATCGCGTTCCTGCAGCACGGCGCCGCAGGGTATGCAATAACCTTTGCGCACATCGACGGCAAGGCGGTGTTCTCGATCCTGTTCCAGGCGTATCCGACCACATTGTTCGGCTACTGGATCTGGAACGTGCTGCTGAAGAAATACCCGGTCTCGACGGTTGCGCCTCTGTCGTTGCTCGTGCCGATCTTCGGGACGCTGGGCTCGGTGGCGATCTTCGGCAAGCACGTCGGGCTGCCGAAGATCCTTGCCACGCTGTTCATCGTCCTGGGGCTCGCGATCGGCCTGTACGGCAAGTACCTCGGCCTGCCGTTCGCGAAACGCGCTCGCGCGTGGTGCACGTTGCGCGGGCATCGCACTCCGCCCGCGCATCCGACCTGCACTCCTATCGACCTGCCCCGGAGCGTCCGTTGACTACCACCCGTCGCCAGTTTCTGAGCCGCACTTCGCGGGCCGCTGCCGGCTTCGCCGTTTGTGCTGCCGACGATCCCGTCCCTGATTGTCACCGGAAACCAGCACGACGCCGTATGCAACGTCGTACGCGCGCTTTTCAGAGGGTATCGTCAATTCGCCGGCCGCGGCGCGCATGCGAGAGGCAATACCGCGGCCCGTCAGCGCACGCGAGACCGGCACGCCGGCCTCGCTCGCCAGATCGACGGCCTGCACGTCACGCTGCAAACTTCATCGCCCGCGAGAAATCCGCGATCAGGTCGCCGATATCCTCGATGCCTGCCGACAACCGCAGCATGCCGTCGGAAATGCCCATCGCCTTGCGCGTTTCCGGGCCGGCTTCGAAGAAGATCGTCGGCGCGACCGGAATGATGAGCGTGCGCGTGTCTCCGAGACCGGTCGCCTTGATCGGTAGCTCGAGCGCGTTGACGACGTCGATCATCCGTTCCGCGTTACGCAATTCGAACGACAACAGCCACGACGCGCCCTTGAACAGCGCCTGCGCGATCTCGTATTGCGGATGGCTCTTCAGCCCTGGATAGAACACCTTGCCGACCGCCGCGTGCCCTTCCAGAAATTGTGCGAGCTGGAGCGCGTTGTCGCTACTCTGCTTCACGCGCAACGCGAGCGTTTCAGCACCCACCGCGATGGAATGGGCCTGCTCGGACGACAATGCCGCGCCCATGTCGCGCAGCCCCTTCTTGCGGATCTGCAACAGGCCCTGCTCTTTAGCCGCCGGACGCCGATAGTCATCGGCAATGTTCGGAAACGCGCCCCAGTCGAACAGGCCCGTATCCGTCACCGCTCCGCCGAGCGCGGCACCATGGCCAGCGATGGTTTTCGTCAACGAGTTGATGACGAGGCTCGCGCCGACGGCCTTCGGCTTGAACAGTGCGGGCGAGGTAATCGTGTTGTCGACGACATACGCAATACCGCGCTCTCGGCACACGTCACCGATGCCCTGCAAGTCGGGGATCTGTGTGCCCGGATTGGCGATGGTCTCGACGAACACCATGCGCGTATTGGGTCGAATCGCATTCTCCACGTTCTCGGCGGCGGATGCATCGACGGTCGTCACTTCAACGCCGAGCGTCCGCAGTGTGCTGAACAGGCTATTGGTGTTGCCGAACACGTAACGGCTCGATACGAGATGATCGCCCGCACGCAAGAGCGTCAGAAACGTCGCCGTGATCGCAGCCATGCCGGTACTGAAACACACCGTGCCGACACCATCTTCCAGGCTCGTGATCTTGCGCTCGAGCGCTGCCGTCGTGGGAGTGCCCTGCCGCGCGTAATTGAAACCGCCTTTTTTCGTCCCTTGAAACACGCCGATCAGATCCTCGACGCGTTCGAAACCGTACTGCACCGATGTATGAATCGGCTGATGCACGCCACCGTGCTCGGTGCCCGCGACTCTATCGCCGTGAACGATGCCCGTGGTGAAACCTTGCTTGTCCATCCCTTCTCCGCTGCTTGAGTTGATGACTTCCGGCCGATTATCAGCGGTAATCGATGCATCCGCAAAATTACCCGCGCCGCGAGGTCGCCTGCACGATGCGGCTATCCTGCGCGACCGATTGAACCGCACCGGGAATCGTGGGGGCTGATTGGTTCAAGAAGCAGTTGCGAAATTCGCTGAACAGAGGTTTGAGACGGGTCGGGTCTTACCGGCAATCTGCGAGGCAGTTCTCTCGCAAAACAGTTCCTGTTGGCGGACGAGGAACGTGAACAGCGTGATTTGCTGGTGATCGAGTGCGCTGTGAGCGCCATGCAACCATTGCTATTCGTTTCGTCGTCTCTCTGCGCCTCGCCGCAAACGGCAGCACGATACGGCTGCCGACACGGGCGGCCGCTTCGCGAATGCGCAACGTCAGACGTATGCGCTTGGCCGAGCGATCGGATCGCGTGGCTAGCCGCATCGAGCCGGCAACCCGTGCGGTTTCGCCGGACGACGAGACTCAGAACGATTTTCCGAAGGACACGCCCACGACGTCTTCGGCCAGATGCAAATTTGCATTGCCGCCCCCGAAGGCTGCGGGAATCGAGTTGTTGCCGTCGACCGTCTTCTTGAACGCATGGCCGTAGAACACACCGAACGACGTCTTCGCATCGGTCTTCCACGTGGCGCCAAGCGTCGCCTGATCCTGCACGACACCTGGCGCGAGGACGTTCAGGAAGGTCTCCGTACTGGCGACCGGCTGGCTCGAATGACTGTAGCCTGCACGAAGCGTGAGGTGGCTAGTCACGTCATAGCTGGTGCCGATCTTGATTACGTTGGTATTGCGCCAGCCGAAACCCGGCCCGTTGGACGACCCCATTGTGTTGCCTAAAAACAGGTTGGCGAGCGGATTCGCAATCGACTTCACATTGCCGTACAGAATGCGTTGAAAATCGGCCGCCACTGTCCATGCCGGCGTGACTTTCCAGGAGAGGCCGATGCCGTAGTTCTCCGGAATATCGAACGACCCGCCATCGGCAAAGAGACCTTTGTATTTGTCGAACCGTCCGTGAATCTTCGAAGCCCACGTCACGCCAACCGTCAGCGTGGGCGTGATTTCGCCGGTATAGCCGAGATGCACGCCCACTCCCACTGTCGAATCGGCTCCGCGATCGGTGGCGTTGCCGGGGGCGACCGACATGCCCGTGAACGGTTGCAGCCCGCTTGCGGTAAAGCGCTGATAGGCGATGTTCAGGCCGATACCGAACGCATGTCGGTCCAGCAACTTGTAGGCAATCGTCGGGGAGAGGAACAACTGCTCGAGATCCACGCCGGCCGATCCCGTGGCACCGAAGGCACGATAGGGATTGCGCGCATAGCCCGTGTCGAGGCCGCCGTTCGCGTACAGTGCGAGACCTGCATAAGTGTTCGGCAGAACCTGATACGTCACGGCGAATTCGGGCAGCGCGAAAATCGAGCGATTGTTGCCTGCGTAGCTGCCGTCAGCGCCGAAGCCGTTGCCCGAAATTTCCGCGCCGCGCTTCGGCAGAAAGAGGCTGATGTCGCCATCGAACCGGTTGCCGACGAAGGCAATGCCTGCAGGGTTGGCCGCCGCGGACAGGGCATCCTGCGGCAACCCGATGCCTACGCCGGCCATGCCCTGCGACGCCACGCCATAGCCGTTGGAAAAATAGCCATTGGTCGCCCATGCCAGGCCCGGTATTACCGCGACAACAGCAAGGAGTGCGCGTGAGGTCCCTTGTAGCTTCATACGTTTCCCCGAATAATGTTTGACACCAACGGGGCAGAGTCTATTGACCAGGGTTCGCGCCTCAAACCAAGTTTTTCACATAAGCTTTAGATAGATTATCAACATATAAACTGTAATCGTTCAATGAGTTCTTCCGATTCCACCATCGACCTTCGCACCATGCAGGCTTCTGCGAAAAATGCCTGCGCCCTGCTGAAGGTTCTCGCCAACCCGGATCGTTTGCTGGTCATGTGCCGTTTGTCTCAGGACGAGTTGTCCGTCGGCGAGTTGGAGGATCAGCTAGGCATCCGCCAGCCCACCCTGTCCCAGCAGCTGGGCGTGCTTCGCGAAAATGGTCTGGTCACTGCGCGCCGCGAGGGCAAGAACATTTTCTACTCGGTGGCGAGTGCCGAGGCGCTTGCCGTGATGGATGTGCTTTATCAGCAGTTCTGTGTCGCTTCCTGATCCGGGCGCCATCGCGCGCCCGGCAGTCGCTCGCCTGGAAGAACAGTAGCGAGTGCGATTCGATGCTGCGGCGCGCCGGCGCATCGGGTGGCGCAGATGGATCGTCGAACGCCGTATCGGCGGTCAGGCGCGCGGGGTTGAATACGAACGCGCCGGCTTCGGCGATCTTGTCGCGATAGACGAGACCAGAGGGCACGAGGTCAGTCAGCGCGGCGCGACCGGCGACTCGCGCCGCGCGCGATAGACGCCGCTGCGTAATGGCGCACCCGGCATACCCCGCAGGCTCGGCAGCCCCTCAGGTGGCTCATACGCGCATGTTGCCGGCCACTCGCCATTCAGAACCGGGTAGTTGAATCCGGCTCCCTCTACGTCGGCGAAAGTTAGTCGCTCACGTGAAACACTTCGAGCGTGTAGCCCATGTTGAAGTAGCCGGCGAGCGCGTACGTCGCAATGCGTTCGAAGTGCTCGGCGTCATGGCCCTGCGGGGCGGACAGCCGCCGTGCTGCAAAAGGGCGTGCGCTTTCCCGCGCGACAACGGACGCGGCGTGGTCTCTCGAACGTCGCCGCACGCTGTGTAGCAGCCGCGATATCGCGTTGCGAGAGAGCAATGCGAGGCTCATCGACATGACGGCACCTCCTGGTCATCTGGCGTTCACGCATTCAATCTAGTCACCGTCGCACGGCCGCACAACCAAGCATTCTTTCGATGCTTTTTCGCCGCTCGCGATAGGAAAGCTCCCTCCGTGCGGATTCACGCGGGCCGCTCCTCCTGGCCCTTTAGCGCAAACCGTGCATTGCAAATCCCGCGCTGCCGGCAAACGTTCTGCCAATCGGTTATTGGAGCCGTTTGCACGCCGTTTCTATACTCGGCTTCCGGTCAGCACTCACCATCCGAGAGTGCCAGTCGAAGATGCAGCAAAGGTGCAGGGGCATCACCCTCCGTCACTCGTCCAGAAAGGAACAGCAAATGAGTCTACGTCCGTTACATGATCGCGTGATCGTGAAGCGTCTCGATCAGGAAAGCCGTACGGCATCGGGCATCGTCATTCCGGACAGCGCCGCCGAGAAGCCGGATCAGGGCGAAATCGTCGCAGTCGGTCCGGGCCGTCGCGGCGACGACGGCAGGCGTATCGAGCCGGACCTGAAGGTCGGCGAACGCGTCCTGTTCGGAAAATATGCGGGGCAGTCGGTGAAAGTCGACGGCAACGAACTGCTCGTGCTGCGCGAAGAAGACATCGTCGCAGTCGTTCAATCCTGAGGGAGAGTCAAACATGGCAGCCAAAGAAGTCGCCTTCAGCGACAACGCACGGTCCAAACTGGTTGAAGGCGTGAACCTGCTCGCCAATGCCGTGAAAGTCACACTCGGTCCGAAGGGCCGCAACGTGGTGCTCGAACGCAGTTTCGGCAGCCCCGTCGTGACCAAGGACGGCGTATCCGTCGCCAAGGAAATCGAGCTGGCCGACAAGCTGCAGAACATCGGCGCGCAGCTCGTCAAGGAAGTCGCCTCGAGAACGAGCGACGACGCCGGCGACGGCACGACCACCGCGACGGTGCTCGCACAGGCCATCGTGCGCGAGGGCCAGAAGTACGTGGCAGCCGGCCTCAACCCGCTGGATCTGAAACGCGGCATCGACAAAGCCGTGGTCGCGGCAGTCGAGGAACTGAAGAAGATCAGCAAGCCGACGACCACCAGCAAGGAAATCGCGCAGGTCGCAACCATTTCGGCCAATGGGGAAGAGTCGATCGGGCAGCGCATTGCGGAAGCCATCGACCGCGTCGGCAAGGAAGGCGTGATTACCGTGGAAGACGGCAAGTCGCTTGCCGACGAACTCGATGTGGTCGAAGGGCTGCAATTCGATCGCGGCTACCTCTCGCCCTACTTCATCAACAATCAGGACCGGCAGCTCGCCATCCTGGAAGAGCCCTTCGTGCTGCTGCACGACAAGAAGATTTCGAACATCCGCGACCTGCTGCCCGTACTCGAACAGGTCGCGAAGTCGGGCCGGCCCCTGCTGATCATTGCGGAAGACGTGGAAGGCGAAGCGCTCGCCACACTCGTCGTGAACAATATTCGCGGCATCCTGAAGACGGTGGCCGTGAAAGCGCCGGGCTTCGGCGACCGCCGCAAGGCACTGCTCGAAGACATCGCAATTCTCACGGGCGGCCAAGTGATCGCGGAGGAAACCGGCCTGACGCTCGAAAAAGCGACGCTTGCCGAACTGGGCCAGGCCAAACGCATCGAGGTCCGCAAGGAGAACACCACCGTGATCGACGGCGGCGGGGAGAAGTCCAACATCGAGGCGCGGGTCAAGCAGATTCGCGTGCAGATCGCGGAAGCAACGTCCGACTATGACCGCGAGAAGCTCCAAGAGCGCGTGGCGAAGCTTGCGGGCGGCGTAGCGGTCATCAAGGTGGGCGGTGCGACCGAAATCGAAGTCAAGGAGAAGAAGGACCGCGTCGACGATGCACTGCACGCCACGCGCGCCGCTGTGGAAGAAGGCATCGTGCCGGGCGGAGGCGTCGCGTTGATTCGCGTGAAGCAGGCCATTGCCGGCCTGCAAGGTGCGAACGCGGACCAGAACGCGGGCATCAACATCGTGCGCCGCGCCTTGGAAGAGCCGCTGCGCCAGATCGTCGCGAATGCCGGCGAAGAAGCCAGCGTGATTGTCGCGAAGGTGGCGGAGGGCTCGGGCAACTTCGGCTACAACGCGGCCTCCGGCGAATACGGCGATCTGGTGGAAACCGGCGTGGTCGATCCCACGAAGGTGACGCGCACGGCGCTGCTCAACGCGGCCTCCGTGGCGAGTCTGCTGCTGACGACGGATGCGACGGTATATGAAGCGCCCAAGGACGCGGCGCCCTCCGCATTGCCTGCTGGCGCAGGCGCGGGCGGTCCGGGCTTCGAGTTCTAATCCCTCGACGGGAAAATGCCGGCGCCCGCAGGCGCCGGCCAACCGTCATCGTCGTGGCGCTCGTGCCGGTTCAGGGCAACAGCTCGAGCCGGTTTCAAGCCGGTTGTGCGAACAACTCAGCCAACCGATCGAGCAACGCCGTTCGCAATCCACCGTCGCTTGCTGCCTGCCGGTTACGCGGACGCGGCAGATCGACCCGCAACTCGTGCACGATGCCGCCACCCGCGCCGTCTTGCCCGGACTGCATCACGAGCACGCGGTCCGAGAGCAGCAGGGCTTCGTCCACGTCGTGCGTCACCACCAGCGCGGCCATCCGATGCGACGACGTGACCTGCAATAACAGATCCTGCAAGCGCATTCGCGTAATGGCATCGACCGCGCTGAATGGCTCGTCGAGCAGCAGCACGCTCGGTCGTGAAAAGAGCCCACGCGCGATTGCCACGCGTTGCGCCATACCGCCCGATAGCTCCTTCGGCCAGCGCGCCTCGATCCCGGGCAGGCCAACCTCGGCGAGCAGTGCCGAGACGCGGTCGGCGGCTTCGTCGCGAGCACGCAGCGGAAAGCTGATGTTGTTCGCCACATCGAGCCACGGCAAAAGCCGCGGCTCCTGAAAGATCACACCAAGCGCCGGCGACGGACCATCGAGCGGCAGGCCTCCGAGCGCGACTACCCCATCGAAATCGCGATCGAGCCCGGCCACGATGCGCAACAGCGTGCTCTTGCCGCAGCCGCTCGGGCCGAGCAGGCTCACGATCTCGCCGGGGCGCACCGCAAGCTGCGTGTCGTTCAGCACCGCGCGGCCGCCGTAGCGCTTCAGCCGCACACGTACATGGAGCACGGAATCGCTCATCCTCGCCTCTCGCCGGTATCCGTATCGCGCCACACCAGCACGCGGGCTTCGAGCGCCTTCATCGCGCCGTCCGTCAGTTTGCCCATCAAGGCCAGCAGGATGATGGCGCCGAACACGATGTCGGGCCGTCCGGTTTCGCGCCCGTCGCTCAACAGATAGCCGAGGCCGCGCGTGGCGGCGATCAGTTCCGCGGCCACCACGAACATCCACGCGAGGCTCAGGCCCGTGCGCAGCCCCGTGAAGAGTTGCGGGAGCGCGGCCGGCAACAGGATGCGCGTCAGCATGCGTGCCGGACTCAGCCGATAAACCGCGCCGAGTTCTACGAGCTTGCGCTCCACATTGCGAATGCCCGCCACCACGGCGAGGTGGACCGGAAAGAAAGCGCCGATCGCGACGAGCGCGACCTTCGGTGCTTCGTCGATGCCCATCCAGAGCAGCAACACCGGCACCCACGCCAGCGACGGAATCGCGCGCAGCGCCTGGAACGACGGATCAAAGAGCGCCTCGAGCCTGCTGCTCAGCCCCATCGCCGCGCCAATCAGCACAGCGAGCGCCGCACCCAGGCCGAAGCCCGCCAGCACGCGCAGCGTACTGGCGACGACGTGGCGCAGAAGCCGTTCGCCTCCCATGTGCATCATCGTGCCCGCGATCGACGAAGGCGCGGGCACCAGGTTGGCGGGCAATACCTGCGCACGAACCAGCAGTTCGATCGCGCCGAGAAACACCACGGGCAACGCAAGGCCGGCCCAATGCCAGCGTCGCAGGCGTTGTTCCGCAGTCTCGCCGTGCCCGGCTTCCGCTACGTCACGGCGCGCCGTCACGGCATGCGAAACGGCGGCCGCCTGCGTGGCGCCCCGCTCGTGTGCTTCGTGCGCGGGCACGGCGCCGGATGCGCTGCTGTTGCGCAGCGTGAGCGCGTCGTCGATAGCCATCGGATGGTCCTTCAGGGTGTTCCTTTAAGGTGACCCTTCAATGTGCGCCCGTCGACGCGATGACTGTCTGGGCCGGCCGAACGTCGATCAGCGCATCGATGACCTGCTCCACCTTCGTGCCGGGCTTCACCAGTTGCTCCTGCGTGAGGATGGGCGCGGCGGCCTTGAGCGCGGCGATCTGCTTCGGCCCCGGCTGCGGCTGGCTGAAATCGTTGCGGCTCAGTTGTAGCTTCGCCACCGCGAGCGACACTTTCGACTCGTTCGCGATGATCTGTGCGGTCTCGTCCGGATGCGCGGCGATCCACAGCCGGGCTCTCTCGTAGACTTTCAGCACGCGCGCGAGTGCGCCGGGGTACTGCCTGATGAAGTCTTCGCGCGCATTCAGGAAGCCCCACGTGTTGAAGTCCACGTTCCGGTACAAGAGGCGCGCGCCGTTGTCCACTTCCGCCGCGGCCATGTGGGGATCGAGCCCGGCCCACGCGTCCACCTGCCCGTTGACGAGCGCCGTGCGGCCATCGGGATGCTGGAGATTGACGATCTCGACGTCGTTCGCGGACAAGCCCGCCGTGTGCAATGCGCGCAGCGTGAACAGATACGGGTCGGTGCCCTTCGTCGCGGCGATCTTCTTGCCCTTGAGCTGCGCGAGCGACTGGATGTTCGAATCCTTGCGCACGACCAGCGCCGTCCACTCGGGGCGCGAGAAGATGTAGACGGTGCGGATGGGATTGCCGTTCGCCTTGGCGAGCACCGCGGCAAGCCCCGCGCTGGAGCCGATCTGGATCGCTCCGCTGTTCAGGTATTCCAGCGCGCGGTTGCTGCCGAGACTCAGCACCCACGTGATCTTCGTGTGGTCGGGCGCAAACGCTTCCTCGAGCCAGCCGTAGTGGCGAATCACGAGGCTTTCGGGCGAGTAGTACGCGTAGTCGAGCTTCAGTTCCGTGGGTATGGCCTCGGCGGCATGAGCCGCACGCGGCGGGAGCGCCGCGGTCAGCATCGTGAAGGCGACGGCCACAAAGGCGGCGACGGCCGCCCGTACGCGCGCGAAGCCGACGCGGCTCGATTGCTTCATGGTATTTCCCCGGTTCGGTCGTATGGAGTGGGCGTGTGCCGCAGCGAAAGGAACGGCAGTGCATACGGCCGGATTCACGCAGTCGGACAGCCGATGCTAACGGCCGCATGCGCGTCGGTGAACCGATGTTTAGAGCAAAGCAAATGACGGTGCGCGAATTGCGGCTCTGCGCGTCGCACCGAGCGCTGTTGTTTGCGCCGCGTCGCGACTCGCTATCACGCGGGAGCATGAGCATCGAGCGATCGGATCGTTGGCCGGATGACGACCGGCGCATCCGGCTCATTTTCGTCCTGCACGGCATATCGCCCGAGGGGGACGGGCGACGCTTACGAACGTCCTTGCAGGGGAAGAAGCGGCCCCGACCATCGAGCATGGCGGACCGTCATCGAATCGATGACGGCACGCCGCCCGACACGTCAGGAGCCGCTCCCTTCAGGCGCTTCGCGCGGACAGATGCCGGATGACCGACACCATCGCGTCCACTTCGTCGCAGGTGTTGTAGAACGCGAGCGACGGACGCACGGTTGCTTCGAGCCCGAAACGTCGCAGAATCGGTTGAGCGCAATGATGGCCCGAGCGCACCGCGATGCCCTCCTGGTTCAACGCACGCCCTACCTCTTCCGTCTCGTAACCCTTCAGCACGAACGACAGCACACTTGCCTTGTGCCGCGCCGTACCGACGAGCCGCACGCCCGGCACCGGACCGAGCCGGCTCGCCGCGTACTCGAGCAGATCGTGTTCGTAGCGACCGATGTTCTCGATACCGATCCGCTCGACGTACTCCAGTGCCGCGCCGAGCCCGACGGCATCCGCGATGTTGCCCGTGCCTGCCTCGAAGCGGTTGGGCGGCGGCTGGAACACCGTGCGCTCGAACGTCACGTCCGCGATCATGTTGCCGCCGCCCTGCCACGGCGGCATGTCGTCGAGAATGGCGCGCTTGCCGTACACCACGCCGATGCCGGTCGGCCCGAAAATCTTGTGGCCGGAGAACACGAAAAAGTCCGCGTCCAGCGCCTGCACGTCCACCCGCATGTGCGACACCGACTGCGCGCCGTCCACGAGTACCTTCGCACCCGCACGGTGGGCCAGCTCGATGATCTCCTGCACCGGCACCACGGTGCCGAGCGCATTGGACACCTGTGTGACGGACACGATCTTCGTGCGGCTGGAAAGCAGCTTGCGGTACTCGTCGAGCAGCACCTGGCCCGAATCGTCCACCGGAATCACGCGCAGCTTCGCACCCGCTTGCGCTGCGAGTTGCTGCCACGGCACGATGTTCGCGTGATGCTCCAGATGCGACACGACGATCTCGTCGCCTTCGCCCACATTGCACGCGCCCCAGGTCTTCGCGATCAGGTTGATGGCCTCGGTCGTGCCGCGCACGAACACGATTTCGTCCGGTGACGCCGCGCCGATGAAACGCCGCGCGATGGCCCGCGCGTTCTCGTAGGCATCCGTCGCACGGCCCGCCAGCGCATGCGCGGCGCGATGGATGTTCGAGTTCTCGTGCGCGTAGAAATACGCGAGGCGGTCGATCACGGCCTGCGGCTTTTGCGTCGTCGCCGCATTGTCGAACCAGACGAGCTGCTTGCCGTTCACGCGCTCCTGCAGAATCGGGAAGTCGCGGCGAATCGCGTTGATGTCGAACGGCGGATGCGCGGCCGGCACGGCTGGGCCTGCGCCGCGCGGATCAAGCGCGGCACGCTCGCCGTCGAGAAAGTACGGTACGCCGTGAGCTGCGTGACGATGCGGCTCGACGCCCGGTGCGAAGCGATGAATG